>Ga0180432_10003068_pt1 | contig 24255 bp, 15 predicted proteins | sample SS_ome_10_FD_132414 | JGI IMG/M metagenome (GOLD analysis project Ga0180432, IMG submission 132414) | Hypersaline lake sediment archaeal communities from the Salton Sea, California, USA - SS_1_MS_2 metaG | ecosystem: Environmental > Aquatic > Non-marine Saline and Alkaline > Hypersaline >... | reverse complement strand
GGCCTTGTCGACGTTCCGCGATCGATTTAAGGCGATCCAGCAACAGCATGGCGATGACTCGGTGGCCTTCATTAGCACCGGCCAGATTGCCACCGAGGAAATGGCCCTCCTCGGTAGCGTCGCTAAGTTCGGCATGAACATGCTGCATGGCGATGGTAACACACGGCAGTGCATGGCCAGTGCTGTGGTCGCCTATAAACAGGCTTTCGGCTTCGACGCCCCTCCTTACACGTACGCCGACTTTGAAGAGTCGGACGTGATTGTGCTGGTCGGTGGGAATCTTTGCATCGCTCATCCGATCATGTGGCAACGGATCAGCCGCAATCCACACAATCCTGAAATCATCGTCGTCGATCCGCGGCGCACCGAAACCGCCATGGCGGCGACGCAGCACCTGGCGATCGAACCGAAGTCGGATCTCACGCTGTTCTACGGGCTGGCGAACATCCTAATCGAACGTGGCTGGATCGATCGGGAATTCATCCAACAGCACACGAATGACTTTGACGCCTTCGCCGAGCATGTCCGGCAGTTCCCTCCGCACGAAGTAGCCGCTGCGACGGGCATCGACGAGGAACAGCTTCACCGGGTGGCCGAGACGATCCATCAAGGCCGGCGCGTCTCCTTCTGGTGGACGATGGGCGTCAACCAGAGTTACGAAGGCGTTCGCACCGCCCAGAGTCTTATCAATTTGGCGCTGATGACGGGTAACATCGGCCGGCCAGGGACCGGCGCCAACTCGATCACCGGGCAGTGCAACGCGATGGGTTCGCGACTGTTCAGCAACACGACGGGCCTGTTGGGTGGACACGACTTTGAGAACGCCGAACATCGTGAGAAGATTGCAGGCTTGTTGAATATTTCGGCAGAGCGAATTCCCGACCGCAATAGTCTTCCGTACGATCGGATCATCGAAGGGATTCTGCGAGGCAAGATCAAAGGGCTGTGGGTTATTGCCACAAATCCGTTTCATTCGTGGATCAATCAGAACATGGCGCGCGATGTTCTGGAGCGGCTCGATTTCCTGGTGGTGCAGGACATGTACCGTTCAACCGAAACGGCGGAGCGAGCCGACTTGCTCCTGCCGGCGGCCGGCTGGGGCGAGAAGGAAGGGACCTTCATCAACTCCGAACGGCGGATCGGCCTGCTTAAGAAGGTGGCCACCGCGCCGGGCCAGGCTTTGTCCGATTTCCGCATCTTCAAGCTCTTGGCCCACTACTGGGGCTGTGGCGAGATGTTTTCGCAGTGGACCGATCCGGCAGCGACCTTTGAGATCCTTAAGCGGATTTCCAAGGGGCAGCCTTGCGACTTTACAGGTATTCGTGACTACCGGCAGATCGACGAGTGCGGTGGCATTCAGTGGCCGCTACCGGAGGCGCCATCTGGCGACGATGCGGCAGAGCCAGCGACGGATGTTACGACACAAGAGCAGGGGCGGCGCCTGTTTGCTGATCGCAAGTTCTATCACGCCGATGGCCGCGCCAAGTTCATCTTCGAAATGCCGCGGAAGATGCCCGAGCCGCCGAGCAAAAAATTTCCCTATCTGCTCATGACCGGCCGCGGAAGTGCCTCGCAGTGGCATACCCAAACCCGCACGGCCAAGAGCAAGGTGCTTCGCCAGCTTGCTCCCCGCAGCGTGTACGTGGAGATCAACGCGGACGACGCCCGTCGCGAGGGTATTCGCACAAACGCCCGCGTGCGAGTCGAATCGCAGCGTGGTCGGATTGTGGCCAAGGCATTTGTAACGCGAACGATTCCGCCGGGCCAGGTGTTTGTTGCGATGCACTACGAGGTAACGAATCAGTTGACCCACGCCCATTTCGATCCCTATTCCCGGCAACCATCGTACAAAGATTGCGCCGTATCCATTCGACCGCTCTCTAGTCACGAGGTAAGTCATTAGTCGCATCGGGAGGGCGAGGCTCCTGCCGAGCCGCGGTGAATGGAGAGATAACGTAACACGATGTTGGTGATCCAGCACACTTAGCCCGAAGCGTGAGCGAGGGACACGATCAATATAGGTATCACAATCATTCGACACTTCGCGTTTGCGTCACGGAGTGCCGCACGACTTTGGGAGGATCAGTGGCACCCGGTGAAGTTTGCCGATTCGAAAGAAGCTTATGAACAAGATTGAAGCCTGGAAAAGCGAAAAGCACGGTCTGGACGTCTGGTCGGATATCGAGCGCTACGCGGCCGACGATACGCCGATGAAGTCAATCGCCAACGACGACCTCGAGCGAATGAAGTGGCACGGCGTTTTTTATCGCAAGCGAGACGGGGCCGGCACCTACATGTTGCGGGTTCGTATGCCGGGCTGCGTACTGACAGCGGCTCAAGTGAAGGAGGTCGCGTACATCGCCTACGAATACGGATACGGTATCGTCGACGTCACGACCCGCGGCTGTGTGCAGGTGCAGGGGCTGAGCATCACGAACGTTCCGAAGGCGCTCGCTCGACTGGAGGCCTGTGGGCTCACCACAAAGCAGACCGGGCATGACAACGTTCGCAATGTGTTTGGCCATCCGCTTTCAGGAGTCGATCCAATCGAATTGATCGACACCCGGGATCTTTGCGACGATCTGACCGTGTTGTTCATCGACAGTCGCGAGTATTCGGATTTGCCGCGAAAGCTGAATGTGGCGATTAACGGTCGGGCCGAACATGGCGCTCACTATTGGAGCCAGGACATCAGCTTCTTGGCCTGCGAGACGCCAGACGCCGGTGTGATGTTTCAGATGTTGATCGGCGGAACCGAAGGGCAGAACCCACGCCTGGCAGAGCACTTGCCGGTCTTGGTGGCGGCCGATCAGGTGGTGGACGTAACGCGAGCCATCTTTGATCTGTATCGCGAACGTGGTTCGCGCGAAAAACGGAATCGGGCCCGCTTTCGCTTCCTGCTGGAAGAGATTGGCGTTGACGGCGTTCTCGACTACCTAAGCGAACATCTGCCCTTTGTGCTGCGTGCCTGTTCGAGCCCCCCTCCTCCGCCGACGGGCCACGATGAACTTGTCGGTTGGATTCGGCAAAAGGATCCACAATTGTGGTCGATGGGACTTTGCGTTCCGGTTGGGCGATTGTCGTGGGAGCAGCTAGAAGGCCTTTCGCTGTTGGCCAAGAAGTGGGGCGACGGCGGAATGCGGATGACGCTCGAGCAAGGCGTCATCCTGACAGGCATTCCGTCTGGCTTTAAGGATGCGGCGGCGACGGGGGCGGCGGCGCTGGGCTTGAGTGTACATGCCGATTCGCTGCTCTTGAACACCGTCGCTTGCACCGGCAAACAATTTTGCAACATCGCCGTGACCGAAACGAAGGGGCAAATGTTGCAGCTTATCGATAAGCTGCGACAGCGGGCTCTCATGTTGCACGGCATTCGCATCCACATGAGTGGTTGCCCCTCGAGTTGTGCACAGCACTTCACTGCCGACATCGGGCTCAAAGGCGTTCGCGTGCGGCGACTGATCGGAACGAAGGAAGGCTTCGACGTCTATCTCGGTGGAGGAATCGCAGGGGAAGTTCATCTCGGCAAGCCTTACCGTTTGGGCGTTGACGCCGACCAACTTCCGCAGCTGGTGGAAGAGGTGGTGCAGGAGTACTACACCAAGCATCGTCCCGGGCAGACCTTTAGTGCCTACTGGCGAGAAAAGTTGATTGAGGAAGAAGCGTCCAAAGTGGGCGACGACGAGTACACTCCGCCAACCTGGATTTGCGACGGCTGCGACTACCACCACTTGGGCGAAGATCCGCCCGTCTATTGTCCTAGCTGTGCCGGACTGCGGCGGCTATTCGCGCGAATTGAAGAAGGCGAGGACGCGGATGCTAATGGAGGTGACGCGGATACTTCGCCGGTGCGGTCCGACGGGTTCGCCATTGCCGCTAATGACGAGCAGCTCAAGAACGGCGAGGGACTTACGGTCGAGGTCGCCGGTAACGAGTACGCCTTATTCCGCGTCGATGGCAAGGTAATGGCAATCGACAGTGCCTGTCCGCACGCCGGCGCCCCGCTCGCAGAAGGTTCCTTCGAGAACGGCGTGGTCACCTGCCCGCTGCACTCCTGGACGTTCGACGTCTGCACGGGTTGTAGTATTCGCCCCGCCGGGCGCGATGTTGAGAAGTACGAGACCCGAATTGAAGACGGGAACATCTTCATCAAGGTCGCTGAAGGTGCCGCCAAAGAGGAAGTAACTGCGACGCTGCAGCAGGTCTAGGCGTTATCGTTCGTTCTTGTGCCCTGCCACAACACGATGCCCTGCTACAACACGATGCCCTGCTACAACACGATGCCCTGCTACAACACGATGAAAGTGCAGCTGCACTTCGCGGTTAACGACCCGGCGGACCCCTTCGACCAGACAATGTGGCTCGTTCTCTTCATGGCCGCGGCGTGTTACTTCTTCCAGCGACATGCCAGGCGGCACGGTGTACGTCGACTGATAGATGATCTGATTTCCCGCGTCGAGCTCCGGCACGATGAAGTGACAGGTGGCTCCATACGTTAGCATGCGACATGCGTACGCCTCGGCGTAGGGCCGAATGCCTGGGAAGCTAGGCAGCAGCCCGTGGTGCAGATTGATAATTCGCCCGCCGGCGTACTTCCAACAGGTGGCCGGCGGCAGAACTCGCATGTATCGGGCCATGACGACATAGTCGATCTCGTGCTGGTCGAATAGTTCGATCAAGCGGTCGTCGTCGGGATTCCCTTTGTCGTCGCCAATGTTGAACCAGGGGACGTCGAATTCGTCGGCCACCGAGCGGCAGTTTTCTCGATTGCCAATCATGATCGTCGGTTCCGCGGCGACTTTCTCGTCGCGAATCGCGGTGAGCAAGGCTTGCGCGGTCTCGGGCCGGTAGGTTGCCAGGATCGCCAGACGGGGACGTTCGCCATGTTCTTCCGGCGACCAGACGCGAATCGAGAGTTTGGTTTTCTCGCCAATCTCTGCCATGGCCGCGCGAAGTTCCGTCGGTGTCTGCCCGGCTAGTTCAATCCGCAGGTACATCGCAAACACCGACTCTTCATCGTGGTCGAACATCTGGATTTCACTGATGTTCGCGCCGCTAGCAGTGACGTGATGAACGATCGGATCGGCTAGCCCACGATTGTCGGGGCCGACGGCGGTGATGATGAATTGCATGGTCGGAGTTCAAGTAGAAAGACTAGGGGGAGCCGGGAAATGAATTTCGCGCCCAATGCGACAGCACTGCAATCTTAGCAGTCGGCGCACCAGCAGTGAAACAGCTGGCATTGGACTTCCACTTCAAGATCGCCCTTACAGGGTGTCGATCTTGAGGGAGTAGCCTTTTCTTTGTGTCGCACATCGGTGTTTGGTGGAGGGCCGAGCATCACCGCGACGCAACAATTGCGGAATCTCGATGCGCATTCACCGCGTTCTGACGCCGGCTCTGCTGGTGTCGACGATGATAGCTGCGTCTGCCTTCGCGCAGCCGCCAGCGAGTGATCATGAAACGCAGGAGGCGGCTGACACCTTGTATTTGGTGCCAAGCTCGTCGCTGCCGGCGGTCGCGTCTGCACCTCCATTGAGAATTCCCAGCGAAAGAACTCAGACGCCGGGGATCGCGCTGGTTGGGCTCACGATGCCTGAAGAGATCGGTCGCTCTGCTCGCGAGCTTCCGGGGCCGACGTGGAGGCTCCCTCAGCTGGAACAGATGGCGATGGAGAACAATCCCGCCATCGCGGCCGCCTTGGCTCGCATTGAAGCAGCGCGAGGACACCGTTGGCAAGCGGGACTACGGCCAAATCCAAATTTCGGCTATCTGGCGAATGATGTCGGCGAAGCTGGCCAGGCCGGGCGGCAGGGTGTGTTCGTCGGCAATCGCTTTATCACTGGTCACAAGTTGCAATACGCTCAGGCTGTTGCCGATCAACAGGTGTTGGTCGCGGAGCAGGAATGGGCTGTCTGGACGCAGCGCGTGCTGACCGATGTTCGGCTTGGCTACTACGATGTACTAATTGCTCAGCGGCGAGTGGAAGTCACGGAAGAGCTGACACAGGTTTCCGAGGCAACCGCCAAGATTGCGGGCGACCTGGTCGCGGCAATGGAGACCAGCCGCATCGATGTATTGCAAGCTCAGGTGGAGTGGGAGTCAAATAAGATTCGTGTGCAGAAGGCGCGCAACGCTCACGTTGCCGCTTGGCGAAGGCTTTCGGCCGTGCTTGGAATTTCCCACTTGGAGATGCGCCGACTCGAGGGCGACATCGATTTGGCCAAGCAGATCGTGAGCTGGGAAGACTCGCTCGCTAAGGTGCACCGAGATAGTCCCGAGCTGGCGGTCGCCCACGCGGACTTACAGCGAGCACAAAGCGAAATGGCGCGGGCCCTCGCACAAAGGGTTCCGGATGTTACCGTCCAGGCGAGCGTGCAGCATAACGATGCGGCTGACGAAACGATCTCCGGCCTGCAGGTTGGGGTGCCGCTGATGATCTTCGATCGCAACCAGGGCGCAATTGCCAAAGCGGATGCCGAAATCACGGCCGCGCAGCGAAACATCGAGCAGGTCGAACGTGATCTTGAGCGGAGGCTGGCCACGGTCTATCGTCGCTATGCGGACTCTCGCTTTGAGGTCGATAAGTACGTTAACGATATTCGTCCCCGTGCTAAGGAATCACTGGAGCTCGCCAGTCGAGCTTACCGGGCGGGGGAAACGGGATATCTGGTTATGCTCACCTCGCAACGAACTTACTTCCAGACCGATCTGGCCTATATTGAAGCGCTGCACAATCTTTGGCAGGCCACGCTCCAGATTGAAGGCCTGCTACTCAACACGCCGAACTAGCGAGCTTCTTTTGGCTGTTCGGAGGAGGACTGGGAGCTCGGCATCATGACCAGGCGGTCCCCAAAACGGTGGTTTCAGTTTCGATTGCGAACACTTCTAGTGCTCGTAACGCTCGCTGCTTGTCTGTTTGGCTGGATTACTTGGAAGCAGCGTGAGGCGAAACGGAATCTCGCCACGCGGGAGTGGGTTCGCAGCCTCGGGGGATCCGTAAAGCTGGAGACCCGCGAAACGCGAACGTGGTGGGAGCGGATGATGGGGCCCTGGGTCGATGCGCCCGTTCGGCGGGTGATCATTCCGGCTGGAGACTTCGACGATCTTTCGCTGCTGTTGGTTTTTGCGAACCTGAAGTCCCTCGATATCTCCGGGACCAAAGTGAGCGATCTGACGCTACTTACGAAGTTTCCTAAGCTAGAGCGACTCGACATCCATGGATTGCCAGTAGAAGACTTCACACCGCTGGCCGAATTGCACCGGCTCGAATCGGTCGATGTACACGGGACGTCGATTAATGACCTTAGACCGTTAAGTCGCTTGAGCGGGTTGGAGGTCGTCAGCTGCGACGACACTCCGGTCGACGATCTTCGTCCGCTCGCACATTGTCGCAGGTTGAGGAGATTGTCGATCGCTAACACGAAGGTTGATGACCTGAGCCCGCTGACAGAGTTGCAAGATCTGACTCTCTTGATCGCTGACGGGACGCCGATTTCGGATCTCTCGCCCATCGCGGGAGCTACGAAACTTGAGTACTTGTGGTTTCATTCGACGGAAGTGACCGATCTGTTGCCACTTAAGGGACTGAAAGAGCTGCAGAATCTCCGTTTTATGAACACCAAGGTGTCCGATCTGTCGGCGCTTGCCGGACTGAGTAACCTGGAGGAATTGCACGTCTACGATACGGATATTACCGACCTCGCCCCTCTGGCACAGCTGTCCGCATTGAGATCGCTGAACATCATCGGGACAGAAGTTACCGATATTTCTCCTCTGCTGTCGCTCAGGAATTTAGGGTGGATATGGATCGCTGATACGCCTTTGGCGCAGGAGCAAATCCAGAAGCTCCGTAACGCCTTTCCCCGTGCCTCGATCGTTGGCTCTAGGCCAAAGATAAAGAGCCGGTAGTGTCCTCGCCGCCGCACGTTCACCCGACTGAGGGGCTCGTTCCCCTTGGTACGGCAGGCACCGCGGGCTCTCTTTCCTGCATGTTCTTGCCCCTTGAGTCAGGCGGGCTTCGCAGCCGAAAATAGTCGTTGACCAAGAGTTGCGTCTTTGTGGAGCGAGTTGATGGCCGTATTTGAAGATGTCGCCTGCACCGTCTGTGGGTGCGTCTGTGACGACTTGCGGATGACCGTCAAGGATGGACGCATCACAGCGGCCGCGGGTGCGTGCCATTTGGCCGAAGACTGGTTTCTCAATCAGCACACGGAGCATCCGCCGACTTGTGAGATTGAAGGGAGGGAAGCAACGCTTGAGGCGGGCATCGAGCGTGCGGCGGAGATCCTGGCTCAGGCGAAGTGGCCACTCATTTACGGGCTCTCACGCAGCAGCACGTCGGGGCAGCGAGCCGCCGCGATTCTTGCCGACAAGCTCGACGCCAACATCGATACGACCGCCTCCCGTTGTCACGCTCCTTCGATTATGGCGATTCAAGAAGTAGGTGAGTCGACCTGCACGCTTGGTGAGATCAAGAACCGGGCCGACCTCGTTGTGTTCTGGGGAGTCGATCCCGTAAATACCCATCCTCGGCATTTCGAGCGGTATTCGGTCGATGCCAAAGGGCAATTCGTTCCCCGGGGAAGGAGCGATCGTCACGTGATCGTGATCGATTCAGAACGCACTGACAGTGCGGAACTCGCCGACGAGTTCATTCAGGTTCCCAGTGGTCAGGAATTCGAACTGATCTGGGCCCTTCGGTCTCTGGTACAGGGGCTGCCGATTGCAGAAGCAGACATCGCCGGTCTGCCGTACGACGCGGTTGCCAGACTCGCTGACCAACTTCGTTCGTGCAAGTGCGGCGTGTTCTTCTTTGGCCTTGGCCTGGCCCATACCGGCCTGGGACATCGTGTCGTCGAAGGACTGTTGCGACTGGTGCGAGACCTCAACGCCCATACCAGATTTCACGCCCGGCGAATGCGAATGATGGGAGACGTAACCGGAGCGGACAATGTTCTCTGCTGGACCACCGGGTATCCGTTTAGCGTGAATCTGAGTCGGCAATTCCCAAGATACAACCCGGGTGAGTACTCCGCGAATGAGATGCTGGAGTCGGGTGAGGTCGATGCCTGTCTGTTGGTTGGGAGCGAAGGGGTAGAAGATTTCTCACGGGCGGCGCGAGCCCGCTTGAACGAGATTCCGACGATTGTGCTTGACCACCCGACAGTGGCCTCAGCGATAGCACCGACGGTCCGTTTTACCACGGCCGTGTATGGGGTGCACCTGCCGGGGACGGCCTATCGCATGGATGAAGTGCCAATTCCTCTAAGGCAGGTTCTGCCGGCCGAGTATCCCAGCGACGAGGACGTCCTCGGCGCGATTCGCGGCATGGTTGCCCAGAATTAGAGGCGTGGGTGCCGGGCCGTCTCTACACCGCTCGCAATAGTTCTTCGCTAAGGCAGATTGCCTGACGACGCAGTTGGTCCATTTCATCCATTAGGGCCATGATTTTGGCCTGATCTTGGCCGCTTTGGTACATCTTGGCGGTAAGGCGTTCGTGGGTGCTATTCCAGCTGAGCCACAACATCACCGCCTCTCTCCAGGCAGACATTTGATCCTCACGCGAGTTCTCTGATTCCGAGTTTACGGGGGATTCCAGAAAGTCGACGGGAGCGGTTCGAGGACTCGTTAGAGGGAATCGCTTGTCGCGGCGGTTGTGGATCCCGGCTTCGCTGTGCCTTCGTGTCGTTTTCGCGTAACGGGTGCTCGGCGTGCGATGGGAGCTGCCGGGGGTACGACGCGAGGGACGGTTGGTAGCGGATTTGCCGGGCCACGACTTCATAGTTGTTTCTCCCAAAGAGAAGAAGAGAGGAGGACGTTAACGAAGTGCATGGTCGACATCGAATGACGCGACGCACGAATGCTCTTCGTCAGATGGTTGATTGCCAAGTCTGTCTGACTTGCGTTACGACCAAGTATTCGCGCGCCCCGAGTCCGTAGCAAGTAAATCGCATTGGAGAAACATGAAGAAATCCGCGCGGCCCTGCTGCGTTCGATGCGATTGCTCACGATCAGCCAATCGGCAATGTTTAACGCGCGATCTTAGCATGAAACGACACGGGTGACCGTCTCGCATGGTCTATCGTTCTTGGATAGAAGCCAATTTCCGTTGCCGCTGCTCTAACTTTCGCACGGCTTTTTTTCCGTGAACACGGGAGTAGACGTCCAGCCACAGGTAGTTGCCCCGTCGGTCGCGTTTTGGGAAGTGATAACCTCCGTTTCGCAAGAGCGTGCCGGCGGTCAACGCCGTATCGATCTTGGTCTGTTCCGCTGCGAGCTGGCGGTGCCCGCACCAGACGTGCCATTCGATCATCGCGTCGACGATGGCTTGCGCTTCCGGTGTCATGTAGTCGAGCTGAGGAAGAAACAGGGCTCCATTTTCCCAGGGAAGCTGGTCGGCTGCCTCGTCGAAATGGCAATATTGGGCGACCAACCTGGTGGCGTTGTCGTGCTGTTCGATGGGAATCGCCGCCACGTAGCCTGCCACCTTTCGGCGTACTTCGTCTTTCGCAGCACCGAGCATCACCGGCACCAGATCGGAAACGGCATGTCGACGAATCATGGGGTCGAGCACGTCATTCAACTTGGGCATGCTGTCCGTCAGTTCGACCGCCTGTTCGACGGGGATCATTAGGCCGTTCTCGCGAATTTCCTTGCGCACTCGTTTGCGGAGGATAGGGTGCACTGCCGGCGATGTCGTTGAGTCGGTGACCATGTCGACGATGGCGCTCGCCGTGGCTGTCTCGTTAATCCTGGCGGCCGTGGCCCAGACGCGAACAAGCGACGGCTGATCCGGGGCGTTGGCGATGCGAACCAGAATCTTGTCGGAAGCCCGCCGGTGATCGTCGAAACTGCCTATCTCGCTGATTGCGACGATCGCCCAGCCTCGAGCGGAGAGATTTCGCTCCCGAAGCGCGTAACGAAAGAGCGGTTCCAGTGCCGCTTCCCCTTTTTCCACTAGGCGATCAACGATCGCCTCTGCCTGATCATGATCGCGCAACTGGCGAAGCAGGAACTGAACGTCCTGACTGGTGGCGGTCTGGCCATGGCCGGCGTGAGCCGGTGTTGATAGCGTGCCGACGAACAGAGTGCCAACCAACAGCAACGCCACTGTTTGTCGAACGCCGCGACGTCGAATGGCGAACACCAGGGCGAGGCCTGCGATCGTCGCCAATGCCGCCGTGGGCGCCCTCTGCTTCTTAGGTTTGCCATCTCTGATATTCATCGCCGTTTGAACCGGAAGTTCTCCTCTCACCAAGATTCCATCGCCTCGCCGGCCGGATTTGGCGCGGGTCTTGGCATCGTAGTGGTGCTTCTTGTTGCGATGACGGGCCATGCGATAACGGGCGAACTTCAAGTTGTCGCGGGCCAGCACTTCGCGAGGGTAATCACCATCAATGACCGTGAGCGTCATTTCCTTAAGAGCGGCGAGCGCGTTGCGGTTGGTTTCTCGCCGCTGCCTGGCCAGCGTATTGGCATGGAGCTTGTCGACCTCTGGTCCACGCATGTCAAAACGTTCGCCGATTCGCAGCAACTCCTTTTCTTCCTCTTCATGATCGAGGGTTAAACTTCCTGAGAGTGTCGCCATCAGGTCGGCCGCAAAAAGGTCCCTGGCGATGCCGTTGTGCGGTGTTGGATTGCGTTTTGAGAAAAGCGCCTTGCGCTGCTTGTTGGTAACCCTGTCGACCGGGCCATCGAGTACGCGTAGCGGCAGTGGATCGATCACATTGCGGTAGAGAATCTGCCCGGGAACCTGACGCTTAACGAAACCCTTCGGCACGTCGCGTATATAGCGTGGGCCTTCGGTGAGCACGTAGACCACGTTGAGCAGGTTTCCCTCGTTGTAGGTCGAAAGCCGCATCGGCACGACCAGCGACTTCGAGCGAAATCGGAAACCCATTGCCTGAACGTGGCCGTCGAAGGTGGCGCCCGCGGGCAAGGCCTCGTTAAGTCCTCGCTGGCCTGGGCGGGGATCGACGCCTTTTTTTTGGCCTACGCGAGTTCGCACCGCTACGAAGCACCACCCGTCGTCGATGTAGTCTTCGCAGACGTCGTCCATGCCTTCGGGATAGCGGTAGTTATGTGAAGTCATCCAGCGGGACAGGGCGTCGGCGCTGCCAGCCTCTAGCACGGCAACGTCGTACATGCCAACTGCCTCTTCACGAACGACGTTGACGACGTCTCGGAATCCGAGCCCACCACCGCCGAATCCGCCGCCGCCAAACCCGCCCACGCCGAAGCCTCCCCCGAATCCGCCGCCCTGATCCGCGACTTCCTTCCCAGGCCATGGCACGCGAACGGTTACCTCGGGCGGATCGATGGCGGCTGCAATGTGCGAGAAAACATCATCGGCGACCTTGCGGATCGACGGAGGCTCCGGGAAAGGAATCAGCATGCCGAATTCATGTGCCTTACCAGAGAAGCCAGGCCGAATAACGAACGTTTCGACGCCGTCCTTGTGGAATACATACGTCTTCTGCTCTCCGACTCGGGTGATCAGCGGAACTTCCTCCTGCTGAGTCCGGTCGATGTAGATCGGCGGAACCATGCCGCACGGGTCGGCGAAAACGGGCGCAGCCGCAGCAAGAGCGAGGAAGCTCGCGGCCAGTGCCAAGCAAGTTCTTGCGCGTTGGGAGTTGAGGGTCGACGCGTTAGTGTGCGTGCTGATTATCTGTCGCATGATTTGCCTCCGTCAATGTGAGCCGTAGCTCGATGGTTCCGCGACAATCGTGTTTACCGTTACTGAGCCACATCTCGCCCAGCTTCTGCCAGTCTGTTCCGCTTTTCTGGACCGTGAACCACGGCCCTGCCACGACGTGGACACCCTCGAGTCACAAGCGGGTCCAAAGATGATCGAGGCCGACGCGTTTCACGGTTCCACTCACCGAGAGTGGTTGAAGGTTGTGCTCGTCGAGGTCAAACACATGACGCCGATCAAGCGGCACGGCGGTCGACGGCAAGCTGGCCCGCAGCTCGCCATGTTCATCGACCACGCGAACTTCTACGCGAACGGTGTTTCGGCGGAGTTCTTTCTCAAGAAATGCCCGGTGTTCCGAGCTAAGCGTTTTGAGTGGCCCGGATTTGAGTGTTGGTAAGGGTGCCGCTGACTGGTTTTTGTTGTGAGACACCGAACGAACGCTTGGGGCACTTGCGAACCGCAGGTGAGCTGCGGTTTGCGGCCCGTAAAAGAGGAGCGTTTCGAGGGCGAGATTGGAACCATCGCGAGGCCCCGCCGCATACTGCTTGATGAGCGTCTGGAACTTGTCCCGGCTCAAACGATCGGTGGGGTGATTCGAGAGTGCACAGCCGGACGCACAGACGTCACGGCCGTGGGGATGAAAATGGGCTCGGCTCGCGTGAACGGCGGCTGCCCCGGCGCCGTCACGCGAAGGATCTGTTGAGGCGGCCCCTGTCCCGACGGCCGTCTCCAGTCCCCTGCCCTGCGAACCCAATGTCGTATCACTGGCGTCAAACTCGGCCTCTTTTGTCGAGCCTGTGGGGCGAATCCAAAGCAGGCTCATCAGCACACCGGCGGCAATTGCGACGCGTAGGTAGTCCATCTGCCTCGACTCCGATCGCCTGTCCTCGCGTACATGTCATGCCAGCCGAATGTCCGGCGCTGCGTCTGACAGAGACTGCCTTGGACGACTTTATCCGATGGACTGTATCCGAACGATGATGCCCGAACCGGATTGTCCGTCGCTGTCGTGCTCTGCCACTGACCTACCTTTCGAGAGCGGTGCGAGGGAATATTCCCTCTGGGTAGAAAAAGTTTTGAGTTGGCGGTTGCCGTCATTCGCAGGCGTTGATTTCATCGTAGCGCACCGTTTCCGCTGGTGGCAAGAAAATGCCCTATTGTCCGAGGTGGAGGCGGTTTGGCGGCAATTGCGGAAGGCCGTGGTCAGTGGGACGAGAACTCGTAATGCAAGAGCGAAACGGCCAATTTAACCGGCCTGAAAATTGGATTGTCCTTAGCGACGACAGTGTGGTAGTCTCGCGATGACGCTTCCTTCGCGATCGGAGTCTTAGGTACTAGGAGGTGCCGATTCAGCTGGTCGACGGTCTAGGCGCTCCCGCGAATCCGTCGATAAAGGTCTTAGAGTTGGGTGCGATCCACTACAGTTTCAATTACAGGCTCTGTCGTGACGGTCCGCCTCGAGTGCTTTGGGCCGATTACCTGGAGCTTGGGAAGCCGTGGACGGAATTGGTGGCGGCGCTGCCGGTTGAGAAGGAGTAGATCGTACGATCTGATTCCACTCTTTGAATATGGCGGACTGTTCGACGATGTCTCTTTTTCGTAAATCCCATCCTGATCATGACCTCGCAAGTGGTGCTCCGGTGCATGGTCCCGAAAGGGCTTCGTCGAAGCCTCCACGCCATGTCCCTTGGGGCGTGCGGCTGACGTCCCTGTTTGGAGGCCTGGAGAACTGGTTTGGCTGGGTCTTCTTCGGGGGCGGCCTTGCGTTCGTGTGGGCGTTCGGGGCATCGGACCTACTGCACACAGCTGTCTACTTCCATGGTGAACTCGGCACCACGGAAGGGAGGCTCTCGCCTGACTGGGAAAGGCTCTATGGCGTGGGCGACGATGACGTTGTTGAGTACCCATTCGAATACAGCGTCGACAGGAAGACTTATCGGGGGCGAGACCGCGGATTCCGGCTCGAATTCGGTGACGATCCGATGGTCATGGTCGAGTACCGCATCGACGACCCTGCGCGAGCCAGGGTTCAGGGGCTTGACTCAGTTGATTTCGGCTTGTTCTTCGTCTGGATTTTTCCTGCCGCGGGGATTCTGTTCCTGTGTTACGTCTATCGAGCTGGGAGGCTTGGACGCCGTCTGCTTCAAGAGGGAAAGTTAACGATAGGCCGCCTTGTGGCAATTGAGCACGAAGGTAAGAAAGACGAATACGGGGAAGTGCTCCGCTACGTCTTTGTCTACGACGTTGCCGGCGAGCAGGTAGGCACTCTTGCTAGCGCGACGAGTACGGCTGACAGATTCATGCCCCGTGATCTGCGAGATCGGGCCATCGAGAATCTTCGGCAACGAAACGGCCACCTGAAGGGAGGGATGGCCGAGGGTAAAATGCCGGAAGTGGTCGAACCGCTACTGTACGATTCGGCCGAGCCAGGCAGTGCCCTCTTGCTCCGCGACTTTCCAGGCGGAACTGTCCAATTCAACGAACAGGGCGAGCTCGTGACCCGCCCTTGGGCGTTGATTGTCGCCTTGGCATTTCCACTGATGGCGGTCGGATTGAACATCTGGTGGGCGCTGCGGGTTCTGGAAGTGTTCGGATAGTCGAAACGGTGCCGTTTCTCGCCTGCCGCCGCAGTTAGCGACACGTTCTTACAAACCTTTTACAAACATGTGACGGTCGCTTGACCACCTGCGCGGCGAAAAACGCGATAATTCTGTTGTCGCGTTCGCCGTATGAGGCAGTCGGCCAGATCGCTTCGAGTTTGGCCGCCGGCGAGATTGCAAGTAAACGCATAACCAAGTTGCAGAGGAGATGTCCGATGTTCGCCAAACGACCCATCTACTTGTTCGTCGCGCTGGCCACGCTATTCCTGCTTGGTCATAACGCGATGACTGCTGCCGCCGCCACTCCTGAACACACCCAGGTCACCCTCGAGGCGGCCATGGCCTATCCGACTTTGTTGGCGAATAAGAAGCAGACCACGTTTGTGAAGGTCGGACTGACCGGCTATCAGCTGACGTCCCAGCAAGAACGGGCTGCCGTGAATGTAGCGATCGTGCTCGACAAATCGGGCTCGATGGCAGGTGACAAGCTTGCCAACGCCAAGGCCGCCGCGATTGGGGCAATTGAGCGGCTGCAAGCACAGGACATCGTCTCTATCGTCACGTACGACTCGACTGTCGAAGTGCTGGTGCCCGCCACGCGATTAACCGATAAGGCTTCGGTCGTTGCCAAGATCCGTCAAATAGAGGCGGGCGGTTCCACGGCGCTGTTCGGCGGAGTCAGCAAGGGAGCAGAGGAACTGCGAAAGTTTCTGGATCGCGAGCGCGTCAATCGAGTGATTCTGTTGTCCGATGGTTTGGCCAATGTCGGCCCGCAGTCTCCTGGTGAATTGGGCGAGTTGGGTGCCTCGCTGATCAAGGAGAACATTTCCGTTTCGACGATGGGCTTGGGACTCGATTACAACGAAGACCTGATGGCCAAGCTGGCCGACAAGAGTGACGGCAACCACGTGTTCGTCCGCTCGCCAGGCGAACTGACCGCCTTCTTTAAGGCGGAGTTTGACGACGTGATGTCGGTGGTGGCACAGGAAGTTGTTATCAACATCGAATGTGCCGACGGAATTCGGCCTGTCCGCGTGATTAATTACGACGCGGAAATCACAGGCCAGAACGTGATCGTTAAGTTCAATCAGATCTATAGCAAGCAGCAGAAGTACCTGGTGTTAGAGGTCGAAGTGCCGGCTTCGACTAAGGACCAGCCGCGGCCGATTGCTACGGTCGCGGCGTCGTACACCAACATGCAGTCGATGGCCACCGATCGGCTTTCGAGCAGTGTCGGTGTCAACTTTACCGATGACAGCTCCAAGGTTGTCGCCAATACGAACAAGCTCGTTGCGGCTCATTGTGTCCTGCAGGTTGCAAATCAGAATAATCTGGAAGCGATCTTGCTACGAGACAAGGGCGACGCCGAAGGAGCGCGGGCACTGTTGTTGTTCAACTCGACGTACTTGCAAGATAGTGCACGCGAACTAGAGGCTCCCGAGTTGAACGCGCCGGCGAATTTGAACAGATCTCAGGCCGATCGAGTTCGGCAGAAGTGGAGCTCCGCAGACAGCAAGGAAGCACGCGAATACCAGCAACAGACGCGGGGCAACGTTAATCCGCGTTACATTCCGAAGAAAGTGGAGCCGAAACCGAGCTCGCCAAAGAGGTAGCGAGAGTACGAGGCAGACGGCGATCCGTGGTGCAGACTTGGCCTTCCTCAGCGGGCCGGCGTCTGGCCGCGCGATCGCCGTGTACTCATTATGGAGGAATGGTTTGGCGGATCCAAACAACAGGAACTGTTGTTCCGGCAGCCTCGTCCCTCGCTTACAATCAGAGTGTCATTCCTTTTCCTTTCGTGATTCAAAGAATCGGTGTTCACCAAGCAAGTCCTCTATCTCGCGCTTATGGTCTGCGTGCCGCTGTCGCTACTGGCGTGGCTCGGCTTTCGCTTTGCGCAACAACAGGAGGTAGAGGCCCGCGAGCGGTACCGTGACTTACAGGTAGAGCGACTTCACGATATCGATCAGGCGATCATGAAAGTCTTGGCTCAGCGAGAACGGGAGCTACTCGAGGAGATTGACAGTCTGACGCTCGAGTCGGACGCGATTCGTGCTGCAGTGCGATCCAACCCACATATCAGCCAGGTGTTTGTATTGAGCGAGGGAGGCCAGGTTCTCCATCCGCCAGCGGCAGCGGAAATGAACAGTGGCGAGACGCAATTCTTAACCGCCTTTGGCGATGTCTTGCTCGGGGGCGACCTACTTCGAGAAACGCAAGCCGATGTCGGGCAAGCGATGCTCGAGCCGATTCCAGTGCAGTCGCTGGATAGGGAGCAGACGGAAGTGCCGACCACGGGTAGCGAAGAAGCTCAAAGTAAGGGCAACACGCCGGCAAGACGTCGCCCGCCATCTCGGCAAAAGGGATCGCAACCACCGGTGCCATCGGGCGACGATTCGTCCAAAATTCGGTCGGGGCGCACTAGGCGCCCGGTCGTGTCACTCGTGTCGGCAAAGTACCTCGCTTCGGCGCCAGAGCCAAGCTTTGATGTTTCGGAACCAGGACCTGGGGAATGGGACGCGAACAACGCACAAGTGGCTGCTCCCGTTGCGAGCACAAGCGGCTGGTACACCTGGTATTGGGGACGAGGATTGAACCTGATTCTCTGGAGCCGTCGTCCAGAGGGGGAAGTGGTCGGCGTGCTGCTACAGCGGGCGCGTTGGATGGCCGACGTTGTCGCCGCCTTGCCGGAGACGTCATCAGCTGTACCGTACCGCAGTAAGATGAGCTCCCGTAGCCGTGTCCCTGTTTTGGAACGAGTGCATTTGGCCGATTCGAGTGGCGGCATTGTCTATCAGTGGGGGCGATATGAACCGCCTCAAGATGCGGTCCCGTTTGCAGAGTTGGCACTGAGCCTGCCGCTCTCCTCCTGGCGGCTACACTACTTCATGCCGCCTGAGAGCGTTGCCGACCTCGGAGGCGGGCTCTATTTCAGCGTAGCTTCAAGTCTTGTCGTCGTGACGATCGGACTCGTCGTGCTAGCGATCTTTATCTACCGTGAACAGCAGCGAAACATTCGCGAGGCGGGACAGCGGGTCAACTTCGTAAATCAAGTTTCGCATGAGTTGAAGACGCCGCTCACGAACGTCCGCATGTACGCCGAGTTGCTCGAGTCCGATCTGGCGAAACTTGCCGATCCTGACGAGGCCAAATCGGCACAGTTGCGGCTCAGCGTGATCGTCTCAGAAAGCCAGCGACTCTCTCGCCTCATTGGCAACGTGCTGACCTTTGCACGGGACCAGCGAAAAACGGTTCGCCTGCATCCTCGGCCTGCCAAGGTCGATGATGTAGTTTCTCACGTGGCGGATCAGTTCCAGACCTCCCTGGCCCGCAAGAATATGGCGTTTAAAGTTCAGAGCGATGCCGCGGGCATGGTGCTTCTCGACAGTGACGCGCTGGAGCAGATTCTGGTCAACTTGCTCAGCAACGTCGAGAAATACGCAGGCAGTGGAAGTAAGGTTACGGTGACCGCAACGCAGTCTGGCGAGTTCACATCGATAGTGGTCGCTGACGACGGCCCAGGGTTGGCGGCCGCCGAACGAGAAAAGATCTTTCAGCCGTTTTACCGCGGTACCGACCGCATCGAAGGCGCGACTGGCACCGGCATCGGACTTTCGATCGCTCGGCAATTGGCCCGGCTGCACGGAGGTGATCTAACGTTATTACCTGCGGCTAAGGGAGCACGCTTTGAGGTCCGACTGCGTACGCCCGTCGAGGGTAGCATTCCAAGGAAACGATATGACGACGGGGGCCACCCATGAAGGTCTTGATAGCGGAAGATGACACGTTGATTCGCGAGGGCCTGGCCGAGATTCTCGACAGCGAGGGCTATACGGTGGTGGAGGCCGCGGACGGCGCAGCGGCCGAGGCGATGTTCGTCGAGCACGAACCCGACTTTGTCTGTCTCGACATCATGATGCCCCAGCAGAGTGGCTACGATGTCTGCAAGGAGATCCGTAAACGCGATGCGGATGTTCCGATTATCTTTATCAGTGCCAAGTCGGAAGAGATAGACAAGGTGTTGGGACTGGAACTCGGCGCGGACGATTTCATCGTTAAGCCCTTTGGTGTAAAGGAGGTCGTGGCCAGAATTCGTGCCGTGACGCGCCGTTGCCATGGCCGGACTTCCAACGACTGCGACGCATCGTTCACGATGGCCGATCTGGAGGTGTTCCCCAAGCAGCTTCGTGCTACCCGTGGCGACGGAAGCACGGTTGAGCTAAGCCTGCGCGACGTCAAAATTCTTCAGCTACTGCACGATCGCCAAGGCGAAGCGCTCGATCGGCCGACCATTTTCCGTCACGGCTGGGGCGAAGAACATTTCCCAAACAGTCGGACGCTCGATCAGCATATTTCACAACTGCGTAAACGAATCGAGCGAGTGCCGTCGGAGCCGGAAGTGATTCGCACCGTTCATGGAGTAGGCTACCGGTACGATGCCTAGTCGTCGCCAGATTGCGAGGACGACGGCCCGACAGCGACTTGCAGGGCGCTAACGAGGGCGTCGCAGTGAGGCTCCACGCTCCGTATTTCCGTTGCCATTGGTGGGCAAGTTCGGCGGAAGTGGCTCAAAGGGATTGGCACTGGCGACCGGCGCCAGCGACTCGGATAGTCCGCTCGTTTCCGCCGGTTTGGCGCTGGAACCTTCGTGAATTCCCGTGATCGACTTCGAGATGATCGAATCGACCAAGCTGCTCGTGGCATGAAGATCGAGGCAGGCCGTTCGCACGGCGGCTACGAATTCCGTGATATGCTCTTCGCTCACGGTAAGCGGCGGCTGGACTCGCAGCACGTTGCCTCGCGATCGTGCGACCTGCGTATAGATCCCGCTCCGCTTTAGCAGACTTTGCATGACGTACATCGCTGGAATCTCGGCAATGTGGCGGTCGAGATCGGGCACGGTGTACTGCATCATGCCGGTCGTGTCGGATTGCCTCCAGTGACTGGCAATCGATTCTCGCAAGGGTGCGAACTCGATACCGGTCATCAAGCCCTCGCCGCGCACGTCAACGATCGCTGAACCAATTTCCTTCTGGAGCTTGCGAAGCTCGCGGCGGAGTTGCTGGCCCCGTTCACGTGCGTTGACGGCCAAGTCTTCGTCGACGAGCACGTCGAGTGTCGCCAGGGCCGCGGCACAGGCCAGGCTCCCACCGCCAAACGTGCTTGTATGTAGCGAGAAGTTCTTTACGTTGCCGTAGGCCTTGTTCCAAAGGTCACGGCGGCTCAGCATGGCTCCGATCGGCATCATGCCGCCACCGAGGCTCTTGGCCAGTGTCATGATGTCGGGCGCAACGCTTTCTCGATCACAAGCGAACAACTCACCGGTGCGACCGAGGCCCGTTTGAACTTCGTCGACGATCAATAGCACACCGTACTCTCGACACAAATCAGCTGCGTGGCGAAGAAAACCGGTCGGCGGGACGATCATCCCGCCCTCACCTTGCAACGGCTCGACGATGAAAGCGGCGTACTGGTTGTCTTGCAAACGTCGCTCGAGCGCTTCGAGATCTCCGTATTCGATCGGGTCGCAGCCGGAGAGCAGCGGTCTGAACGGCTTCTGATAATTCGGATTGCCTGTTACCGACAAGGAACCGAGAGACTTGCCGTGATAGGAGCGGTGGCAATAGAGGAATTGCGTCTGCCCCGTGGCCAGTCGAGCCAGCTTGAGTGCGGCTTCGACCGACTCCGTTCCGCTGTTGGTGAAGAACGCCATCTCCAGACCGGCGGGCGAAAGCGTAACGAGTCGTTCGGCCAACGCCGCGGCGTACGGATTGATTGCCGACTGAGCATAGCCGACCGCTTGCGATGCGATCGCGTCTTGAATCGCGGCGCTAACGCGCGGGTGGTTGTGCCCCACGTTCATCGATCCGAATCCGGCTACAAAATCGAGGTAGCGGTTGCCTTCGCGGTCCCAGACATAACAATCCTCGCCGCGAACGAGCGTACGGACGAATCCACTGTTGCCACTCAGCGCGAGCATCACCGGGTTGATGTGCCGTCCGAAGAGCACCTCTGCCCGATCCGCCGACGTTAAATCGCAGCACGTGTCCTGTGTGTCTGAGATTTGACCATTGCCGGTTTGCCCACTTGTGGAGCTCTCATTGTGCATGCCCGAGCCATTACTCGAACCCTTATCGAGCGGAGATGTAACATTCGTGCGCGTCGCCCGGTAAACCGCCTTCTTGAAGTTCGACAACATCGTGTCCGTAACCGGCAGACCAAATGAAATGAGCGGGCTGAAATCGAAACCGTGCTTTTGGGCACACGACCCAATGTCGAGCACGGCCTCCGGCGAGAGATTACGGCCAATCGTATAGCATTCGGCACGTTTCTCGAGCGCAAGGACCATCGTCTCGCCTAGGCAGCATGGGACCATGCCGTGATGAAACCCGAGCCACATCGAATCGCGTGGCATGGTGCTTGGGGTTAGTGCAAGTCCGCCTGACAAAACGAGGACATCGTCTCGTTCGACGCGCGAACCATCAACGTCGGCAGGCACGCCAACGTCGATGACGACCGACCCAGAACGTAGGTCTTGCTGTTGAATACAGCCGCCCGTTGAAGTGGCCGACAGAATAATCGAAGCCTTTGACAATGCCGTGGGGATGTCGAGCACCAGCTCGGCATCGAGTTGCTTCTGTAGTTTCCGTGCGCGACTCGAATCGCGACGCGCTACCAGAATAAGACCGCGACACCGAGGCGCCAGCAGCTTTGCGACAACAGTTGCAATGCTACCCGGGATGCCTACGACGGCGATAACTTCATCTGCCAGGTCGCGGTCTGTCTCGCGACAGGCGTTTTCTAGTGTCTGGATCGCAGCATATGCGGTAAGACTGTTTCCGGTAGTAACGGCAACAGGACCTCGTTCCGCGAGCATCTGCCCTTGTCCGCCAACGATTCCGGTCATCGATCCAAGACCGACCAGATCCGCGCCCCACTCCGCAGCCGCATCGACGGCTTGTTCCATGTAGACGAGAGCCTTTGCAGGGTCGTCGAGAATTTCCGTAACGTTCATCGGAATCTCGTAGAGGCGCCCCTCACATTCCGCGCTCGCCGGTGAGGCCAAACCCTTCAGGTGGTCGATAACTCGAACTTGCGGTTCCGGAACTGCTGGGGCGTCGCGATTCTCCATCGACTGACTCAACAGATCGCAGAATTCCAGTAGGTTGCCGCAGCTGGACCAGACCTTACCGACAGCGCCATCACCACCGATATGCAGGAGTGCCGAAGTGGCTTCGGAAAGTGGATGGACGAGGAACGCGAACTTCATGGTGGTGTCTTGATCGGGTTGTCCAATGGGGCAGCGGCCCCGAGGAGTTATAGGAAGGAGTCGGTTGGCGGCGGGTGTCGTTCGAGGTCCTGACGGCGTCAGGGCAGACGAACGCCGACCTGCAGTCGCCCTATCTTAGCTGTTCTATTGTAATTGCCGGTTTAGGGCAGGTGATGCAGTCTACCCGGCATCACCTGCTGGAAAAAACGACGATTTCGGGCAATTGGAGAGCGAAAACGACGCACAATGGTCGTTTTTGTGGAACTGGACGCACCAGGACCGGCGGGCATTCACACGAGTGAATGAGGTCTGCATCATATAACGTCGCCTCGATTGCGTCTTGGGGTGTCGTGAATCGGCGGTATGCCTTGTGCCCAAAGCAACCCAGGGTCGATATCACATAAATATATGTTGATGTGTTGCCCCGCCCAATCATTGTGCCTCTTTCCCCGTTTTCAGACATCCCATGAGCGATTCCCGTCCATCGCTGTTCGATCGCTGGCATTGGCCGATCGTGATCGCATTTTGGGCTGTTGCGCCCCTTTGGGCCTGGGGTGCGCACATGGCGGAGCAGACAAACAACAATGATGTCGAGCAGTGGCTTCCTTCTGACTTTGACGCGTCGCGCAAGTATCGCTGGTTCTACGATCACTTCGGCACGGACGCATTCGTGGTCGTCAGCTGGGAGGGCTGCACGTTAGAGGACGAGCGACTCTCTCGATATGCAAATGCTCTGCGGAGATACGTCACTCCTTCATCGCAAGATTCGTCTCCACAAGACGGTGCCGAGTCCGGTCGCCGTTTCTTTAGCGAGGTGACGACCGGAGCCGAGATGCTGGAGGTGTTGCGAGCACCTCCGCTGCGGCTCAAAAAGAGACAGGCTCTGGCGCGACTCTACGGTCTAATGGTCGGAGAGGGACAGGAGCAGACCGGTACGATCGTGATCTTTTCAGCCGCAGGTGACGCCGATCGCGCCGCGGCGGTTGCGCTATTGCGCAGAGTAGCTGTCGACGAGGTTGGAATTGCGCCGGAAGAGTTGCGTCTGGCAGGTGACGCCGTTACCAGCGTTTCGGTCGACGCAGCAAGCCAGCAGGCGATCAAGAATTTACTTGGTGTGTCCGCGTTGGTTGCATTCGCCGTCGCCCTTATTAGCTTGCGCAGCATGCGACTGCTGGTAATTGTGTTCGGCGTATCGATCTACTGTTTATTGCTATCCCAAAGCCTGATCTATTTCATCGACCTCTCGTCCGTCATGGACTATTTCAGTGGGCAGATGAATCTCGTGCTCGTGGTGATGCCTGTTCTTGTCTATGTCCTGGCGATGTCGGCCGGCATTCATCTGGTTAATTACTATCGTGATGCTGCGAGCGAGTCCTCACTCGCAGAGGCCCCTGCCCTGGCAATCTCGCATGGCTGGGTTCCTTGCACGTTGGCAGCTGGCACCACCGCCGTTGGCGTCGGCTCGCTACTTGTCAGCAACATTCAACCAGTGCGGGATTTTGGAGGCTACGCGGCGGTCGGAATCCTGGCCAGCCTGGCGGTGCTGTTCCTGCTACTTCCCGCCTCATTAAAGCTGTTTGACCGAATGTGGATCTTCATTCGTCGGGGTAAAGAGCCGGATTGGCCACCTGAGAAGCGAAGAGATTTCGACACGACGGTGCAGTCGGACCGTGCTCGTCCGAATC
>Ga0180432_10003067_pt1 | contig 24262 bp, 23 predicted proteins | sample SS_ome_10_FD_132414 | JGI IMG/M metagenome (GOLD analysis project Ga0180432, IMG submission 132414) | Hypersaline lake sediment archaeal communities from the Salton Sea, California, USA - SS_1_MS_2 metaG | ecosystem: Environmental > Aquatic > Non-marine Saline and Alkaline > Hypersaline >... | reverse complement strand
TCCCGGGGATTCGATCTGGAAGCACCCCAGTGTCTTGGTGGATCGGATCAACTCGAAGGTACGCGGATCATCCAGTTGATCGCTATCTACATCGACGCGATCACCGGTATCGCGCTCGATCTCGGTAAGTGCATGGGCGATCGCGGATTGCATGCGCACGCCGAGCACATCGAGTTTGAGCAAACCCATGTGCTCGACATCGTGCTTATCGAAATGGCTCATCCGGTATCCGGCAGCACTAGTTTCGACCGGGGTCCGATCGAGCAAGGTGGCATCGGAGAGCACCACCCCGCACGGATGCATCGCGATATCGCGCGGCAACCCATCGAGTGCCTCGACCAGATCCAGGAAGTGATCGAGTTGTCCTTCGCGGGACATCCTGCCGATCGGGGAGTCACGTAACTCCGGAAGATCCTCGAGTGCACTTCGCGCCTGACGAGCCCGCACATGCGGGAAGGCCTTGGCGAAGGAATCGATCTCGGCTGCATCGAACCCCAATGCCGCACCGACATCGCGGATCGCGTGGCGCACCCGGTAGGTCTCCATCATCGACACGCTCGCCACGCGGTCGTCGCCGAAACGCTCGCGGATGAGGTCGTAGACCTCTAGGCGGCGTGCGGATTCCACATCGATGTCGATATCGGGTAGCACCCGCCGCAAAGGTGAAAGGAACCGCTCCATTAGCAATCCGTGGCGTATCGGATCGACCCCGCTGATGCCCAGCAGATGGGTGACCAGGCTCCCGGCGCCCGAACCGCGTGCGGCGACCCGGATGCCCCGAGTGCGCACGAGGTCGGTCACCTCGGCGACGGTGAGGAAGTAGCCGGAGAACCCCAGATCGACGATGGTGCGCATTTCCTGATCGAGCCGATGTTCGGCTTCGCGCCGTTCCTGGCCGCGATACAGCTGGGGAATAGCCTCGCTGCAACGAGTGCGCAGCAAGGTGTCGGCATGGCCCACTGGATCGTCGAGACCGCCAGCCTCAAGCCCGAGCAGCACGTCTAGTTCCGGTACGAAGACCTCACCCAATCCCAGGTCCCGCTGCGGATCGAGCGCGCAGTACTGCGCTAGGTGCCACGTATCTTCGAGCAACCGACGCCCGCCGTGCTCCTCACGGCCGCCGGCGACAGCGGCTTGGGCTATCTCCGCGGCGATCTGGCCCATTTCTTGGGTGGACTTCACATACGCCTGACCGCCCTCCGAAGGCAACGGCTCCACGCGCGGGGAGGTGATCGGAACCAGCAGCCGTGAAGCATCGAGCACTTGGGCGACAGGTGCATCCTGCGCTCGGCGGTAGCGGACCGCGTTGGTGAGCACCGCGGGTAAGCGCTGCTCACGTGCCCAGCGCAGCATCCGAGCCGCCGCCGCCGTGGAGTACCGGTGCCGTCGATGGGCCGGAAACCCCGGCTGTCGATGCGAGACGATTCCGATGGCCAGATACCGGTCGAATAGCACCCGCCATGGGCGTGCTGCGGCTTCGGCGAGTATCGGACGGTCGCCAGCAAGCAGGCGCCCCACCTCGGAGTCCGCACCGAGGATCGCGATAAGCCCGGCATTGTGCTCCCGCAGCGCAGACCACGGCACCCACGGATTCCCACGCTCGGTGTGCTCGCCGATATGCGCCGCCGACACCAATCGACATAAAGACGCCCAACCGGTAGCACCGTGCGCCAGGAAAGTGACCCGCGGCCTGCTCTCGTCTATCCACGCACCACCGCGGCTAGGAGTGGCGCGAGTGGCACGAGTGGCGCGACTGGCACGAGTAGCACGGGAGTTGCGAGAGTCGCTGCGCCGATCCCGCGGGCGCCCGTGGTCGGGTTCGGTGACCTCGACTGCGAGATCGACACCCAGAACCGGCTGAATACCCAACCGCGTGCACTCGCGCGCCCAACGGACCGCGGCGTAGAGACCATCGCGATCGGTCAACCCGATGATCGACTGGCCCACCTCGGCGGCCTGTTGGACCAACGCCTCCGGCAGCGCGGTGCCGTAACGCAGCGAATGGCTGGACGCGACCTGCAGGTGGGCGAAAGGGATCGCCACCGCGCTAGCCGACGGCGCGCAGCCGCAATGCGAGTGCCGGTTGGTAGGTCAACTCGAGCACATCGCAAACTCGGGACAAGAAGCGCTCGGCCTCGCGCACTAGATCATCCGCGGCACGTGGGGTGACACAAGGAATCCCGGCATCCGCCGCCGCCCGGGTATGCGCACCCGCAGCGAAGAAATCAGCCCATTCGGTAAGCGGTGGGCAGCTCTCGCGCAACACCACCCAGGCGCTACGCACCCGACCGCGAGAACCCTTATGGGGGTTTCGCGGTGCCACCGTGGCGATGACGGCCGCGGCCGCCCGCAGGGCGGCGAGGTGCGCGGCGGCGTAGCGCTCGTGCGGGGTGGGCGCCATCGCTGCCCGCGAGAGTGCACGCCGGGCCCCCTCGATCAACTCGAACGGTGCCGAGGGTGTGGCCGACGGCTTACGCGATGCGTCAACCGATACGGCTTCCTTGGGGGTCGCACTCATCTACTCGTCCTCTCCGATTACCGGTGCTGGTTGTGCTCGGCGTGCTCGACCCCTTTGTCGACCCCTACTCACAACTGCTCGCGACTGCTCGCGATCGGAGAGCCCTGGCCGCCGGGGCGGGGGTCGAGGCGGCCCCGGCGGCCTGCGGGCTCTCTTCGAGCAGCGGACCCCAGCCGCGAATCCGGGGCCCGTGGTTCGAACCGTGTCTGAACACTGATTATTCGAACACTTGTTCGAACCACGGGGAACGCTAACCCCACCCCCTGACACCCGTCAACCCCCCACACGTTTCCCCCGGTTTCCGGGGAAACGCGCAAGGGGGCTAGGGCAGGAGGTCCACGATCATGTCGATGCGCTCGGCCAGCGTGGTGTCCAGGTCGGTGATACCACCCTCGGAGTGGGTGGACAGCCGGAACGTCAGCGTGCGCCAGCGGATATCGATATCCGGATGGTGGTCCATATCCTCGGCCGCCTGGGCCACCTTCGTGACGTAGCCGATGCCATCGAGGAAGGTCTTCGCCTTCACATCGGCCACCAGGCAATCACCATCGCGCTTCCAGCGCGGATGCAACAGGCAGAAATCAGCGATTCGGTCGTCGGGCAGTAGATCGGCCATATCAGGCACCTAACAATCGGGAACACTCAACCGACTACGACCCTGCACCATCGACCGGCTTCACGCCAATCCGTTCAACCCGTCGACCGCCCCTGCTCGGCGGGTTCGTCCACAGTGGTCACCGGAGAGCGCGCTGTTCCCGATCGGTACGACGCCCGGGCCAACGCCAGCCCCGACAGCGGAACCGTCACCAGGTGGGCGATCAGCACCAACACGAGCACCAGCACCGAGCGCAAGGACCAATCCGCGATGATCGCGGCGGCGATGATCAACAACAGGCCGAGCGCCGCGGCCTTGGACACCGCACTGGCACGCGTGAGCGGATCGGGTAACCGCAAGATCCCCAGCCCAGCCAACGCCACCAACCCCGCGCCGAACAACACGAGGATGCTCACGATGATCGACCCGATCATGTCGAGTCCTCCCGCGTCTTGCGCCCATCACGAGTCACCAAACGGGCCAGTCCGATCGTCGTGAGGAAGCCGATCAGCACGGCGATCAAGGCGAAGTCGAACAGCACTGGTTCGTCCAGCCGCAGCGCAACCAGCAAGATCGCACTCACCGCGCCGATGAAGCCCAACTCCGCCGACACGATGCGGTCCGCGCGCGAGGGACCTATCGCCGCGCGGACGATGCCTGCCAACACTCCGATCACCACGAACACCAAGGCGATATCAACAACGGTGTCGGGCACGCTGATCCCGTTCATCGCACTACCCCTCCCTTCGCCGAAGGCGCCAAGGGTGTGACGAACGCGTGGCTCACCCGATCTTGCAAGGCGCGCAGTTCGTTCTTGAGTTCAGCCGGGTCACCGGCGTAGAGACTATGGACCCATGCCTCGTCGAGATCGTCGGAGATCTCGACGGTCAACGTGCCCGGAGTCAGATTGATCAAGCTGACCCACACCGCCACCTGAGTAGCGGTGGTCAAGTAGACCGGGACGATCACGATCCCGGGCTTCAATGCCGCCGACGGCTTGATGATGTCCCGCGCCACCTGCATAGATGCCGAGGCGATGGCGCCAGTTGCCCAGAGAGCCAATGCAGGTAGGCGCCACAGGCGCTGCAAGAACCGGCTCACGCTCCGCCACCTCCCCCGCCGCCTAGGACCGCGGAGACATATTCGGACGGATCAGCCAGCGACTGTCCGGCGGTCTGCGTCAATTCCAGCAACCACTCGGGGAACACCCCGATGCCAAGGCTCACCAGGGCCAGAGCCAAGCCGGGGATAACGAGCAAGGGACGCCAGCGGGTAACCGGCGGAGCCTCGACCGCAGCAGCCACATCGATAGCGGTCCCGGTGGCGCCAGCCCGTGTCGATGCCGGTCCCACCGAGACATCGCTGGGCATGTCCTCGTCCTCTCGCTCACCACGCGACGTGCCCCAGAAGATGCCGGTACCGAGTTTGAGCATCGAGATCAGTGTTCCCACACTCACCACGAGAACGACGACGATCACGATCGCAGCACCCGCATCGGCGGCCGCGGTGAGTACGCCGAGCTTGGCCCAGAACCCCGAGAAGGGCGGCAGGCCCACGAGCGAGAGTCCCGCGAGCAAGAAGGCAAGTGATGCGATCGGGTGCGCACGTGCCAAGCCACCGAGGCGACGCACGATGCCGGTTCCCTCTTCGTGTTCGACGGTGCCACCAGTCAGGAACAACGACGTCATCACGATCATGTGGTGGATGAGGTAGAAGACCACGGCCGCCATTCCGATGGCTCCTGCGAGCACCACGCCAACGAGGATGTAGCCCATGCCGCTGACCATCTGGAAGGTCAGCGTGCCGCGGATGGTCCCCTCGCCCAGCGCGCCGAAGACACCGACCACCATGCTCACCACGCACACCACGATCACGATCACGGTGAGCAACTGCCCAGGCTCGTACACGATAGAGATGATGCGCACGAGCGCGTACGCGCCGATCTTCGTCAGCAATCCGGAGAACAGCGCGGTCACCGCAGGTGAGGTGTACGGATAGGTGGCCGGCAGCCAACTATGCGCGGGAACCAGCGCCGCCTTGAGCATCAGCGCGATCATGATGACCCCGGTCGCGATGCCCACCACGGGCAACACACCCAGCCCGGCCAATGCAGCCATGTTCACCGTGCCGGTTACGCCGTAGACCAGCCCCAAGCCCGCAAGAAACAATGTCGATGCGGTCAAGTTGACGATCAAGTACAGGCGCGCCGAACGTAACGCTGTAAGCGTGCCCTGGCGGGACATCAGGATGTAGGACGGCAACAACGCCACCTCCACCATCACGAACAGGTTGAACAGATCCGCTGTGACATAGGCGCCGTAGACGCCCGCGGTCATGATCGACACCGCAGGAACGAACCAGCGATCCATACCCAGCCCCGCTGCATAGGCGAAGACCAGCGAGGTGAAGACCAAGACCGCCGTGGTAGCGAGCATCAACGCGCTGAACAGATCACCGACGAAGGCGATCGATACGCCTCCCGGCCATCCGGCGATCTGGGAGACCACCACCTCACCGTCCATCGTGGCCAAGATCAACAGCACCGCGACGACGAACACGACGACCGGCACGAGCAGACCGATCACCCGGCTGACCCACGTGGCACCGAGGACGAATGTGGCAACAGCTGCGATGAGTGGGCCGATGAACACGATCGGCAATGCCCAGGTGGACAGGAAGGAGACGTCAGTCATCGCGCCCTCCCTGCTCGGGGTCTTGTTTCGCCGACTGCTTCGCCGTCCGAGCAACCAAGCTCAGCAGGTACACCGTCACCCCGAAGGTGATGACGATCGCGGTCAGCACGAAGGCCTGTGGCAACGGATCGGCCATGGTCTCCACCACAGCCCCGCCATCGACCAACGGCGCCTCTCGCCGGAAGGTGCCACCGGCAGCGATGATCACCAGGTTCGCGGCGTGGCCGAGCAGGATGAAGCCCAAGATCAACCGAACCGCTCCCCCGCGGACCACGAGGAAGACGCCAACGCCCGTCAACAGCGCCACTGCGATCGCCAAGGTCATGACATCACCCCGGTGGCACTCGGGTTCGGAGCGTCTCCGTCGATCTCGTCATCGAGTTCATCGTCTAGTTCGTCGTCGTCGGTATTCATGCCATCGAGACGTTCGAGTGCCACACGCACCAGTCCGACCACGATCAACAGCACGCCGAGATCGAAGATCAACGACGACGTAAGCGAACCGATGACGGGGACATCGACTTTGACCGGCGCGAGCGCAGCACCTCCGGTCAGCGGACCGATGAACGCCGACGCCAGTGCCGTGCCCAGGCCGACCGCCAACATCACACCCGAACTCGGAAGCTTCAACTTGACCCCGGAGATAGTGGCCACAGCCACGGCAGCACCAGCGACCAGGCCGGCGATGAACCCGCCACCGGGTTCATCGTGTCCGCGCCAGAACAGCACGGCTGCCGCGAGAAGCAGCAGCGGGATGACGATGCGTGATCCCACGCGCAAGACGGCTTGCTCCCCGCGACCGAGGACTTCGCTCACCGCATCCTGACGCGCGCGGATGGTGACCGCGGTCGCCGCCAACAACCCGAGGGCGGCGGCGAACAGCACGGTGATCTCACCGAGGGTGTCTAGACCACGGAAGTCCACGAGGATCGTGTTGACGACGTTGGTTCCACCGGTCGCCTCCTCGGCCTCGGTGAGGAAATAGACCGATAGATCCGATGGGCCGCGCCGTCCGGTGAACGCCCAGACCGCGAGGCCGCTGATCACGCCGACCACCACAGCAGCGATAGCCGCCTTGACCGGTGAGCCGAGATCGCGATGACGCGGCAGGCGCGCGAGTACCGGGGCCGCGACAACCACGGTGAGGAACTCCACCAGCAGCAAGGTCAATGCGACATCCGGTGCGCCCAGCAAGATCAGCCACACCGCGATGATCAATCCGACGAATCCGGCGAGCACTAGCGCAGTGATCGTGGTCCGAGAACGGGCGAGGAATGCAACGGTCGGAATCAGCAGGGCGAGGATCGCGACGTCCGCCGGCTGCATCGAGCCCGGGATCACCGGATTCAAGCCGTCCAGCGCGCCGGGGATGATCGCAAGCCCGATCACCGTCAGCGCGACGATGAATACGCCCACCCCGAGCAGATGGACACCGACCGAGGTGCTGTGCGCGCTGCGTCCCACCCGTGCCCCGAAGCGCTCGATACCGCTCCAGATGTGATCGAAGATGATGGGTCCGCTGGGTACCGGCGGCTCTTCACCGAGGAAGCGCACCACCCAGCGCCTGCGGAAGTGGAGTATCAGGCCCAGGGTGATGGCGATAGCGGACAGCCCGAGGGCGATGCTCACTCCGTGCCACAAGCTCAAGTCCGCTCCGACCATCGTGAAGCCGACGTCCACGGTTGTTCGATCGATGATGCCGTTGAGCAATCCGGGCCAGATTCCCAGCACGAGTCCGGCAACAGCCGGCACGACCGCCGGTGCCAAGAACAGCCATGACGGCTCGTACAGCTTGCGCTGAGTCAGCGGCCCGAAGAACGCACCGAAGAAGATGCGCGCGCTGTAGGCGAAGGTGAGCGCAGCGCCGATGACGGCGATCGAAGCTGCAGCGATACCGGTCCACTGCTGGTCGTAGGCCCACGTGGAGTTAGACACATCGAGGAAGGAGTAGAAGGCCTCTTCCTTGGCGATGAATCCCACCAGCGGTGGAACACCCGCCATCGACATCGCGGCCAATCCGGTGAGCACCGCGGTGATCGGCATCGCTCGCCACAGTCCTGACAACTCGCTCAGATCCCGGCTACCTGCTTCGCGATCGACGATGCCAACGAGCATGAACAGTGTGGCCTTGAACAGCGCGTGGGCAGCCACCAAGAGGGCCGCCGCACCGAGCGCGGCGGAGGTTCCCACGCCCACGAGCGCAACCATCGTGCCGAGCTGACTGACGGTGGAGTAGGCCAGCAGCGCCTTGAGGTCGCGTTGTCGAAGTGCTTCGAAGGCACCGAACACGGCGGTAGCCAAGCCGAAGATGAGCAAAGTGATGTTCCACGCGGGGAAGGCGATGAACAACGGGGACATCAGCAGCAGCAGGTAGATGCCCGCTTTCACCAGCGTTGCTGCATGCAGGTAGGCGCTCACGGGTGTGACGGCGACCATGGCCCCCGGCAGCCAGAAATGGAACGGCACCTGAGCGGACTTGGTGAACGCCGCGAGGATGATCAAGAAGGCGACGATGGCGAGCTCGTTCGTGGTCAACCGCTCGGGTGCGAGCACGAAGACCTCGGCGATGTTCGTCGTTTGCGTCCGCACGACCAGCAGCACCACCGCGCCGAATAGCGCGAGGCCTCCTAGGCCGGTGATGACCAACGCCCGAATGGCGGGCCGGGTTCCACCCTTGCCACTGCCGGCAACCAGCAGGAAACTGCTGAGGCTCGTTATCTCCCAAAAGACCAGCAACAAGATCAGGTCGCCGGACAACACCACGCCGAGCATCGCCGCACCGAACAAGGTGAACACCGTGTACAGGCGACCGACCTCGTACGTCGGATCCAGGTATTGGGGGGCGTAACTGAGCACTAACGCGCCCACGCCCAGCACGAGCATCGCGAACAGCAAGGACAAGCCGTTCAGTCGCAAGGTGAACTGGACGTCGAAGGCCGCGACCCACTGCCAGGACTGGACGATCGTCTCGCCCTGCATCACGGCAGGGGCATCCACGAGCAGCAATCCCGCCGAGATCAAGAAGATGATCGCCAGCGGGTAACCGGTATACCGGCCGAGGTAGCGGACCATGAGCGGCACCACGGCGGTGGTGGCGCCCACGAGGGCCAGGGAAGCCACGAGCATGTGCGCGACTCACCCCTTCCCTATTGATCTACGCCACAAAACTCCTCGATCGGCGGTGGATCCAGACTAGCCTGCGCAGGCCCTACCCACCCGAGTCAGCGCGCCGCCGCCACTACCCTCGCGTCCATGCCTGGACCCCTCGAGCAGCAGTCGGTGATCGGCGTTCGCGAAGCCCTTGCCCGCCTCGGTGCCCAGGGCGAGATCCGGCACCTCGACGAATCGGCTCGCACTGCCAAGGAAGCCGCCGCGGCACTTAGCATCGAGGTCGGTCAGATCGCGAGTTCCCTGGTTTTCCTCGCCGATGGCGCCCCGGTGCTGGTGGTCGCGTCCGGCGGTCACCGGGTCGACACCGACAAGCTCTCGCGCGTGCTCGAGGGAGCGCAGATCACCAAGGCCAACGCCGACGACGTCAGGAACGCCACCGGCTTCGCGATCGGCGGAGTCGCGCCCGTCGGTCACCCCGAGCCGCTGCGCACCGTCATCGATGTCGCGCTTTCGCAGTACGACGTCGTGTGGGCGGCTGGTGGACATCCGCACTGCGTTTTCCCAACCAACTACGACGAACTGCTGCGCATCACCGGCGGCGAGGCTGCTGACGTAGGCGACTAACGATGTCCCTGCCTCGCGTTAAGGGGTGCCGGATTCATGCTTCGGATTCGGCGAGTTCCTTCAAGCGCACGAGTGTCTTCAAGATCGCCTTCTGGTTGTTCTCGTAGGCGTTCATGGCCTTCAAGGCCGGTGGGAAGCGCGCAGTCGAGCCGTCGAAGGTCTCGGTGACCTCGGTGGTGTTCTCATCGATAGCGGTGAGTTCATAGCGCCAACGATGGTGACCGGGATGACACCAGGCGATGAGGTTCGGTTCGGAGTACTCCACGACAGTGTTCTTCATCCTGTAGGGCAGGCCCATCTTCATGTCCATACCGAACTTCGCACCCTCGCTGAGTCGGTGGGGTCCACTGAGGGCCTTCTTCACCGTCCCCGAGCCATCGAACTCCGCATGACGGTAGGGATCGGCGATGATGTCGAACACTTGTTGGATGGGCGCATTGATGACGATCGTGCCGGCACGCCTCCACCTGTGTCCGGTATCCACTAGGTCGGCTCGAGTGCTCATGGGCTAACCGTACGGGCGCTGACTTCGGCAAGCACCTCGACCAATTCGTCTACTACCTGCTCGTGCTCGGGTTTCATCAGCACACTGCGCAGGATCCGCGGACGCGGGTGGTCGGGATCGAGGTGGATACCGCGCCGGTCGAGGTCGCTGGTACTCATCGCATACGTCGCAAGGTGCCACTGCTGATCGCGAGGGCGCATGGCGAGTTCGGTGAAGATCCGCGCTGAATCGGCATCGACCTGCGCCGCCGACTCCTTTCGCGTGAGGTAACCCACGATGTCCGTCTCGGGTGTTTGCGCCGATCGAAGTCGATGATCGGCCTCGAGCAGTTGGTGCATGCGCCGCGCGGCGCGCAATCCCGGTCGCAGCACCCGCCCAAGTCCGTCACGGTCGAGGGGGAATACCTCGGTGGTCAACCAGAAGGCCGCGGCAGCTGCACCGGCACGCGAACACTCCAGCGAGATCTCCCCGAGGTGCAGTTCGTCGCTGGAGAAGTAGGTGTAGGGCGAATCGTGCTTGTAGTGCTGCCCGACTGACGGGTCGGCGAACAGAACCGCACCGCAGCCGTACGGCTGCAGGCCGTGCTTGTGCGGATCGACCACCACCGAATCGGCGTCACGGACCGCCGCGAAGTGCCGCGAGGGCACACCGTCCGCGGAATCGTCCGCCACGGTTGCGAAGAACCCCCCGTACGCGGCATCGACATGCACTCGGGCACCTGCCTCCCGCGCCAGCGGCACGATGTCCGCAAGCGGGTCGATGGCGCCGAGGCCGGTGGTTCCCAGCGTCGCCACAACGGTCCCGACTGCGTGCGAATGGCAGATCCGACGCAGATCGTCGAGATCCATCCGACCGCGTTCATCAACCGCCACTTCGATCGCGTCGATGCCCAGCACCTCGCACATCCGGGTATGGGTGTAGTGCGCATCACGACTCACGGCCACGCATGCGCCGGGGCGTTCACGGCGCCCTACCCACAAGGCCTCGAGGTTGGCGATAGTGCCGCTCGATGTCAGATGCCCGAGGTGCTCGGGCATCGCGAACATCGCGGCCAAGCGCGCAACTGCTTCCTTCTCCATCGCCGCAGTGGCCGGTCCGCCATCGAGTGCGTGGGCGTTGGGGTTGATGAGCATCGCGGCGAGGTAGCCGACCGTCGCGATCGGGTGGGGTGGCTTGAGCATCTGACCGGCGTAGTGCGGATGGAAGAAGGGGTATTGCTCCCCCGGGGTCGTCAATCGACTCGCCAATCGATCGAAAGCGCGCTGCCAGTCGTCGGCGGCGACCTGCGTGCTGGGATGACGATCGAAGCCACCGTAGGAGGTTTGCCACTCCTCGATCGCGGCAACCGCTCGCCCGAGGGCCGCAGACAAATCCGTCGCGTCGTCGCGCACGCGCGTCACCCTATGCTCTTCAGACATGAGCGACCGCGTCTACACCGGACCGCGAACCGATGCCGGTCGACGCAGACGCGGTTGGGTGCGAGCCATTCCCTGGGTATTCACCGCGCTCACGGTGCTCAGCCAGATCCTGTGGGTGCTGGTCTCCGGGGACACCCGCGTCATCGTCACCGCCATTTCGGTGACGTCGTTCTTCCTTGCCTCGGTTTCGCACGCGTTCATCACCCGCGGACTCACCTGGACGGCCGGTTTCCTAGCCATCTCGGTCGCCTTCGGCTGGCTGGTCGAAGTGCTCGGAACCCGCACCCAATTCCCGTTCGGTGACTATGAGTACACCGACGCCCTCGGACCCGACCTGCTCGGTGTGCCGATCCTCATTCCCATGGCGTGGACGATGGTCGCCTACCCGATCCTGCTGGCGGTGCAGCGCATTTCCAGCACCGGATTGGGTGTCGCCCTCATCGGCGGTTGGCTGCTCATGGCCTGGGACTTGTTCTTGGACCCGCAGATGGTCGGCGAGGGGTATTGGACCTGGGTCTCCGATGGCTGGGAGCTGCCGGGTATCGAGGGCATCCCACTGCAGAACTTCCTGGGCTGGTGGCTCGGTGGGATCGTGCTGATGTTCGTCCTGGACCGACTCCCGCGCAAGGTCGCGCCCGATGCCGTGCCCAACACGCTGTTGATCTGGACCTACCTGTCGAACATCCTGGCCGCGGCGGTGTTCTTCGGGCGACCGACGGTCGCGATCTGGGGTGGGGTGGCCATGGGCATCGTGATCGTGCCGTGGGCCTGGAAAGTCTGGAGCCAGCCTCAGTGGTGAGCCGGATGCGCGCGGCGTTGCCCTTTCTCGCGATCGGTGCGTGTGCGCTGGCTGTCCAGTCCGCGTGGAATGTCCGGCGGATACGCCGTCCGCGCCCGACCGGCACGCAACTGGCCGAATCGGTAACTGTTGCCATCCCGGCTCGAAACGAAGAAGCCACCCTCCGAGCGACCCTCGACAGCGTGCGAAGCCAACAAGGCGTGCCACGACTTTCCATCCACGTGCTCGACGATGGCTCGGCCGATCGCACAGGCGAGATCGCCGATGCAGCTGCGCGCGAAGACCCGCGCGTGCATGTCCACCATCACCCAGACACCGATCCGCCGCCCGGGTGGCTGGGAAAGAACTACGCCTGCATGAACTTGGCAAGGGAATCCGATAGCGATGTCCTGGTGTTCATCGACGCAGACGTCCTGCTCGAGCCGGCTGCGATCAACGCTCTCGTGGCCGAGTTACGAGCGGGTGATTTCGCGCTCGTGGCTCCGTATCCCAGGCAAATTGCGATCACCTGGCTGGAGCGTCTCATGCAGCCGTTGCTGGCGTGGTCGTGGATGACCACGGTTCCCTTGCGCGTTGCCGAGAGCAGGCAGTGGGCGTCGATGTCCGTCGCCAACGGGCAGTTGATGGTCTTCGATGCACAGGCGTATCGCGCGATCGGCGGACACGAAGCCGTGCGAGGTGAGGTGATCGAGGATGTCGCCTTGATGCGATCGGTGCGCGAAGCCGGTCTGCGGGCCGCAACGGTGGATGGCGCGACAGTGGCGCAGTGCCGCATGTACGAGGACTCCTCCGACTTGATCGAGGGATACACGAAATCCGCGTGGAACGCATTCGGCGGACTAGCGGGTTCGATCGCCGTTAACACCGCGATGCTGGCGCTGTACGTAGCGCCCCCGGTAGCGGTGCTGATCGGACGGGGACGAACTCGCAAGTGGGGCGCACTGGGCTACCTGGGCGCGGTTACCGGCCGCGCCGTGGTTGCACGAGATCGCGGGGAACGCGTGTGGCCCGATGCCCTGGCCCACCCGGCTTCCATCGTCGCGTTCGTGGCCATCAATGCACTTTCCTGGTCTCGCCATGTACGCGGCACCACGAGTTGGAAAGGCAGGACCCTCCAATGAGTTCGGTGATCGTCGTAGGTGGCGGGGCCGGTGGCCTGGCCACCGCAGCGCGCCTGTCCGTCAAAGGTCACCGCGTGACACTGCTCGAGCAATCGCCTCGGGTGGGCGGCAAACTCGCGACGTATCGTCGCGACGGCTTCGCCTTCGATACCGGTCCGAGCCTGTTCACCCTGCCGGCCGTCTACCGCGACTTGTTCTTGAAGACCGGGAAGGCTCTCGAGGAGGAAGTGGACCTCCAGCCGGTCGAGCCGGCATTCGCGTATCACTTCCACGACGGAACTTCGGTGACGCTTCCCGGTGTTGATCCGGCCAAGTGCGCCCAAGCACTGGGCGATGGCCTGGGAGGACGCAGCGCTGACGACTGGCGTGCCCTGATGGATCGGGCCGCTCGCATGTGGCGACTCACCAGAGGGCCTTTCCTGCAAGCACCCCTCCAAGGGTGGCGCTCGCTACTTCCCTTGGCGAAGCCAGCCGATGTTCGCACCATCGCGCCGTGGTCCACACTGCGCAAACTCGGAACGTCAACCTTGTCCGACCCGCGCGCCGTGACGCTGCTGGATCGTTACGCGACCTACACGGGCTCTGACCCGCGTAAGGCTCCCGCGGTGCTCGCCACGGTGCCCTACGTCGAGCAGGAATTCGGTGTCTGGCACCTCGGTGGCGGACTTGGCACCCTCGCCGAAGCCCTCGAGCGGCGATGCCGCGAACGCGGCGTGGACATCCGCACAGGCGTCGACGTCACCGCCATCACCACCACGCAAGCCGGAATCACCGGAGTTATCGCCGACGGTGAGCACATCCCCGCGGACCTCGTGGTAGCCAATGCAGACGCCGGAGACGTCTACACGCACCTGCTCGATGATCCGCGTGCCCAGGAACCTGCGCGAGCGATCGGTAAGAGCGACGCGAGTCTGGCTGGCTTCGTCATGCTCCTCGCGGTGCGCGGCCGCACGCCGGGTCTGCAGCACCACAACGTGTGGTTCCCACACCGCTATGACGCAGAGTTCGATTCCATTTTCGGCCCGCACCCCGAACCGGTGGCCGACCCAGCTATCTACGTGTGCGCACCCGACGATCCCCAGATGCGTCCGGACACCGAGCACGAATCGTGGTTCGTGCTGATCAACGCGCCCCGTCACGATCCGGGAGGCACCAGCGGCGTCGATTGGGATGCTCCTGGCTTGGCCGAGGGCTATGCCGACCGCATCTTGGCGTTGCTCGCCGAGCGCGGAATGGATGTGCGCGAGCGGATCGTCTGGCGCGAGATCCGGACTCCGGCCGATCTCGAACGTAGTGTGCGCGCCCCGGGTGGATCGATCTACGGCACCTCCAGTAACGGCGCCCGCGCCGCCTTCGCCCGCCCGGCGAACAGCTCTCCCGTTCCCGGGCTATTCCTCGTAGGCGGCAGCACCCACCCCGGCGGCGGCCTGCCGTTGGTCGGCATGGGGGCGGAGATCGTCGCCGAGCAGATCGGCCGAGCCTGATCGCTACGCTGCTCCGATGCGATCGCAGGGCGGTGAGCAAGCACCGAAGCACACCGACGCGGTGCTTCGACCCCTCGATCAAGCAGACCTGCGGCCGCGGGTGCAGGCCAGCATCGATGAAATCTTGTCGCAGCAGGGAGCACTGCTGGCCTCGGTGAGTCCGGATATGGAGCCCCTCGTCTCGGCTCTTCGCGATCTTCTTTCCGGAGGCAAACGGTTGCGTCCTGCTTTCGCCTACTGGGGCTGGCGCGGTAGCTCGCAGACGGACGAACGCGAGAAGTGGGATGCCGGCGTCGTCCAGGCGGTGACCGGCCTTGAGTTCTTGCAAGCATGCGCCCTCATCCACGACGACGTCATGGACGGCTCGGACACCCGCCGTGGCCTCCCAGCCGCACACCGTCGATTCGCCGGACTCCACCGCGGGGAACAGTGGCTCGGCTCGCCGGAGTCCTTCGGGGTGGGAGCGGCCATTCTGCTTGGTGATCTGTGCCTGTCCTGGGCCGATGAGGTCATGTTGACAGCGGACCTGCCGCGCGAGGCGCTCGTGCGAGCAAAGGCGATATACGACGAGATGCGCTCGGAATTGATGGCTGGGCAATACCTCGATCTACTAGAGCAAGCGTGCGGCGGCGGGTCCGTGGATCGCGCTTTGCAGGTTGTGCGATACAAGTCTGCGAAATACACGATCGAGCGACCGCTACATATCGGCGCGGCCCTTGCCGGGGCACCCGCTTCGGTCTTCGCGGCCTACAGCGGGTACGGACTGCCACTTGGCGAAGCATTCCAATTGCGCGACGACATCCTCGGGGTGTTCGGCGATCCGGAGCAAACCGGCAAGCCAGCTGGCGACGACCTTCGCGAAGGCAAACGGACGGTCTTGGTAGCTATCGCGAACGAACGTGCCGACGAAACTCAGCGAGTGCAATTACGGGCGCTGCTCGGCGACCCAGGGCTCGATGCCTCGGGCGTGGCAACCTTGCGATCGATCATCGAGGACACCGGCGCACTAGCCCATACCGAGGCGATGATCGACGAACTCCTCGAGCGATCACTGGCTTCTCTCACGGACACGGTCATCGACACCGAGGCTGTTGAGGTCCTCACCGGGCTGGCCTACGCCGCAACGCGCCGATCGGTGTAAGGCACGGCAGACTGGGGGGCTGTCCCGCACCAGCACAAGGAGAGAGATGACTCTGCTCGACCAGGCGACCCGGTTCTTGCCACGGAGCACACCGCGCACGGTAAGTGGCCCAACCGACGAGGTCGTCATCGTCGGAGCCGGCTTGGCCGGACTTTCCGCGGCTATGCGGCTAGCCGGAGCAGGGCGCTCGGTAACGGTCCTCGAGCGCGAGGACGCCCCCGGGGGTAGAGCTGGCCAATTGGCGCTCGAAGGGGCTAGCGGCACCTACCGCATCGACACCGGGCCCACAGTCCTCACCATGCCCGACCTCATCGCCGATGCCTTCGATTCCCTCGGCGAGAACATGGACGATTGGCTGGAACTTTCCCCGATCGCACCGCTGTACCGCTCGTTCTATCCGGATGGCTCCGTCCTGGATGTGCACGCCGATGTCGACGAGATGGCCGAAGAGATCAGCAACGTGATCGGCCCCGAGGAGGCCGCCGGCTACCGCCGGTACGTCGATTTCGTTTCAGATCTATACAAGTACGAGATGAATGACTTCATCGATCGCAACATCGACTCCCCCTTCGATCTGGTCACCCCGGACCTCGCCAAACTCGTTGCTATCGGCGGCTTTCGCAAACTCGCGCCGAAGGTCCGCGAATACTTGAAGGACCCACGCACCGAACGCGTCTACTCCTTCCAGGCGATGTACGCGGGTCTGTCCCCATACGACGCTCTGGCGATCTACGCCGTTATCGCGTACATGGACTCCGTAGCCGGTGTGTTCTTCCCCAAGGGCGGAATGCACGCAGTGCCGCGGGCAATGGCCGCCGCCGCCGAGAAGCATGGCGTGAAGTTCCGTTACGGGGTCGAGGTGGAAAGCGTCGAGACCTACGCGGATCGAGCCACGGCAGTCATCACCACCGGTGGAGAGCGAATCGTGGCCGATGCGTTCGTCTTGAATCCGGATCTGCCGATCGCCTACCGAGATCTCCTCGGCCGCGATCCATGGAGCATCCGCCGGCTCGAGTACTCCCCCTCGTGCTTTCTGTTGTTGGCCGGTTCGAGCGCCAGTTACTCCAAGATCGCCCACCACAACATCCACTTCGGCAAGTCCTGGAAGGGCGTCTTCGAGGACCTGATCGATCGCAAGCAATTGATGAGCGATCCGAGCTTGCTGGTCACTAACCCCTCGCACTCCGATCCCGATCTGGCGCCCCCAGGCAAGAACGTCTTCTACGTGCTCTTCCCCACACCCAACCTCGATGCTCCGATCGATTGGTCACTGACCAAGGATCGTTACCGCGATGAGGTGATCCGAACGCTCGAAGAGCGTGGTTACGTCGGTTTCGGGGATTCCATCGAGGTGGAAGACATCACCACGCCGCAGGACTGGGCCGATCGGGGCATGGAGCGCGGTGCGCCGTTCGCATCGGCTCACTCCTTCCTGCAAACCGGCCCTTTCCGCCCCGGCAACATGTGGGGGCAGAACGTCGTCTTCACCGGATCTGGAACTCAACCGGGAGTGGGTGTTCCGATGGTGTTGGTCTCCGGGCGCCTGGCTGCCGAGCGGATCACCGGACCCGACCCGACCTACCGGTCCCGCGCGCGTCGGTGAGTGGTCGATGAGTTCTCGGGAACTGCGCGCGGCCGGGATCACCGATCCCGAGATGCAGGTTTCCTACGAGCGTTGCCGTGAACTCAACGCCGCGCACGGCAAGACGTACTACCTCGCAACGTTGCTACTTCCTCCAGCCAAACGCCCCTACGTGCACGCCCTCTACGGGTTCGCCCGATACGCCGATGAGATCGTCGATGATCTTGCCTCCACACTCACCGATCAAGAGAAGTCGGACTGGCTCGGCAGTTGGGGCGAGGAGTTCCTCGCCGATGTCCGCCGCGGACACTCAGATGATCCGGTCTGCAAGGCCGTAGTCGACACCGTGCGCCGCTGGGAAATCCCTATCGAGCATTTCGAAGCCTTCTTGCACTCGATGCGGATGGATCTGACCGTAACCGAGTATCGAACCTACGAGGATCTGCACGAATACGTATACGGATCGGCTGCGGTGATCGGCCTACAGATGGTCCCGATTCTCGAGCCGACGGATCCTGCGGCTTACGACTACGCCATGAAACTCGGGATCTCCTTCCAACTCGCCAACTTCGTCCGCGATGTTTCCGAGGATCTCGATCGTGGCCGGGTCTATCTTCCAATGGAGGAACTCGAACGTTTCGGGGTCACCCGCGAGGTGCTCGAACAGCGGCAATCCACCCCGGAGGTCAAGGCGGCGCTGCGTCATCAGATCGACAGAGTCAAGCGACTAGAACGCGAATCGCGTCCTGGGATCGACATGCTGCACCCGTCCTCGAGGGACTGCATCGACGCGGCGCGCATCCTGTACTGCGGCATCGCCGACGAAGTCGTGCACATCGACTACGAAGTGTTCACTAAGCGCGCGAGCGTGCCGATGCGCCAGCGACTGTGGGTGGCCCTACCGGCCTGGCGTCGAGCAAGGCGGGCTAGGCGCAAGTTCGGTCCCGGTCACGTTCGCGGGATCAATCCTTCGTACGCGTAGTCGCCCTGCGTCGCCAGATCGGCGGACCGGACACCGGAGTGCGGGAGATACCCCAACGTCCGAACATCACCCATAGCGAGATCGACAGCAGTACCAGCGAGAAGCCGAACATTAGGTCCTCCACGGGCGCGAAGGCGATTCGACCATCACCGAATATGGGTGGTGCGCCGACGGCCGGTGAACCAGATCCGATGATCGCATCGCCGTCGTACTTCACGATCCCGAATCCGGTGAACATTCCGTTGGTGATCAGTTGGAAGAACGCGATGATCGCGTAGGAGACCCAAAATGCCTTTCGCGTAACCATGCGTGTGCGCAGCACGAATAAGTCGAATACAACAACGATCAGTACCGAAAGCACCGCAATCTGCGTGTACGTCATGGCTGGGAAACCTTCGCCTGATCCTCGTCGCTGCCATCGCCGACCGGCCACCCTCGGACGCTGCGCACAGCCTCCAGGGTCAATATCGAGGCGATCGGGATGATCAGGAAGAACAGCAACTCATCGAGGGGAATGTCCCCGGGTAGGTAGATGCCGGTTATCCGATCGGTGTCGAAGAACCAGTGGCCTTGGCCGATGGCATAGGCATCCCACAGGAGGAACGGCCAGATCACCACGGCCAACACCAGCAGCAAACGTGGAAGTCGTGCGAACACGTGAGTTCGCAGCGCGACTTCCAGCCAAAGTGAGCCAACGAGCACGAAGACCAGAACCCCGACATACGCGAGGTTCGACGGCAAACCGAGCATGGTCCAATACTCGCCCATGGCTATCGTGATCGAACTGCTCGGGGGTGAGTGCACCGGCAAGAGTGCACTTGCCACCGCGCTGCATTCCGCACTCGGGGCACGCGTGGTACCCGAGCATCTTCGCGCTTTCGTCGATCAGCGCGGCCGCACGCCCCAGTCCAACGAGCAAGCATCGATATTCCAGGCGCAACTCGATGCACTCGATCGTGAGGTCGCCGCAAGTAATGCAGTCGATCTGGTGGTGGGTGACCCAGCCGCGTTGATGACCGCGGTTTACAGCATCCAGTACTTCGATGACGACACTTTGCTGACCCGGGCCCTCGAAGCTTCCTCCCGTGCGGATCTGCTGGTGTGGTGCCAGCCGGACTTCCCCTGGTCGGCGGATGGCTTGCATCACGACGGCCCAGACGCACGCGAGCTCACGCACCGCATCATCGAGCACCGGATCGCTCCCGCGCTTCCCGCGGGATTGCTCGTCGTGGCCTCCGGCACGGTCGAAGAGCGTCTCGACAAGCTACGTACGGTGCTGGATCAGTAGGGGTTTTTCGAGGGCGTGGCAACCGATCACCCCCTGCGTGCCGACCTACACTCGCGAAGATGGAGACGAGTGCGCGCAGTGGCCTCGTCGGCTCGGTCGTGGGTAACCGCTACGAGGTGCGTGCGCTGCTTGCTCGCGGCGGCATGGCCACCGTCTACGAAGCACTGGATCTTCGCCTAGACCGGGTGGTGGCACTGAAGGTCATGCACCCGCACCTGGCTGCGGATCCGGGTTTCGTAGCGCGTTTCGAGCGCGAAGCGAAGTCCGCTGCCCGTCTGTCCCACCCGCACGTGGTGGGTGTCTACGACCAAGGTGAGGCCAACGGTCTGGTCTACCTCGCGATGGAGTACATCCCCGGGCGCACCCTTCGAGACGTCATCAGCGAGTACGGCCCACTCACCACCGAACAAGCGCTTGTGTTGCTCGAGCCCGTACTCGAGGCCCTGGCGGCTGCGCATGCAGCCGGGCTCGTCCACCGCGACATCAAGCCTGAGAACGTGCTGATCTCCCACGACGGTCGAGTGAAGGTCGCGGACTTCGGCCTCGCCCGAGCGGTAGCCACCTCTCAGACGAATGCGACCGCGGGAGTCCTGATCGGCACGGTCGCCTACCTGTCCCCAGAGCAGGTAGAGCGTGGTGAGGCCGACGAAAGAAGCGACGTCTACGCCGCCGGTATTTGCCTTTTCGAGATGATCACCGGGCAGGTTCCCCACGGCGGCGACAGTCCGCTGTCGATCGCCTACCAGCACGTCAACGCCGATGTCCCGCCACCGTCGAGCGTTCAGCCGGGGATTCCCGCCGAAGCCGATGCCATCACCCAAACAGCCACCCGACGCGACCCGCGTCAGCGCTACCGAAGCACCCAGGATTTCCTCGCCGACATCCGACGAGCGCGCGCTGGCCTTCCCGCCCCAACACCCTTCATCGACACCCCGGCCATGAACGACACCCTGGTGGTCGGAACCCAAGGAGCCATCGACGACGACGATTGGCAGCCCGGCTACTACGACGACGACCATGACCTGGACGACTACGAGCCTGGGCGACGACCGATCATGCGCACCCTGATAGCCGTGATCGTGGCCGTTGCCGTCGTGGCCGCAGGATTCGCCGGGTGGTGGCTTGCCGCCGGACCCGGCACCTACTCGCCCACCCCGGATGTCCTCGGTCAGACCTTCGATCAAGCCAGTGCGACGCTCGACGCGGAGGGCCTTGCGTTGCAGGCAGGCGCGGAGCAGTACAGCGAGGACGTCCCAGCCGGATCGGTCCTTTCGACCGATCCGGCGCCCGGCGATGGAATCGCACCGGGCGGCACTGTGCAGGCGATCGTGTCCTTGGGTCCGGAGCGCAACCCGGTGCCCGATGTCCGCGGCAGCGATCCAGCCAGCGCCACCGAAGCCATCGTGGCAGCCGGTCTGGCGACCGGAGGTCGAGTCGAGGCGTTCGACGATTCGGTTCCCGCCGGCCAAGTCGCTGGAACCGAACCGGAGATCGGCGCGGGGGTCCCACCGAACACGCCGATCGATCTGATCGTGTCCAAGGGACCTGAGCCAGTTGAACTCGAAGACATCACCGGGCGCAAGGAAGCAGTGGCCACCCGACGGCTGGAGGAAGCCGGCGTCCAAGTCGAATCCAGTAAGGAGTTCTCCGACTCTGTCGCCGAGGGTCGAGTGATCTCGATGGCCCCCGAAGGCGGGACGGTCGTCGATGCAGGCAGCACGGTGGAGATCGTGGTGTCCAAGGGCCCACCGCCGGTCGCCGTGCCGGACCTGATCGACATGCGCCGCAAGGCTGCCGTCGCTGAACTTCAGCGATTGGGTTTGAAGGCGGAGGTCGATGACGGCGAGTTCACCCGACTCAACCGCGTGTTCGACCAATCCCCATCACCCGGTGAGCTGGTTCCGCGCGGTACCACGGTGGTCCTGAGGATCGTCTAGATCCCTAGTTGCGCATCCGGATGAGCCTGCGTAGTTGACTGTCGACGTAAGGTCGAGCGCGTCTCGCACCACCGTCCTGCTGCACTTTCCGCTGGAATGACTCCAAGACGGCGATGACCACGTCGATATCCGGTTGCCAACCGCGCCGCTGACACTCATCGGCCCATTCGGCGGGAGTCCGGTGACCCCGCTCCCCGTTGCAGCGTCGGCAGGCAGCTACCTCGTTCTCCAGCCAACTCGGTCCACCCTTGATTCGTGGCACCAGATGCTCAGTGGTAGCCGCGACGAGATCGGTATCGATCGGTCTTCGACACCACACGCACGCACCGCCGTCGCGTTCCAAGATAACCGCCATGCGGGCCTTGCGGTCCATGTTGGCCAGTTGGCGACTATCGCTTCAGCAGCATGTCGGCGACGAGGAATGCCAATTCCAAGCTCTGTTCCCGGTTGAGGCGCGGATCGCACGCGGTCTCATAACGCTGATGCAGATCGGACTCCAAGACTCCACCTGTACCGCCGACGCACTCGGTGACATCGTCACCGGTCAGTTCGACGTGGATGCCACCGGGGAAAGTTCCGAGTCGGCGGTGCACTTCGAAGTAGCCCTCGACTTCGTCGATGACATCATCGAATAACCGTGTCTTGTGCCCGCTGGCAGCCTCGCGGGTGTTGCCATGCATCGGGTCGCATATCCACACCACCGGAATTCCGCTTGCGTCGATCTTCTGCACGATGCCGGGCAGGACATCGCGGACCTTGCCAGCGCCCATGCGGGTGATCAGGGACAACCGACCGGGAATCCGCTCAGGATTGAGGATCTCCGCTGCCTCAACCACTTCGTCCGGAGACGCACTCGGGCCCACCTTCATGCCGACCGGATTGCTGATACTCGCCGCGAAGTGCATGTGGGCACCGTCGAGTTGTCGAGTTCGTTCGCCGACCCACAGGAAATGCCCGGAGACGTCGTAGGGCTTGCCCGTACGCGAATCTATGCGAGTGAGTGCTCGCTCGTAGTCCATCGAAAGCGCCTCGTGCGCGGCGTAGAACTCCACTCGCTCGAATTCGATCGGGTCCGTCCCGCAGGCTTGCATGAACGCCAAGGCTCGGTCGATGTGCCGCGCCAACTCCTCGTACCGCTGGCCCGCAGTCGAATCGCGGACGAAGTCCTGGTTCCACGCATGCACCTGACGCAAGTCCGCATATCCACCCTGGGTGAAGGCGCGCACCAGGTTCAAGGCAGCACTCGATGCGTGGTACGCCTGCACAAGCCGATCGGCATCGGGGCGACGGGATTCGGGCTCGAATGCCAAGGCGTTAACGGCGTCACCTAAGTAACTGGTCAACTCGATTCCGTCACGAACCTCGATCGTCTTGCTTCGCGGCTTGAAGTATTGACCCGCCAACCGACCCATCTTCACCACTGGCAGCGACGCGGCGTAGGTGAGAACTACCGACATCTGCAAGACGGTCTTGAGCCGGGCGCGGATGGACTCCGCGGTATTGGCCTCGAAAGTCTCAGCGCAGTCCCCACCGGTCAGCACGAAAGCCTCACCGCGCGCAGCCTGCGCCAACCGATCGGTTAGCAGATCGCACTCACCAGCGAAAACCAAGGGCGGGAGCGCCTTCAACTGATCGGTCGCGCGCTGCAGCTCCGCGGCATCCGGCCATGGCGGCTGCTGGGCCGCGGGAAGGTCAGGCCAGGAAAGTTGGTCCACGGGGAAAGGGTAGGGCGGTGCTAGCCGAAGAAGGCCATCGCCTCTTCGTAGCGCTCGATCGGCACCGTCTTCAACGTGCCCGTTGCCTCCTGCAACGGCACCCTGACGATGTCGGTCCCCTGCAAGGCCACCATCGTCCCCCACGCCTCGTCCTTGACGGCCTCGATCGCGTTGAGCCCGAATCGAGTTGCCAATACTCGGTCGAATGCCGTGGGCGAGCCGCCACGCTGAACGTGCCCGAGCACGGTGGTGCGCGCTTCTTTCCCGGTGCGCTCTTCGATCTGCCCAGCCAACCACTCACCGATGCCCGACAACTTCACATGACCGAATGCATCGAGTGAGGCGTCCTTGGTGATCAGATCACCGTCTTCGGGAAGCGCACCTTCGGCCACGCAGATGATCGGCGCGTAGTGGGATCGGAAGCGTGACTCGACCCACCCGATCACCTGATCGAGATCAAAGGGAACCTCCGGAATCAAGATGACGTTCGCGCCACCGGCCATCCCCGAATGCAGTGCGATCCAACCGGCATGGCGACCCATGACTTCGCAGATCAAGATCCGGTGGTGGGACTCAGCGGTGGTGTGCAGCCGGTCGATTGCCTCGGTGGCAACGGTCACCGCGGTGTCGAAGCCGAAGGTGTAGTCGGTTGCACTGAGGTCGTTTTCGATCGTCTTGGGCACGCCTACTGCCGGAAGCCCGGCCTCGGTGAGCGCGGTGGCCACGCCGAGGGTGTCCTCACCGCCGAT
>Ga0180432_10003066_pt1 | contig 24267 bp, 24 predicted proteins | sample SS_ome_10_FD_132414 | JGI IMG/M metagenome (GOLD analysis project Ga0180432, IMG submission 132414) | Hypersaline lake sediment archaeal communities from the Salton Sea, California, USA - SS_1_MS_2 metaG | ecosystem: Environmental > Aquatic > Non-marine Saline and Alkaline > Hypersaline >... | reverse complement strand
TTCGTCGAGTTCGCGATCCCGCACGAGAAGACCGGGCGGCCGATCCACAACGAACCGTTCCACGAAGCATGGCACGAGTTCTTTTCGGCGACGCGATGGGGCGTCATCGAGGCCGCCGTCGAACTCGGAAAGTCGATACAGATCGGCCTCGGGCGCGTGCTCTGGGAAATCGGGACGAACCCGAATCTTCGCGTTCTTCTCGTCGGCGCCAACGACGACGCAGCTCGAAAACTCCTCGGCGGCGTCCGTCGCCACATCGAGCAGAACCCGCGCGTGCGCGAGGTGTTTCCCGCCCTTCGACCGAGCGCGCGACAGGGCGACCCGTGGAGCGATTCCGACATCATCGTGGAGCGTGACTACCTGTCGCGCGACCCGACGATCCAGGCCCGGGGCGCGGGGTCGCACAATATCCTCGGGAGCCGGCTCGATCTCGTCGTGATCGACGACCTGCTACACCTCGACAACACCAGGACCAGAGCGAGCCGAGACAAAATCGAATCGTGGTTCGACGACTACGTGTTCACCCGTCTCGTCGACGATTACGACGCCGAAACGTTCGGAAGGTGCTTCGTCATCGGGAACCCATGGGACGCCGACGATCTCCTCCAGCGGCTCAAGGGGCGCGATGGTTGGGACTCGATGACGACGGCCGTCGTGGAGAACCCAGACGACCCGCCGGCGCGCTGGCGTCCCGTTTGGCCGCGGCAATGGCCGCTCGAGCGCGTCATGGACCGCCGGCGCGGAATGACCGACTCCGCGTTTGCGCGGAAACACCTTTGTCGCGTGCTCTCCGACATGGCGAGGCGGTTCAAAAAAGCGTGGCTCGATCACATGCTCCGGCTCGGCGTGGGGCGGTCGTTTCTCACGACGATTCCGACGCTCCGGGGCTCCCCCCTCCAGTGCTTTACAGGCGTCGACCTCGGCGTCGGGGAGCGCGACGTCGACGCCGTGTCGTGCCTGTTCACGATCGCCGTCACGCCCGGGGACAAGCGGCGTGTTGTCGTCGACATTCGATCGGGGCATTGGACGGGCCCCGAGATCCTCGACGAGGCCGAATGGGTCTCGACGACGTTTGACTCCGAGCTAATCGTCGAATCGAACGCGGCACAAAAATACCTTGCCCAGTTTGCCGCGGGACGCGGGCTTTCGGTGTCAACATATTTCACAAGCGGGTCAAACAAATTTCACGAGGAGTGGGGCGTCGAGTCACTCGCCGTCGAAATGAAAAACGGCCTTTGGGTCGCTCCGTCGGGCCCCGGCGGGCACGACCCCCCCGACGAGGTCGTTGAATGGGTGCGCGAGTTGCTCGATTTCGACCCGTCGGCGCACACCGGGGATCGCGTCATGGCGTCGTGGTTCGCCCGTGAGGGCGCGCGGCGGTTCTTTGCGGCCCGTGTACAGCCTAGCGACCATCTTCGACGCTGACGCCCCCTCGCGGCGCCAGGAATCGCCCCTCTGTGATAGAGTGACCTCGACGGTAGGAACGCACGGAGGCCGGCATGAGATGGCACCATATCCTCGAAATTCCCAAAGGGATCACTGACGCAGACCCGATCGCAGCGCCCGCCAACGTCCCAACGGCGCGTCTGGTGGATTTTCGAGCGCGCGAGTCAAACACCATGATCGCAAATCGCTTGATCGGTGGACTCCACGCCCCGACCGGAGAGGCCGTCAGCGTCGAGATTTATGCACTCGACGAACGAGACGAAGAGGTAAAAAATCCGGCGCTCTGGCGATGGTCGCTCGTCGCGTCGTTTGCGATTTCCGGCGGCGGCACGTCCCAAACCGATCTTCTCGCGGGGCCGTGCGGTTTCGTCGGTGGTGGTCGTTTTTACGTAAGAGTTACGGCGAATTCGCTCGTTTCTACACGAGAACTCGTGTTCCGAGCCACGACCTAGTTAGGAAGGTCTGAAAAGGGAGGTTTCAGCGATGGCACTCTGGCTTTGCTTGCAGAAATTCGAGGGGTTGATCGGCGGCGGGCCAAACCCGACGCGGTTCATTCCGGGGCAGATCGTTGACGACACTCAAGACGATGTCACCGCGGCAATCGCGGCGGGGGCCGCGCTGGTGTCCTACAACGCCGCATACGCGACAGCGTTGGCACGTTTTCAGGAACAGTTCGGCGCGAAGGACCCCGACCAGACGATCATGGCCGCGCTCGCGTCCGCTGGTGTCGACCCGGGCGGCGTCGCCGCTCCCGCGGGCGCCTGGTACGTTGACCCGTCGTTCACCGGGACTTCGACGGGATCGAGGTCGAACCCGGCGAAGACTTACGCCGCAGCAGCGGCGCTCGCGTCCGCTGGCGATGTGATCTACCTCGCCCCCGGCGCATATGCCGAAGATATTGCGCTCGTCGCCGGCGTCGCCGTCGTCGGCCTCTGTCCCGCGCGTTCTGGCCTCGTCGCCGTCGCCGGAAAGGTGACGGCCGTTGAGGCCGGAACCGCCTACGTCGAAAACATCGTGGCGACCGAGGCCGCCGATTCGGCGCTCGAGATCACGGGCGCCGCCGCTGTCGTCGTCGTCGCCAAAGGGTGCCGATTCGTCGCCGGCGCGGCCGCGACCCACGGCGCGCAAATCACGGCGGCTTCGGGCGAGGTCGAGCTCTGGGATTGTGAGGTCAGGGCGACCACGGGCAACGCAAACGCGGCGCTACAAATCACTCAGGGCACGATCCGAGGTCACGAAATCGCGCTTTGGCACGAGGACAACGACGCTCTCGCGCTCGAGGAAACCGGCGCGGGTGCAACGACCGTTACTCTATTCGATGCCCTGTTCCAGGGCGGGATCGACGTGGCCGCCGCCGCAGCGCAACCGACGAACACGCTACATCGGGCCGATTCGACGACTGGCAACCTCGAGGCCCTCGTCACCGTTTCGACAAACCGATTCGAATGGTTCGGCGGCGACGTTGACTGCGGCGTCGCAAGCGGTGACGCCATCGCGGGCGCCGGTGTTTTCGTTTGGTCGGATCTCCGGCTCACCGGGACGGCGTCGAACCTTGCCGCCGCGTTGAACGGCGGGATCGGGGCATGGGACGCCACCGACTACTCGACACGTCGACTCCAGGCGCGCGTCGATGCGCCCGAACTCGACGCCTACGACAACGGTGGAACGGCGACGCTGACAGCGGCCGGGCAGGACGCGGTCTTTCTCGGTCGTGGTCTGCTCCATGGGCAAACCTTCGCGGCGATCACTCTCGGAGCATCGCTCGACATCATCGCAGAAGAACCCGGCGCTCCGTCGAACGTGATCCAGGTCGAGGTCGTCGACACGGGCGGCGCGGGCCCCTCGACGGTCGCTTATGCCGCGGGCGTGCTGACGATCGACCTCGTCGGTCTCACACCGAACGAAGACGCGATCGCCGCGCTGGTGAACGCCGGCGCGTCGGCATGGACGGGCATTCTTCGTGCGAACTCGGGCGGCGGCCCGGCGTTCGGCGTCGTTGCGGCGGCGAACTTGACGGGCGGCGTCGGTGAAGGGTTCGCCGTCACCGCGGGTGGGGCGGTATGCACCCCGACCGGGGAAAGCGGAGGGCTCGCGATGTCGACGGCCTCGATTACCGACACGTCGGCAACGGTCGCTGTTCCGAACTTGACGGCGACGCTCGCAGCTGGTGACGTCGTCAACGTCTCCGTTCTTTCCGACGGCGTTTCGTCGCAGTCCATGTCGCTCGTTCTGGCCTAATCCTCCGCGCTCTCCGCGTGGTATCCTGCCGCCATGGCGGCAATTCTCCCGAAACAAGCCGAGGCCGACGCGCTCTCTTCGGCCGTGCCTCTTCGACGCGCTCGACTCGTCGACCTCATCGACTCCGATCGGCAACGCGATTTGCTCCGGCGAGAGAGCTATCTTCGTTGCACTCAGCACGACCACAAGCAATTCGATTTCGACGGGTATCTGATTCGATTTTCCGACGCCGTCGACGTGCCCAGTTCCGATTACGTACCGATGAAACGGCGCCGGCCGACGTCCCGAATGGATCTCGGAAAGGTGATCACGAAACGCCTAACGGCGATGCTTTTTGGCCATGACAAATTCCCGTTGATCCGCGTCGAGGGCGACGCCGACGCGGAGGATTTCGCGCGACAACTCGCGGTCGAATCGAAGCTCGCGATCCGATTGATCGAGGCGCGCGACATCGGGGGCTCGACAGGGACGTCGGTGCTCTCATGGGGGTTCGTGGCGGGGCGCCCCGTGGTCGAGGTGCATCGCTCGGCGTTCGTCGAGGTGCTCGAATGGCAAGACTACGAAGCGCGGCGCCCCGGGAAGGTGCTGAAAGTCTATCCCTACATGCGCCGGGTTTGGGACGTCGAGGGCAAGCCCCGGCAGAAACGATTTTTCTATGTCCGATACTGGGATGATCGAATCGACGCCGTCTGGTCAGCCGTCCCCGAAGACGCGGCAAATCAACGGTCGTGGTCGATGCTCCCGGCGAAGGTCGTAAGGCACGACCTCGGATCGTGCCCCGTGTACTGGATTCAAAACATCCCTGACTCGTCGAGTGCCGACGGCGTCTCCGATTACGAGGGGCAGGAAGAAGGGTTCGACGCGCTCGACGTGCTATTGAGCGCGACGCAACGCGGGACGGTCGCAAATGTCGACCCAACGCTGGTGATTCACGACGACCCCCGCGAAAACGACGGGGTCGTAAGGCGCGGTTCCTCGTTCGCGATCTATGCTCGGAACGGCGCAAGTTACCTCGAGTTACGCGGCTCCGCGTTGACGTCGGCGCTTGAACTGCTCCACGTCATGCGACAGACCGAACTCGATAAGGCCGACGTCGTGCTCCTTGATCCCGAGAAGATTTCGGGCGGCACGGTGTCGGCGGCGTCAATGCGAATGCGTTACGCGTCGATGCTCGCAAAATGCGACACATTGCGGGAACAATACGGCGCCGCGATCGTGAACGTGCTGCAAAACATGCTCTCCGCGGCTCGCAGATTGCCCCGTGGCGCCGCGGAACCGTCGGGCGAGGGCGAAGGGTCGTGGGGCGTCGTCACGCTCGCCATGCGCGCGGAGCCGCGCAAAGACGGCGGGGTCGACTACGTCGAACGGACTCCGGGCGCCGCCGAAACCGTTTCGCTCCGGTGGCCGCCATATTTCCCGGCGACCTGGCAGGATCGGAAAGAGGCGACGGAGACGGCGAAGGGCGCGACCGGCGGGCGTCCCGTGCTCTCTCAGCGAACGGCCGTGGAATCGCTGGCGACGCTGTTCGACGTGGTCGACGTCGACCGCGAACTCGAGATGATCGAGGAGGACGCCGAATCCGGCATGATCCGAACGCGACGCGCGCTTGATGTGGGGGCCCCGGTCGTCGACCTCTCGGCGAACCTGCCACCGACCCCCGACGACAACTCCGACGCCGACGACAAATAGGCGGGCGCAGTGGCGACGACGCTGGGAAACGCCGACGCCGCGCTCCGCGTGTTCATGGCTCGCACGGCGTCGCTTGTCACTCTTTCCGACGCCGCGGGTCGGGCTCGAGCGCGCGAGTTGCTCGCCATTCTGACCCGGGCTGACGTCGACCTCGGGCTCCGTCTGCGGACGTGGGTTGCCGAGAACGGCGGCGGCGACATGAGGTTCAGCGAGGCTTCGCTGATTTCCTACCGCGAGCAGGCCCGGATCGCTGTCGAGTTCGTGCGAGACCGACTCGAGGGCATGACGACGGAGGCTGCGCTTTCGGCCGCGGAGACGTCGATCCGGCGAACGAGCCGGCTTTTTTCCGAACTCGAGCGGTTTTTTCGCGGGGTTGCTCGCCCGCTTCGGCTTGACGCCGTCGAACAGGTGCAACTCCGCGGATCGCTCATTTCGAGGCACGCGACATCGGCCGACCGATACGGCGCCGCCATGACGGCCGAGATCGAACGGGTGCTCGTCGATGGTCTCGCGCGCGGGGCGTCGCAGTTCGAAATGGTTGAACAGCTCGTCGCCATGAAGGGCCCCCAAGGGATGGTGTCGATCCGGGCGGTCGAAGTCGCTCCCGGCGTCGTGGTGCGAACGGCCGTGGAATCCATCCCGGAAGGGCTCTTCGTTCGGAAACGGCCGTGGGCATGGCGGATTGTCAGAACCGAAGTCGCCGAGGCCCAGAACGCCGCGAGCGATGCGTTGATTCGACACAATCGACAGGCGTTCCCGGATTTGAAGAGAAAGATCATGGCCGTTATCGACAACCGAACGGCGGCCGACTCGCTCGGTGTCCACGGACAAGTGAGAGCCGAGGGCGAGGAGTTTGTCGACGGCGCGGGAAGGCACTATCTCCGGCCCCCGTCGCGTCCCAATGACCGCGAGACGTTGATCCCGTGGCGGGATCGCTGGCCGTCAACGCGGCGGTCTCGGCCGCTTTCCGACGCGGAAATCGAGCGAATCACGGCGCGAAACCAGGCGCGGAGCCGCGCGCAAGCGGAACGCCGGCGGGCCCTTCGTCAGTCAGAAGACGAGATCGCGGCCTCGTCGTGATCGAAGAGGTCGGATTGCTCGGTCGACCGCTTTTCGAGTCCAGAAAACATTGACGGCGTGTAACCCTTGCGGAGGCGGGCGACGGCGAGGTCGAAGGTGTGCGGGTCCATCTCGGCGCCGATGGCTCGGCGGCCCTCGATGGCGGCGGCGAGAAGGGTAGTACCGGAACCCGCGCAAGGGTCGACGACGAGGTCGCCGGGACGGGTGTAGTCCCGGATGAGGGCGCGCATAAGGGGGACGGGCTTTTGCCCCGTGACGATGCGTTGTGACATCGCTTCGCCCTTCAACGGAGTGACAGCATAAAACCCCGGCAAGCTCCCGCACGATGTTTTGCGGCGAGGACGGGAAACGCATATGTATTCCGCCGCGGAACACGGGCCGTCACCTTGAAACCGCGGCGCGTTTCCGCGGAGCCAGACGACAGGAGCGAATACGTACCGCCCGACGCCGTCGAATGCCGATTCCCACCACCGAAACGATATGTGATCGCTGAAAACGACCGTCCACGCCACGTCTCGAAAACGCTCGGCCATTTCGTCGGCGAAATCTTGCGACATCGGGGCATAGGGCATACCTTGAAACGCGGTAATCGTTCCGCTGTGGCCCAATGCGCCGGCACTTCGCGCCCCGTTTTTCCTAACGTAGTCTTTTCCCGATCGGAACCCGTCGGATTGTCTCGGCGAATACGGCGGATCTGAAATCAACGCGTCGGCCTCGACGTCGGCGAGCACGTCTTGCCAGCGTCCTTCGCGCATCTCCCAGCTCGGCCCGGTTTCCACGCGGGCGGTCATTGCTCGGCCTCGTCGGTCCAGGGGTATTCCCAGGGGAGCCCGAACACAAAGTATAGTGGTTTCATATCCTTGCCGAGTCGTTCGCACCACGCTTCCAACTCCGTCGCCCGCTCGGCGAGGTCGTAGAGTTCGGCGCGGAGGCGGGCGCACTGGCATTCGATACAGCGCTCCTTTGGGAACACGCCGTGCTCGCAAGTCAAGGCGGCACGGGCGGCGGCGAGGGCCTCCCGACCGCAGAGATAACACCGAGTTCTGCGAGGTAGCCGACTCGATGAAATTTCGATCTCGTGTCCGCATTCCAGAACGACCCGCGAGCCACGCCCTTTCTTTTTCCAATTACGCGGCAAAACATTCACGATTTCGCGGAGGGGCTCCGAGTATTTCGGGAGGGTCTGCGGTGTCATCGCGTCACCGCCCAACGTGTTGCGGGACGCCCCCGCCCTCGTTTCCGTAGGGGTTCGCCCACGATTCGAACCTGCCCCGTCGCTTCCATGCTTCGCAGGATTCGCAAGACGGCTTGCGGGGTACGTCTCACGGCTTTCGCAACAACCGCGCACGTCGTTCCCCACGGCCCAGCCTCACGTAGCGTTCGAATGATCCGTGCCCGCGTTGAACCGATCCCGGTTTGCGGTCGTGCTTTCGAATTCACGTTCACGGCTCCCATCCTTCCCCGCCGATCGCCACGTAGTATCGGCGCGCTCGCCTCGTCGCCACGTCCCGGCGCGCTTCCGCCTCGGTAAGGCAACGGCTCGCGCCGTAGCTCGCGACCCATCGCCACCACGAACCGCCGCACGTTCGCCGCACGACGGCCAAAAACCTCGCCCCCGTCTCGACCTGGCACCACGCCGATTCGAGGTCAGACGAGCACCCGTCGGGGCGGTATCGGAGCGCGACCCCGTGCGATTGAAGGAGCCCGATTTCCCCGAGGGCGCCTCGAACCTGTCGGCTTTCGACAAGCGGCGAGAGCGAAGATTCGCGCATGGCCAGTGCGACGAGAAGCCGCGGGGCGTGCCCATGGGTTGCCCCCGATTCAACGAAAAGCCTGGCAAGCCTCACGGCGCGCTCATGGCTCGCGGCAGGCTGAAGCGCCCTGACTCCATCGGCGACGTCTTCGACGCGCTCACGGCCATTGTGGGCGAAAGACTCGGTGCATTCGGCGAGGAGCACAGCGCAAGCGGCGAGCACTCCGACGGCGACGAGGAGCGGAGACCATTCGCGCGCGTCTTCGATCATGTCCTGTCGTTCGTGTTTGTTCATGTCGAACCTCCGGCCCCTGTCATACCCGATCGGCGCCGGCGTCGACGCCAGCGGCGATTCGCCCCTCTCGGATCGTCACTGTGATGTCTTCGTCCCGTTCCCCGACGACCGTTGACCAAACCTGTACCCCGGCGGCGGTCGCCATCTCGCGCACCATGGCGCGGCGGTCGTCGTCGAGGTCTCCCCAGCGGTCGATCAACATCACGGCGATCTCGGGGTGCGCCGCGATCCCGAGTGCAACCGAAACGCGGAGCTGTTCCGACGACGACAGGACCGACAACGGGCGCCCCTGCCACGTCACGACCCCATCTTCAAGCGAGAGGCCCTCGACGGGGAGATCGGCCGCCGCAATGGCGGCGCGCGTCTGTTCGTCGATTTCAGCGATCCTCGCGCTCAACGCGTCGGTCTTCGCGCGTTTCTCGGCGGCGCGGGCCTCGACGCGCTCGCGGGCTCGTCGGGCCTCCACGGCGCGGTTCGTGTCTTCGGCCTCCGCGAGAGTCTGTTCGAACGGAGCAAGATCAATTTCGCGACGGCCCTCGAGTGCCTCTGCGAGCCGCTCGCGCTCCGCAAGGGCGGCGTTCGTGCGAGCATCGGCGGCATCGAGATCGCGATCTCGGGCTTGTTCGGCGCGGCGGTAGCGAGGCAGCGTGCGCGCAAGTGTCAACCGTTCCTGCAACTCCTCGATTTGGGCGAGGATGCGCCGCTCGTCGGCGCGGTCTTCGTCCCGGGCGTCTTCGCACCGACTAGACCATGATCGTTCGATGTTGTCTCGGGCGGCGACGAATCGCTCGAATTCGACGGAGGCGAGTTCGAGGTCGCGCCGCCCGCGCTCGAGATCGGTGTTCCGTCGCTCTGCGTCTTGGAGGCGCGCGACAAGGTCGGCGATGTTGATGGGTTCGTCGGGGGTTCCGTCGGGGACGTCGAACCCGGCCGCTTGCGCCTCGAGTTCTTTCGCGTCGCGTTTTGCGTCGCGTCGCTGCGCGAAGGCGGCGCCCCGTTCGGCGTCGAGGTGCTCGAGGTCGACGCCGACGAGGTCGGCTAGCGTCGACGCCTGAGCCTTCGGCGACATCGAAACGAACGCGAGCGGGTCGAACGTGCGGGCGCCGAAGAGGCGCGAAAGCATCGCTTGCGGCGACTTGTACCGGGCGCCCTCGTGATTCTCGACAACCAATGAGTCATTCCCCCGATCGTTCGTGCGCCACCGGACGACGAGATCGCCGAGATCAAGCACCACCTCGCCGTCTGTCGCGCCCTCGCGCAGTGGCATCGCTCCGCGCTCTCGAGCCCCGCCGAGGGCCCCGGCGATGGCTCGGAGAACGGTTGATTTCCCCGCGCCGTTTTTTCCTCCGATCACGACGTGCGATCCGTCCGGTCGAAGCTCGAAAGCCTCGACGCCGCCGATGTTGGAAATCCTCAATTCGATGACGTTCACGGTCTGGCCTTTCCTTCCCTCGCCCGACCATCGGGCGATTTCTGAAACAATACCCCTTGACCGGAACTCGGTGCAACGGATAATGTTTCAAAAATGCACCGGGCGACGCCCCGGGGAAAGGACAGACCACATGCCGATCGTGCTGCCAACAGACCATCTCTCACCATCTCAGGTTGGGATGTACGCGAAGTGTGGCGAGCAGTACCGCCGCCGCTATGTCGAGGGGGACCGCCGCCCGCCTGGGGTCGCTATGCTCGTCGGTCGCGGGGTCCACGGTGGAGCCGAAGGCCGCCATCGTCGGGTCATGGACACGGGCGAGGAGATGCCGAGGGCCGACGTCGTCGACCTCGCCGTCGCTGTATATGACGGAGACGTCGACGAGGCCGGGGAGGTCGATTTGGGCGCCGAGGCCGACCGAGGCACCGATATTGTCATCGGCGAGGCGCGCGACCGAACCGCGACGCTCGCGGGGTGCTTCGCGGACAAGGTCGCGCCGCAGATCCGCTACCCCATCGCCGTTGAAGAGCAGATCGAGATCCCCGTCGAACGGCTCGGGATTTCACTTCTCGGTTATCTCGATGTGGCGCATGAGCGCGAAGACCTCGTCGCTTACCCGGAGGGCGATTCGGCCGTTATCGTCGAAGACCTCAAGACGGGGACGAAGACCAGGAGCCAAGCCGACGTCGACGGCGACCGTCAACTCTCCTGGTACGCCATGGGATGGCGCCACCGAACGGGCACGCTTCCCCACGGCGTCGGGATTCGCCAGGTACTCAGTCAAAAGCGAGGGCCCAAGGCCGTACTTGTCGAGTCGCAGCGCACCGACGACCACGTCGCAGCGCTCTTGAAAACGATCAACGCCGTCGCCGTCGGGATCTCGGCCGGCGTGTTCCCGCCCGCCCCCGATGGCGCATGGTGGTGTTCGGCGCGTTGGTGCGGCTATTACTCGACGTGTCCCTACGTCGTTGGAAAGGTGATTTTTCATGAATGACAGAAACGGAAGAGCGATCGTGAACCGCAACGGCGGCGGCGATTTCGCCAACTACGACGACCCCGGCGCGGGACTCACCGATTTCGGCGGGCCCGATCGAGGCGCGGACCTGGCACGCGTCGAGGCGTCGGCGTCCCGTGCCATGGCCGAAGTCCAGGCCGCCATGGTGGTCGCGCAGAAGTTTCCGCGCGACGAACGCGCCGCCTACACAAGGGTCATGCGATCGTGTCAGCGGCCCCGCCTCGCCGAACAGAGCCAATACGCGTTCCCCCGGGGAGGGCAGACCGTCACCGGGCCGACGATCCGCCTTGCCGAGGCCCTCGCGCGGGCGTGGGGGAATCTTGATTTCGGGATCGCCGAGGTCGAACGCCGCGACGGCGAAAGCGTCATGCAAGCGTATTGCTGGGATCTCGAGAGCAACGTTCGTTCGACGAGGGTTTTCGTCGTGAAGCACGAGAGGCAGGCCCGAGGCCGCGTGCAACGGCTCACCGACCCCCGCGACGTTTACGAAATGACCGCCAATCAGGGCGCTCGTCGCGTCCGGGCCTGTATCCTCGCCGTGATCCCCGGCGACGTCGTCGAAGACGCCCTCGACGCCTGCAACGCGACGCTTCGAAAGCGAGCAAAAGACGTCCCGATTCAAGACCGGGCGCGAAAGATGGCGGCCGAGTTCGACAGATTTGGTGTCACGCTCTCGCAACTCGAGACGAGGATCGGGCACCGTCTCGATTCGATCTCTGAAGCCGAGTTGTCGGGCCTCCGGCGGATTTATGCCGCGCTCCGAGACGGGCACTCCGCGCCAGCGGAGTTTTTTTCGCCGACCCCGCCGAAGGGCGAGGAGCCGATCACGCTCGACGATGTCGCCCCGGAGACGCCGGCGGGTTCTGCCCCACCGAAGACCAGGAAACGAGGCGGCAAGTCGACGGCCGAAAAGAAGGCCGACTCGAGCCCTCCCCCGGAGCAACAGGATCTCGGTGTTCATGCCGACGAACCGCCCGACGATTACGAGGCGCCGGCGGGCGACGCCGACACCAAATCTTGATCATTCCCCCCCCGTGCTATCCTCGCCTCCATGGCGAAGCTCATCCAAACCGACGGGACGTTGACCGTACAGACCGATCGTAATCTCGGCGGCAACGGCGCATGTACGAAGGATCTGGCGCTTGGCGCCTCGGGGTGCTCGTCGTCTCAACGATACGCTGACGCGGTCGCTTGCACGTCGCAGCAAGTCTCGACCACGGGCGACCCGGGCGACGCGTTCGACGACCTCGACGGCGTCGACGACCTCTCCGAAATCGAATTCCTGTTCCTTCGGTCGGACAATGACGTTGTGCTTCGGCTCGACGCCGTCCCCGCCGACGCGCAAGCCGTCGCCGGCGCGTTCCCAACGGGATTTGGTGGCGGGGAGACACTGATCACGACGATCGACGGTGTCGCCGTCACCACGACTTTTGACGCCGCCGATCAGAGCGCCGCGCAATGCGCCGCCCGGATCAATGCCGCTATGGCGCTCGCTGGCATCGCCACGCCGCGGGCCGACGTCGTCGCAGGCCAGATCCACATCACCGGCGTTGCCACGGCCGTCGCCGGCGCGGAAGGGCTCCTGTCGTTCGCCGGCACGGGCGCCGCTCAACTCGGCCTCGATGCCGGCTCCTCGCCAACAATCACCCCCGCCAAGGGACAGGACGTGACGATCTCGGGCCTGTTCCTCGCGGAGTTCTCCGGCACGTCGAGCCGCAAGCCGACGGCCGCCCAAATCAGCGGAAACGCCACGGTCGAGATCATCGCCGCCGGTCGGTCGTGAGAGTGGATGATCGTGGTCATGTGTTAGATTCGTCGCGAGACGAGAAAGGGAACGAAAAGCCATGTCGTCGACCGTGAAAGCCGAACTCAACAAGTCGAACCCGAACAACGTTTCGGATCTTCTCCGTCTGCTCGAGGCGGGGCGGACCCTCGAGGTGCTTCCGCGGACGGAGCAGCTCGCCGTGACCGCGCACATCGCGACGCCGTCGCGCCCGGCGCGAACGATCCTCTCCTGTTTCATCACGGCCGCCGGCGCGAACACCGGAGAGGCCGACGTCTCGAAGAAAGAGACGATCCCGCCGGCCGCCGGAGATTGCGCGATCAATGAGGATGGGAACATTCAGTTCGCCGCCGCTGACGTCGTGACCGAATGTGAAGTTACGTATGTCCCCGTCGAAGGCGAACTCGTCGAGGACGAGATCATTGCCGTGACCGCGGGCGGGCTCGGCACGCTCTCCGGCTCGAAGGGCGCGATCCAGATCGTGAGCGCGACCCTCAACGCCCCGGCCGTGACCCCCGGCGCGAAGGTCCCCGAGGCCCGCGGGACGGCGGCCGGCGCCCTCGCCGGCAGTGGTTGCGCCGTCACGCTCGACGGAAACGGTGTGCAGTTCGTCGCCGCCGAGGCCGCCGTCGCGTGTACCGCGACCGTTTCCTATTACGCGTTCCCTGGCGTTGGCCAGGCGAAGGACGACGCCGGAACGCGGCTCGAAGCCTCGTTCGATCTGTCCTAATCGGTCGGCGATGACGCCGACGGAGACCACCGACACCCCCTAGACCAGGAGAGACCACCATGCCAGAATCGACAGATCCGACCGTCACGCCCCCGGCGACGCCTCCGGGCGCCGAACCCGCCGCGCCCCCGGCGCCATCGGAACCGCCAGCCGACGCGGCCGACGGAGCCCCGGAGCCCCCGGCGACAATTTCCATGACGACGGCGCAACTCGACGAGCGCCTCAAGCGTCACGAGGCGGCCTTGCTGCGGAAGCTCGGCCTCGAGAGCCCCGACGACGTCGTCGCCATGCGCGAGCGTCTCTCCGAGGCCGAGAAGGCCGAGCAGGAACGACAACGCGCAGAGCTTTCCGAGGTCGAACGGCTCAAGGCCGAGATCGCGGACTGGGAACAGAAACACGGGACGGAGGCCGAAAGCGCAAAGTCGCTTCGCGAAGAACTCGACGAGCTTCGCGCGGAGACGCACCTTCGAGGGCTCTTCGTCGAGCGCGGGATTTCGAACGCCGACTATGCCCTGTACCTTGTCGATCAGAAGATCGCATCGCTCGACGAGGGCGCAGACTTCGACGAGGCCGCGTTCCTTGACGAGATCGCCGCGAGCGACCAACACAAGGCCGCTCTCGGTATCGCCGCCGCCCCTGGCACGCCGCCAGGCGCGAACACGACGCACAACCAGGACGGACCCCCGCCCCGCCCCGAGACCCCCGGCGAATTCGACGCGATGGCGGCAAGCCCCGAAGACGTCAAACGCCGCCTCGCTGACCTCGGTTTCCACGGCTGATTTTCCCGCCCGTTTGCACGCCCCTCCCGATCTGCGGTACTTTGAACACGGATCGGACAGGAGAGGGCCCCCACGCGACGCCGGCGGTAACAGGCGGATCGGGCTCCTCGACGTCCAAGGATGATTTGGATTCAGAGGAGGAAAGACCATGCCCGTTTCGCTCGCAGGATTCGACCCCGCAATCGCGGCCGTTCTTCAAGACAACACGCTCGAGCGCGTTTTCCGCGACGCCATGTTCCCCCGGCTCATGTTCCGCATGGATGCGACGCCGGAACGCTGGGACGCCAACGTCGGCGAAGTCAAGTTGATGACGCGCACGGGCTTGATCCCCGTCGCGATCACCGCGTTGATTCCCGGAACCGACCCGACCCCGTCAACCTATGCCGTCGAGCAGTGGAGCGCGCAGGCTGCCCAGTACGGCAACGCGATCGACACTCACATGCCCTCGAGTCGCGCCGCGCTCGCGTCGAAACTCCTCCGGGACACGAAGCAACTCGGCTTGAACGCTGGCCAGACGCTCAACCAGATCTCGCGGAACCGCCTGTTCCGGGCCTATTGCTCCGGCAACTCCGCGGCCGTCGCCGTCGCCGCCATCGGCGCGAATCAGGTTCGCGTCGCGTCCCTCAACGGGTTCACCGAGTCGCTCGTCAACGGCGTTGTGACCCCCGTTTCGGCCGCCGCTCCGCTGACGATCACATTCGGCGGAACCGAGCCGAACCGCAACGTCATCGCCGCGACCCCCGACGACCCGTCGGCACCCTTCGGGCCCGGAACGCTGACCCTCTCGGCGGTCCTGACCGTCGGTGTCGCAGCTCGCGAAGCCGTTGTCGCCTCGAACGCCCCGCGTATCTATCGCGTCGGTGGCGGCGCCACGGTCGACGCGATCAACGCCGCCGACGTGTTGACGCTCGACGACGTGATCAACGCCGTTGCGTTCCTCCGCGGCGACAATGTCCCGAACCATGACGACGGGTACTTCCATCATCACCTCGGAACGCAGGCGGAAGCGCAGCTCTTCGGCGACAATCACTGGCAACGTCTCCACGAATCTTTGCCCGATTCGGCCGCCTATCGCGAGTTTTCCGTCGGCCGCGCCGTCGGGTGCAACCACTATCGCAACACCGAGTGCCCCGACTCGCTCAACTCCGGGACGCTCGTCTCCTCGGGTGCCGCGGCGGCCGAGTGCTCGCCCGACGTCGGCGCCGAGATGATCAACAACAACGGCATTCGGATCGGCCGAACGATCATCACCGGCATGGCGAGCCTATATGAGTGCTACATCCCCGAGGCCGACTACATCACCGAGGCCGGCGTCACGGGTCGGATCGGGAACTTCTCCGTCGTCAACAACGGCGTCCAGGTCATGACCGAACGCATCCGATACACCATGCGCGCCCCCCTCGACCGTCTCCAGCAGATCGTTGGGCAGGCGTGGTCGTGGTCCGGTGACTTCGCGATCCCGTCCGATGAGGTCACGACTGGCCGCCGCTACGGTCGCGCTATCGTGATCGAGCACGCCATCGGGTAGCACGCGCCCCTCGACTTTCCCGCCCGACTCTGTGCTATTCTCGCTCGCATGAGCGATACCAAATCCAACCCGAAAGCCATGAGCGTCGCCGATCTCCGTGCGCGAGCCCGTTATTTCGGAATCACTCCCGGCACGATGCGAAAAGACGACCTCGTCGCGGCCATCGCCGAGGCCGAAGAACGCGTCGCCGCTGTTGAGACCGCCCCCGAGGACTTCGGGACGTTGCCCCCGCTCGAGGCCGCCCCCGACGACGAGCCTTCGGCCGAAGAGGAGGCCGCCGCCGTCGAGGCCGCCGTCACACCGAGCCCGACAGATCCGATCGCTGGCGACGTCGACGCGCCCCCGATCGTGCATCCAAGATTCCGCCTCATGAGCGATATCAAGATCGCGACGCCCCGCGGAGCCGTGCGGCTCCTCGCCGGGCGAATCGTCGACGCTGGTCAGTACGACCTCGACGCGATCCGTTCCGCCGGAGGAGTGCTCGCGCCGATGATCGAAAGGTGATCACGATGCCTCTTCGCAAGGGATGCAGTCGGCGAGCGATCGCCGCCAACGTGAAAACGGAGCGCCGGCGAGGCCGCCCCCGTCGCCAAGCCCTCGCGATCGCGCTCGACACGGCGCGAAAAGCCGCGGAGAAGGCCGGAACCCCCGCCAAGGGCCCGGGGCCCGCCCCCGACGGTCCCCGGCGACAAAAGCGCCCACGGCGCCGCCGGGCGGGGCGCCTCCGCGGGATGCCTCGCGAGCGGTAGACGCGTCGCCGCCGCCTCATGCTATCCTGCCCCTATGGCGGCACTCACAGAACGCGAACAGGCGCAGATCATCCGGCATCTCGGCTATGCGAACTGGTCGTCGCTCGCGTCGTCGTTCCAGCTCGGATATCCGGCCGCGTCGCAACCCGAATTCCTCGTTCGTGACGCTTTCGCCCGAATCGACGCCGAGGGGCTCGAGCTTGTGCGGCGCGACGTTCGCGAGTTGAACTGCATCGAAGATCAGATGTCGGAGGCCCGCTCTCGCTTCAAGGCGCTCCGGCTTGGCGAGTTGACGCCAAACCAGAACGAAATTCGCCAACTCCGGCGAGAGTTTGCCGAATGGCAAGCGAAGCTCGCCAACGACCTCGGAGCCCCGATCAATCCCTTCGCTCGCGGGGCCCTCGCCGGCGGTCGCAACGCCACGGTGATCTCGTGAGCGACAACCCCCGCGGCCCGCTCCCGGCGACGAGAGATCATCGTCTGCGCGATGGTTCCGGCCGTTCCCTCGTCGAAGATCTCGGCGGGGTCGTCGACGATCTGCGGCAAATGCTCGTTGAATTCGGTCTTCGGCCGTACACGGTTCATGTCGTGCGGGTCCGGTGGTCCGGTGGCGAGGTCGGCCGCGGGACGCCGGCGACGGCCGTGGATCTCGCGCTCCTCCCGACTCCTCGTGTCCGGTCGCTCGAGGCCCTCGCCTGGCAATCCCGAGAGGGCGGGCACGTCGAGCGCGGGGACGTTCGGCTCGAGGGCATCTCGCCGCGGTACACCGAAGACGAGATCGAGAGCTATTTCGGCCGTGCCGACGGCGAGGAGTGCTTCGTCGAAGTTCGAATGGACCGCCGCGACGGCCGCGAACCGGAACGCCGCCGGTTCACGATCGCATCGCCGCCCGTGCGACGTCCCGACCGTTTCGACTGGTCGGTCACGATCCGCAAACAAGACGGCAACCGGGAGCGCGACGGCTCGCGCCGGGCACCTCGTCGCCGCGTCTGGTAGCCTTACCCCATGGCCAAGAGAGTCACCCCCGGCGAGCTTGCCGACCGGCTCCGCACCATGTCGCGGGACTACCAAGAGGCCGCCGTTCGCGGACTTCAATCGGCCGCGATGGTGCTCGAAGGATACGTCGTCGAGGCGATCATGGACACGAAGCCGGAACCGCCGCACAACACCGGAGAGATGGCGCGATCGACGGGTACGAATTTCACCCCGAACGGCGCGATCGTTTCGGTCGACGCTCCGCACGCGCCCTTTATGGAATACGGTACGCGCCCCCATCGGCCGCCCGTGGCGCCGCTTGCCGACTGGGCTTATCAGAAAGGGATCATCGACTCCGATCCCGTCCAAGTAACGAAAGTCGCCTATGCAATGCTCAAAGCGAAGGGCGAGGCCGCCGTCGAGCCGCGGCCTCAACCAGGCGAGAACGAGGAACCGCCCGAGGCCGAAGATCCTGTCGCACGCGACGCCATGATCGTCGCCGGCGTCGTCCGTGGCATCGAAAAAAACGGCCTCGCACCTCGACACTTCATGGCGCGGGCCGTCGACCGGCTCGAACGCGAGGGCGTCATCGACCGAGAGATCAGGGCCGAGTTGCGCGAGGTCGGTCTTCGTGAGCCCGGCCGCGGGAACTCGCGGGGAACGGAGCTGTAACCCATGGCGACAGGCGACAGAGTCACGACGCACCACCGAGAGGCCCACGTCGCGATTCCAAACCGAATGGGCCCGCGAAAAGCCATGGGCGAGGCACTCGCGGCGTTCCTTCTCGGTCTCGAGTTCCGGGTCGACGGCGGGGACGACGAGCAAGACGCCGTCTTTTCGCTCGAGCGAGTCTTCGACCGTTGGCCGCTCCCTGACGAGCGGCTCCCTTACCCGTGTGCGTCTCTCGTCAGTAGGGCGCCTGTTCCCGTGCTCCAACACAATTTGACGCCAACCCCGCTCGAGGAAACGTGGGGCACGTATGACGGCCTCGTTGCGGGGTGCGCGCCCGGTGGAAAGTCAACGGTGCTCTGGAAAGAGGGCGGGGCAACAGTCGCCTTTCAGGTCGATTTCTGGTGCGACACCGACGCAGATCGCGAAGCCGTCGAGGCGCTCCTACCGTCGGCGTTTGCGCCCGAGGAAACCGCCGCCGGCGTCATCGTTGAAGGACCGCCCCTGTACTATTCGCGCCCCGTGCGGCTCGTTCTCGACTCGATGGACTATGACGATTCAGCGGCGAACGCCTACGCCAACGAGCGCCGCTTGCGATGCGTCGTCGACGCCGACTGTGATATTGTTTCGCTCAGGTGGGCACCTGCGATGAAACCTCCAACCGTGCTGGTGGACGTCGAAGACCCCGCCGATCCAAGTAGCGAAGAGGACTAGGGAGGATTTGAGGTATGAGCGCTTTTATTCGGCGGTTTCGCGATCTGCCCACGTTGGAGCAACTCACCGCGATTGAGCAAATCACGATCATTGACCGGACTCCGCAGGTCCCTGTAACGGGCGTTGGGTTCGGGACTCTGCTCCTCGTCGGTGAGTTCGAGGACGGCGCGTTCAATACGCCAACCGAGGTTCTCGGCGCGAACGACGAGCGGTCGAAGTTCGGCGGGTTCGGATACCAATACGGAGATAGCAAGTATCAAAACCCGTGCGGTCGTCGACACTTAGCGGAGGATTGGAACGGGAACGGATGGATCAAGGGGCTGAATCTCCGACCCCAGCGCAAGATCATTTGTCGTGTCGACACGAGCGTCGGCGACGTCCGGTTCACGCTCGCCGCCGCGGTCAGATCGGCCGCCGCGCCCTTCGACCTCACCGCGGCCGATCAGGCAACCGTCACCACCGACACCGGAGCCGGGGCCTCGACGGCGATCACTGCGACGGTGGCCACGGCCGCCGGCGCGGGGTTCGCCCCCGGGCCCACGGGGTACACCGGAGGCGAGCAGATCGGGATCACGATCGATGCCCTGCCCGAGGTCGTCGTCTCATTCCAGGTCGGCGACCAGACGGCCGCCAACGTCGTCTCGCGGATCAATGCCTTTCTCGGGTCAACCCTCGCCGTGGTCAACGCTGGCGAGATCGACATTTCGTCGATCCAGGCTGGCTCGGGAGCGTCCGTCGTGCTCCGCGACGTCACCGACCCGGGCGGCGGCACCACGCTTGCCGCGATCGGTCACGTCGCCGGCGCGTCGGCCGGCGCGGGCAACGTCGCCAACGTCAACGCCGTTACGGCTGCCGAAGCAGCGAACCTGATCAACTCCGTTGCGGTCGCCGGCGTCAACGGGATCGCAGCCGTCGACGCCGCAACACAAGAGGTCGTCGTCTATCGCACGGGCTCCGCGACGGGCACGATCAAGATCGACGACACTGTCGGCACGATGGCAACCGACATGGGGTTTACGACCGGGACGGTCGTTACCGCGAACGTCGGCGCCGCGTTCGACCTCGCCGCCGGAACGCGTGTTCGAAATGCCGGCGGTGACGAATGGGTCACAATGCGGTCGATCTCCTGGCCCGAGGGCACGGTCGCCGCGCCCAACGACGGGACGCAAGACGTCGAGGTGCGGCCGGCGACCGACGACGGAACGGCCCTCACGGCGCTTGCCGGGACCGTAACAACGCTTGCCGACCTTCCCTCGTCTCGAATGGTCGAGGTCACAAACCCGTCGAACCTGTCGGCCGCGCTCACCGAAGCGCAGATTGACGCCGCCTATGCTGCCGCGTTCACCGCGACCGAGGACCCGACGAAGGTCTCGAGGGCCACGACGGTCATGATCTCGGCGCGGCGCTCCGCTCAGGTTATCGTTTCCGGGCGACAGAGCGCGCTCGACGCGAGCGCCGAGGGGTGCCAGGGGCGCGTTTTCGTTTCCCGCGCTCCCATCGGCTACAGCTCCGCGCAAGCGATCGCAGACGTCGCCAGCTACCGCCGCGATCGGGTCGTTTACACCTGGCCAGGATGGACCATGTACGTTGCCGAGATCGCCACACTCGGCGCCGCCGGCGGGACGGGGTTCAACGCGTCGGGCATCATCTCGATCGGTGGTGACGGGCCGCTCGCGGATCTCATGTGCGCCTTGCCGCCGGAGGAGAACGTCGGGCAGGTCACGGGCCGCCCCGATCTGTATCTCGCCGACATCGAGGCGACCGGGGAGACCATGGGGCGCACGCTTTACACGGCGCTCAAGACCGCTGGGATCTGCGCTCCTCGGGTCGACGATGACGGCAACTTCGTTTATCAGAGCGAGGTCACGACGTCGTCGATCGAAGGACGAAAGACGATCAAGCGCCGGCGCATGGCCGATTACATCCAAGACTCGTTCGCGAAGCTCGCGATCCCGTTCACGAAGAAGCTCGCGACCGACGCCCGGCGCTCCGGCATGGACGCCGCGGGGACCGAGTTTCTCGAGGGGCTCCTGTCGCGCAACGCTCCCGACGCGCAGCGGATCGCCGATTACTCGTTCGGCGAAGTCACCAACGAATATGACGGGTACGAGGCGCGCGGGGTCTTCGTTTGGGCGTCCGCCGTCCGGTTGCTCTCCAGCATGGATACGATCGTCTTCGATACCGAGATCGGCGAGGGCGTCACGATTACCGAGGCCGAATAGGTCAGAAAAGAGAGGTAGGCAATGCCTGACAGGCTCAAAGGGCAAGAGGTCGACGTCAACGTCTTTTCGGCCACGAACGGGCTTGAAACGTCGTTTCAGAACGTGGGGTCGATCGAATTCCAGTTCGACCGGGAGATCCTCTCGGAAGGGTATCTTGGGCAGACGACCGAGCAGAAGGACGACATCCACACCGGCGTTTCGGGCACGCTCACGATCAACAGTCGAACGGCCGACGTCATGTCCCTGATCCAACGCATCACCGAAGCGTCGAAAGGCCGCCTCCCCGGGGAGTCGATCCAGATCGTGGCGTCGTATCGGTTCCCGCTCGGCGGGACGCGGCGGGTCGTGATCCCCGATGCGAAGTTCGGGAACATTCCGATCAACGCGAGCGATCGGAAATCCTACGTCGAATTTCGGTTCGAGTTCGCCGCCGACGACGCAACAATCCTCGCCGCGCCCTGACCCTCCCCCCCCATCGTCTCCGCACAATTTTACGCGATAGGGTATCCTCGACGGCGTCCCGTGTCGGCGCCTCCCGGGGTGTCGGTCTCCGCTGGTGGTGAGGCGTCGGCGCGGGGCATTGACCCCCGCACACCAGCGCGGGAGAAAGGCCGATAGATGACGGAAAAGCAGAAGCAGAACAGAAACGCCGAAGAACCCGACGAGACGGGGGCGCAGAGCGCCGGAAAGCTCGTCAAGGGGCTAACGTTCGACCCGGGGGCGTTCGACGCGATGGTGGCGCGCACGTCGTCGACGGCGTCGGAAGGGGGCGAGGCGCGCACGCTTCGCCGGCGCGGGGTCAAGGTCACGGTCTGGCCCGAAATGTGCCGACCGGGAGCATACGACCAACCGATTCAGATCACGCTTCTCGAGCTGGATTCCGACCAGGAACTCCGAGCGCTCCGAAAGCTCGGTCAGTACGGGCCGGCGCCGTCCGAAGGGAACGAGCTCCCGACCGCCGCCGACGCGACATCGTCGGGGCAGGCTCTTTCCCTCGTGCTCGGCCGCGCGTCGGTCCATGCCGTCAACGGGCGCGTGCTTGCTCCGCATGAGAAGGATTACCTTTGGGATTCGCTTTCAATGCCGGGGCGACTCGCCATTGGTGCGGCGTTCCTGGAGCACTGCGCGGGGCTCACCGGGGACGCTTTGGGAAACTCGCTAGCCTCGGTGGAAATCGAATAAGTGGCTCCCTTCGCCGCCATCCCGAGGTCGCCGTCCAAATTTACGTCGGCATCCTCCTCGCGTTCGAGGGGCCGTGGCGCGAGGGCGGCGTCGAGGAGATCTGGCGAAGAGTCGCGTTTGCGACGCGATACGGCCACATCGGGCTCGCCGAGGCCCTCACAATGCCCGTGCGCGATCTGGCTCTCTACGGTCGCGCTCTCGCCGATCTGATCGAGAGCGAGAACACGCCGTCGCCGGGGGCGGGGTGATACTCTGACCCCATGGCCGACGAATCATACAAGGTCGAAGCCGAACTCGAGTTGCGAAACGCGCGGGGCGTCGCCGCCGACCTCACGAAGGCGGCCGACGCGTTCGAGCGGTTCGGCGATCAGAACCGAAACGCAAATCGAGCACTTTCCGAGGCCGCGAGGGCGACACGGCGCGCGGAGCGCGCAACTGAAGAGTACAGGCGGCAACTCGCCCGCGTCGGGCAGGTCGCCGGGGCCGCCTATCGCCGGATCGGCGGAACCTTCTCGCGCCTCGGGACGGCGGCGCGCATGTCGAGGGCGTCGACGGGGCATACCGTTCGGAACCTCGTTGCTCTCGGCGCAACCTACATGGGGATCAACGCCGTCGCCGGCGCGTTCGAGCGACTCGTCGGCGCCACGACGGCGGCAAACTCGAGCGTGGAAAACACGATCCTCTCCGTTGCGAGTCTGTACACCGAGATCGAGCGTGTTTCGTTCGCCGACGCACAACGCGAAGCGGCGGGCCTGTATCGCCAGCTCGAGCAACTCGCTATTTCGAGCCCAGGGACGACGGCGAACCTCTCCGATATGTTCACGATGGCATACGGCCCGATGCGGAGGGCGGGCGTCGAACTGAACCGCCTCACGACCTTTTCTCGCGACGCTGTCGCCGTGGCGTCGGCGCTGCGGATCGATGCTCCGCAGGTTGCCAGAGACATTTCGATGCTCATGACCGGCGTGGCAGGCACCGACGTTCGCACGTTTCGCACGCTCCGATCCATGGGGATGATCACCGAATCGACGGAGGAGTGGAACGAGATGGCGCAACGTGCGCCAGCCGAGGCCGCCCGCCGCTTGATGGATATCTTCGACCGACTCGGTCGACAGAGCGCCGAAGCGTTCGGCCGCACATGGTCGGGCGTGACGTCGGCGTTCTCCGACATCACCCAATATTTCATGAGGGCGATTTCGTCCCCGGCGTTTCGCGTGCTCCGCGACAACCTCCGACGGCTCAACGACACGTTGATCAAGTTTCGTCCGGGGATCGAGAAGGTGCTAACGGCCGTGGGCGGCGGTATCGCGCGAGTTTTCGCCGGCGTGATCGAACGGATGCGCCGCGCGTTCGTCTGGGTGATCACGAACCTCGACACGATCGGAGCCCGGATCGATTCCGTTATCGCGACGTTTCGCCGGCTTGCTCCGATGGTGCGATCGATGTTGATCGCCGGCGTGGCGTTGAAGATCGGCGCGGGGGTGCTCGGTGCGGTGCTAGCCGGGGCCGGAGCGATCATCTCAACGATCGGTGGTGCCGTCTCCGCGTTGCTTCCGCTTCTCGCCGGCGGCGGCGGAGCGGGAATACTCGGGATGCTCGGGATCGGTGGCGGGGCGACGGCGGCGGCCGGAGGGGGCGCAGCCGTCGCCGGGGGCGGGGCTCTCGCCGCGATCGGGCTTCCTGCCGGGGTTGTGGGCATTCTCGCCGTGGCGGCGGCGCTCGAAGTCGCGCTAGGGGCCCTTGTGACGGCAATCGGCGTCGCGGCCGGGACGGTAACGATCATTGTTTCTGTTTTCGTTGCGCTCCAACGGCAAGGCGACAGGCTCCGCGGATATTTCGAAGGATCGGGGCGGGCACTCGTCGGCGCCGTCAACAATTTCTGGGCGGCGCTTGTCGGGATTTGGGCGGCGGTTTCCCCATGGCTCGAGACGCTCGGTTTCATCATCGTGGGCGTCGTCGTTTCGGGATTCCGAATTCTCGCCGATGTGCTT
>Ga0180432_10003064_pt1 | contig 24274 bp, 13 predicted proteins | sample SS_ome_10_FD_132414 | JGI IMG/M metagenome (GOLD analysis project Ga0180432, IMG submission 132414) | Hypersaline lake sediment archaeal communities from the Salton Sea, California, USA - SS_1_MS_2 metaG | ecosystem: Environmental > Aquatic > Non-marine Saline and Alkaline > Hypersaline >... | reverse complement strand
GCGCCGATGGCCGCGCAGTTGTCGACGATGCGGCGCATGCCTTCGATGCCTGCTTCGAGCGACTTGGCCACGGGGATCCCGCCGGCGTAGATCGAGGGGACGCTGAGGCCGCGTTTTTTGAGTTCCTCGTCCACTTGTTGAACTTCCTTGTCGGTCGACTTGCCGGAGATCACCAGCCGGGTTTCCGACTTGGTGGTCATAAGACCGGCTTGCTTGAAACCGGCCTCGACGATGGCGTCCAGCGCCACGCGGTAGTCGAACTTGTCCCAGGGTCGGGTGTAGATGCCCACTTGGTAGCCGCCGTCGGGCGCGGCGGTTGCCGGGTTGGGGCCAAGCTGCGTAGATGCAACCGCCGCCGCTCCGATCGCGGCGGTGCGGCCGAGGAATTCACGTCGCGTGAGTTGGTCGGGCGTGGTCATGGGAATCAAGCTCCTGTTGTTGTGGATCGGCCGGTTTGTACTTTGCATCACCTGAACCGATGAACCGGGTGCCATCTGTCGCCGACGGGCCGTCGGCGGCTAAACTGTGAAATTATCGCCGACAAACCGCTAAGCGGGACACGAAAAAAGATGCACAGTCGGGTGCCACTGGCGTCTCGCCAGTGCACGGGCAAGATGCCCGTGGCACCCCGAAACCAGCGTGTAGAGATTCTTCAATCCCGCTTAGTATCTGATCCTTGTATATCATCCGGGCACCCAACTTTCCAGCGCTTTACGGCTGTTTTGCGCGAATCTCGGCAATCCACACCTGGCTGTCGGCGCCGCCGAAACCGACGCGTTGGCCTACCCGGGTTTGGTCCATCGCTTCGGGCGGAATGTGCCACACGAGTGTTTCCCATTGCGGTTTTCCGGAGATTCGCTTTTGGGGGCGTACGGGCGTCCACACACCTCGCTTGGTGTTGACCACGATTCCACCGAGTTGTGACGTTCCCCAGACATCGATTTCGAGGTTGACGGGTTTTTTGGTATCGGGCACGCGGATGATGAAGCTGGCCCAGCCGTGCGACTGGTCGCCGGGGCCGGTTTCATCGGAATTCCAGCAGCGGTGGCCGTCCTTGGTCTCGGCCTTGCCGAATCCGCTGGCCGGCACCCCCAGCTCCGAGAAGACCGCCCAGGAATCGATCAGCCTGGCGCTTTCTCTGACCTTGCGATACTCGAGTGCTTCGCGTCCGGTTGCGGCGGCCGCTTCCAACAGCTCGGGATCGCCCGACTCGCAGAAACGGTGGTACTTTTCGATGGCTTCGACCATCCGGTAGCCGTAGCGGAAGGTTTGGGCGACTTCGGCGATCCGGTGCTTGACGCGCTGGTCGGCCGGCACTTTTTCGGCACGTTCCAGGGCGGCCATTGCAGCGTCGAACGATTTGCGGTCGTACAGGCCCGGCACGTCGCGGGGCGGGCTGTCGCTGTACGACCGTCCGGTGGTGCGTACCGCCGTATCAACAGCGTCGTAATACGCCGACATCTCGGGGGCTGCCGGGCCGAACATCTGGCGAATCCACTCGCCGGCAATCTCCTTGGGGTCGGCCGAGGGGTCCCACAACAGCCGCCCGATAACGTAGTACAGCGGGCCGTCAAGCGGCCAGTCGGTTAGCGAACTCTGGCAATAGTAACGACGGATACCCAGCTCGTGAAAGTGCTTAATGTCGGCCGCAAAGGGGCGGAGCACGGGTCGCGGCAGGCGCCACCACATCGACTTGCTCACGTAGCTGTAGATCATCACCTCGGGTGTGATCCGTGCCCAGCGTTTCAATAACTCGTTGAACTGGCGGTTGGGCTCAGAGGCCGGATCGTTGATCGCGTGAGCGTAATCGGCCGGCGCGTAGTGACACAGAAAAGGCACCACGTTCGGCAGCGGGCGGATCGTGTCGGGCGGCTCGGCGTAGTTGACGTAGGCCAGGACTAGCAGCTTCTTGTTGGGGTATTTCTTGGCCACGCGCCGGGCCACCTCGTTGGCAAACCAAAACACCCGGTCGCCACGGAAAGGTTTCGCACCCGAGAGACCCTGCTTCGTTGTCCGCCCGCCGCATAGCTTGCGGTCCAACTCCGTACACGCAGGGCACGTGCACCAGCCGTAGCCGTCGTTGGGGCTGATTGATACGAGTTGACGTCTCGGATCCTCGTCGAAAACACGGATCACGTTGGCAGCGAATTCGTCGGCCAGCCCCGGAGCGGTGACGCAAAGCTGGGCGTTGTGCAACTTGCCCGGCGCGCGGCGGCCCCGCAGCAACGGGTACCACTCGGGGTGCGCTTTGAAGTAACGCTCGTTCGGCATGAGCTTTTGGAACGTGTGCACGCCCGAGACGTCCGGCGGCCAGTACAAGCAGGCGCCGTTTCGACCGGCCGCCTCTTCCGTGTACAGCCCGTTCATTCCCATCCTCACGCCCCAACGCTCCAACTCCGGCCTGCTGCCGCCGAACAACCGCCACTGGAAGGCCGGTTGGGTGTCGATCGCAAGTGATGGCACGGTAACGGTGGACTGGTGGGGGATTACTTCGTTTTCAGGCTCGGGCGTGAGCCAGCGACAGCCGAGCACTTCCAGGAATCGGTAGACGGCAAACAACGTGCCCCGGTCGCTGCCCCCACAAATCAGGAGCCCGTCAGGCACCGTGCGGATGAGCACGCGCTCCGCGTCGTCGGCGAACCCTTCGGGCAGATGCGAGCGGGCCTTGCAGGTCAGGCCGACGTCGATTCGCCGACCGCGTCTCGCTTTGCCCTCTGAGGCGATGGGCAGTTTCGCGCCCGACATGCGCCGGATCGTATCGGCCAGTTCTTCGGCCGCCCGGCGGACCGTGTCGCTCGCATCGTCGGCCGTGACGATCGACGATACCGGCCGGCCAGCCTCCACCAGCGTCATAGCCGGCTCCGGCGCCGGCGCAATCATGAGGACCATGGTCAAGAGCAGTGAATTCATCGGACTAAGCTCCTTGTCGCGCGGGATCGAATGCCTGGTGTGCAATCGGTTCAGGTAAGCTCTGTATAGCACGTGCTACCGCCACATTCCAGCAATCTTGCTTGTCGGCGGCGAATAGTCGGATGATTCCCACACAAGCGGACCGCCGGTTGAAAACGCCCGCAGCCGGCCTTACGATGGTGGCTGCTACGCGGAAACACGGGGAAACCCTTCGAGATGTCGAGGAAAAACGTGATGAACGCACACAGCTTATGGATCCTGCTTTTGGCAGGCCAGGCAACGTTGAGTGCGGGGCAGGCGGACCAGCAGGATCCCGTGATTCCCACCACCACCCCGCCGATCGTCTACACGATCAACTACGGAGACGATTACTTCAAGAATCCGGAGTACATCGACAAGTTCAAGGCCGCTCCGCCCGACCTGCTCCACATCGGCAAGGCCACACCCATTTCGCACCATTGGGGTCCCACGCGGCTCTACAAAGGCGAGAATCAATACACCGGCGGTCCGGGCCACACCTTGAGCCGGGAGAATATCGCGTTGCTCTCGCCCGAGGCGCTCGACGAGCGGATCGAAACCATCCGCCAGACGTTGTGCCGCTACCACGCCATCGGCATCCGGGAGATCACCCCCTACATCTCCTATCACACGCTGGCCGGTGACCACGAAAAACGCGAGGGGTTCTGGAAGTTCTACGACCGCTGGGCAACCTATGCCAAGTGGGCCGGGCCGCAGCCGCCCCACGACCCGTTCGACTGGCTCGTGGTCGACGTAAACGGCAAATTCGTCGGCGGCTCGTGCGGCGGATACTCGCCCGACTACTTCGCGCCGTTGCATCGCTACCGGGCGTGCATCAATCATCCCGACTGGGCCGAGTGGCACCGCCGGTTGATCCGCATGATCGCCGAGGTGGGCTACGACGGCTGCTTCGTCGACAACACCCATCCCGACCGCTGCTACTGCCGATACTGCAAAGCCGCGTTTCGCAAGTTCCTCGACGAAAGTCGCAACACCGACTGGGTCCGCCGCATGACCGAAGGACTGGATATCGACAAACTCCAGCTCGACTCGCCCGACGTGCCGGCCGAATTGGTCCGGCGCTTCCGCATGCTCCGTACGGCCGACCACTTGGGCATGCTCCGCAAGGTGGGCCGGGAGGTAAAACCGGGCTTTACCATCTTCCCCAACGGCAACTCGCTGCCCGAATGCCTCGTGACCGGCAGCCAGTGCGACCGGCTGATGTTTGAAAGCACATACTCGCCCGGTATCCTGGCCGCCGACACTGTGCCCGAACGGGGTGACATCACGATCGTCGTTTCGCCCGAGGCGTGTCCGCCGAAACGTATTACCCATCGCTACGAGTGTGTCGACCGCAGAAAGCGGATCGAAATGGAGGCTGACTTCTCGCTGCCGACCAGGGCAAAGGTCGGCCAGACGGCGGAACTGGGGGTCAAGGTCCTCACCGTGGGCGGGAGCGACCGCGATAACGACGTGGCGGAGGATTTCTTCATCCTGATGCGGGAAGTCGAAGGCGGCAATGAGGTACGGCTGGAGCTGGAGCCGCGGATTCCGCTGGGTGCCCCCGGCCGGTCGGGCAAAGGCAAGCGGCCGCCGGCGGTGCTCAAGACCGTGTGGACACCGAAACGGCCCGGCGCGTACCTCGTGCACTTCGGCTTCAATTACGTCGACGGCCCCCGGCACTCCCACCTGGCCCGGCTCACCCGCGGCCAGCTCTGCCGAACCCACCAGGCCAAGATGCAGTTCGTCCAGCACATGCACGCCCGCAGTATCTTCCTCGGCTACGACGCCAGCCGGTCGGGCCGCGAAAACGTGCAGGAGCTTGCCCTGGCCGAGACGGCGGCGTTCAGCGGCGGCGGCGGATTCTCCGCACGCAACAAGCCGCAGGCCAAGTATCGAGCCTTCTTCAAAAAGCACCCCGAACTATTCGACGGCTACCGGCAGGCCGCCCCGGCCGCCATCCTTTACGCCCGCTGGGGCAGCAATCCGTTTTCGCACGTGCGGATTTACGGACAGCCGACGATTCACGATCACCTTGGCCAGACCCACCGGCCGTACGTCGCGCTGGTTGACGCCAGCCTGCCGGAGAAGTCCGACGCACTGGCGGTGTTTCGCGTGATTTACCTGGAGGCGGCCGAGTATGAGTTGTCGGCCCCGCAGCTTGCAGCGCTCCGCAAATATGTCGAAGACGGCGGCTGTCTTGTGCTGGCCGACACCACACAGACGATCAACGGCCGGCCGGCCGCCGAATTGTTCGGCGTAAGCCACGATCGGCCGACCGCCAAGTCGGGCCGGGGCACCGTGGCGCTCTGGCAGTGGGAAAAACCGTTGGTGCCGACCGCTGCCGTGGCTCCGGGCGACGGGCGGCGCGGCAATCTCCGTTTTGCCCTCTACCGCAAGAGCGACCGCCTGGCGATGCACGTGGTCAACTACAACGTCTGCCTGCTGGACAAAGCGCGGCGGCGGGTGCTCGACGTGGAGCCCACGCCGTTGGAGATCCCCGTGCCTGCCGACTGGACCGCGGCCCAGGCCACGTGTTTCGATCCCGACGCCGAGCCACAAGCGATCGACTGCACCGTGGCCGACGGCACGGCCCGATTCACACTCCCCAAGACGCACATTTGCAAGATCGTGTTGCTGGAGAAGCGGTAGGCCAGGGCTTGCTCGAATGCAGCTAGGAACGCCCCGGGTGTAAGCATTGTCCCCACTGACGCTTCGTATTCGGATGTCTTGCCCGCAGGCTGAAGCTCAGATTGGACAAATCGCTAGAGCTTACTGCCGTCGACGACTTCGCCGTCCTTGCGATCTCCGAGGAGGCCGAAGGTATAGGGGTCGACCGAGTAACTGATGGCGTGGACCGAACCGTCGCAGAAGACGTAGTTGCACGCGCCGGCATGCGCGCTGCCGAAGCTCCATGGATAGACGCCGCCGGGGATGTCTTGCAACGGTTTTTTGCTCGAGGCGGGGCTGGAAGCGCAGTAGTAGGTGCATCGGAGCATGTCGACGTTTGGGCCGCCGTACATGGTTTCGTTATCGCCCCCCCTGGCCCCCGTCGTGTAGTGGAGCGAATCGAGATACTTTTCGCCGATCAGGATGGTGTTGCTTGAACCGTCGCGGACGTCGGCCATCGTCACTTCACTAATCTGGAAGACGACGCCGCTGAGCCCGGTGCGGGTCCAGCCGGTGTAGGTGCCGTCTTCGATTTGCGGCAAGTCGCTCAGCGCCGGGCCGGGGTGCTCGTAGCTCGCGCTATCGCCGCAGTTGGCTGCGTAGTCGGTCTTGCCGGCCACCCGGGGATCAAGCGTAGCGTTGTAGGCCACACTCGACCCGTGGGGATATGCTCGGCTTCGCCGCCGAGTCGGGCAGTTACACATACTCAAGGGCGTCTTGATCACCGTGCCGGCGTCGATTCTCTTTTCAGCCTCCGGCTTGCCCGCGCCAAGCTGGTGGAGTTGCGTCTGCTCGACAAATGGCAGGATGCTGTAGATCCATCCACCAGGTTGCGTTCGACCAAAGCCGCGATCAGGGTCACCCGTCCACCGGTAACCCCAACCCCCGCTGGGAAAGAAACCTTGCTGCTCGAGATGCTCGAGTGCTCCCAGGCCGAGCTGCCTGAGGTTGTTGGAACACTGGGCGCGCCGGGCCGCTTCCCGGGCCGATTGCACAGCGGGCAACAGCAGGGAAATCAAGATCCCGATAATCGTGATCACCACCAATAGCTCGACCAGGGTAAAACCGCGGGCTTCTGCGCGCAGCCGGCCGCGCGGATGAGAGCTTCGGCAACAGCGTGTCGGATACCGTGGCAAAATGGACCTCCACGTTGGCACAAGAGGCCATACGGGTGCATTTGAACCCACCACCGACCCTGTCCCGCATCTCTCCATGTTAGCGGCTCCTCTTCTCAAAAGCAAATGCGCCTGCAATGACCAAGGACTTGTCCAAGAATAACTTGTCAGTTTCAAATGGGTGTGGCTGGGATCGAGCGAAGAGAGCGCCCAGCCACCCAAAAACGCGAAACTTGTTCTTGGATGAATACTAAGTCTGGCCGATGCAATCTATTGGGGGGATCGCTCTGGGACGTAATTACTGTATTCGCCCCCGCGCCGCTCCGGGTATTTCGGGTGCCTGGTTTAGAGGCATATCTCACGAGTCTTCTTGGAGGCATTCGGCTGTGCCGGACCGCCAACCTGAGCGAAATCGTAAACAGGATAGTTGATCCTTGCTTCCAGTATTCCGCTGGACTATGCTAAACCACGCTGGGGTTGCTGGCACGTATGCGGCTTTCTCGGCCCGTTCGGCCTGAACGGCCCTGCAATGCGGTGCGGTCTTCCGGCCGCGCGGTTCAGAGAGCGTTCCGTGCTTTTGAGACTATGCAACAGTTTCGAGGGGCGAGAGGGTGGACGACATGATCCGGTCTAGAAGACTAATGGGCCCGTTGATCGGCCTGGTTCTTTGTCTTGGCACAGCCCCTGCATGGGGCGTCACGTACACGTGGGTTCCGGAAGGCTATCCGGGCCAGCCATATTGGGTTCACACGGCAAACTGGAATCCGAGCACGGGCGTTCCCGATTCCCCGGACGACATCGCCATTTTCGATGCATCGGCCAACCCGAGCTACGCGACCAACACGCACACTCCTACTCACACGGTCAAGGAAGCCCGATTCGCCACCAGCAGCTCGTGGCACGTTTACAATTCCGTGCACGACATCTGGCTCGATACGTCAACGCCCGGCGGCGACGCCCTGTTGACGCAGAACGGTTCGGGCACCGTGTTGTTCGACTGCGATCTCAAGCTGGTCGACGATACGATTTTTGGCGGCACGGGCGGTGGAACGATAACGGTCAACGGGTCACAAACCGCCGAGCATACCAGCTACGGCCCCCGGCACGGTGTTTTCGGAGACGGTGGCCTTGTGAAGAACGGAAGTTTCGATCTTGTGCTCAACAACCTGGCCGGCTACCAGGGCCCGACCGCGATCAACGACGGGGCCCTGCTTTTCAACGGCGAATCGCTCGTGCAGAACCCCAACTGGAATATACCGGGAGAACCACCCTGGATTCCCACCACGCAAGGACCGGTGGCGGTCAACCCGGGCGGAACATTGGGCGGCTCGGGCATTCTGCGAGCACCGGTAACGGTTAACTCCGGCGGCACGTTCTCGCCAGGTGAAAGCGCGGGCGTGTTTACGGTCGACAGCCTCGCCCTGGTCGGTGGCTCAAACACGCTGGTAGAACTCGGCGGCTTAACACCCGGCAACGGCACCGGCCATCACGACCAAACCGTCGTCAATGGCCAGCTCAGCCTGGGCGGAACACTCGACGTGACCACCGTGGGCGGATTTCAACCCGTCGGCCAGTTCGTTCTTTTCCAGTACGATTCCCTCGATCCTGGTGCCGGCACTTTCGATGCGGTGAATTGTTCCAGTTTGCCCGGCTACGAATTCCAGCTCGATTACGGCACCGGTACCAGCAGTGAAGTTGTCTTGCAAGGTGTGAAAAGGTACTACTTCACGGGGACCGGGGCAGCCAACAACGATTGGTGGATGACCCAAGACAATTGGGATCCCAACAGCGACCCCGGCAGCAACGACACCGCCGACCTGATCATCTTCGATGATGCCCATTCCCCTTCGCGCCGCACTACCAACACCCACAATCACCATCACTATGCCGGCGAGTTGCGGTTTGACACCAGCGATTCGTGGCGACTGCACAACAGCGTTTGGGACGTGTACCTGAGCAATCCGGTTGGCGACGAAGCGCTGTTCACGCAGAACGGGTCCGGGCCGCTTACTATCGACTGCGACCTCCGCCTCGACGAGAGCACCATCTTCGGTGGCACCGGCAGCGGGCAGGTGACCGTCAACGGGTCGCTCACTGCGGAGCATTCGACCCACGGCCCGAGGCACGGGGTCTACGGCAACGGCAACCTGATCAAAGAAGGAACCTACACGCTTGAACTGGAAAACGTGGCCGGATATCAAGGCTCCACCACGATCGATGAAGGAACCCTGCTGTTCAACGCCGAATCGGCAGTGCAAAATCCCAATTGGGCTCTACCGGGAGAACCAGCCTGGATTCCCACCACGCAAGGACCGGTCTCGGTCAACTCGGGCGGCACGCTCGGCGGCACGGGCATTCTGAGGGCACCGGTGACGGTCAACTCCGGTGGCACGTTCTCGCCCGGTGAGAGCGCGGGCGTGTTTACGGTTGATAGCCTCAGTTTGGCAGCCGGTTCCAACACCTTGGTCGAGTTGGGCGGCATGTCGCCCGGTAACGGCACCGGCCATCACGACCAGACCATCGTCAACGGCCAGCTCGGCCTGGGCGGCACGCTTGACGTGACGCTCGTTGGTGGTCTTGCTCCGACCAAGGGCGACAGCTTCGCCATCTTCCAATACGGCACGCTCGACCCGGGTGCTGACAGTTTCGACACGGTGAATTATCCCGCGCTGACCGGTCAGCCGGCCAACTACCAGTGGAGCATCGACTACGGCACGGGCACCGGCAGCAACGTGACCTTGAGCGTGGAGGCGATGCCGTATTATTACACCCGCGGCCACGCCACCGACGATTGGTGGGGGCAGGCCGATAACTGGAACTACCCGGCCATTCCGGGCAGCAATCCGGCCGAGGGCGACGTGGTGGTGTTTGCCCTGGACACCCTGCCCAGCTACGCGGTGAACACGCACGCGGGCAGCCCATATACAGTGAAGGAGATCCGCTTCGAAAACGGCAGCGATTGGCGCTTCTACAACCCGCATCGCGACATCGGTCTTGAGCACCCCGAGTCCGGCGGCCATGCCCTGTTCAGGCATGACGGGTCGGGCACTGTCACCCTGGACTGTGACTTGATCCTCAATGACGACACGGTCTTCGGCGGCACAAGCACCGCGGGGCAAGTGGTGGTCAACCGCTCGCCGTTTCATTCGAGCACTCACGGTCCGGGGCTCGGCGTGACCGGCTCAGGCGGCCTCACCCTCGACGGGGTCTACACGCTCGTATTCAACGACGTGGCCAGCTACCAAGGTCCCACGGTGATCAATTCGGGCAGGTTGGTCTTCAACGCCGAGTCGGCCGCGAAAAATCCCGCCTGGACCTCCGACCCGGCCACCTGGTATCTGCCGGTGGCAATGGACTCGGTGACGGTGAACTCGGGCGGTGAGCTGGCCGGCACGGGCACGTTGTGGGCCGAGGTAACCGTGGCCTCCGGCGGACAGTTCTCGCCCGGCGAGAGTCCGGGTGTGATGACGGTCGGCGGCCTGGCACTCGAGTCGGGCTCGGACGTTTTGATCGAGTTGAGTGGTACGTCGCCGGGCAACGGCAACGGCTTCCACGACCAGGTGATCGTCGGCGACCCGCTCGGGCTCGGCCTCGGCGGCCAGCTCAGTCTCGGCGGCACGCTCACCGTGGAGTTCGTCGACGGGTTCACGCCGCAGCCGTCCGACACCTTCGTGATCTTCGAGTACGACACCCTCGATCCGAGCCACAACGTCTTTGATACGGTGATTCTGCCGAGCGTGGGCTGGGGACGGCTTGCGATCGACTACGGCACGGGCACCGACAGCCGGATCATGCTCACCGGCGTGCCCGAGCCTTCAAGCTTCCTGCTTCTGGTCCTGGCAGGGCTGGGGCTTTGTTTCTATCTGTGCCGCAAGGTTGGTTGAGATTTTCGGCCGGAGGCCCGCTCTAGCAGTAGTCGCTCGGCTCCATCTGGCTGATGTAGCGTCGCCAGCCGTCGAGGTGTTCTTTGCTGAGGCTGTTTTCCCGGGTGAATTCAGTCTCAACCTTGGCGTCGGTGCTGGGCACGGTGACGCGGACTTGCAGCCGGCCGTTAGGCTCGTAGCGGAACAGGACGTCGACGGGTGTCTGGTCGGGCAGGTTGGGCGGGAGGCTGCGGACGGAGCAGCGTCCGATTTGAGTGCAATTCTCAGCCGACTGGCTCTCTCCCTCCACGATTTCGACCAGGATCGATCTCTGGTTGGCCTTCTGCGTCTTGAAGGTCCGTTTGGCCTTGACCGGCAGCGCCGTATTGCGGGGTATGAGGATTCCATTACGCTTTCGCTGGGTCAAGGGGTCCAAGCCGACCACACCCAGGCTGTGAGAATTCACGTTCTTGATCTTGAACGTCTCCGGCTTGCCCTGCGTCTTGGCAAGCAGCAACCCGGCACGCAGCGCGGCTCCGTGGGCGACGGCTTCGTCGGCCGCCACCGATGAATCGGGCTCCTTGCCTGAAAGCGTCGCGAGCATCTGGCGGACCATGGGCATGCGGGTGGAGCCGCCCACCAGCAGCACGCGATCGATCTGATCCCAGTCCAGGCCGGCCGCTTTCAGGGTTTGGGTGGCGGTGAAGCGGGTGCGGTCGAGGAGATCCTGGGTGGCCTCTTCGAACTGTGCTCGGGTAATTTCCACACGGGAAGAGAACCCCCGGTAATCGCAGGCGACCGAGGCCTTGCCTCGGGCGGAGAGGGTTCGCTTGGCGTCTTCGCATTCCCGCCACAGTTTTCCGGCGGTGCTGGGATCTTCGCGGGGATCCACGTAATGCTCGCGGATAAACCCTTCGGCGACGAGGTCTACCAGGCGTTGGTCCCAGTCGTATCCACCCAGGCGGACGTCGCCGTCGGTGGCCAGGGCCACGAACTCGGAGTCGCGGATTTCCATCACGGTGACATCGAAGGTGCCGCCGCCTAGGTCGTAGACGAGTATTCGGCTGGTCCCGCCCGACGTGCCCTTCGTACCCAGCATCCCCTGTTGGGCACCGAACGCGACGGCCGCGGCCGTGGGTTCGTTGATGATGTCCAACACGTCGAGCCCGGCCATATAGCCGGCGTCCTGGGTGGCCTTGCGGCGGACCTCGTCGAAGTAGGCCGGCACGGTGATCACGACCCTGCCCGACCCGCCACACTGGGCGGCCGTATCGCTGCGAAGCTTGTTGAGGATCCACGCTTCGATCACTTCGGGCGAATACTGCTTGCCGTCGAAGACTTTGTGAAACACGCGGTAGCCCACGTCGCGCTTGGAGCATTCTGCCACGTGTTCCGCCTCGGTGGCGATTGCTTTGAGTGCTTCTTTGCCGACGACCACGTCGTCGCCGTCGAACAGCACGACGCTGGGGGTCACCCGGTCGCCTTCGGCGTTGACCAACGTGGTCGGCTGGCCCGTGTCGTCTAATCGTGCCACGACGGAGAACGTCGTGCCCAAATCAATGCCAATTGCAGCTTCGTCGGTCATTACAGGATCGGTTGGGGGGTCTTGATGTTCAGCGATTATTGATTTTGGCGGTTGGCCGGCCTTTTGTCTACTGGTGCCTACTACCAGGGAACGGGGAAGGAGTCGGGCCTTAGGAAGTGTAGCACCATATAACCGAGCCCCAACCCGAGCAGGATTGCCGCCACGTGGCCCCCGACATATACGGCCCAGCGGGGAATCGGTCTCTTGGCGGAAGGCTGCGCCGGAGCGTCGGCGGCCGGCTGGGGTGCGGGGTCGGTGTCGGAAACTGGCTGGGGCCAGGTTTGTTGGGCACCTGTGGCCGGCACCGGCGGCGGGGTACCGGCCGAGGTCGACAACGGTGGGGGCCCGGATGCGGGAGCCGGAGCCGGGGATCCGGAGTTCCACCGAGCGGACCCCGCCGGCACCGGCTGCGAGGGCGCCGCCGACTGCGAGGCTACCGCCGGTTGCGAGGGCGCCGGTTGCATTTCGCCCCCGGTCGCGTTGCCCGCACCCTGTAGACTCGATTCAAACGTGTCAAACCCACCCGCCGCCGAAACCACCTCCATCCACCGGGAAATCCCCTCGTTGGAAAGCCCCACGTTGCGCTCCAGCTCGAGGGTGACCTCGCGATGTGTGCCCGACACCACGGCTCGCACATTCAAGCGCCCGTTGGTCCCGTATTCGAAGGTGACTTCCACCGGCCATCCCTTGGGTAGGCCGGTCGGCAGGTCGCGAATCACGGTCCGCCCGATGGCAGTGCATTCGCCGGGCAGGGAGCTTTCGCCTTGTAGAATCTGGATAACGATCGACCGCTGCCCTTCCGACTTGGTGATGAATTTTTCGGTGAACCGGGCCGGCAACGGCGTGTTCCGTGGGATGAGCACGAAGTTGCTCTTGCGAAAGGTCTCCTGTTCGATGCCTTCCACGCCCAGGCTGTGGGCGTTGACGTTGGTCACCTCGTAGGCGGGTTCAGGGCTGGTCTGGTCCTGCTTTGCCAGGAGATAGTGCGCATACAGTGCCGCGCCGCGGGCGACCGCCTCATCGGGATTGACCGTGTGATCCGGGGCGATGCCGCTGAGTTGCTGGAGCATTTGCGAGACCATGGCCATGCGGGTGGATCCGCCGACGAGCAATATCCGGGAGACGTCTTGCCACTCCATCTTGGCTGCGATCAGCAATTGGCGACTGGTATAGGCGGTCCGTTCCAGCAAGTCGGCAGTCATTTCTTCAAACTGCTGGCGAGTCACGGGGATCTCGGCCGACTGGCCTGCATGGTCGATCCGGACGGAAGTACGGTTTCGGGCGCTCAGGGTGTGCTTGGCGTCGATCACCGCGTTGTAGAGCCGGCCCAACGCGGCCGGGTCCTCCCGGGGATCGGCGCCGTGGGCCGTTTTGAACGCTTCAGCCATGTAGTCGACCAGTCGCATATCCCAGTCGTGGCCGCCGAGCTGGACGTCGCCGTCGGTGGCCAGCATGCGGATATCGCCCGGTGCCAGCCGCAGCAGCGTGGCGTCGAACGTGCCGCCGCCGAGGTCATAGACCAGCACGTTCATTTCTTGTTGAGTGGGGTCGGTGGGAGAGAGGTAGCCGACGACCTCGCCGAAGGCCAGCGCGGCGGCGGTCGGTTCGTTGACGATGTCCAGCACGGTCAGCCCGGCCATCTCGCCCGCGTCGGCGGTCGCCTTCCGACGCGGCTCGTCGAAATAAGCGGGCACCGTAATGACCACGCGGGTTTCGGGGCCCAGGTTGCGGGTGACATCGGTCTTTAGCTTCCGCAAGATGCAGGCCTGGATCACTTCCGGCGGCAAATACTCCCCGCGAATCGGCCGGTTATAGACCGGCGCGCCCATGTCGCGCTTGACCCATTCCGCCACCCGATCGGGAATGACCGTGGTAGCGGTACGGGCTTCTTTACCGACCACCACCTCGGCCTCGTCGAACAGGACCACGCTGGGGGTGAGCAGGTCCCCTTCGGCATTGGTAACCATCGCCGTCCGGCCCGTCTCGTCGACCCAGGCCGCCGCCGAGTTGGTCGTTCCCAGATCGATTCCTATTGCTTTTTGATTAGCCATGGACGCTCAACTCTACCATCAAACGCGTTCCTTCTCAAGTCGCGCCGTACGACCGGTTGCACCCCTTCCGGAAACACGCCGTGGCCGATCCGTGCTCGATTGGGCCTGGACGTTGTGATAGAATAGACGTGGCTGGAAACGGGCAGGAGCAGACGTAGACGTGGCCGACCATCCAAACAAACACATTCGGGAAGCTCTCCGATACGCGAAAGAGCGAGGCTGGATCGTGAGGAAGTCTGGTCCTCGTGCCCATGCGTGGGGAGTGATCTACTGCCAGTTTGGCCACCCGGAGTGCTGGATGGCTGTCTATTCGACGCCCAAGCATCCAGAAGCACACGCTCGCGACATTCGAAGGACGATTGACCGGTGCCCCGGTGATTGAGGAGGAAAGTGCAATGGCTGACTACCGATTTTCCGTGATCGTACCCGGCCCGGCAATGACGCACGATGAGATCCTCGATGCCACCGATGCACTTGGCAGCGCTGGCTGCACGGATGCGTCGATCCGAGGTCACGCCGCCGGCATGGAACTGCTCTTCCAGCGCACGGCCAAGTCGCTCCAGGCTGCAATCTCTTCAGCGATAGCCGATGTTGAACGAGCCGGGTTTCGCGTATCGAAGGTTGAAATGCAACGCGAGTCGATACCGGCGTAGGAGAGGAGAAAAGCCAGACGCAACTACGCTCCTTCTCGCTTTTGTCGCGGCAGCACTCGAAGTACGTCATGAAGGATAACGAGATGCGGGCCCGTGCGGAGTTTCGCGCCACGTCCGGAAAGGAAACACAATGAACTTCCCCCGATTGCTGCTTGCTACCGTCCTGGTCGCGGCCTGTGCCGTAACGGCCACGGCGGCCGGCGAAAACCGCTTAACCGGTTGGCCGGTTGATCCGCACGTCAAGGTCTTTCGCGATACCGAGCCGCCCGAGACACAAAGCCCGGTGCGGATGCGGGCAGCGCGCAACGAATACGAGCCGGCGCAGATTGCTTTCCGGGCGGAAGAGGCTTTGAAGGGAGCCCGGGTGGAGCTTGCGCCGCTTCGCCACACCGACGGCCAATCGACCATCGAGGGCGAGAACCTTGCGTGCAATTTCGTCGGCTTCATCCCGCTCAAAAAAAACACCCGGCAGTCCGAGCAAATCCAAGTGCGGGCCGCACCCTGCGAAATCCCCGATCCGCTCCTGGACGACAAAACGATCGACCTCGCGGCCCGCTCAACCCAGCCCGTATGGCTGACCGTCCGCGTTCCCAAAGACGCCAAGCCGGGCGTCTATCGGGGTGAGGCGGCGGTGGTCGCCGGCGACCGCCGAGCCGTGCTGCCGGTCGAGCTTTCGGTCGATCCGTTCACGCTGCCCGACGAACGGCATCTGCTGGTCACCAACTGGTTCAACACGGGCAGGATCGCCAAGGCCCACAAGGTCGAGCCCTGGTCGGAGCCGTTTTGGGCGGTGCTGGAGCGTTACGCTCGAAACATGGCGGCCCATCGACAGAACGTCGTCTACACGCCGTGGACGCTGATCGAGATCGCCCGCGAGCCGGACGGCAAGCTCTCGTTCGACTACGGCCGTTTCGACCGGTATGTCGAGCTGTTCGAGCGGTCGGGAGTTGCCGACCGCATCGAGCTTTGCCACGTGGGCCACTTTGGCAAAGGGGGCTGGGGCGGCACGGAAATCGTCCTGCGAAACATCACGATCACCGATCGCAAGACCGGCAGGTCGGTCACCCTCGAGCCCGCCAAAGGACTGGCGCCGCTTTTGGCCGACCTCGAACGCCACCTCGACCAGCGCGGCTGGCTGGGCAAGTCGATGATCCACGTTGCCGACGAGCCCTCCATCGGCAATGCGGCCTCCTGGCGCGAAGCTTCCGCGTTCGTCCACAAGGCGGCGCCCCGGCTGCGACGGATCGACGCCATCGAGGGAATCGACTTTGACGGTGCGCTGGAAGTCTGGGTGCCCAAGCTCTCCCACTTCGAGCGCTGGCGCGAGGCATACAACCAGCGACGCGACCAGGGTGAGTTCTGGTACTACATCTGCTGCCACCCCTACGGCAACATCTATCCCAACCGGTTCCTCGACTATCCGCTCAGCCGCGTTCGCGTGCTGCATTGGATCAACTTCTCCGAGGAGTTGACCGGCTATCTTCACTGGGGTCTGAACTTCTGGGGCGACGACCCGTTCGGCACGCCGCGCGACCGCCTGCCGCCGGGCGATACCCACGTCATCTATCCCGGCTCCGACGGCCCGTTGAACTCGATCCGCTGGGAGATTCAGCGGGAAAGCCTGGAAGATTTCGAGTACCTGGAGCTCTTGACCGCCAAGACAACCGAGTTGAAGAAGCAGTTGGGCGACAAGGCGGCCTGGCTGCATCCGCGACGCCGTGCCCGCGAACTTTGCCGCCGGGTGGTCCCGGCCATCGCGGATACCGAGAAGGATCCCGCGCGGATCGTTGCGACCCGGCAAGCAGTGGCCGACGAGATCATCGCGCTGGACCGGCCTCCTCTTTTGCTGGTCGAGACCGAGCCGCCGGCCGGCTCGACGCTGGTCAACGGGCCGATCAGCATCGAGGTCCGCGGCGCGACCGTGCCCGGCGCCACCGTTCAGATCAACGGGCAGGCCGTCAAGCCGCGCGCGGACGGCACCTTCACCGGACGCGCCTACCCCCGCGGTGAAAAAAACGAGGTCCTGGTCGAAGCCGAACACAACGGCGTGAAAAAGGCGGCCGTCCGCCGCTTCCAAGTGCGAAGGTGAAAAGAACCAGATGTGTACACCGGGGACCGATTCTTGCGGCCGCCGCCTTGCCGATGCGAACCGTGTGGCACTGCCGAAACGGGCTCGGGTTGTGTGCCACTGGCTTTGCCAGTGCTGTGGCCCGGCTGACGTTCAATCTTATTGCGGACATACCGGCAGGGTGGCTGCGTCGCGCCAAGGGAGATACCCCGCCGACGCGCAGGTGATCAACGCTTTGCGCCGTCTTGTCGCGTTGCGGCGGCCGGGTATAATGGGGATGGTTCAAAGTGGGAGAAAGCTTCATGGCAACTCGCACATTCACTGCCATGCTTCATCGTGAGGGCGACGGCTACGTGGCCGTCTGCCCCGAGTTGGACGTAGCCAGCCAGGGCGATACGCTGGAGCAGGCGCGAATGAATCTGCGCGAAGCCTTGGAACTGTTCTTGGAAACGGCCAGCGTCGAGGAAATCAACCAGCGTCTCCGCTCGGAATTCTACCTGACGTCGCTGGAGGTCGAAGTTGGGTAGACTCCGCGTGTTCTCCGGAGGCGCAGTAGTTGAATTGCTGCGAGCCAATGGTTTCCTGGAAGTTCGCCGTCGCGGCAGCCACATCGTAATGCAAAAGCGACTACCGCACACCACGATCACCGTGCCCGTGCCGGATCACAAAGAATTGAAGCGTGGCACACTTGCCTCCGTTATCCGGCAAAGTCGACTTCCACGCAGTCTGTTCGAGCAGTAGCAGCCATCACCCAACCTTCTGAATTCCATTCCGACGTGCGCATGCGGGGTTTCGCCCGGCGAACGACCGTGGCCGATGCGCTTGCGTGGCTGGAGGGGCACGTCGCCCGGCTGGCCGAAGAGAACGTGCCTCTGGCCGAAGCGGCCGGCCGCGTGTTGGCCCGCGACGTGAAAAGCCGCGTGAACGTGCCCGGCTTCGACCGCTCGATGATGGACGGCTTTGCCCTGCGCGCCGGCGATACGTTGGGTGCGTCACCGTACAACCGGCTGTCGCTGGAGGTGGTGGGCGAGTCGACGCCCGGTCGGCCGTTTACAGGGCGCGTGGGCCCGAGTCAGGCCGTGCGGATCATGACCGGCGCTCCGCTGCCCGACGGAGCCGACGCCGTGCTGCCGGTCGAACACGTCGAGATCCGGCAAGAACACATCCTGGCCCTGGGCGAGGTCTCGCCCGGCAAACACGTCGGCCGAATGGGTGAGGACATCGCTGCGGGAAGCGTTGTGCTATCGGCCGGTCGCGTGTTGCGGCCGCAGGACATCGGCCTGCTGGCCTCGATCGGTTGCGGCCGCCCGGCGGTGGTCCGGCGTCCGCGGGTGCAAATCGTGGTCACGGGCAACGAGCTGCTCCCGGCCGGTTGGCAGCCGGAAGCAGACAAGATTGTCGACTCCAACGGCCCGATGCTGGCCGCCCTGGTCGCCCGCGACGGCGGCCTGGCAACCAGCCCGGGCATCGTGCCCGACGAACCGGAAGCGATCCTCCAAGCCATGCGGTCGGCAGCCGACGTGGTGCTCATCTCGGGCGGATCGAGCGTGGGCCAGGAGGATCACGCGCCCGCCTTGCTTGCCACCCACGGCAAGCTGCCCATCCACGGCATCGCCATGCGGCCCAGCAGCCCGACCGGGATGGGCCTCCTGGACGGGCGGCCCGTTTTCCTCCTGCCGGGCAATCCGGTATCGTGCTTGTGTGCCTATGATTTTTTCGCGGGCCCGGCGATCCGCTCGCTGGGTGGCCGCTCGAAGGATTGGCCCTATCGTCGCATCAAAGGGCCGCTGGCGCGGAAGATCGTCTCGACCGTGGGCCGGCTCGACTACATGCGGGTGCGGCTGGTCGAAGGCCGCGTCGAACCGCTGGCCATAAGCGGCGCCTCGGTCCTCTCATCCACCACCCGGGCCGACGGCTTCACGCTCGTGCCGCCCGATAGCGAAGGCTTTCCGCCGGGTACTAACGTTGAAGTGTTTTTGTATGGCTCGTCCGAATGAAACCGCAAATCAAGTAGGAAGCCCTGAAAGGGCGATAGTCAATAGCCAGGGGCGTGAGCCCCTGGTCGAGGTTTCCATCCGAGATGTGAAGCCCCGCAGGGGCGACAGAGATCTTTCTATCGCCCTTTCAGGGCTTGATTCTCATTCTTGTCCGTTGTCCAGGGGCTCACGCCCCTGGCTATTAACTCCCGCCCCTTCGGGGCTCAGCCGCACCCGATACGCTGGTGGCACTGGCCTGTAGACCATCCGATTGAGGCAAGGAGACCCAACGTCGACACCGCACTGCTCTTTTCAACGATTTCGGCTTATCATTACGTGTTGCACTTTTCTTCGGACAAGCCACACGATTGAAACACCAGCGACGAATCATCATGTCACAGCAGCAATTTCTCGACGTAATCGACCGCGACGAAGCGGAGCGGCGGTTCCGCGCGGCGATTGAACCGGGCCCGTTGGGCACCGAGGAAGTCTTGTTGGATGCGGCACTTGGCCGGGTGCTGGCCGACGACGTGGCGGCCGGAGTCGACGTGCCCTCGTTCGACCGGTCGAACTACGACGGCTACGCGGTCCGCGCGGCCGACACCTACGGTGCCCAAGAAGAGGACCCCCGCCGACTGACGCTCCTGGACGAAGTGCTGGCGACCGGCGTGGTGCCCTCGGGCCAGGTCACACCCGGGGCGGCCATGGCGATTGCCACCGGCGGGATGTTGCCCCGCGGGGCCGACGCCGTGGTGATGGTCGAGCACACGGAGACCGAGGGCGACCGGCTTCTGGTGACCAGGGCGGTCACGCCGGGATTCGGCGTTTCGTTTACCGGCACCGACATCACGGCCGGCGAAACCGTGCTCCGCCGCGGCCAGGTCGTCACGAGCCGTGAAACGGGCGTGCTGGCGGCCATCGGAGTCGATCGCGTCGCAGTCTGGCGACGGCCGAAGGTGGCCATTATTTCGACCGGCGACGAGATCATCGCGCCGGGCCAACCGATGCGGCCTGGGCTGGTCTACGACTCGAACGCTCGCGTGCTGGCCGACGCCGTCCGCGAACTCGGCGGCCAGCCGATCCCGTTGGGCGTCGTGCGCGACGACCTCGACCAACTCCGCCGGCAACTGCACGAGGCCCTGGAAGCGGCCGACGTGGTGCTCCTTTCCGGCGGAACCAGCAAGGGGGCGGGTGACCTCTCGTATCATGCGGTCAGCGAGCTATCGGCCCCGGGCGTCGTTGCACACGGCGTGGCCCTAAAGCCGGGCAAACCGATCTGCCTGGCCGCCGACCGGGGTAAACCGGTGGTGATCCTGCCGGGGTTTCCCACGTCGGCCATCTTCACGTTCCACGAGTTTGTCGCCCCGGTGATCCGCACGCTGGGCGGTCGCCCGGCCGTGGCCCGATCTGCCGCCGAGGCCCGGCTGGCCGTCAAAGTGAATTCCGAGGTCGGGCGGACCGAGTACCTGCTGATCGGGTTGGTCGAAGGGCCGGAGCAACTTGCCGCTTATCCGATGGGCAAGGGCTCCGGGTCGGTCACGACGTTCAGCCGGGCCGACGGCTTCGTGACGATCGGGCGGCACGAGGAAATCGTCGAGGCCGGAGCCCCAGTCCGCGTGCAACTGTTGGGCAGCGGTCTTCGCCTGGCCGACCTGGTCGTGATCGGAAGCCACTGCGTGGGGCTCGATTTCCTGCTCGGCCGGCTCCAGGATCGCGGGTTTGCCACGAAGTTTATGGCCGTCGGCTCGACCGGCGGCTTGCAGGCGGCCAAGCGGGGTGAGTGCGACCTGGCCGGAATGCACCTGTTGGACCCCGAAAGTGGCCAGTACAACGTGCCGCTTGTGACGCCCGAGGTGGAGCTGGTCGAAGGCTACGGCCGGTTGCAGGGAGTGCTGTTCCGGCCCGGCGACCGGCGGTTTGAAGGCCGCACCGCCCGAGAGGCGATCGACCGGGCAAAAGGCGATCCCGATTGCATGATGGTCAATCGCAACCGGGGTAGCGGCACGCGTATCCTCGTCGACCGGCTCTTGGCCGGCACCGAGCCGGGCGGCTACGCCGTGCAAACGAAAAGCCACAACGCCGTGGCGGCCGCCGTGGCTCAAGGTCGGGCCGATTGGGGCGTGGCCATCGAGTGGGTCGCCCGGCATGCCGGGCTGGGATTCTTGCCGCTGGACGACGAGCGCTACGATTTCGTCATCCCCAAGTCACGCCTGGATCGGCCCGCCGTTGTCGCCTTCCGGCAGTTGCTCGCCGCACCCGACGTCCGCGAAGCACTCAACAAGATGGGGTTCAACACGAAGAGCCGGTTCTGATTCTTGGGGGCCTACGGATCTGTTGGTTTACCCGACAGGCGCCGGCGGCGCGCCATGACTCCCACGAACCCTGTGCCCAAAAGGCCCAACACCAGCGTGGACGGCTCGGGGATATACTCGACGACCAGTCTGGGCCTCAACGCTTCATTGCCTGTATAGTCGGACGAGTAGAAGTAGGCCCAATCGCCGTCGTCGACTGAATTCAGGGCAAAACCATGATTGGGATAGACACCGCCATGCCAGTCGGAAACGAGCCCTGTAACGTCCCAGGTTTTCCATACAGGACCCTCCGCCTTGGTACAAAGAGCCGTGTCTATTACGGTCGAGTCGTAAGCAGGCTGATTCAGCCAGGTCAGCGGCGAGGTGGGATCGTAGGGACCGGGGTCGGGGACGGTGCCGCCGGTGCCTTCGGTCCAGGCTTGGGTAACGCGGTAAGCATTTACATCCGTCTGACCATCGCCATAGGGAGGATCGCCACCAGGAACAAAATCGCAACCATAACGGAAAAGCTCCAGATCTGCACCTGTTATTGTCGCGCCCGAGGGGATGGAAGAAAGGTCAAATTCAATGAAACTCCTCCGCTGATTATACTTGCTCCTCACCTGCATGGAATCGCTAGTGCCGTAGTTCGTCGTCGGCCCGCTGGTGCCGCCGCTATAAACCCGACTGTCCTTCCCTTCGGCGGGGCCCGGCTGGAGGATGATTTGCACCGCGTGGGCCGGCCGGGCCAGCGCGAGTCCTACCAGGCACGCACAGACGAACAACAACGCGCAAACATTTTTTCTACCGGTCTTGTTCATTTATCTCACCAAGTTTCAAAGATTTTGCAATCAGGTGCAGACAAATAGGGACATCACCCCGGAACAGTTCTGCTGTTGAAACCACCCGACGGGCTTCCACATCTTAATGATGATTTTAGACAGCCGGATTGGAGAGGTCAAACAAATTCGCCATTGGACCGTTGGGTTCACGATCGGTCGGCCACGGTGGTGTTGGCCGGGCGAGTGTCTGCAATGTTCTCTTGCGGCCCGGCCGCGACGGCCCAATCGCTGCCCGGCGTCCAGCTCGAATCGACCCGCATCTCACGAAAGCTTACCTTGCTGCCGTGGTCCTGGATCACGATGGGTCCCGAATCCTGGTCGGGCTTCTGCCATTGCGAACCGGTCGGCTGCGGAATCCCGTACCGGTCCTTGCCGCCGAAGTAGACCTGGCGGCCGTTGATGAAGACGGCGATCGTTGCCAGGTGCGTCTTGCGTCCGTTCTGGAACTTCGGGGGAACGAAGAAAAGGTCCATCCGGTTCCACCGGCCGGAGGTTTTGCAGAAATTGCACGGCTTTCCTTCCCGGTCCGTCGGAGCACCGGCAAGCGGATCTGTGTCGGAATGACGACCGCCGCCGTAGATCGCACCGCACAGACATTTGTTGGCGGGTGTCTTCACCTGGTTGCCGTCGAGCTCGGCCCGGATCATGCCGTCCCGGATCAACCTCTCGGGCACCGACCCCGGGTCCAGGAAACAACTCGTATCGACAAGCTGCACCTCGTACAGCCCATAGATGTAAATGCCGCTGTTGCCGAATTGCTCCAGCTTGGTTTCCGTCCCTTCTGCGTCCTGGAAACGGAAGTCCAACTGCATGTGGAAAGATCGCCAGTTGCCCTTGGTCTTGGCGGTGAACTGCTGATGGTTAGGGCGTTTCTTTCCCTTGTGCTCGACGAGCTGTCGCTCGGCGTTGGAGCCGGGGAGGGTCCACGTGTCGTCGGCATCGTTTACCCAGTCGATGTCGGTGCCGGCAAAGACGTCCGAGAGCAGATCGCCCGCCGGCTCCCACGCCCTGGCGTCCATCAAGCTGCTGCCCAAGGCATTGTCCTGGTTGATTCTGTCGAGTCTTGCCTGGGTGACCTGGTGAGTGAGCGCGACCGCGGCCAGCGTCCCGGCGGCCAGAAACAGGATTCGAGCTTTTGACTTTTTCATGGCTTTTCCCTCCGTAGAGTCGATACCCGGTTTTGGGTTCGATCCTGCGCAGGGGGAGCCAAGGTTTAGGGCACCCGTTCACGGCCCGTTGGGGACTGGTCCATTTTTCGGCCAAAAGACGTTTTCTCGGGTAAGCCGCCGGCCGAAAACATGGACCTGTCCCCTTTCGCGGCGCGAAGGGGACACTTTCCCTCCCAGAAGACCTCCCAGCAGCCGCTCAGTCGCCGCTGCCCACGACTCCCAGGCATTCGGCCCGCTTGCGGAGCTGGCCGTCGGGCACGATGAGGACCAGGTATGGTTCAGAAGGACGCCGGGCGGTCAGGGTGAAGCGGACGGCGGCAGCCCTCTTGCCGGCCAGGTCGACCGGTTTTTCCGGCTGGGGGGAAGTGAGATTGTATAGACGCAGCCGGAGTTGGTGACGGTCCCCGGCCGTTGGTTCTTGGCCGAGCCGCCGCACGGCCACTTCGAGTTCGAAAGGCTCGCCCGGGTAGACCTTCTGGGGACATTCGGCGGAGACGGCGATCTCGCGGGCCATGTCCAGGTCGAAGTCGTGCCAGTCGGCGGCCGAGGCGACGAACTGGCGTCGGCACACCGGACCGCAAACGATGTCGTATGCCCCGCCGCCGGGAAGCGTCAAACTGTAGTGCCCGTTCTCATCGAGCGGGGCCCGGGCGGCGACCTGGTCGGTTCCGGCGAATCGGGCGAGCATTTCCTTCGGGCGGCTCTTGCCGCGGACCGTGCCCGCCAGTCGCGGCGGGAAGGCCAGCTCGCGGCCCGCCGTCAAAAAATAGGCCGATTGACTAATGCAAACCTCGTTGATCACGCACCGCGGGAGCGGATCGGAGAAGGGCTCGTCGTGGTAGAGGGGGTCGCCGTCGAGCCGGCCATCGATTCCTTTCGCGGCAATAGAGCCGGGCATGTCGTCGTGCGTGGCCACGTAGTGCGGCTGCTCGCGGTACCGATACCCGATGCCCCAAACCTGCGACCGCGAGAACGGATTCCGCCCGAGCATCCACTGGAAACACCGCCGGGCCATGGCTTCGGTCCGGGGATCGGCGGCCAGGTCGGCCACGGCCGCCAGCGT
>Ga0180432_10003062_pt1 | contig 24276 bp, 18 predicted proteins | sample SS_ome_10_FD_132414 | JGI IMG/M metagenome (GOLD analysis project Ga0180432, IMG submission 132414) | Hypersaline lake sediment archaeal communities from the Salton Sea, California, USA - SS_1_MS_2 metaG | ecosystem: Environmental > Aquatic > Non-marine Saline and Alkaline > Hypersaline >... | reverse complement strand
GAGGCGCTGCAAGGATGTGACCGATCTGAAAGCAGTGAGCCAGGACTTGATGCAGTCGAGCCTCAAGGAGACAGATTCGATCTACAGCGTATTGTCAAGCGGGCAGAGCGTTGGCAGGACAGACCTAGGGAGGCAAGATTATGTGAGCAGTCAGTGTCTAGACACACTAGCGCCTGCGAAGAGGGGTGAGAAGTGGGCCCACTTGGATTCGAACCAAGGACCAACCGAAGGTGGGCGCTAGTCCAAGCGGGCCGGGATCGGGGCGAATTGACGAGATAGCGGCAGAAAGCTGCTACATCTGGGCTGTCTGGGTCAGCTGACCGTCGAAATAGAGGTTCATAGCTTCGTTGGTCCAGGTGACGGCTATCATATGGCGACGGTTGGGATCGGCGTCTATCTCCGCTGTGAAGACAGTGAACGCATTGGGTGTGCCATAGTCAAGTGTGGCGAGCAGCGTTCTCCCTTCCGAGTAGATGGTACAATCCTGGGCGTTGACCTCAAAGACTCCCCACTTGTAGTTGATGCCCTCGGTGAAAGCGCCTGGGTTCTTGTCGGGGTCGACCCAGAAAGTGACGGTGCCCGGCATGGTCTTATGCTTCATCGGCACATCGTCCATGTCAAGCTCGCGGATCCGCCAGTCTTCGAAGATGGCTTCGAAAGTATACGATTCAGAAAGCTCTATGTTGACTGGAAGCTGATAGATTCTCCGAGAGAGCGGGTCGGTCCCGTCGGCCCTACCAAGAAGCACGGGAATCTCTCTTGTAGCGGGGTTGAAGTTGACGGAGATCTGAAAGACCGGCTTGTTGATTATGATGCTGATCGTGGGCTCGGGCTTAGCCAGCGCAGAGGGCTCCAGCACAGTAACGAAGGTACCAGTCCCCAAGTCACTATCATCAGGGATATGGACTTCGGCACATTCCACGCCTGCGGGCACTACTCTTGATTATCTTGTGGATGCTACCAATCTCAACCTCCTCTTCGGGATTGGTGATCATTCAATCGGGATCTGTCGAAGAGTCTTCCGAGGAGTGTCGTCGGTCGAAGTCGCGCCCCCAGGCTCGGTACGCCTGCTGGTGTGTCCGCTGCAGACGAGCTTCCTCGGAGAAGGGCTCTGGTTCTTCGCCGGACTCAATTGCATCGGCATAGGCTTCCAGGTGCATCGTCTCGTACTCATCCCAGAGGAGCGAGTTGTAGAAGTCCTCGGGGATGCCAGCCCTCTCGTATGGGCGGTCTCGCTCTCGGAGTCTAGCCTGATCCTTGACGCTCTCCAGCATTCGGTGTTGCCATCGCTCGGGTACAGAGCGGAAAAGCTCAAGCAGCCTTGCCTCTTAGCGCGTGTCTGTTTCGGAGTCAGCTGGGTAGAAGTATGCGATGGGCTTGTCAAGGACCTTTGCCAATCAGGCTAGATCGGCGGCGCTCGCTTGGACTCGAAGGCGTTCGATGTCGGAGAGGGATGGCGCGAGTCCGGCAGTCGCCGGAAGTCCTACTCTTAGGCTGGTGCTGGCGCAGCTTCCCGGACGTCGACCTGCACTCGAGCTTCAACCGCCTCCTCAGCCTCCTGAAGGAGCTGCGCGGTGACCTCTTCGGAGACGTAGGCTTCGCCGCAATTCGCACACACCTGGGCGGGTACATTCCTGAACACCACCACTGTCTGACCGCGCTCAAGGGTCACTGTCGTCTGACCAGCCTTAGTCTCTCCATGCTTGCAGATCACACACTTCATGATCTTCTCCTCTCTGAGAAACCCGGCCCCCACCGGTCCGGGTCTGGCTCATATACTGTGATGACGATTACCTCGTCTTGATCCTGGTTGTCGGCAGCGACGACGTGTATAGGCCGCGTTGCGCTCCATCCCAGGACGAGCCGGCTAGGATAGGGCTCGTCATCTGGATAGGATTCGATGGTCTTGCCTGTCTCCAGTACATCTCGCACGTCTTCTTCGCTGATCTCGCGCTCGAACATGCGGTGGATCGCGTGCACCCGAAAAACCAATTCTTCGCTATCCATCATCCAGTCTGCGCTTGACACCCTCTTCGATCGTATACTCGTCACCGTTGCACAATGTGGCCCAACGCCTTAGCGGAGGTGCCTCTGTTACCCGATTATACCCGTGCCGCCGGGCTCGGCAAATCATCTTGCCTCAGACAGACGCTGCCGCTGTCCCCACCTGATCGGCTCCGTTCAGACTCGTGTCAACCTGGATGCTCAGCGCGAAATCATCGCCGATCGTCTTCCTATCGTTGCTGGGTTGCTCCTGCATCTCGATGAGGAAGAGCACTCTTCGCTCGGAGTCCGCGATTCGCGCATCGACTTTCGTGCACCTGCAGGCGCTATGCACTCCATCCCCGGGCGTGCCGTAGAGAACACTGCAGGCCGCAACCTGGTCACTCTTGTCCTGGTTGTCGCGATCGTACAAGACGACGTACTGAGCCCCGAATCCCCTGACGAGGTCTTCACTGAACCGGGAAGCTGCGATACCCTGCTGATTCATCACTTCCAACCTCCAAAGCAGGTGATATTGACACCAATGAGGCCGGTCCAGAATCCGCCGGGTGGAGCAACCACTGTTGCAGGAATATACAATGGTACAGCTCTGCATTCAAAAAGGGGATCTAAAGTGGGCCCACTTGGATTCGAACCAAGGACCAACCGGTTATGAGCCGGCCGCTCTGTCCACTGAGCTATGGGCCCGTGAGGCTCCTACACCACTGAGCGGCTGGTTTCCACCAACCGCTGAGGAATGCGACGGTGAGAGCGGGCGGCGGGAATCGAACCCGCAACAGCAGCTTGGAAGGCTGCGGCAATACCTTTTTGCAACGCCCGCGCGTCTGTCCGACCAGTCGGGGCGGCCGGACTTGAACCGGCGACCTCTGCGTCCCAAACGCAGCGCGCTAGCCGTCTGCGCCACGCCCCGTGACAACTTAGTATACCGCTTTCGGGCCCGTCCGTCAAGCTATGGTGCCCAGGACAGCCGCTGCGCCGTCCACTCCGGGAGGTTCGGGCCCAGCGAGATCACCTGCCGCGGATCCTCCCCGCCCGGGCGCATAAGGTAGATGCCCCACGCCCCGCCCCGGTTGGAGACGAAGGCAATGGCCGACCCGTCCGGCGACCACGCCGGCAGCCCGTCCGATGCGGGATCGTCCGTCAGCACCTGGAAGCCGCCCGAGAGATCGTAGATGTAGATCTCCCAATTCCCAGTGTGGTCCGACATATACGCGAGCTGGTTCCCCCCCGGCGACCAACTTAGTCCGACGTCATTGACACTACCGCTGACCCGGGTCCCCGGTTGATCGTCGTCAGGGTTGTCGATGAAGATGCCACAGGCATCCCCGTTCTCTGGCTCGCAGCCCGTCCAGGCCAACAAGCCGCCCGGCCCCCATGCGGGACCCCATCCAGCCGCGTGCCGCTGGGGCTCCGCCGAGCCGTCCGTCGGACGCACCATGATCTGCCAGGCGCCGGCCGCGCCTCGTTCCGCGTAGGCCATGCGCTGCCCATCCGGTGAGAACGTCGGCCAACCCAGTCCGGCGCCCGAGACCAACGCCTGCGCTTCACCCTGGAGCGAGGGAAGAAGCGAGAGGCCCGGCATCAGCCGGTCCCGGTAGCCGAGCGCGTCGCTGTTCCACATCCAGACCGGCTGGTCCGCCCCCGCAGCAACCTGTAGCAGCCGCCCATCGGCGAACAGGGCGTAGACATCCCAGCCTCCCGTGGCCGTGTTGTATAATGGGTAGGCCAGCCGTCCGGCATTGAATCCCGGCGGCAAGGTCGTCTTCGTTACCGGGCGCGACCCCTCGATGGTAGGCACAGGGGTAGGGGTCGCGTTCCGGCAGGCCTCGGCGGCCTCGGCCCGCGCGTCCTCCACGGTGCCGCTGTTCAGCAAGCGCAGCGCCTCGTCGTATTCCTTCACCGCCGGACACATCTCGCCCTGGCTCTCCCACGCCTTCGCGTACTGGACGTGGGCCTGATACAAGCGTTGAAAGACATCCTTGTACTCCGGCGCCGTCCGATAGAGCTCCTGGAACTGCGCGATACAGCGCTCCCAGTCAGCGCTCCAATAGCTAAGGGCTTCAACGTACTGCTGCGCCAGACGCCGCTGCTCGGTTGCCTCCTGATCGAGGGGCCTGAGGGCCACAGCGCGGTCCAGGTAGAAGATGCCCAACTCGAAGTCGTCATCCTCCAGGAGGGCCATACCGGCCCGGTAGCGACTTTCGAAGAGCATCTCCTCGACCACTTCCGGCTTGTACGCGGGATCCAACTGACGGAGGGACGTGAGAGCCGAGGCCGCCTCCTGCCAACGCCCTGCCTCGTAGTGCGCCGAGGCCTCGGTATAGAGTTGCTCGGCAATCGGCTCCTCCGGCTCCGACGTAGCCGTGGCAGCCGGGGTCAGCTGGACGTTCAACCCCGCCTCGGCCTCCTCCAGCCCCCGCTCGGCCTGGGGGTGGTCGGGATCGAGCTGAAGCACGTACTCGAATTGGGCCTTAGCCACCTGGTAGTTTCCCTCATCGAGCCGCTGGAGGCCAGTCTCATAGTGCTGCTGGGCCTCCTGCTCCAGCCTGTGGACCCGTTCCTCCTCCCCGCGTTGGAGGCCAAGATATGCCCCGGCCGCGATACTCAACAGGAGAACCGCCACTAACGCCGCGCCCCACAGGACGAACGGGTTGAGGCGGGTGATCCCGCCGACCCTGTCGGGCTCCAGGCGCCTAGGCTGGACACCAGAGATGGTCGAAAGGTGCGTAGGTTGTGTCTCCTCCACCATCACCCCACAGTTAGGGCAGAGGGACACGTGGTCCGGGATCTCATTTTCACAATCAGGACAGTGCATGAAGCCTCTCCAAGAGAGTCATTATAGGAGCTTTGGTCCCCTTTGTCCAGCTTTCCTTTCCAGCGGCCCTACCGGTGCGATGCACCTCACGAGTGTATGTTTGCCACGTCCGCCCAGGTCCGCCCCCTACTCTGCCGGCGTCGATCAGGTCACCGCGGGCCGTGACTCGGTCTGTGGGGGTGTCCGCCCAGGTCATTGGAACTGACCCGCCAAGGATGGCATGGTACCAGTCGCGTGCCGCAACCCAATCTACCTTAAAGAAACCCACGAACTGCCTCTTTCAAGCCCGACTCTCCCTGATTGGTACCCTCGGGGCATTGACTTGGTCGCATACATGGTGTATAGTATGAGTGGGATACGCTCACCCATCCCGCGAATAATGCGTGCAGCCTACAACCAGATACTAGGACCCATCTCCCGGACCGAGGGGCTTTTCCCGTCGGTGGATCGTGTCAGATCCTCGTAGACAAGCGATAGCATGAAAGCCAAGTCCTTCATCAGTGTCTTGTTGGCGACGGCGGTCATCATCACCAGCGCGTCGGCTCTGCAGTCGCGCGCCGCCTCGGAGGACTGCAAATACTTCAAGGAGACAGGCCACTACGTCTGCGGCCAGTTCCTACGCTACTTCCGCGCTAAGGGCGGACTCGAGATCTTTGGCTACCCCCTCACCGAGTCCTTCGTCGATCCCACGCACAACGGCTTGACCGTTCAGTATTTCCAGCGGGCGCGGATGGAGATCCATCCCACCGCCGCGGGCGAGCAAATCATGCTCGGCCTCCTGGTGGACGAGCTGGGCTACAGCTTCCCCTCGGCCGGGCCAGACCAGATTCCCGCCGCCAACTCCGCCTCCCACCACTACTTTCCCGAGACCGAACACGTCGTCTCCCACGCCTTCCTGGAGGCTTTCCGAAACAAAGGTGGGTTGGAGATCTTCGGCTACCCGCGTTCCGAGTTCTTCTTCGAGAACGGCGCCATCGTCCAGTATTTCCAACGCCAGCGTATGGAGTGGTACCCGGATCGACCGGCCGGCTCGCAGATTCAGCTGACGAATATGGGTGAGGCTTATCTGGAGACATTCGACGTTCCCGGAAACTACGATGAGCCCGTCCCACCTCCAGGGCGGAGCAGGGCCGGTGACCGGGCGAACCCCACGGCAACCGCCGCGGGCGGGTCGTGCAAATACTTCGCCGAGACGGGCCACTACGTCTGCGAGGCCTTCCTCGACTACTTTGAGGCAAAAGGTGGCTTGGAGATCTTCGGCTACCCCCTCACGGAGGCCTTCGACGACCCAGACCACGGCGGTCTTTACGTGCAGTACTTCCAGCGGACCCGAATGGAGTTGCACCCCCATCCCGAGGGAGGCCAGCACGTGCTCCTGGGCCTGTTGGTCGACGAGCTAGGCTACTCCTTCCCGCCGGCCACCGAGGATCAGATGCCGGCAGCCAACTCCGCGACCCATCACTACTTCCCAGAGACCCAGCACGTCGTCTCCCACGCCTTCCTCGACGCCTTCCGCGACAAGGGCGGATTGGAGATCTTCGGCTACCCTCGCTCCGAGTTCATGTACGAGGACGGCCACATCGTCCAGTATTTCCAGCGCAGCCGCATGGAGTGGCACCCCAAGAACGATCCGGACAGCCTAATCCAGCTGACGAACCTGGGCGAGACCTACCTGGAACGCTTCGAGATCCCCCGATCCTACCAGAATCCGCAGCCGCCCGGCAGGATAGGCACCGGTGCTGCGCCAGGCTCAGGCGTTGAGGCAGAGGCAGCCGTCATCGCCCTGGACGTGTCGGCCTCTGTGCAGCGTGCCATCATTGGCCCCCACGGCGAGCAGACGGTGTACGTCCACGTCACCAGCCAGCAAGGGGAGCCGGTCGAGGGAGCCAGCGTCGCAGCTATGGTCGAGTACACGGGCCGGACCCAGGGCCTTGAGTTCCCCGCCGCCAACGAGCGGGGGTTTACCAAGGTCACCTTTGAGCCCTATCCATCCCCTCCGGGCAAGAAGGTCGTGATCAAGGTGACGGCGCTCTATCAGGGGCTGACGGACTCGACGGAAACAAGCTTCCTCCGCTGGCACTAGCCGCTTGGAGCAAACGGGACAGGTCTGGGAGGTTGTCCTCAGCGCGTCAGTTCCAGAGGCCGAGCGAAAGGGCCTGTTGGCTCAGGAGAGGTATAGAAGACCGCAGCACCCCCGCCCGCCCTGTCCGATGTTGCAGTTTTGGACGCGCCGCCCACAGCGGAGCCGCCCTCGGCCCGAAGCAGCCGCTCCGGGAGCTCAAACAATCGCCGTCCCGCCCGTGAGCCCCGTGACCCACACAACGTGCCACGTCTGACGCGTCGCGCAGATGCGCACCATCGACACCCAACCACCCGGCGATGAGCTGGGACGCCCCGCCGCGCATCTCGCATTCGAACTCGGGCTGAACCGCAGGGGACCTCAGACGCCGCTGCCGGCCGCATCCTCCCACGCGCTGCGTACGAAGTCCCGCGCTCTCATCAACGTCTCAGCGTCGTCGACACGGGCCGTCTCCAGAATCAGCGGCCCCTCGTAGCCGACCTCCTGCAGAGCCCTCATCAGCGCAATCCAGTCCATCTCGCCCTTCCCCGGGGGCAGATGACGCGCCCCATCCGTCCGATAGTCGGAGAGGTGCACGGTGACCAGCTGCTTACCCATCGCGCGGACAAGTGGGCCCGGTTTAACGCCGCTCTCCAGGGCCTGGAACCCGTCGAACGTGAAACCCACGGGTAGCTCCGCACCACGGATCGCCTGGATATGCTCCGGGGTCCGCGCGTAGCACCAGCTGACATTCTCGATGCAAAGCGTGACACCGTTGGACTCAGCCCTGTCGCCTGCCCACCGGGTGCTCTCGAAGAAAGCCTCCACCAGGCGGGGGTCCTCCAGGCCGTATCGGAGCCCGTGCCAGGTGAGCGCCCGCGCGCCCACCCGTCCAGCCACGTCCAGAGCGCGGTCAAACCGACCGCGAATCTCTCTCGCCCGGCGCGGGTACGTCGCCCAGAGATCAAAGAAAGTCGCGTAGAGATGGAGGGAGTGAATCTCCAGGCCCAGGGCTCGCCGGCGCTGTTCCAGGACCGTCCCGAACCGCGGGCTGTACTCGGTCTCAGCCTGGAGGAAGACCTCAACAACGCGGAAGCCCAGCTCACCCGCTGCATTAAGGGCGTCTTCCGTCAGATGACCGGGGAAGAAAGCTGCCGTGGAGATGCCAATCCGGTCTGCGTCCATCAGCGGTACGCCCATCTCGCTCGCCCGTACCGCCCAAGGACTGCCTCGATCTCCTCCAGCGGAAGCGCGTGGCGCGTGTTGCCGTCCCTCCCGACGACCGTCACCGCCCGCCAGAGGGCGTTGAGAACCGCCTCCTCCACGCTCTCCGCGACGGCAGGAAAGAACCAGCCCATGGCCTCTGCCTCATTGACCAGTGCGACCCGCTGCGCGGTAATTCCAGGCGGATCGTGCGAGAGAGGTTCGGCAGTGCTGAAGCCGATCACAAAGTCGCCGCTCCCGTGCCCGTGCACGGCACCCGTGCGCGCCAGACCCACCGCTGCACGCGCGCAGAGCCGTTGAAGCTGTCGAGCGCTCATCGGCGCGTCGGTGGCCAGCACGACCATCACCGATCCGTCCTCTACATCAAACCCGGCCCCGTCGTCCTGGAGCGGCTGCACATGCTCCCCGACCGGGACGCCCAACACGGTCAAGTCCTCCGCCAGCCCGAAGTTGGTCTGCACCAGCGCCCCCACGGTGAATCCCCCCACCTCGCAGGGAAGCTGCCGACTCGCGGTGCCGATGCCCCCCTTCCAGCCGAAACAGCTCGTCCCCGCGCCCGCGCCCACCGCCCCCTCGGCGGGTGATCTCGAAGAGGCCTCCTTGATGGCCGCAAGGACGTGCTCGGACCGCACGTGCCGCCCTTGCAGGTCGTTCAGATGGCCGTCGTTCGTCTCCCCGACCACAACGTTCACCGAACTGGTCGTCACCCCGATCGCAGGATGTCTCTCCACAGCATACTGGACCAGCCCATCGGCAACCAAGCCGACATTGAGGGTGTTGGTCAGGGCAATGGGTGACTCCAAGACACCTAGCTCGCGCACCTGTTCGAAGCCGAGCACCTTCCCGTACCCATTGATGGTGTGAACTGCCGCCCGCACTTTGTCGGCGAAAAGATCGCCGCCGTGAGGGAGGACAACCGTAACGCCGGTCCGCACCGGACCGTGCCCGGGCGACAGTACGCCGTCGCCTGCTACGAGCGTGGTCTGCCCAACGCGGACGCCGGCGACATCCGTGATACCGTTCTTGGGCCCCGGGGGAAGCTTGCCCGGCCTCAGGCCCCATTCGCGGACTCGGGGACGCGCCGTGGACGTCATCCCGGGTTCAAGTGCCGATGCCTCGGAGCACGAAGAAAAGCACGCCCAGGATGAGGACGATGCCCACACACCCCAGCCGTAATACCATTTTCGTCGCCCTCACGGCAGCTCTGAGGACAAACAGCAGAACGAGGAGGGCGATACCGACACCGCCCATAATGAACAACTGCTCGAGGGTCAGACCAAGCATGGTACCTCCCATCATATGGCACGTTCATCGGAGTCTAGGACAGGCCTGCGATCCGAACACCAGGCAATCCCGCATCGGTCTTTGTCCGCAGCCGGCCGATTCGTTGCGTCCAGTGGAGAGCAATGCGCGTCACGAACGCTGTTGCACCCTGACCACGCGAGATTCCGGCTATCTTACCACGAAAGGGATGCCTGTAAACCGGGGCGCGGGCCGGCGCCGTCGTCTGGGTCATCTCACGACCCAGGCTGAACGCGGAATGCGCAAGTGAAGACGAGGGAGCCCATCGGCGGGGGGGAAAGCCAGCGTCACCGGCATACGCAACCCTGTGGGACGTCGCTCGGCGGGCTATGCTCCAGGAACCGTCGATCCATCCTCACCGTCCAGAGCGCCGCCGGCGGCCGCCCCACACGGCCGGTCAGCGGCGCCCCCATTTGCCATAGAAGCTGGTCTAGGACGCCCGACGTTCCAGGTACCAGGTGCTATCCTGGAGATCCTGGTAGATCTCAAAGGTCCCCTCTTGTCTTCCTTGGTCGGCGGCCGCCCGGGCCAGTACGCGGAAGTAATGGCGCTCAACCTTTCCGTGGAGCCCTCGGCGCGTAATCGTCCAGCACCGCTGGACCGCCGAGATGTCGTATCGCCGACCACGCCACAGAAACGTCTGCGGAAAGTAACCGTGTCGTCGTTTCAGCATCTCGATGCGCTCTGGACCGATCAATCGGCCCAACACACTGACCGTCCGCCTCCGTCTCCAGCGAGATCTCGATCGGCGGTTCTCCTCGCCCGGCCCCCAACCCAGCCTGCGCGTGGCGTCAAGCGCGGCGCTCATGGTCATAGCGTATCCCCTCCTGCTCCATCGAAGCTCCTCCCACGATTCGGAAGTCCCGATCCATCCCCGCCGAGACCGACGCAGGCAGCGCGTTCCACGAGGAGCGCGACGACGGTTGGGATGGGCCCGGCGAGACGACCACCACCGGCGGGTACGGATGCCTGGTGTCGTAGCTCCTCTCCCGCTCCCTCAGCCTCTCCGCGCCCGCCGCCCGGCTCCCCCCCTGCCTTCTGCTGACCGCTACGACGATCAAACTCGTCGGGATGGCAGCGCTCACCCCGCAGGCGGCCCCTGCCAACACACCCAGAGCCTCTTCGCTGAGCCGATTCCCCACGACGACCGCCAGTGTCACCACAAATGCCACCATCACCACAGCCCCAAAGGTCTTCAGCCGCGCCCAACGGCTCTCACGCTTTTCAAGATTGTCCCTCATCCCAACTCCTCTCATCTATCCCACCATCCCAACCTACAGTACCACGCCATCAGCCGCAATGTCGCACGAAACCTCCGACACGATCTCTCGTATCTCCTCGGGGGAGACGTAAGCCGTCTGAAAACGCGTCACCCGCCCCTCCGCCACGGCCAGGAAATCGCCACGTCCCTCCAGGCGCTCCGCCCCCGTCCCGTTCCATCCGCTGGCCACCCGCGCATCCGTAGCGCTGGTCACCCGTCCCACCAGGCGCACAGGGAAGTTCGCCTTGACAAGCGGCCCCAGCACGGCTGCCGTGGGCTTCTGCGTTGCGGCAACCACGTGGACGCCGGCCCCTCGGCCGCGCTGGAGTAACCGTGTTAGCGGCTCCTGGACCCCCCTCCCGCCTGTCATCAGCAGGTCCGCGAGCTCATCGATCACCAGCACCACGTGCGGCTGGCCTTTCACCCGGACCTCCGGATCGCCGCGGGTCTCCATCAAGCGGACCAGGCTCTCCAGTGCCTCCGTCGCCTCCCCAGCGTCCCTGACGACCGTCCGCGAAACGTGCGGGAGACCCTCAAACGGTCGAAACGGGGTGCGTTTAGGATCGATGAGGATCAGAGCCAAGTCGCGCGGCCGATTCGTCATCGCCAGACTGAGGATCATCGTCTGAAGGAGGACCGTCTTCCCCGATCCGGTCGTTCCAGATACCAGAACGTGCGCCACGTCGGGACTCGGTAGCCGAATCAGCAGAGGGCCGCCGTCCTCGGCCAACCCCAGGATCGCCGTCACGGGCGGAATCTCGGGGTCGTCCATCTGCCGGAAGAGGGACAATAGGCGCACAGGCTCCGGGTCGGCCCGCGGTATCTCGAGATCCACGGCCGCGCCGCGCCTTGCCACCCGGCAGTTCGACGTGTCCAGCGCCGCGGCCAGCTCCTCGCTCAAGCGTCTGATCTTGGAAATCTTCGCCCCCACGGCCGGAAGCACCTCGAAGCGGATCCAGCGCGGCGTCACTGTTCCGCCGGTCACCCGAGCTGGTATCCGGTGCATGTCGAGCACCATCTCAATACGATCAGCCTGGAACTCTAGTCTATGGCGCATAGTCAATCACTCCGACTTAATCAGAGAGCCCCTGCGTCAAGAGGCCCCGGCCCCTCACGAAGCGCACCCGGCACCTGGAAGCCTGACGGCTCAATGTGGGCCGATGCTTCCCGCCTCATCCACAGCGGATGCCAGGACTGAGCGCAGCCTGGGCCGCCCCGCCAAGGAGAGCTAGCCGACAACGGCCGCTTCCTCCTCCACCTTCTTCGTGGGCTTCGAGGTCAACCTATCCCTGACGTCATCCTCAATCTCCGCGGCCGTCTCAGGGTGCTCGCGCAGATAATCCTTGGCATTCTCCCGCCCCTGCGCGAGATAGTCGTCCTCGTCTCCATAGTAGTAATAGGACCCCCGTTTGTCGACGACGCCGAGATCCACCGCAACGTCCAGCAAATCCCCCTCCCGGCTGATGCCCTCGCTGTACATCAGATCGAACTCAGCCACCCGGAACGGCGGCGCGACCTTGTTCTTCGTCACGCGCACCCGCGTCCGCGTCCCAATCAACTCACCGCGCTCCTTGATGCTCGTGATCCGCCGCACATCCAGCCGCACCGAGGCATAGAACCGCAGCGCCCGCCCACCCGAGGTCGTCTCCGGGTTACCGAACATCACCCCGATCTTCTCGCGAAGCTGGTTGGTGAAGATCAACGCCGTGTTCGACTGCTTGATCACCCCGCTCAGCTTTCGCAGAGCCTGACTCATCAGACGGGCCTGAAGCCCCGGGTGAGAGTCGCCCATCTCCCCCTCGATCTCTGCCCGAGGCACGAGCGCCGCCACCGAGTCGATTACGATCACGTCCAGAGCGCCTGAACGAATCAATGCCTCGGCGATCTCCAGCGCCTGCTCCGCCGTGTCTGGCTGGGAGATGAGGAGCGAATCGGTATCCACGCCGCACCGGCGTGCATAGGCAGGATCCAGCGCGTGCTCCATGTCGATGAACGCCGCCACGCCGCCGACCTTCTGCGCCTCAGCCACGACGTGCTGTGCCAGCGTGGTCTTCCCCGCCCCCTCAGGCCCGTAGATCTCGATCACCCGCCCGCGCGGCACACCATTGACGCCCAGAGCGAGGTCGAGGGAGAGCGAGCCGGTAGAGATCACCTCGACGTCCAAGTGCGTGGCCTCCCCCAGCCGCATGATCGCCCCGTCGCCGAACCGCTTCGTCAAGCTCGTCAGCGCCCTGTCCAGCGCCTTCTCTCGTCCCTCTTCACCCATGGTTTCACGCTCCAGATTCTAGTGGTAGCACAAGGACCGCCTGCCACCCCTCTGAACCCCATAGAACACATGTTCTAACGTGCCGTCTATCATATCAAACCAGGAGGGCGGCGTCAAGCAGGAGATATCCCAATTTAACCCAAACTTAGGGCATATCCCAAGCATTGGGCATATCCCAAGCATTGGGACGTTCCCAGCCGCTTTCTCACATGGACGATTGCAGCATGGCACCGCCCTCCCCACGCCATCGCTCTCCATAAAAAAAGCCCAGCCCTTTCGGGCTGGGCTCGATACGTGTCCGGCTGACGCTCAGTCTAACCGGCGTATCACCATCACCACCTTGCCCTGCACCACGACCCGGCTCGGGTCGTCGACGTAGATCGGCCCCATGGTCGGATTCGCCGGCTGCAGGCGCACCCTACCCCCTTGCTCCTGATAGAACCGCTTGAGCGTCACCTCGCCGTCCCCCTGCAGCCAGACAGCTGCCATCTCGCCGTTCTCGACCCGCTCCTGGTGCCGCATAACCACGATGTCGCCGTCGTTCACCAACGCGTCCACCATCGAGTCGCCCTCGACCTCCAGGGCGTACAGCCCTTCCGGATCCCCCAACAGCTCCCGGGATACCTCGATCGACTCATCCCCCATCAAAGCAAAATCACTGCTCGGCACCGGGACCGGCTCGCCAGCGACGATCCGCCCCAACAGCGGCAAGCTGAGGAACCCAGCCGGCGCCTCCTCCCCTTGAGCGGACTCGGCCAACCTCAGCCCGCGGGAGACCTCTCGATCACGGACGATGTACCCCGCCTCCTCCAAACGATCCAGGTTGTAGCTCACCACCGACGTCGAGCTGATCCCCGCCGCGGAGCATATCTCCCGCATCGAGGGAGGGTACCCATTCTCATCGATGTACTCGCCGACGACATTCAGAATCCTGCGCTGCTTGTCCGAGATGTGATCCGCCATCCCCAGCCTCCTTCCTAACCCCAATCCATAGACCCATTATATAAGAACATACGTTCTATGTCAAGCAGCGGTTGCCTTTCCCCGCCCTCTCTTGTACAATCGTGTCGTCGACGCGCGAGAATCGGGTCTCGAAATCAGTCTGGGGCCTGCCGCAAGCCCATCAACACAACTCGGGTCCATCGGGTCCGTCCGTCCCGGCCATCCATCAGACATCCATCACACTGCGAGGTAACGCTTGAGAGTATTCGTCACTGGCTGTAACGGGCAACTCGGTCGTGCCCTCGGCCGTACCTTCACCGCCCACGACGTCGCCGGCTGCGACCTCCCTGACACGGACATCACCGATCGGGAGGCCATCAGCGCCGCTATTGCACGCTTCGAGCCGGACGTCGTCATCCACACCGCCGCCTGGACCGATGTGGACGGCTGCGCGCGGAACCCTGAGAAAGCCTACCGCGTCAACGCCCTCGGCACGCAGAACGTAGCGCTGGCCTGCGCCTCCTGCGGGGCGGCGCTGGCAGCCGTCAGCACAAACGAGGTCTTCGACGGAACAGCCGACGAGCCCTACCGCGAATGGGACACCCCCAATCCCATCAACCCTTACGCTCGCTCCAAGGCGGCCGGCGAGTGGTTCGCGCGAAACCTCCTCAACCGCTTCTACATCGTCCGCACGGCGTGGCTCTATGCCCCCGGTGGGCGCAACTTCCCCCACCGCATCATCGAGCTCGCCGACGAGCTGGGGGCCCTCAAGGTGGTGACCGACGAGGTCGGCAACCCCACCTACGCGCCGGATCTGGCCCAGGCCCTCGCCGAGCTGATCCAGACGGAGGCCTACGGGATCTATCATCTCACCAACGCCGGCTACGCCTCCAGATACGAATTCGCCCAGGAGATTCTGCGCATCACCGAACGCGGAGCCGTCCCCGTTGAGCCTATCCGACTGGCGGACTTCGAGCGGGATTCGACGCCGCCGCGCTTCGCCCCCCTGGCGAACACGGCCGGCGCCGCGCTCGGCATCCAACTGCGGCCCTGGCAGGGGGCCCTGGCGGCCTTTCTGTCCGCCGGCGACTACGAGGCATAGGATGTGCACAGTGCCGCGTAGAGATCAGCCGCGGAGCTTCCGCCGAGCTTCCTTCTAGCACATCACGGATAACCTGCAACCGGAGGGCGCATGGCCAGCGAAACCACCGTTCACGACGACCCACGACCTGAGCAGCTCTCCTTCTGGGAGAAGCTGACCTACGGCCTGGGCGACATCGCCCACTCGGCCGGCCCGGGGACGATCCTCCCGTTCTGGTACCTCTTCTTCCTCACCGACGTGGCGCATCTCAAGCCCGGGTTGGCTGGCCTGACCGTCCTCATTGGAGGCCTTTGGGACGCCGTCAACGACCCCTTGGTTGGGCTCATCTCGGACCGCACGCGCAGCCGCTGGGGTAGACGACGCCCCTTCCTCCTTTTCGGCGCCGTTCCATATGGGATCACCTTCGCGCTGATGTGGTTCGTTCCCCCCATTGAGAACCAGATCGTCAAGTCTCTCTACTTCGCGTTGATCTACGTCCTCTTCGACACGGCTATGACGGCTGTCAGCTGCCCCTACTATGCGCTCACACCCGAACTCACCCTCGACCACGACGAGCGGACCTCTCTCGTCTCCTTCCGTATGTTCGTCTCTATTGTTGCCGGCTTGTTGACGGCCCTCGGTTTCTCGCTGGTCCTCGACACCGCCCCCGACGAGCAGGCTGCCTTCCGCACCATGGGCCTCCTATCCGGGGGCGTCTTCGCCACGACGATCCTGGTGAGCTTCTTCGGCACCCGCGAGCGGGTGGGTTTCCAGGTGGGCACGCCCCCTTCCCCGCTGGAGAGCCTCCGTTTCGTCCTGCGCAACCGCGAGTGGCGCTATACCATCGGTATGCGCATTATGAGTTGGATACCCGTCGATGTCGCCTCGGCTGTCTTCGCCTACTACTTGATCTACTGGATCGGCATGCGAGCCATGGAGGCCTCCTTGATTCAGGCCCTGTTACTGGCCAGCGCCGCCGTGAGCCTGCCCTTCGTCCTCTGGATGACGCGGCGGTGGGAGAAGAAGACCGCCTTCGTCGTCTCCACGGCTTCCTGGGCGGTCATGATGGTCGGCCTTCTGCTGGTACCGGAGGGGGCCCGCCATCTCGTCTATCCGATTGCCATACTGGTCGGGCCGGGGATCGCCTCGGCCCACGCGCTGCCGAATGCTATGAGCGCCGACACGTTGGACGTCGACGAGTTGAACAGCGGGAGGCGCCAGGAGGGGGTCTACGCCGGATTCGAGGTCTTCGTGCGCAAACTCTCCACAAAGCTAGTCTTGGCCGCCATCGGGCCCATTCTCGCTTGGTCGGGGTACGTCGAGGGGGCCACTCGGCAGCCGCCCCAGGCCCTCACAGCCATACGCCTGATCATTGCCCTGGTCCCCGCGATGATTCTGCTGGGCGCCATCCTGGTCGCCTGGCGCTATCCCCTGACACGGGAGCGCCACCGGGAGATCCAGAGAGAGCTTGCCGCCCGCCGCACCGTGACCGCCGACCCCCGTTTCGGCAGCGGATGAACCACCAAGGTCACGAAGGACACCGAGAGCACCGTGGCCAATTGGTGAGATCTCTTCATGCCCTCTGTGGTTCTTCTACGGCCCTCGACCGAGTTTATCGGCTGTCGCGAGGATGAAGAAGATGAAGGAAGAACACAACATCCTGGTCGTCAGCGACCTCCACCTCAGCGAGGGTCTCGACCCCAAGACGGGAAAGACCTCCCGTCTCGAGGATTTCTTCCGCGATGACGCTTTCGCCCGCTTCCTCCGCCACCACGAGGAGGTCAAGCACCAACCCCGTTTCGGTGACCGCCCCTGGCTCCTCATCCTCAACGGCGATGTCTTCGACTTCCTGCAGGTCGTCTCCCTTCCCCGCGATGGCCGGCTGCTGGACGCGATCAAGGGGTCTAGCGGCGGAAAGGCCTTGACCGAGCACGAACGCACCTACGGGCTCGGGACTACAGCCCACGAATCCGAGTGGAAGCTCAAACAGATCGCCCGGGGACACCAGCCATTCTTCGCCGCTCTAGGCTGGTTCGTAGCCCGCGGCAACCGGATCGCTGTCGTGCGCGGCAACCACGATGTGGAGCTACACTGGCCCGAGGTCCAGGAACGCTTCGTCACCGAGCTGAAGCGAGCACACGTCCGGCAGTGGCTGCGGGAGGGAGGCCATCACCCAACGCCGCTGCACACCTACCACGAGCGAGTCCGCTTCCACCCCTGGCTCTACTACGAGCCGAGCCGCATCTACGTTGAGCACGGCTGCCAATACGACGCGCTCAACCGCTTCGAACACATCCTCAACCCCGTCCTGCCCGACGATCCTCAACGAATCAAACTTCCGTGGGGCAGCCTCTTCGTCCGTTATCTTTTCACCAGAATCGAGGACGTCCACCCCTTCGCCGACAACGTCAAGCCCCTCACCCGCTACTTGAGCTGGGCGTTCCGCAGAGAGCCAATCAAGACCCTCGGCGTGCTCGCAGGTCGGGGGTGGACCTTCTTGAGGGGACTATGGTTCATGGGCCGGAAGGCGACGTCTTCGGCATCTCAAGGACCGGATGACCACGTCTCGGTACAGGCACACGAGGGTGTGCCGTTGCCGACGGAGGTGGTAGAGAGGATAGCAGCCTTAGCAAGACGGCGCGTGGAGTCTACCTGGCAGGCCTGGATGGGATCACTGACGCAGAGCTTCGTCTCGATGCTGAGCGCGCTCATCATCGCGGCCTTCTCAGTCTTGGCCGCGGTAACGCTCCTCTTGGGCACCGGCCCCGCCTGGCTCGCCGCTGCCTACGCCAGCGCCGCCCTCGTCGCCGGGCTCCTGCGCTACGCGCTGCAGGAGGGCTTCACCTATCTCCTTGAACGAAACGACCTGTTGGAGGCCGCTACCGAGGTGGAGCACATCCTTCGCTCCGACCACAGCGTGCCGATCATCACCATGGGCCATAACCACCAACCGGCCCTCGAACCAATTCAGAACGCCTGGTACGTGAACACTGGCGCATGGGTTCGCCTCTATCAGCGACAGGGACCGGTCGAAGGGCGGGAGGTGCTCACCTTCCTCCGGGTGGTCGAATCCGAGAAAGGGGCACCCGAGCTCCTCCGCTGGGACAACGACGCCGGCATCCCCACCCGTCTGATCCTGCGCAAGGAATAGGGCAAGCTGCGGACCCCGCTAGTCTGATCGTCCTGGAAAGCCACAACGGCCCGGTGCCCTTCCGTTGCGCTCCACTCCGATATCCCCATTCGGGGCAGTCAGCCGTCGGATTTCAGAACTAAGGGCAAGAACCCCAGACGGACGTACTCATCAGCCCCGAGATCGGGGCCGCCCAATCGGGGGTCACCGTCAACGTCCGAAGCTATCCCAGCGGGAACGCCGCAACCGATGGCAGGCGAGCCTGCTGAGAGATGGAAATCCCCTGCCGGAGGATCGACGAAGTCGGGGTCTTCACGGAGGTTGCACGGCTCCAGCGTCACATCCCCGGCCCCATCCCAATCGAGCGTGTTGCCCCACCCTCCGTCACCCCACAGCGTGCTTGCGACAGTGGCCGTGCTGTCGCCGGAGACGTAGATCCCAACGTCGTGACTGACCACGATCGTATTGGTCAGGCGTGCCGTGGCGCTGGTGACGTAGACACCGTCACCACTCCCGCATCCAGCGTCGTTCAGCGCAAGCGTCGTGTGCAGGAGGTGAGCGTCCAGCCCCTTGACGTAGACGCCGCCGCCGACCGCGGCCCCATTGTGCCCCAAGACGTTGTTCTCCAGCCTCAGCGCCCGCCCGTCGGTCCCACCGCTGTACAGATAGAACCCGCCGCCTGAGCTGCCGTGGTTCCACAACAGCAAGTTCTGCGTAATCGTCACACTGTCGCTGTCCCCGACATACACGCCTCCGCCGTTGCGGTAGGACGCGGTGTTGCTAAAGATCTGATTCCGGGTGACGACGGAACCGTCAGCCCCGGTAAGGCTCAGTCCTCCACCGTCCTGGTCGGCGACGTTACCGTGGATGACGTTCCTCTGCACGACGGCGCCCGGACTACCGCCTATGAACACACCCCCTCCCGCACCCCCGAGGCCCTCCGGGCTCGTCCGGTTGTCCGCGATCGTATTCTCCTCAAGCGTGATGGTGCCAGCCTTCACGGAGATCCCACCACCCTGGCCCTCGTTCTCCGCTTTCGTCGCTGCGTTGGCGATGATAAGGTTGTCCCGCACCGTCGTCTCCCCGCCCTCCAGGGACAGCCCCCCGCCGTACCCGCGCGCATTGGCGGGGAAGCCCAGGAACCCAACACCATTGTTGGCGCTGATGACGTTGGAGGTGATCAGCGCGACGCTGTCGGCCGCGTAGATTCCCCCACCCTTCCCGTACGTTCCGCCCGTCCACGTGGCATCGTTCCCCGCGATGAGGTTGTCGTGAATCTCGAGCTGGCCCCCTACGACGCATAGACCGCCTCCGTGGCCGTCTCCATTGTACCCGGCGGTGTTCCCCTTCATCTCGTTCCCAACCACGACGGACCCGATCGCCGCGTTCGCCAGATAGAGTCCTCCACCGTACCCAGGCTGCGACCAGAGGGACGCCACATTATCCCGGATGCTGTTCCCACGAACCACTGCCAGGCCAGACCCAACCCCAACCCATGAGATGCCGCCTCCAAGGCTTGTCGCGCCCGCGTCTCCCGGCCCCCGTAGGGCCCAGTTGTGGCGTACAACATTGTCCTCAACCAACACCGGTACGTCAGCGATGATGTGGAGCCCGCCGCCCCGAGCGTGGCCCGAGGTGCTGCCGGCATTTGAGACGATGGTGTTGCCCCTGATGACTGGGCCCTGGTCGGCCTCTGCCGCCAAGCTCCCCGTGCGCTCCGGGCCAATGGTGTCGACGGCAATGCCTCCTCCGTTGCCCTGCGTCTGACCCGCCTGATTCTGCACGATGGTGTTGCTCAGAACCTGGGTCTGAGACCGCACCAAAGCGATGCCTCCTCCCACTCCTCCGCCCGCGGGGCTCGCCACATTGTTTGCTATCAAGTTGCCGCTGATCACCGACTGCGCGGGAGCGTCCTTCAGGCAGATGCCGCCGCCTGACCCCCAGGTTGGCAGGCTTCGGCGCACGCCTGCAAAGGGGTTCGACGAAGCCGCGTAGTTTCCCGTGATCACGTTGCCTACAATGATCGGACTCGCCCCCCTGCTGAGTATGCCGCCGCCGGCGCCGGTCCTGCCAGCTTGCCCTCCGGTCAGTGTGAAACACTCAATGGTAGGCGTGACATGGCCCTCTATCTTGATCACCTGCCCATCATGCTCGGCGTCAAGAACGGTCCGCGACGGCTCGCACGGCATCGGACGATCCCAAAGCAACCCCGCTTGTGGATGCGACACGACTGCCCATCCACCCTCCAGTGTTACGGATTTGGTCAAGACGAGGGTGCCGGTGTAGACCGCACTGGAGAATTGATTAGCCACCCGGAGGGTGTCTCCATCGTTCGCTTGACCCACGGCATAGTGCACCGTCCGGCAGGGCGCCTGGGCATCCGCACAGTCATCGACGTCCACACCGCCGTCGTCCAGGACGTAGCGGACAGTCGCCGTTCCGTCGGCATTCACCTCTCCCTTGCCAATGGCTATCGCGCAGCAAAGAAGGGCGAACGCCACCAGCAGCACAGATAGCACCATCACGGTGTGTCCACGCATCACACGGTCCATCGCCTTCCCTCCCTTGAACCCTTAGGCGATCACAACCCCACGCCTTGCAGGTGGAGCCATCGGGACAGCCAAGCCGCCCTCTCGAGTCAGCCGAAAACAGCCATGTAGCAGCCGTTGGAGAGCACGGGTCTGCACGGCCTCCAATGCAGGCCCCTCCTATGCTGAGGCCTCATCCCCACTAGGATATCAGTATCGCCGGCAGGAGTCCTCGTGCATGGCTGTGCCCCAGCGGGCGATGGGATCCGCATCCTCTACGTCGCCGGCATCGTTGAATTGGCCATCTGCGTAGAGTCCCGGTCCAACCGCCTCGATGGCTCACACCGAACTCTGAGCCCTGCCCCAGGCAGTGCTACCAGGCGCCGTCCCATCGCGCGCCATGATCTCCGTCGGCACTGCCCCCGGCGTCGGTGAAATACCCCCCCGCAGACGTCCGGTGCGGCGGACACCACTGCAAAGACGGCGCCGTTCAGGCCCGCTCCTAGACCCTGCCAATCCAGGCTGAGCTAGGTTGTGTCTCAGCAGGCAGTCCGGGCGGGGTTGGTGTTCCCACCGGCAACCTCGAACCCGTCTGCCAGGTAGACGTTGGGACCGACGACACCGATTTTCACAGCCCTCTTGCTCAGTCGCGCTCCCGGAGCGTACTAGTCGCACCGTCCTGACGCTTACTCCGGATCGTCGTTCTCGCCGAAGGCTCCGGCCACGGGGAGAGCATCCTCCCATCCCCATTCTGAGATGTCGTTGGGAGGACCGTTGTGATCGTAGTCGAAGAGCCACAGACTCACGGGCTCCCAGTCGGGGATGAAGAACACTACGTCGTCCATGTAACCGTCGCGATCGAAGTCCCCGGCGACAGGCAGGCCCGTCTCAGTGGTCCAATGCGTGACCACTTCATCCGTGCTGCCGTTATGATCGTAGTCGTAGTAGACCTCGTGGGTCGACGGACGGAAGAGGGCGACATCGTCAACGTATCCATCGCGGTCGAAGTCTCCCGCAAAGGGCAGATCGTCGGCCCAACCCCAGGGCCCGCTCGTGGCGTCTGTGTTCCCGTTACGGTCGTAGTCGTAGTACCATACATGCGTGGAGGGGCGATAAACGGCTACGTCATCGATAGACCCGTCCCGGTCGAAGTCCGCGACAAGAGGTCGGTCGCCGCTCCATCCCCACGGACCGCTCTGCTCGTCAGTGCCCCCATCGTGGTTGTAGCTGTAATGCCAGCGCCCGTTGCCGCTGCCGTCCAGACGGAAGATGGCTGTGTCGTCGACGAATCCATCCCGATCGAAATCCCCAGCTAACGGAACGTCGCCCGCCTGCTTCCCCCAGGCCGGGCTCAACGTGTCTGTGTCACCGTCATGTCCAAAATCGTAATACCACTTGTGGTCCGACGTCCGATGGAGCGCCACGTCGTCCACGACGTTCGTCTCGACCGGCACCTCCGGACGTATCTCTCCGGCGAACCAGATCGGAAAGGCCGAGACCCAACCCCTGGAGGTTGAACTCCCCCATCCCTTGTTCACGTAAAACCTTCGCTGTGTGTACCATGTCACGCCTGGCGTCCGGTACTTGCGCTGCTTGTATCCGTAGGCTAGAGGATAGTGCTCCCAAAGCCCGATGCCGATCACTGCCGGCCCGCGGTACTTGATGGCCGTCTTCGCCTTGTTCCGCACACTGGACTCGTGGACACTCCAGTTGTTGCCCCATGTGAAGACTTTGACGTATGAGCGGTTGGCGACGTAATCCTCGGCCTTGTCCATGTCCGAGGCCCACGTGGCTGCCTGGTCGTCCCAAGGGAGGGGACTGCACCACGTGTCGATATGGTTGCGAATCTCCCAAATCATGTTCTTGACGCCTTGGTCCATGCTATAGGGAGCCACCGCGTCCGCACCGTAGCCGCCGTCGACCCGATAGAGACCCCAGCGGCCGTCCCAGTACGGGTCATCGCCCAAATCCGCCTGGTAGTCCGCCCAGCCAAAGAGCATGGCCCACGCCGTGGCACCGCAGCCGCTCCAGCAGTCGGAGGTATTAGGCGAATCACCGGATGCGATCTGATCGTACCAGCGCTGTTCGTTGTGGTGAGCCACCTCGTCCCCGCCGGCCCAGACGTAGCTCCAATCCGTCCATCCTGAACCTGCCTGCGGCTCCGCAACATCGAGCGGCCGCAGCGCCGAACCCTGGTCGCGCCCCGTGGGGGCCGCGATGGTAGGCGTGCGCGCCACGATGGGCAACCAAGTCTCGTACGGCTCCAGGATGGCAAAGCTGAAGATCTCGCGCGCGCCGTTCGGGTAGGCGATGGTCACCGTGAACGGGATCTTCTCACCCAGCGTCGAGTCCAGTGCGGTGATAACGATAGTCGGAGGTAGGCCGGGACCCGTCGATTCCTCTTCACACCCCACGAACCCCAACTCCCACGCCTCTCCGCCAGCCGACACGGTCGGTGAAAGCCAGACGGTGGCCAGGGTGCGCGTCTCTCCCTTCCGCAAGACGCCGCCTCCCCCCGCCAGCTCCTCGACCCCCCAGGCCTCGGATGCCTCCTCCTGAAGCGCGTCCAACAGCGGGCCAAAGGCCGCGCGGAAGCCGCCTTTCAGCTCTCCCCAGGACGTCCACGGTTCCCGCGTGAGGTCGTCAGGCGGCGCGATCGTACCGCTGATGAAAACCGTGGGGCTGATCGGGCCCGTGTCGTCATCAGTATCCGCCTGAACTCCCGGTGTCCAGATTGTCTCAAAGGACGTAGGAGGCGTGTCAAGCCCTGGCGGAAGGCCAGTTGCCTTGAGGGGTAGTGCACCCAAATGGCCGGCCAATGCCTCGTCTTCATCCTCACAGGCGTAGGCCAGCGTATCCAGCTTGAAGAAACGCTCCGCCGACTGCCCCCCTTCTTCGGCCATCTTCTCCAGCACATAGGACGGTCGCGACGAGGCGAAATCCCAGTGCGGTATGGGGAAATCGTGACTGCCTGTGGACACGATGACGAAGCCGGCCGGCTGGACCGGGAACTCATAGTAGGCCACCCCCTCGACGTCGGGACGGTACAACGGGCGCACGCCAGGCCCGAGCTCGGCGGCGTCCCAGCCCGAGACCATGCCCGTTCCACGCATCTCGGCCACCAATTGAGCCGCCAGGTGCTGGAAACGCAGCGGAACGTCGAAGGCATGCTTCAAGCTCGCGTTCGTCTCATCGTGGTAGGCGATGTGGGGCTGGCCCGAATCGTCCAGGGCCAGCGACGTGTATTGCCCCACGTTCCCATCGTCATCGACGACCTCTGTATACCAATTGCCTTGATAGCGATAGGCGATTTTCAGATCGCCGTCACCGTAGTAACTGACGTGAGGCTCCCCCGCGGGGTCCAGATCCACGGATGCATACTGCCCCACAACACCCGTGCTGTCCACCGTCTCCGCCACCCATCCAGCGCCGCCGAGACTGGCGTGGACCAGCGCGTACCTCATGTGCGTCATCGAAGGCCCCACGTGGAAGGCCACGTGGAACCGGTTGTCTTCGGTCAGGGCCAGAGACGTGAACGACACAGGACGCCCCAGAGCGTCATAGACCGGGTCGACACCCCACGTCTTCCCGTCGCTGCAGGCGCACTTGACCTCATCAGGGGCGCTGACGTAGGCAATGCACGGTTGCCCATTCGACCGCAGGG
>Ga0180432_10003060_pt1 | contig 24283 bp, 24 predicted proteins | sample SS_ome_10_FD_132414 | JGI IMG/M metagenome (GOLD analysis project Ga0180432, IMG submission 132414) | Hypersaline lake sediment archaeal communities from the Salton Sea, California, USA - SS_1_MS_2 metaG | ecosystem: Environmental > Aquatic > Non-marine Saline and Alkaline > Hypersaline >... | reverse complement strand
TACCCGGCGCACTCCGCCTTCGTCCACCGGGGTACAAACCGACTACTCAACGCCTCTGCCCAAGGAGGCGCATGCGGCGACCAATTCGTTCAGTCTCTCACACGCTCCTGTCGTATGCCGGGCCGAGGGCCGGCACCTTCCCAGCGCGCATCCAGACCAGCGCGCAGTTGCGGCAGAAAGTGTCGTGGATTCTGCTGAACATGCAGGTACCAACTCCCTGTCCCCGTATCGGGCATGCCCTTGCCGAATGTGTTGTCGCTTCTGACCACCCAGCTGTCGACCGGCACTTCGTTGGGACAGACAGTCTCACACTTCCTACAGTGGTTGTGGGCTGTCGCCCGCAGCCATCCGCGCCTCGGCTCTAGTAGATGGGATCGCGCACCAGCTCAGGAAAGCCGGCTGCAACGAAGAACGCTTTGATCCCCGCCACGAAATCCGGCACCGTGAAAGACACGGTGCGAGGGCCTTCTCTGACCGCCGTCGGAATCCAGGTCGCAGCCGTGGCGTAGGCTGTGTTGGCGTAGTCTATCTCCATCTTCATCGGCTTCGCTAGAGTGAAGGGTCCGAAACGGTCAATCTCACGCAAGGCCTTCTCGGCGCCATCCCGGATCGCTGCTCTGGCCACCGATGGATGTGGGCATCGAGCCGCATAGCGATCCAACCCCGTCTTGACTGCCACCCCCTCCACGTCGCCCAGGAGGTCGTAGGCCTCCTGCACCACCTGACTGTCACCGGTCACCAGTGCGATAGGCACGCCGTACTCACCCGCCAGCAGTGCGTTAAGCCCCAACTCGCCAATCGTCATGCCGTTGACCCGAAGGTCCTGCACGAGCTTCGGACACCACGTATGGTCCATCACGGCACCGGTCGTGCCGGCGCGAGCGTGGATGCCAATCATGAAGACGCAATCGAACGACGAGTCGAGGCCATCCACCGTCATGAGGGGCTTGGGCTTTCCGATGATCACTTCGGCTGCGGGATCCACCTCTTCGAGGATCAGATCCCGGCCCGAGTGATTCTCGTTCACCCAGATCGTGGTCGCCCCGGCCGTCTTCGCTCCAGCGATGGCCGCGTTCACGTCGCCCGTCACGAGTTCGCGCACCTCGGGCAAGGCACCAGATCCAGGCACCTGGTAGCTACCGGCCACACCTGTGATTCCTTCCATATCCACAGACATGTAGACCTTCATTCTCCCTCCTCTCACCTCTTCTCGCACGATTCGACCCCGGTGCAGTACTTGGCCGCGAGGTTGTCACTGCTGACCGTGAGGAGGAACCACCCGCCTCACTTGTCAACCTGGGGCGGCAACGTCAGAGTCGAAGGTCCCGACTGGCACGGCGGCGCCGCTCACGGTCCTCTGTGTGCCCGCGGCATGACCCCGCCGGCACAGAATGTCCGCTGAGCTGTCCATTGAGCGATCAAAGCTGTCGCTTATGTTCATCCGTGGCAGAGCGACAGGCTGCCTCCTTGACCAGAGCGCAAGACTCGAGGGTTTCTCGCTCTGGAGCGGCGACGCACATGAACACCACCAGCAGCGCGTCGTCGAAATGGGAGCGAACTGGCAGGACTGGGGCCAAGGCGTCTCAAACCGTGCCCTGCACCAGTTCTCGGGCCGCCTCGATGATGCTCTCTGTTTGGGGTACGGTGTGATGCTCCAGGGTAGGATTGTATGGAATCGGCATGTCGCGGCCAGCAAGTCTCATGATCGGCGCGTCCAGATAGCTGAAAGCCTCGCTCTCTGCAATGACCGCGGCCACTTCACCGCCGTACCCACCGGTCTTGCATGCTTCGTGCACGATCAACACTCGGCCAGTCTTCTTGACCGACTGCATGATCGTCGCCTCATCCATAGGCTTGAGAGTGCGCGGGTCGACCACCTCGAGTTCGACGCCCTCCCTGGCCATGTACTCGGCCGCCTCAAGCGAGCGTCGGACCATCACCGATGTGGCGACCACGGTAGCATCGCGACCCTCGCGCTTCACTTCCGCGGTGCCGAGCGGAGTCGTGTAGGGCTCCTCGGGTACCAGACCCTTGATGTTGTACAGGAGCTTATGTTCGATGAAGATGACGGGGTTGTCATCGCGGATAGACGATGTCAGCAGCCCCTTCGCGTCGCGGGGGCTGCTGGGCATCACCACTTTCAGCCCCGGGACATGCACGAACCAGTTCTCCAGGCTCTGCGAGTGCTGCGCCGCCGCACCGGAACCGGATCCGGCGGGGGTTCTCAGAACGAACGGCACCCTCGCCTTACCCCCGAACATGAACCGGATCTTGGCCGCTTGGTTGACCAGCTGCTCCATGGCCAGTGTACAGAAATCCATGAACATGATCTCACCCACCGGCCTCATCCCGACCAGTGCCGCGCCGGTTATGGCGCCAGCTATGCCGAGCTCACTGATCGGAGTATCGACTACTCGCCCCTCACCGAACTCATCCACCAGTCCCATGGTAACTCCGAATGCGCCACCGTATACGCCCACATCCTCACCGATGATGAAGACGCGTTGATCGCGCCGCATCTCCTGGCGCAGGGCCTCCCGAACCGCCTCTCGATAGGTCAGTTCACGCATCAGGCGTAGACTCCTTCCTCAATGCTCTCCAACGTAGGCTCGGAACTCGCTTCTGCGAAAGCCACTGCTGCATCGATAGCCGCGTACGCTTCCAGCCGCATCTGGGCGGCGTCACCCGCACTCATTATCCCTTCTCTGATCAGCCGCTCCCGGTGGCGCTTAATCGGATCCTTCCGCTTCCACTCCTCGATCTCTTCTGCTGTTCGGTAGCGATTCGCATCGCTTTTCGAGTGCCCGCGCCATCGGTAGGTGAGATTCTCCACCAACGAGGGACCCTCTCCTGCTCGGGCCCGACTCACGGCCTGGCTAGCGGCCTCATGCACCTCCAGAACGTCGTTGCCATCGACCGTCACGCCCGGCATGCCGTACGCCGCTGCGCGATCAGAGATACGCTCGATAGCGAAAGCCTTCTTCACTGAGAAGGATATTGCGTACTGGTTGTTCTCACACACGTACACCACCGGGAGCTTCCAGATTGTCGCCATGTTCATCGCTTCGTGGAATGGGCCCAGATTGGCCGCACCATCGCCGAAGAAGCAGAGTATGACTTGATCGCGCTTCTGCATCTTGAGGCCCAGGCCTACCCCTACGGCAATGGGAATCCCTCCGCCCACGACCCCGTTCGCTCCGAGGTTTCCCCCCTCAATGTCCGCAATGTGCATCGAGCCGCCACGACCTCGACAGTAGCCCTCTTCCTTGCCCATGAACTCGGCCATCATCAAGTTCAAATCTGCACCCTTGGCGATGCAGTGCCCGTGGCCCCGATGGGTACTGAGGATCAAGTCATCATCGCGCAGCGCGGCAACTGATCCTACTGCGGAACCCTCCATCCCGATGGAGAGATGCATCGTTCCATGCACTTTGCCCATTCCGTATAGCTGCTCTGCCATCTCCTCGAAAGCACGGATCGTATACATCTGACCCAGCAACTCGCGCTTCCGCGATTCGCTCAGTGGCATCTGGTTGTGGACCTCCTCACAGTCGTAGCTATCCCGTCTTTCCCGCGCTGTTCTCGACTGGTTCTTGGCTGAGTAGTCAATACCCTGAAGAACACGCACAGTTCGGCACAGGCGGCGACCGGCTGTCGTTGCAGGGCACACACGTTCGTAGCATCAGTAACGGGTGCAGAAGAATCCCTCATGTAGCTGCCGCACTGCAGTGTCGACCTTGACCGACCTCATGGTCTCAACGAGGATTCACCAGAGGTACTCCAGGAGGAGCTCTCCCTTCTCCGATGTGACCGAGCGCGCAGCACCAGCGCATTGATTGGGGAAGTTGCCATGCTTGCCGATGGGAGTCTCTGGTCTGGGCTGGAGCCCTTTGAGTGACTTGGTCGCCCCAACGGTTTCCCCAGGCTCTGATCGATCTTGTCCATCTTGACGAGATCTGGGTGGCCATACCGCATCATGCTGGTCTCTCTCCCCCCCCCGAGATGGCCGGCTGCCGCCTCCAGCAGCGTGTCCCGAAGATCGGCGAAACCGGGATCCCAATAGGACTGAGCCAGATAGACGGTGCAGTTTTCGGGCTTCTCCAGCAGTGTCTGCACGAAGAGAGGCGCCAGGAAGCGATCGTCACTGCGGCTCACCAGGAGAATGATCTCCGTCAGGCCATTGCGGTCAATCTCGTCGCAGACTGCCTCCAGCGCGTGCAACATGAGGTGCCCACCCACAGCGATGGCGCCGGGTCGATGCTTGGCCTCAAGGGTTTGAGTGAGATAGAATGGCGGAAAGGAAGGATGATAGCCGGTTCGACGCCAGCCGCCCGTTGGGCTATCTCGACCGCGAGGAAGAGATCAGTCCCCAGAGGCAGACATTCCCCATGCTTCTCAATACACGGCAGTAGCAGTATGCTGACCCCTTGTGCAAGCTCCACCGCCCCGCGAATTCAGTCGCGCTCCGTTCTTCCCACTGCATCTTTGCTGCCTCCCTGTGTGATACTGGCCTAGGCAACCCATCGATATCGGACCGCTAGACTGCAGACGGTGGCTTCTCACCAGCAGATCCCTGTCCTCGCTGGCCATGTGCCCATAAGGTGGGGAGACAGATGTCCACCACGTCAACCTCCACGGCTGTAGCGTCTCATCGAGCGTGGTGAAGGTAGCCAGGCCATCCGGGATCTGCAGTGGCGACAGTCTCTGGTCGGTGCCACACTCTGCTGTTGAACTCCTGAGTCGCTCCATATCCGAGTCTGCTACCGCTACCAAGTCGGCCTCTTCCGAGTCGAGATATCTCGCCACGTGTATGCGGCCGATGAAACCCAGACCCACAAGTCCAACTTCCATCTCTGCACTCTGACCTGTCTGCCCTCTCTGCCTCACGTATCATCCTACTCGTCAAGACCCGACAAACCGTTGTACCAGCTGACTGCTCTGGTGGTCTGTGTCTTCCCCATACAGTTCAAACTGCACCACGCGTTCTGTGACCGGCAAGAGATGGACTCCAATCAAGACATATCGATAGCCACGTCCTCTGCGACACCACCCAAGATGGTGTAGGTGCCGGGAACAGTCTGCAGGATGGATCCAGGCACCCAGGGTGTCACCGGCCCGTGGGCCACCAACCGAGCGATGAACCGCTGCCAGCTCACTCCTCCGCCAATATACCCATCCAACCAAAAGGAACGGTCTCTGGCCCCTAGAATCTGGGCAGGGCCGATACTGCTGGCCTTGGGAGGCACCCAGGACCAGTCGCCGGAGAAAGAATGAAGCGCATTCTGCATGATGGTCATGGGGTGGAGTTCCACCAGCCGGGGTCCCGCTGACTTGAAGGCATCAAGATCGCCCTCGAATTCCTTTGCCAGATGGGCCTCCCAGAAAGCGATGTGGCCGCACCAGCCAATACCACCGTAGCACACGTCCGCTCCCCCGAGATCCTCGATCATCTCCCCGTAGTGCGCGAGCACGTCGGTGGTAGGGAAGTGGATCTGTTCCAGAGATGGACGCAAATCCTCATTGACTTTGCCCCAGAATTGCTCCATCATGGCCTTCTGGAAGGATCCTGGCCAGTCGGGTGGCGCGGTGTGGCCCTCGCTATCGGCATACTCGTCCATGTTGAAGGAGTGCACGTGGCGGCAGGGGATTCTCAGTTCGTTGATTATCCGCGCGGATACGGCATACTGCGGCATCGGCCCCACCGGGAAGATGGCCACCAAGGGTTCTCCGGCTTCGCCTTTTTCCCGTATCCGTCTAACTATGTCCAGGGCGAATTCAAGGTACAGGTCGTCTGCGTCCTCCACGATCCGGATGTCGAAGTCAGAGTTGGCATGCCGGGTGATGTCGGCTTTCTTGATAGCTCGCACCCGACGACAGGCATCCGGGTCTCGGAAGGGGATGAACGCCGCCATATCATAGTTGAATGTCACTTCCGTCTCTTCCTCCTTGATCAGTCAGGATGATCCGGCCTTCGCACCCGTGTCACCCCCCACCACCTGGGGATCCGATGGATCAGCTCCCCAGGGTCACCATGGCTCGTCCGGGTCTCGGTCCTGAGGAAGGTGCGGTCGGCAGCGTATCCTCTGGCGAGGAGTCACTGTCTCGACAAGTGTTCTCGAGGTGGCGAGCTGTGTCCCTTATCGGGCCCTGCTCGACCAGCGCCGCAGGGTTCGCCTACGCACAACAAACAAGACCGGCAGGCTCTCTCTCGGTCTGCGCATTTCCCGTGCCCGCCAGATACCGCCGGGGCCGCCATCCCAGGCTGGACTCGGTTCACTCGGTAGGGTCGAACTCCAGCACGACTTTGCTGACCTCCTCTGGGTGCTCGTCGATGAGGCGGAACGCCTTGGCAGCGTCGCGAAACGGGATTCTGTGGGAGATCAAGTCGGAGAGCGCGATGTCGCCCCGAGCCATCAGGCCAAAGAAGGTGTCTGTGACCCGCCTGATATCCCATGCTCTACCAACGGCAGGCGGGAGGCGGTGGTTGACCTGTCGAATCCGTCCACCTCCTCCTGCCCCAAACAGACTGTGATGGAACTCCTCTCCCAAACGGAGGCCGCATCCCTCTCCCTGGTACCATCCTATCGCCATGACGCGCCCGTATATCGGAGCGCAGCAGCGAATTGCCTCCTGCAAGGCAAGGTACGACCCAGTAGCATCGAAGACGACGTCCGCACCCTTGCGCCCAACAATGCGCCGCACCTCGACGGCCACGTCGGTCGTAGTTGGGTCAAACTCGAAATCGGCCCCAAGGCCAAGAGCACGCTGTCGCCGCGGTGCGATAAGATCCACGGCGATCGTCGGCTCCACTCCGCCGAGCCTGCAGAGCTGAACGATGAACTGACCGATAATGCCCAACCCCACCACAACGGCGCTTTCACCCAAGCGGATCTCGGAGCTCAGGTAGGCGTCCATGGCCACGCCGCCCAGAGCATGGAAGACACCGAGCTCAGGGTCCATGCCTGGAGGCACCACATGGAAGTGGCTGCCCTGATCCAGGTCTATCACTGCGCTGTCCCGATGCCCGTAATTGGCGGCAATGATATCACCTTCTTTGAGCTCACGCACCGCCCTCCCGCAGGCAACGATCTGCCCCACTTCCTCATATCCATACGTCTTCGGGTACCGCCAGGCGGGCTCCCCCTCTCCGAAGAGGCCATCCACGTAGCTCTTGCGGAACTGCGGGGAAGTCCCTCGGTACACGTTCATCTCAGTGCCATGGCTAATACCCGAGAAGAGCGTCCGCACACGGACTTCGCGGGGTCCCAGTCCGGTCGGTTCTGCTAGCTCACGGAAGCCTATGCTGCTGGGACCCAAGAAGACCAGTTCTGTTGCCATGTTCGTTCTCTCCTAACTCCTTCAGTCTAGCTCCTTCACAGTCATCTAGCCCTTTAGCGCGCCGATCGTTATGCCACGCAAGAAGTAGCGCTGGAACGCGAAGAACACTGCGAAGACCGGTACCATTGCAAACACTGCCCCCGCGTTCCACAGACCATAGTCTGTCGTGAACTGGAAGCGAAGTGTGGACAATCCTGGTTGGATGGTGAATTTCTCCCTGCTACTCAGCACCAACAAGGGCCAGAAGAGGGCGTTATAGTAACCCACGAATGTGTAGATGCCCAGGACGGCCAGTCCCGGCTTCGCCATCGGTATGACAAGCTGAAGGAAGATCCGTAGTTCACTGGCTCCATCGAGCTTGGCCGACTCTATGATCTCTGTGGGCAAGCTCGTCAGGTATTGCTTCATCAGGAATATGGAGAACGCGACCACCATGTCAGGTATGATGAGGGGCTTGAGGCTGTCGAGCCAGCCAAGCTTGGCCGTGAGGAGGTACATAGGTACCACTCCCAACTGGCCCGGGATCATCATCGTCAAGATGGTGAGCCAGAACGCGATCTTGGCCCCAGGGAACCGTTTCTTTGCCAATACGTATCCCGCCATGGCACCAAGAAACATGTTCGAGCATGAGACCACAGTTGCCACCAGCAAGGAATTGCCCAACCAGCGGAGTATCGAAGCGAGCCTGAAGATGCGGAGGAAATTGCCAAGTGTCGCTGGGTTCGGCACAAGGCGTGGGGGAGTGGACATGACGACAGAAGGAGGACTGAATGCTGCGACGAGCATCCAGTACAGGGGGAACAGACTGAGCACGGCCCAGGCGGTGACAGGCACATAGGCCAGCACGCGCCAGCCGAGTCCGAACCGCCCCAGTTTGTGGCGCAATCCGCCGGGCACCGTTGCTCCGACCTCATGGTAGGTTTTCGCTTTCTCCGCTGGCACGACGCTACCTCCTACAATCATGGCTGCCTGCTCGCACGTGCGCGCGAACTGTTTCCTGACCGATGCGCGGCAGGAAGCATCACATCGGTCAGCCAACCTTCGACAGAGCCCAGGCGAACGGGAACCCCTCGGTCAGTATTCTATGTCATCGCGTGAGATGGTGCGGTACTGTAGCGCCGAGACTGCCGCGAGAACCACAGCGAGGACCACGCCGATAGCGCTGGCACGACTGAAATTGAGCATCCGATAGGCGTGATGGTATAGCAGATACACAGCAGTTTCGGTGGCATGGTAAGGACCACCGCCAGTCATTACGTATACAGGATTGAACACCTGAAACGACCGAATAGTGCCCATTATCAACAGGTAGAGAATGGTCGGCCTCAGAAGCGGAATCGTAATGCGCCGGAACTGCTGCCACCCGTTCGCCCCCTCCACGCGGGCTGATTCGTAGAGGGTTTCCGGGATGGCACCCATGGCTGCAGTGAGCAGAACCACGGAAGCACCCTGCCCAGTGACAAGAGCCATCAGGATGAGCGATGGCATGGCCGTATCTGGGCCACGCAACCAGAGGAGCGGAGGAAGACCCAGTTGGGCAACGACCCAATTCAGCAGCCCGTAGACAGGGTCGAACATCCATAGCCACACGAGCGACAGGACGACGCCGGACATGACACCAGGAAGGTAGAAGGCCGCCTTGTACAAGCCTTGAGCCTTGCGGCCAAGTTTGAAGATGAGTTGAGACAGCACCAGGGAGATCACAATGCCAGAAGGTACTACCCCCAGAGTGTAGTACACGGTATTCAGCATCGAGTGCCAGAAGATATCGTCCTTGATCAGCGCACGATAGTTGGCCAATCCCACGAAAGGGGAGCTGACGGGACCATACTGGACGACACTCATCCAGAAAGCCATGAGGGTCGTGACGACGCGGAACACAACAATGAACAGCATGGGCAAGGCAAGAAGAAGATACGCCTCTTTGTGCCGCCGCCAAGTCCGTACAAGGGATGCTCTCATTATCGTCACTGGGCCTCCTGCGCGGCAAAGATCATTCAATGCACAGATCAGTCGGATAGCACAGATCCATGCGCCTCAATGTCGCAACGAACGGGCGAGTGACCCCATACGATCAATTGAGGAGAAGGCGCGGGTCGCGGCTACCCGCTTCACCTGTTTGCCGATCCGACTGGCCGACGCGAAATCTCATGGGCGGCCTTCTGGGTCTCGCCGGTTATCTGCAGCAGAACGCCAGAGAGGCCGCCCGGCACCTGGTTCATCAGGCCTACGAGCGTCAGGAGCTCAGTTGCTTCGCTTCCTCCTCGGCGATGAACTCAGTGCAGCGCTCTTGGGCCTCTGCTAGGGCCTCCTTGACAGTGCGCTCCTCTGTCAGGACGGCCTGCCACATCGCGTTCAGAATCGGATTGACAGCATCGAAGTAGGGACTCACGTTGTCAGGATGGCTGTAGTTCAAGGCCATGGTTGCATAGAGGCCAAACTCGTCACCCTCGTAGATGTTGCCGCAGGACTTCCGGGCGGGAGGGCAACTGGCGCGCTTGACCGCTTTCGTGTTCTCCCTGTTGGTCAGGAACTCACAGAACTTGGCGCAGGCTGCCCGTTCTGCCTCCGTTCCCGTGTCAAACTGCCCGAATCCCATGTACCCTGTCATACAGCCTGGCTTGCAGTTGGGCAGGTCGGCCGGATACATCACAGGATAGACATCCACCATGTCCGGGTTCGGGATGGTACCATCCTCCTTGCAGTCCTGCGTCTTCTTGGCGAAGCTCTGACTATCCATCATCATAGCTACGCGCGATTGCCAGAACATGCCTTGTCTGTCGGACTGTACCAGTCCCGCGGAGCCGGGAGGCATCACTTTGTGCTTGTTCTGCATGTCTGCAACGAATTGCAGGCCACGCGCGACCTCTGGGTTGTCTATCACGACTGTGATACCGTCGTCGTCGAATATGCGGCCACCGTAGCCCCAGAAGAAGGGGTCGACCCAGAAGTGAGCAGCCTGGTGAGCGAAGTCCTGAGTATAGCCGTACACCTCTTCGCCGTTGCTGCGTGTGAAGGAGGTTGCCTTGGCAGCCTCGAGGAACTGCTCGTAGGTCCAGAGGTGATCTCCCTCGGTCGGGATGAGGTCCTCCACGCCCGCCTCTCGGAATATGGCTCGATTGACGACGATGAAGCGACTGAACCCGAGCCAGGGCCTGTACCATAGTGTGCCGCCGATGCTTCCCGCTCGAACCGACCCAGCGAAGAGATCCTCCTTATCCTCTTGGCTGAGCGCAACCGGCACCATAGCACCCTTCTTCGCGAACTTCGCTATGACGGGCGCATCCTCCAGGAACAAGTGAGGCCTGCCTGCCCCGGTGCTGGCCGCCATTGTCAGCTTGGTCCGTCCTTCGGCCCACGTGAGTTCCTCGACCTTGCAGTTGAAACCGGGATACTGCTCCGCGAACTGCCCCATGATGAAGTTGGGCCAGTCCATCGTCGTGTACTCAGCTAGCTTGGGATCATCCTGCGAGAGCCCCTTTGTCTCATCTCCCGTGACGCCCGTCCACAAGGGATACTGCCACCAGGTCAGGGTTACAGGCGCGGGGGTGGCCGTGACTACCTTCTCAACGACTTGGGGTGTGCCTTCGACGATGACCGTTTCCTTGACGATCTTCTCGACCGGCTTCTCGACTACAACCGTCTCCTTCACGATCTTGGGGGCGCAGCCCGTCAACGCGGTGCTTCCGGCCACGACTGCAAGCCCCTTCAGAAAGCCTCTCCTGGTCACTTGATCGGACATCTCCTAGCCTCCTCGTGGCTGCGTTCAGGAACCAACTCGGCATCCTAGTAAGCTCGCCAGTTGCCTTTTCCGCTCTACATCACCTCCTCGCGTATGACCTTGGCGTGAGGTGCCGGCTGCGCCCTCACCTGGAACCCTGAAGACCTCTGGCTCCCTCGAAATTCGTCCCGGGGAAACCTAGTTCTACCCTCCGCGACCGCATCCCACATCGAGACTATCTACACTCACCTGCAAGACAGTCCGGTTCATCTGAGGACCTCGTTCCACCCAACTCCAAAGTCGCCCACTCGGATCCCCTGACATACGTCAAGCGCAACCCATGGGCATTGTACTCTCTCAGAATGCCAAGCCCCGTCAGACTCGACCGGCATCACCGCCCACGGCCCAGATCCAGCTCCCATAGGTGCACGTACCGTCCCTCGGACCACCCGTGGCTGGTGATGGCCATTCGACCGGGTGCCACCTCAAGGACCTTCGCGCCGCAATGATGCTCGAACCGATGGTCAACCACATGCTGGATCCAGGCCCTCCCCTGAGGCTCCGCCCTCTTGTACACCAGGAGCCGACCCCGGCCGCAGTACGGAGTAAATGGATCATGTTCACCACACACGATTTCAACCAGCCCGTCACCATCCAGGTCGGCAGCGGCCACGGAGTGGGCGCACCTCGTCGTGTCAATCACGTGCTCTTCCCAGTGACCGGTCGCCGACCCTCCCGGGTTCTCCAGCCAAAGGAACCTCGAGAACGGAGACACTCTGTTGTCGAAGTCTGGCAACCCTTCCCCTACCACGATGTCCGGTCTACCATTGCCGTTAAGATCGGCAACCGCCAGTCGCCCTCCCATGTACTCCTTCTTAGCATAGGAATGGGGTACGAACCCTCCGTTTCCCAGGTTCTCCATCCAGAACGAGCATGCTGCCAGGTCCAGCTTCCCGTCGCCGTCAATATCGCATGGCACTATCTCCTCGGCGTACGGGACATCCACCAAAGCCCGACTCGGCCAGGGGCGCTGAGTTGGATCATCCGGAATCTCGAATAGCTCCGGATACTCCCGCGGCCCATGCACCCTACAGTGATAGCTGGCTATGAACGCCAGCTTGCCTCCAGGCAGCACCGGCGCAACAACTGCCCCATGCACCCACTCCCCGGCTCCGGATCCGATAGGATACTCTAGCCACCGGTCGTTCACGGGGTCCTGCGCCTTGAGCCAGACGAGATCACTCGATAATCCGCTGTACCAGTGATCCCCCGCAGCGGGCGAACGCTTGCTAGCGATTATCTCCTGAGCGCCGTCCCCGTCGATGTCGTAGGCTGTATGAACCTGGTAAATGCCCGGAATATCATGTCGTTCCCAGTTCGGGTTCTTGTACCACCACGCGCCACACACCACGTCGACAAGGCCATCACCATCCACATCGACTGTCAGAATATCAGTCCCCGTGTACGGCTTGTCTCGATCCAGAAGCCGGTGACGGAATCGGGTCAGTGCGGGCCGCACATCACGCTGCTTCCAGACCTGGATCCGCGGTATTCCCGTCGCTTCACCCCGCTCCTTGCCCACGATCTCCAGATTCCCATCGCCATTGACGTCATACGCAACGGCTTCGTCAGTGCCGCAACCACGATGAATCACCCTACGCCGCCAACTCCGGCCCCCATCCGATGTAACGTACCGGAGTAATCGTGCGTCCCAGTTGTACGGAGCGCCCTGCGGCCCAGCTTCCATCTCTGCTACGAGAATACGCGTCTGGTTTGGATTGACTCTTGCCCAGGCATCCAGAGAATGCGCGAACTTCATGGGCCGATCGATCTCATGCTCAACAAACGAGTCGGCGGCATTCTCCACCGTCCGATTCTCGTACCAAGAGATGCTCCCATCAGGATATTCGGATTCGGCAATGATCAGATCGAGTCTACCGTTCCCAGTCACATCTGCCACTGCCACCCGACACTTCTCTCGGAACCCCGGCGCATACGTCCTCCGCCGCCAAGGACCTGCAAACGGCCCCATCGCAGGAGGAGACCACAGATCAGGCCCGAGAACGATCTCGACCCGGCCATCGCCGTCGATATCGCCGACAGCCAGACCCTCGGCGTAGAACCCGGTCGAGACCGTATGCCTCGACCAGGGCTCTGTGGCCTCCTTGCCTCGCTTGTAGACAAAGAGGCCAGGCGTCCTGCCGCCGGCGGCGGCCACCAGCTCCCTTTCGCCATCGCCGTCCACATCCGTGAACAGGAAATCATGCGCGACGCCAGTGCAACAAGGGTCGACAGCGAGGCAACTCCAGGGCTCACGCAGATCGCGACCGGGCTTGAGCAACGCTATCGTCGGCCGTAACTCCGTCGGACTCAGTCTAGACGCTATGACCTCCAGTATTCCATCCCCATCTACATCCTCCAAGGCAAGACCCCCAACGAAACCCGACCCCTCAGCGATCACGTTCCTCTCGAACCTGCCCAGGCGGTACCACAAGAGGCCTCCCTCGCCCGCCACCACTATCTCCGGATGGCCGTCCCCATACAGGTCACCGATCGCCAGATTCCCAGGACTGGCCATTCCTTCGATGGCATCTATGACCAGAAGCTCCCACCACCTCGCGTCCATGTAAGGCCACCCCACTCCCGACCGACGCTGTCCAATCCCCAGGTTGGGCCACCGAGAACTCGCCCGGCCTCTTATGAAGCGACAACCAGGCGGCGCCCCGGATCCGCAACGAGGCGATGAGGGGACTCTCCGCCTCGCATGTTCAGCAGTCTGCGGCTGGGGATGACCCCTCAAGCATATGCCCGACAGATAGGACCTCAACATCCGACGAGGTCACTTGATCTCAATATAACTAAAGTCATAACGTCATGATGTATTGGATTATATCACATCACAAACCCTTTGTCAAGCGATCAGTCGTCCCCGATGGGTTCTGGGGCCATGTGAATAGGGAGCAACAAGGTGGTCATCGATTCAATCAAGCACTACCTGTAGAATCCTCGGTTTCGCTACGTACAGTGGATAGTAGCGCTAGGATCTACATCCGGACGGAATCTGCTCGATCCACTCATCCCCACGGCATGATCAGGGATGGTGCTAGACGGGGTTTCCTTGTCTCAGAGAGGTTGACACGCATGGTTCTTTGTGGTACAATACGGACATATCAAAGTAACAATGTTACTACTAAGACCATTGACTGCCAAAGTGACCTGCACCTGCCTATTCGACGGGAGCGGCAATGCACCACCCAAGACGGGTCAGCCGGAGCACAAACGTGCCCCTGTACCAGCAGTTGTACGATATACTGCGGGGTATGATCATACGCCAGGAATGGGAACCTGGGGACATGCTCCCCCCCGAGCCCGAGCTGTGCGAGCGTTACTCTGTCAGTCGCACTACCGTCCGACAAGTGATGGCCAAGCTAGTCGATGAGGGCCTGATCTACCGACGCCGTGGTCGCGGAACCTTCGTTGCCCATCCCACCCTCGAGAAAGCGATGGTCCGGATCCTCAGCTTCACCGAGGACATGCGCGAGCGGGGCCTTGAGCCGCGAACTCAGGTACTATCCAGCGGCCTCGCGCCAGCGCCCGAGTACATTGCGCAGAGACTGGAAGTGGAACCAGGGCAGAAGCTGGCCCGGCTGGAGCGTCTGCGACTGGCGGACGGCGAGCCACTCTCGATCGAGGAGGCCAACCTCGTGCACGACTACTGCCCGGGGGTCCTCCAACGCAATTATGCTGTGGTTCCGCTGCGTGAAGCTTTGGAGCAAGAACACGGGATCCGCTTGGTCCGCGCCAAGCAAGTCATCAGAGCCATCCCCGCGAGCAAACGTGTCGCACCGTTGCTGGGCATTGACCGCCTATCACCCGTGCTCTACATCGAGCGAGTCTCGTACTCACAGTATGACGTGCCGGTGGAGTTCCTGCGCATCCACTATCGAGGAGATCGGTATTCGCTGTACAATGAACTCCAAGGTTAGTGCGTCGTCAGGGTCGAATCGCTACGGTGCGACCGCAAGGCACTGTCGGAACGAATCCCACCTTTCGCGCACGCTCAAGGAAGCTTGCCCACGAACCGCGCCAAGAGAAGCTGGCACTCATCGCATTGGCGTGTCACAAAGGAGAGCGAATGGCCCGCCCATCCCTGTCTGATCTGAATGCGCTAGAGGAGACCGCCCGCGGTCTGCGTCTCGACATCCTGGACATGACGACCCGAGCTGCCTCGGGTCACCCGTCGAGTTCGTTCTCCGCCACAGAGATAGTGACCGCCCTCTTCTTCGGGGGCATCCTTCGGTACCGGAGCAATGAACCACATTGGCCCGAACGTGATCGATTCATAATGAGCAAGGGACACGCGGCACCACTACTCTATGCCGCCCTAGCGCGCGCCGGGTACTTCGCTCGGGATGAGCTCTGGCGCCTCCGCGAAATCGACAGCCCGGTACAGGGTCATCCGATTCAGGACATGATGCAGGGCGTTGAGGCCACCACTGGATCACTGGGACAGGGGTTATCGGTCGGCCTCGGCCACGTGCTGGGAGGGCGTCTCAACAACCTCCGCTATCGGGTGTATGTGCTGCTGGGCGATGGTGAGTGCCAGGCAGGGCAGATCTGGGAAGCCGCCATGGCAGCGGCACATTTCAAGGCCGATAATCTGGTCGCCATCTTGGACTACAACAAGTATCAGGAGACTGGGCCCATTAGCCGGGAGATGGCATTGGAGCCTATGGTCGAGAAGTGGCAGAGCTTCGGCTGGCACGTGGAGGAAGTGGACGGCCACAGCATCGTCGCGCTCGTGGAGAGACTGCGTGCAGCCCAGGAAGTCAGGGGTCAACCCTCCATACTGATCGCCCACACGATCAAGGGCAAGGGCGTGTCTTTCGTGGAGGCCGACTACACCTTCCACGGACGCGCTTTGACGGCTGAACAGGCCAGGAAGGCCAGGGAGGAGATACTGTGCGGTTAGGAAAGGAGACGGGGCCTCAAGCAAGCAAGCCTCTACGCGATGCTTTTGGCGACGCCCTGTTGGAGACATGTCGTACCGATTCCAGGATAGTCGTGCTCGATGGCGACCTCGGCAACTCCACCAAGGCTGAGTATGTACGCGAGGCTTTCCCCGAGCGTTTCTTCAACTTGGGCATCGCCGAGAGTAACCTGGTCTGTGTAGGAGCCGGGCTAGCTGCTTGCGGATTCATCCCTTTCATCGTGAGCTTCTCTTCGTTCCTGTTGTGCAACGCCTATGATCAGATTCGCCTTGCCATCTCTCTATCCAATCTGAACGCCAAAGTCGTGGGCAGCCATGGCGGCATCACGCTGGGCAAGGACGGACCAACACAGATGGGTATCGAGGACCTAGCCCTCGTGGGAGGGCTCCCTACGTTTGTCATTCTGGTGCCAAGCGACTCCGCATCGATGCACAAAGCAGTGCAGGCAGCAGCGGAGCACGTAGGGCCGGTATTCCTGCGCTCCAGCCGAATGGCGATACCGGATATCTATCCCAAGGACGAGTGCCCCTTCGAGATCGGCAAGGCCAACGTCGTCCGTCAGGGAAGTGATCTGACCATCATCGGGTGCGGCATCATGGTATCGATGGCGTTGGATGCGGCAGCCGTTCTGGCACAGGGGGGCATCGAAGCGCGGGTGCTTGACATGCACACCATACGGCCCATGGACCGAGCGGCCATCGCGGCAGCCGCCCGGGAGACCGGGGCTATCGTGACAGCCGAGGAGCACCTGTTGCAGGGAGGGATGGGTTCGAACATCGCGCGCCTGGTAGGGGAAGAGCATCCCGTGCCGATGCGCTTTGTCGGCCTGGACGATACCTATGTGGAATCAGGCGACCCGGAGGCACTGTTGTCCAAGTACGGGATGACGTCTCAGGACATCGCAATGGCTGCACGCGAAGTCCTGGCTGCAAAGGAAGCCCAGTCATGAAGATAGGCCGGGAATTGCAGCGTCTTCAGGCTGAGGGGCGTCCCATCCGGTTGGGAGTCAGCGGCGCAGGCTGGATGGGAAGTGGTTTCGTGGCTCAGGTCGCTCACATGCCAGGGATGGAAGTGAGCGTGCTGGCTGATGTCGATACCAGTGCAGCTCGGGAGGCCCTTCGAGCTGTCGGGACTGTCCCTGAGTCCATCGTGCAGGCCAGTTCGCCAGAGTCTGCGATGGAAGCGTTGCGAGATGGCAAGCGAGTCATCACCGCATCCTACAGCCTGGCACCGCAACTCGAAGCGGTGGATGTAGTCGTAGACGTGACACCTTCTCCCGCTATCGGCGCAGAGACAGCCTATGCCTGCATTCAGCACCGCAAGAACATCGTGCTGGTGAATATCGAGGCCGACGTGACAGTTGGGCGGGTATTGAAGATGCTGGCGCAGGAGGCTGGGATCCTCTACTCGGTCTCATCCGGCGACGAGCCGGGCTGCCTGATGGAGCTCTATGATTTCGTGACCACTTTGGGCTACGAGCCAGTAGTCCTCGGCAAGGGCAAGAACAACCCCCTGGATCGCTCGGCCACGCCAGATACGGTTGCCGAATCGGCGCGCCGCGCGAACAAGGATCCCTACCAGGTCGCGTCCTACGTAGACGGGACAAAGACCATGTTTGAGATGGCGTGCGCGGCCAATGCCACCGGATGCACCCCCATGAAGCGCGGCATGGTTGGCCCAGAAGCGAACTTGCAGACTGTGTCGCGCACCTTTGCCCTGGAAGAGGATGGCGGCGTGACCAGCTTCCCTGGCGCCGTGGACTTCGTCCAGGGCAACGAGATGGCCGGCGGCGTCTTCGTCACGGTGCGTATCCACGATGAGCGCATCCAGGCAGATCTGGAATACCTCAAGGTGGGACAGGGCAGATACTACACCTTCTTCCGACCCTATCACCTATGGTTCCTGGAGGCCCCAATCTCCGTGGCGCGGCTTCATCTCCGTCGAGAGCAGTGGATGGTGCCCTTGGATCAACCCGTCGCCGAAGTGATGACGGTAGCAAAGCGGTCGTTGAGAGCAGGTGAACGGTTGGACGGTTTCGGCGGCTACACGTTCTATGGCTTGATAGACCGGGCGGAGACCGCAACCCGCCTGAACGCGCTTCCTGCCGGCCTGGCGCCGGGCGCTGAGGTCCTGCGGCCCATCCCGGCGAACGAGATCGTGACCTGGCAGGACGTCGGGCTCGACGAAGAGAGTGTTCTGGTCAAGCTACGTCGCCAGCAGGATTCATTGCAGTCCGGCTAGGCAAGAGTTGGTGTACCTGCCGACGCTGTTCCCAGACAACGCGACTGCTCGGCTGGTCACACGTGATCGGTCGCAGCACGGCCAACAAGACGGCCGGCCGTGCCGGGCACGCTGCAGGACATCTCGACATCCTGGGCTGGTACGAGAACAGGTGAATAGGAGAACGGGACCATAGCTCTTCCATGTTTGTGGAGTGAGGAAAGGAGTACGCAAGAATGCGTGTCCTTGCTGTCGGTGCGCACCCCGACGATCTGGAAATAACGTGCGGCGGGACTCTGGCCAAGTACACCCGGCGCGGAGATCACGTCGTTATGTGCCACGTCACAAAGGGAGACAAGGGGCACTTCCACATCCCCAGCGAAGAGCTTGCTGAAATCAGGGAGAACGAAGCGCGAGCTGCGGCACGGATCATCGGCGCCGAGACGATCAGTATGGGATTCCTCGACGGTGAAGTCCCGGCCGGTGACCTAGGGATTATGATGAAGTTCGTCGACGTCATTCGTCAGGTCAGGCCGGATGTCATTGTGACCCACGCACCCAGTGATTACCACTCCGACCATACAGCGGTCAGCAAGCTGGTCGTCGACGCCAGCTTTCACGCCAGTGTCCCGTACGTCCGAACGCAGCACGAATTCCACGCCAAAGTAGCGCCTATCTACCACATGGATACGTATGCTGGCCTCGGCTTCTCCCCCTGCGAATTCGTCGACATCACCGAGACCTTGGAGATCAAGAAGGAGATGCTCTCGCAGCATCAGAGCCAGTTGGTCTGGCTCAAGGAGCATGATGACTATGACATGCTTGACTCCCTGGAGACGGTGGCCAAGTATAGAGGCACCCAATGCGGTGTTCGCTACGCCGAAGGCTTCGCCCCTTGCCTGCTCGCATTGCGAGTCAGTCCTGCAAGACTCCTTCCGTAGGACCGCTCAGATGATCGTTCGCTCGAGCAGCAACAGCAGTAGCCGGGCTATTACATGACAATAGTGAGATGAGAAAGGAGACTGGATCCGATGGAAAGGGCACTTGGAATCGGGATATTGGGCCCAGGATGGGTGGCCGCCGAGCACATCGCTGCCTGGGAAAAGAACGCACACACCCGCGTGGTCGCCATCTGCGGACGCACCAAGGAGAAGGCGCTTCGGCTCAGGGAGGCCAAGGGCCTCCAGCAGTGTGAGGTCTATTCGGACTACGAGGAGATGCTTACGCAAGAGGATCTGGACATCGTCTCCATCTGTACTCCCAATCACTTGCATGCCGAGGAAGGTATTCTCGCAGCTCAGGCGGGGAAACACATGCTCATTGAGAAGCCAGCCGCCATAACGCTCCAGAGCCTGCACGCTCTGGAGGACACCATCACCAGGGCAGGTGTGACGGCTGCGGTCGGCTTCGTCGCGCGCTGGTCCCCACTGCTACAAATCATCAAGTCGCTGGTGGGCTCGGGAGCGATTGGCTCACCATTCTATGCCGAAGTGGACTACCGCAGTGGCATGTTGGAATGGTACAGTGGCTTCGACTGGAGCCGCAAGACCGCCACCGGCGGCAGTTCCTTCCTGGTGGCCGGCTGTCACGCCATCGACGCGTTGCGCTGGCTGTTCGGGTCCGAAGTTCAGGAGGTTACCGCCTACAGTACTGGCTGGGACAGCCAGTACGAATTCGACGCCACCTGCGTTGCAATCGTGAAGTTCGAGAACGGGGCGGTCGGCAAGTCGCTCTCTTCCATTGAGCTCAATATGCCCTATGGCTTCAACATCGAGCTCTACGGGGACAAGGGCACCATCCTCAACAAGAAGCTATATTCACTGTCGCTGTTGAAGGGACAGACGGATTTCGCTGAGATCCCGTGCGTTGGCCCGGCGACCTCCGATGTCTCGCACCATCCCTTCGAGCCAGAGGTGGACCATCTCGTCGATTGCATACTGCAAGGCAAGGAGCCCATGACGAGTATCCACGATGCCGTGAAGACGCATGAGATTTGCCTGGCTGCGGACATATCCGCCGCCGAGAATCGTCCAGTTAGGCTACCTCTGCCGCGAGGCTAGGGGGGGCAACCCACGTCCTTCTCCCAGCGGAGTCCAGCCGATTCTGCTTCAACCTGTTCTTGGCAGGGTACAGATTGGGCATCCGGAATCTAGTGGGAGTGGGCATAGGCGAGGCCTAGGCTCCATCAATGACCAAGAAAGTCCTGGCAGTCGGCGACGGCAATATCGACGTAGTCTTCGCTGGCCTGTCGATTATCCCGCGACCAGAGCAGGAGACACTGGCCCAAGACATGCAGATCCCGGTGGGCGGTCAGACCGCGACGTTTGTCTGTGCGTTATCCGCCCTGCGCGTACCAGTGGTCTTCCTGGGCAGAGTGGGTGACGATGAGCATGGGTGAATGGCCATCAAGCAGCTCGAACAGGTCTGGTGTGGATGTGTCCGGTGTGGTGACGGATCCGACTTCGAGCACCGGGGCTACCGTCGTTCTGTCCACCGGCGCAGGAGACGTCTTCAACTCCGGCTTCATCTATGGATATCTAAGCGGCCTGGCCTCAGAAACGCCGCAAGGTTCGCCAATGCCTGTGGTGCTATCTCGGTCTCCAGGGTCGGCACCACGCGCATGGTGTGTAGTGTGGCCGAGGTCCAGGATTTCCTGGCCAGCCATCGAGCGTAGATGGGACTACCAGAGCCGAGACCCCACGCAAGAGAAGGAGCGCTAGGAGTAGCCAGCAATGAAACAAACACGAGAATGCAAGCACACTCTGTCCGAGATCATCAACCAGCCTCTCGCCTGGGCTGCGACGATTGATATCGTAGAAGCCAAGTCCGACGAGCTGCTGGAGCTCATGGATGGAGTCGATGAGATCGTCTTTACCGGTTGTGGATCGGCGCTGAACGTCAGTGTCACCGCCGCGGCCACGTTTCAGCAGTTGACGGGCATCAGGGCTCGCGCCGTGCCGGCTGCGGATCTAGAGTTCTTTCCCGACACAGTGTTTGCCAGCGACGGCGCATACTTAGTCGTGCCGATCTCCCGTTCGGGATCCACGACAGAGACGGTCATGGCCAGTGACGTTGCGACTGGTCGAGGCATCAAGACGCTCGCTATCACCTGCTATCCCGACAGCCCGCTGGCTTGCCGATCGACCAGGACTCTCACGTTGGAGCCCGCCAACGAGCAGAGCGTCACCACAACGCAGTCGTTGACCAGCATGATCCTCACTACCCAACTCATCAGCGGCATCATCGCAGAACGCAGTGACTATCTGGCAGAACTGAGACTGCTGCCGGAGCTGGGCCAACAGGTTATCGATAGATACGGTGAGATGGGACGCGAGGTCGCCGAGACGGCGAGCATAACGAAATTCGCTTTCGTCGGTTCTGGCCCCTACCTGGGCCTGGCCCGGGAAAGCCAGTTGAAGATCAAGGAAATGACCCTGCTCCCTTCTGACTCCTACCCTGTCCTGGATTATAGACATGGTCCCAAGTCGAACGTCGACGAGGAGATGCTGGTGACCCTGTTCATGTCAGATCGCGGGAGGAGGATCGAAGTAGAGTTCTTGGAAGAGATGAAGTACCTCAATGGCAATGTTCTCGTAATCTGCGACAAGGCCGAGCTCGACACTGCCAACTGCGCGGACTATTCGGCCGAAGTCAACTCCGGGCTGTGCGACATGGCGCGCGGCATCCTGTATATGCCGCCGATCCACTTCCTGGCCTACTACAAGTCCCTGGCGTTGGGGCAGGACCCTGACAACCCCCGAAACCTCACCTATTGGGTAGAGACACTGAGGCTGTAGCCTCAGAGAAGAATGATCCGATCAGTCTGGGCTCCAGACAGTTGGGAGGATCCCAGCGCAGAGCTACCCGCGTTTCGCAGTGCGCTACTCTGGGCGGGGGCAAGCGCAGATCGAGGACCTGGCACTGTCACCGACCAGTACAGATCTGCTTGTGATCGATGCTTATCTATCGCGATGATCAGGAACGCCTGATTGGGGTGAGATGACTGACCCATTTGGTTAGCACTACAGCTGCACGGCACAGAACATAGCCGTGGCACTGAGAGCTGCCTGTGGTGGGGGTTCGGTGTTGTCCGACATGAGGTTCGCTCCATCCTTCACTCTGCAGCGAACTGGATTCTGAACTGATTCTGCAGCGGTTGGGAGTGAGGCTCGGCGCGACAGAGGTTGACACAGACCCATCGCGAGTATAGAGTAGTGGCACAGATTGATCCGCTAGGGCCCTCCGGCGTATGGGATGCCATTCTCCGAGCGCCCCCATCTCTGCGGTGGGAGGAAGCAGATGTCCACAACGGCCACGCTGTCCGGTCTGCGCATTGCAGTGCTGCTGGAACAGGGCACCAATCCGCTGGAGTACCACTACTGCCGCCTAAGGCTCGTTGAGGCAGGCGCCGAAGTGACAGTGGTGGGCAATGAGCGTCTGGTCTACGACTTGGAGGATCACAGTACTGCCCGTGCCGACGCGGTCATTTCGGACGTGCGCAGTGTCAGCTTCGATGGCGTCGTGATACCGGGCGGTCTGGGTCCAGAGAAGCTCCGTCGGAACCCGGCCATCGTGGGACTGGTGAGAGATTGTCACGAGAGGGGCAGGGTCTGCGCTGGCATCTGCCACGGGCAACAAGTGATGATCTCTGCAGGGTTCATGTCAGGGCGCCGGGCCACGTCAGCGTGGAGCATGCTGGATGACCTGCGCGCGGTGGGTGCCAAGTGCGATCCAGTTGAACGCGCCGTCCGCGATGAGAATGTGATCACAGCCATCTTCCCCACAGACCTGCCCTCTTTCTGGCAGTTCGTACTGCAGGCGTTTGCCGAGATAGAGCACAGGGAGCTGCCACCAGGGTATCCAGACAGGCTCCGAGGCAAGCGCCTCGCCATCGTGATCGATGGAGCCTCCGACAGCGTCCAGACCAGCTACTTGTCCTACCGCGTCGAGGAAGAAGGAGGTCACGCTGTCCTCGTAGGACGCAAGGCGGGAGACACGCTCAGCCTGGCAGCTCCTCCGTGGGAGTGGGGTGAGCACGGCGTGCGCATGACCACCAGCGCCGCGCTGCCCAATCTACGTGTCGTGGGCTCCTGCGACGACGAGGCCGAGGTAAACAGCCACGCCGTCGCGGCTGATGAGTTGGACGGGATCCTGCTCCCAGGTGGGCTGGGCACGTGGATGATTCGTGGTCATCCAGGGCTGCATCAGCTTGTCCGAGAGATGCTCGCGGCCGGTAAGCCAGTGGGGGCCATTGGGCGGGGCCCGAAAATACTGCTGAGCGCTGGCGTGCTGGAAGAACGCACGGTCACCTCTGCGCCGCAGATGCGCGACGATCTCTGCTATGCGGGCATCAATGTAGACGATGCTCCTCTGGTCCGAGACGGCAACCTGCTCACCGCCAGAGACACCGAACAGCTTCCCGCGTTCGTGGGGGCCATGGTGCATATGCTGGTGGAGTAGGTCTGCATCGCCTCGTTCGGCATGCACTCGCCCGGCTTACGAGCACCCCACCGCGCTCTGCAATGCCGCGCCGAACCTCAGCCCGTGGTCGGCCGCAAACGAACGGAGAGCCCCCAGATTCGCCTCGGGGTGAATTGTGTGCGGGGAGGTAACGCTGAACGCCGCCAGGAGGACCCCGAAGTCCATGGCGGCATCGAGCGGCTGGTCGCCGTGGCCGTTGGGCCACCATAGTTGCGGGTCAGTGATTTCGATCTCCAGAGTACCGGTGATCGCACCGTTCTTCAGAAGGGCCTCGGTCTCACGCGTGTGCCCATCGGGGGCGGTGAGGCGCAGCACAGCCCTCAGATCATCATCCAGCCATCGCTCCAGGGTGACGCCAGCTTTGACGGTAACAGCACCGGCGACATGAAGCTGCCGCAGATGCACGTTCTCCAGCCGGGCGACGGAGCACCCTTCCAGCCGAATGCCCTTCCAGATTCCGACGGGCGGAAGCCTCGGCCCCCAGTCCCATCCGAACTGACAAGGGGCCTTGCGCAAGTATGGGCCACCCGGT
>Ga0180432_10003059_pt1 | contig 24289 bp, 19 predicted proteins | sample SS_ome_10_FD_132414 | JGI IMG/M metagenome (GOLD analysis project Ga0180432, IMG submission 132414) | Hypersaline lake sediment archaeal communities from the Salton Sea, California, USA - SS_1_MS_2 metaG | ecosystem: Environmental > Aquatic > Non-marine Saline and Alkaline > Hypersaline >... | reverse complement strand
TTTTCGCATGATATTCCTGTAAACGCAAAAACATTGAGTGGCATCTTGGTAAACAAAGGAAATTATAGTAAAGCCTCAACAATAGCTGACAGTTGCAATGTTTGGGCTGGAAGAAAGATTGAAGTAAAAGACCTTTCTTCGCATAGACATATCAGCGGCGATAAAGACATTCCTAAAGAATGGCCTGGAGGTGATCCGAATGCTTCTGCAATTCTGCAGACCATGAAGATTCGGGTAAAGCAACAGCAAGCTCTAAGAGTTCAGGACGCGGTGTCAGTTCCGGTCACTCACAACATGCATCATATCCGACGAGACAGAAGGATGATGTTAGCTCATTAACTTTTCTAAGATTTTCATTAGGGTGAGGTTCAATACAAAGCCGCATCTTAGAACATCCATGCAAATATTCAACACTCACTGCCTCGGTTTTTCTGTAGAAAAACGTAGATGTCGTGAAATCGGAACTTCAATTCTCCCTCATATAACCCTCCTTTTGTTGTTGTTCGGTTTTATTTGATAGTAGGAGGTAAACGAGTAGGCAATATCACTCCCAAAACTCCCTATAGAGGCTAACAATTTCTCTTTTATGAAGGAAATCGAATCGTCAAACTTGATTGTACTGTCATTGATAAAGGGCTGAAGTTCACAAAATTGCTTCATTTCTTCTTTATATTGGTTATAGCATGTACTAGTGCTGGGCATTCAAGAGATGTTTGAATTCTTAAAACATCTCTTTTTTTATGTCCGTGGCCAGCACTCTTCATAGGTGTGGTCGAATTCGTGGATACTGTAGACTTCTCTTTGGCCAACGCGTGCATGGTTGTCGATAGTGGACATCTCCTCTGAGGTCAGTGCAAAGTCGAAAATTTCCAGATTTTCTTGGATATGCTTGGGGTTTTGACTTCCCGGGAAGGAGAGGCATCCATGCTGGAAAATCCAACGAAGGGCGATTTGTGCGGAAGATTTTTGGTGCGCTTTTCCCATCTCTTCAAGAAACGGATCGCTTCCCAACTTTCCACGGCTTAGAGGAGCCCAGGCTTGTGGGGTGATGCCCTCTTTTCGGCACATCTCTAGGAGTTTGAAATCGCAGAAATAGGGATGCATTTCCGTTTGGATCCATTGAAGAGGAATCTGGAGTTCGAGAGCGCGTTTGAGGTGGTGGACGGTGACATTGCTCATTCCGATATGGCGGACGAGGCCCTCCTTTTGCAGTTCGTGAAGAGTTCCTAAGGTCTCTTCGATCGGAATACGACTGTTGGGCCAGTGGAGCAAGTAGGCGTCGAGGTAGTCCATCTCCAGTTCGTGAAGGGTGAGTTTGATGTCTGAGAGGATCCCTGAGTGGGTTTGGTCACTGGGCCAAACTTTTGAAATGAGGTAGTACTCTTCTCTATTTAATGTGTTCAGTGCTCTGCCTACAGGAGGGAAGTTTTGGTAGAGTGTCGCGGTATCAAAGATGCGGTAACCAGAATCCAGTGCGTCTTTAACGGCGCGTTCGCAGACCTCTCCGCGATAAGGGTAGGTGCCGAAGCCCACTGCTGGGGCTTTAAAGTGTTCGATCTTGCAAAGGCCCGATTGGGTGAGTTCAATCGTCATTTTCTAAAAATCCACAAAAAGAGGTTGATGAGAACAGTGAGAAACAGACTGAGTAGTAGCATCGAGGCGATGGGAAAAGAGATCCAAACCTTCTTGGATTTGTAACTGAGGTCACCAGGAAGGGATCCTATCGGGAGTCCGAATTTACCCATCAGCCAAACGATCCCACCGATGAGAACGAGGAGGACTCCTATTACGACAAGTGTTTTAGCCAGCGATTGCATAAAGAGGATTATAGACTTTCTTTAGAATATTTTGTAAATAATTGTAAGTAAGTTAATTGTGATTTATATCATCTTTTAGTTAAAGTGAGGATGGAGGCTTATTTATGGATGATACGATCAAAATTTATGTCGGTACAGACCCCTTTATGAAGAAGGCTGAGATGGCCCTTTTAAAGAGTTTAGAGAAGACCACCTCTGGGCCATGGGAGGTCATTTGGATGGACTATGCAAGAGGGGGAATTTGGTCGAATTGGAACATAGGCCGTCCTCGCCGCAATCCCTATCCAGGACAAGGTTGGGGAACAGACTTTACATGCTTTCGCTTTGCGATTCCTGAAGCAAATGGTTTTGAGGGGCGCGCGATTTATCTCGATGTCGATATGATTTTACTTAAAGATATCCGAAACCTCTTTGAACATCCGATGGATAAACCGGTGATGCTACCGGAACATTGGGATGTCATTCTTTACGACTGTGCGAAATTCAAAGACTTGGATTGGTGGCCGAAAATTGAGGTCATGAAGCCGAGTGGAATGATGATGAATGAGTATGTCAAGCTGCTCTTAAAAAATGACTATGTGAGCTTTGATCTTCCTGAGATCTGGGACTGCAGAGATGGAGAAGGGTATGATCCGGAGACAACGTCCCTTATCCATTACACCGATATGAATACCCAGCCCTGGAAGCCCTATCCCAAGCGTTTCGAATATCCACCCCATCCACGGCCTGATATGGTTGAGCTGTGGGAGAATCTTTACAACGAAGCTTTAGAAGAGGGCTGAAAAAAGAGCTCGGTGAAGGGCTTTTTTGTGAGGTGATTTTCAATCGCTTGCTTCCCTGAATAGAGCAGTTTTTCAGGCAGTTGGTCCATTGGAAAAAAGCGCATTTCGTCGCATTTATCGGGTTCACAGTTTTTGATCTCACCTGTATATCGGTCAGTTGAGAAGATAAAGAGAACAATCTCATTCGGGTTCTCTTGAGTTCCTGCGATATGGAGAGTCGATGAGTACTTCAGATCCTCTACACGGACGTCAATCCCCAGTTCCTCTTTTGTTTCTCTAACAAGTGCTTGAGAGGCGGGCTCGCTCCCATCGATACCCCCGCCTGGAGCTGCCCAAAAGCCATCTCCATAGCCGGTATTAGCTCTTTTCATTAAAAGGACTTGATTCTCTTGAAAAAGGAGGAGGCAGACGGCGACATGGCATTGAAAACGTTCCTGTTGCATGCCACTATTTTATCTTTAAAGTGGCTTTAATTGCACGGATTACCGGAGAGGTTGTTACGAAAGTTGTTTCGGACATGAGCTGGATCGTCGATCTTAAAAAAGTCTCTATTTCATCATTTGGCAAACGGAGATGGAAAAGGCGGAGCTGCTCTTCAAAGGAGGCTTTTTGACTCTCCAGCATCTCTTCACTGCAGGGAACGAGTGTGAGAGAAAAGTGCTTCTCAAGTAGTTGACAGAGCTTCGGGTTGACCGTCCTCTCTGCAAAAAAGAAATCCAGACACTCAGGGTTGGATAGAAGTGCGGTGTAGGCGGCAACTCTTTCGAAGAATTCTGAACAGAGGCCTATTTCATCTCTTAGTTCTTCTAGAAGGCCGTGGTAAATTTCAAAGAGCTTGGAGTGGGTGATTGAGCTGTTGCCACGATGGGTCGACATATCTGAAGTGATGAGTCCTTCAAGAGTTGAAATTGCCATCTGTAGAAATGTTGCTTTATCTGATTCCACATAATCACCCAATTCGGAGAGAATGTCGACGGCTTGTTCCACAAATTGCGGATGAAGAGACTTTTGAGTTTGAGTTTCACAGAACTTCTCATTCATCCATGACTTGACTCTGCCTAAGAAGGAGAGTGCAGTAGAAGGGTGGGATGAGCGTAAGTAGCTCGGGAACTGCGTCAAAAGGAAAAGGGTATGGGCAAGAGCGGAAGGTTGCCTTGAATGAACAAGACGCTCGATCAGTCTATAGAATGCTTCGTGGTCTTCGGTTGAATGGGCTTCGCGGGAACTTGGTGCAGCTTGAAGAGAACTGATTTCCAGGTGGTACAGAGGTGTTTCAAGGTGGGGTCCAAACGAGCGATGACAAGTGATAGAGGAAAGGAGTCGAATGAGTAAAACATTCCAGGGAGTTTTTTGAGCTCGGTAGGTGACAATCATCTCTGAGAGCTTTCGAGCGAGTTCAATCTCTTCTTCGGTAAGCACTTCCTTTTCATTAAAGTGTTCGATGAGCACTTCACCGACTTGCTCAAAGACTTCGAAATTCTCTCGATGGTGAAAAAATTCAACGCCTATATCAGCAGAAAAGAGCGTTTCCATCATATCGATCAGGCGTTCTGGAGTTTCTTGATGATGGGGGTAACCTTTGCGCCAAAAAAGGCGGATCACCTCAATCACGGCAAGTCTTGAGTTGCTAGGAAAAGCGAAGTTCATGATAAAGCCAATAGCAGCTCGACAACATCCAAAATGCAAAGGCTTACCTTCTTTGAACCTGGTGATGAAATCGACCGTCAGTTGGCGGGCTTTCTCGCCTATTGGGTTCTGATGAAACTGTATGATTCGAAGAAAGAACTCAGCGGAAGCCTTTAAGGGTTCTGAGGCGTGTTTAAATAAGGATTCACACTCGCGATAGGAGGAGGCGGTTTTACCTCGGACTGCTGAAGTGAAAGCGTCACAGCTCTGAATCCAAGCTTCAACGAGTTGGTCTGCAAGCACATTTCCGCCCGCTGTTTTTGCATACTCCATGGCGCGTGGTAAGCTGGCGAGACGCTTTAGAATTTCAAACTCCGAGAGGGATTTGAGAAAATCGATGTAAGCACTTCGGGCTTCTTGTGTAAGGATTTGAGTTTTTTTTCGGTTCCGCATGAGTTCAAGAATTTGAACAAAGATTCCCAATCTCTCTGTCGTGTCTCCTGGATCGACGAAACGATCGAAAATCACGATCAGCAACTGTAGAGTTTCGAAATCCAATAGAGGAAGTTTGTGAGCAGAAGCGAGTTTTTTGAGTTGGTGAGAGACATGGGGAAATAGATAGGCTCCCATTCCAAAGTAGGAGCGAGAGAGGAGTTTTCTATAGAGGATGTTGAGCTGTTCTTGAGGTTTTGTACGGCCCTCTAACTTTCGACAACTCTCTTCATCTTTTAAAAGATAGTCGAGGAAGTGGAAAATCTCAAGGGGGATGGAATCGGGATCCTGCTCCAGGAAATGGTTGAGTGCAGTAAAGGCAAGGGTCTGGAACACCTCCATATTAAATAAAGAATCATTGGATCGTAGTCTACTGATGGCCACTCTTGGGAAGGTGGTGGTGTAGTTCCCCGATTGCAGGAGTTTGAGAAGGAGTTGCAATTCTTTCAGCAGGTTTTTTTCTTCTTTCAAATGGGGGATTTTTGTAGATATGGCTCTTCGTGTTTCAGCAGAGAGTGCATCGATGTGTGGTAAAAGATCTGCTGCTCTAAAGGAGTCTGGTGTTTTGAGTACCTGATCTCTTAATGTCCTGTCTCCTACCTCTCTAATGGTTGCAGATGAACAGCCGAGAGCCAAATGGCATTTCCTTAGGTCTAGGGGGCGATTTTCTTCGATCCATAGCGCCAACCAGGCCTCAAGATCTTTGGGGCCTTGTTGTTCACTTTTATCTAGCCCTTGTCCCCATTCATCCAGCCATCTTCCGATCACCGAGGGGTCGATGCAATACTTACTAAAGGAGGGCTGTTGTATGACTTTAGAGGCTAAAACAAAATCAGTGGCAGGATTTAGTAAACAGAAGAACCTTCCCAACCATTCGGGAGCATTCTCTAATTCAGCGAGTTTACCAAGAAGCACGCTTCCGACACGCCTGCGAGAGTCAGTTTCTTGAACTTCTTCGAAGCTTTTAAGAGCTCTTTCTGCTTCTTCAAGCGATAAAACTTGATTGTCTTTCAAAAGTGTTGAGAGTTTGCTCGCCACGATGGAGGAATTTTTCTTTCTGACTTGGAGGATTAAAGTGTTCCATAGGAAATCTCGTTTCTCTTTAGATGAGTAAAGGCTTCCACTTTTTAAGTGATCCCACAGGTTTTCTACCAACTCCTCTTCTTCATTGTAAAATTCTAGCATCCAACTGAGAATCGATTTGAGCTGGTCTTCTAATAATGGAGGGGTCTGTTTATTATTGAGTAGCTTCAATAGGAATTGGAGGAACTGATGGGGCGTGAGTAGGGCAGAAATTTCTGCAAAATGTGCTGCAGCGATCTTAAGTAACGGTCCACTCTCCGTGCTAAGAAGAATGTCAACTAAAGCGTGGATCTGTTCTTCCGAATTGGGTGGAAGAAGGGTCGACAACTTTGTGATGTAGACTCCTGTAACCTCTGTTCCCCGTGTTCCAACCATCACACGTCCCGTAAGGTCAAAGTAGTCCTGTTCTTCAACGACAAGGTTTCGGAGTAGTGGTGATTGGAGAAGGGGTTCCAGTTGTGCCGGTGCGCACCCTGCAATAGAGAAAAGAAGGTTCATCCCTCTTACAGCTAGCGGTGAGTCGGGTGTGACTTTGCAATATTTAGCCGCTTTTCTTAGGAATTCAAGTGCTTCAGTGTAGTTTCCGTCGCCTGTGGCTCTTTCTGCTTGTTCGATGAAGTGTGTGGCTGTTTCTTCAAGAGTGAGGAATAGATCTTTAACTTCTTCTACACCCTTGAGTCGTGCCCTCTTTAAGGAGGCTTCAACATCACCTGGAAGAGTGCCTCGCTGTGCCTTCGCCACTCTCCAGACTCTCTCTTCTGAGGGCTTTTCTCTATCTAGAAGAAGAGACGGGATCAGAATGAGAAGTTGTGGGTGACAAGCTGTGATGAGTCTTGTATCCAGCAGCTTAAAAAGGATGTCGAGAGCAGGGGGCAAAGAGAGGGAACAGAGCTCGGGAACCATATAGTCGACAAGCGATTCAAGTTCGGTAAAAGGGAGCAGGTTAACTCCGCCACATGCATTGATAAAGTCTGCAGGAGAACACTTGTCGCGACAGGTCTTTAAAAATTTCAAAAAGAGTGCTTTTGACTTTCCATTGAGGGGCTCCTTTGGAAGACGGATTTTTAAGATGTTGTAGATTTCTAGAAGAACCTTTGGTTCCACTCGATCCTCTGAGCCCTCCACAAGTTTTAGAAATCCAATCCACTGATCTTTGTGTGGAATGTCTGGATGGAATGTCAGAATATCTAGGTAGAGAGCTGCTGCCGTTGCTGGATTGCTTGAAAGAGCTCTTTTGTAAGCGGCGACAGCTGCACTTCTCTTCATATGATGGATTTGAGAGAGGTGTAGGAGCTCATCACAGGGTTGTGCGGCAACTAGAGCACTGCGCAGAGGCGCTCTGCCGTTTGGAAGGGATTTAGGAATCCATTGATAACGTTGACGAAGCTGGTCACACTCCTCCACCGGCGGATTCGAGCAGAAAAAATCAACCATCTCGCTAAGGACTTTTTCTGTTAAGAGAGCTTCAGGATTCAAGAGGTGTGCGATGAAATCTCTAGGAAGGGGGGTAGAGAGTGCAAGGCGAACGGTGAGTCCAAAAATTCCAGGTGGAAGACGGCTAGCGTGTTCAAAAGATAACACTTCTCCACTCTCTGAAAGCGGGAATCTTGAAGAGATCCCATTATAGCTTGAAAAAGAGGTTGTGACCTCTTGGTGTCTTAGTAATTGTTGTAGAAAGCGCAACGAGAGGGTCACTTCAAAAGAAATTTTAGTGACTGAAGCCAGCTCCACATAGTGGGTTAGAACACGGCGTCTTGTCTCCACATTTAGGTAGGGGGGATCTGCTTCTACAAGCGTTAAAAGATCGTGGAGGATCTCTGCCCCCGGTTCTTTGTTGGCTCTAAAAAGTCTTTCGACCCCTTCGGAAAGAAGCCTTCTGCGCATCGGACAGTGAGGAAGTCGAGTCAGCTCCATGAGCAGGTCTAGTAAAGCGTCTGACTCTTGGATCCACCTTTGAATGGTCGATTCTGCTGCGTGCAGGATGGAAATTGAGGTTGAACTCTCTGCACCTTCAATCACTCTTAACAGAAGAGGTAAGCAAGCGGCAGAGAGGTGGTGGGGCTGTTGCATCACTGTTGCCGCCGCTTCACAAAGTTGGGCTGTGGAGAGACGTTCGTTGAGGACCTTTTCAAGGGATTGAACAAAAGAAAAGAAGGGATCTCCATGCAGAACAGCTGCTGCTCTTCGAAGAAGTGTCTCAGGTTTTAAGTTCAGTCCGATGGACGCCTTGACTGCCTTTTCGATGAACTGAATCGCTGCCAGAATGCCCTCGGAGTCTTGAAGTTGAAGTGCCGCGTTGACTCCATGCTCGTAGTAGCGACGGTTTTTCGATTTAGGCATCATGGATCTTGCAAGTAAAAGAGCCAGATGGGGGTTTTCTTTTTGAGCGACACTGAGGATGTGCATTTTTTGCGGTTGCCTAGCTGAATTGAATCGAGATTGAATGTCTCTGTGATACCGTTCATCTTTCGCTCTGATGAGCGTATAAAGACCCTTCATATCAGGGCTGAGTCCTTTTCTTTGAACGGACTCATACCAAGGTATGTGAACAAAAACCTTTTGAAGAAGAGGATCCGCTTTCAGATAGGGAAGCGCAAGCAGGACTTCACTCGGTGCATGGGTATCTGGCTGAATTGAAGCAACTCCAAGATAGAGTTGTATACCTTGGAAACGAGTGGCTTCCCTTTGAGCCAGCTGTTCAGACATGACAAGCCACTGCTCAAGTAGAGCCGAGGGTGGGTTTCCTGTTGGAAGATGTTTCGGTTCTCCGTAAGGAGGGGAGAGGAAAGGAAGAAGCGGGACGAGTGGTGCACAGTCTATCATTCCATGGTAGGGTGGGATGGAAGTGTAAAGGCTTCTGGGCCACTCGAATAGGTAGTTTTCACTCTCAAAATGGAGCTGGTGATAGGGGCTGAGAATTGAGAGGCCTGAGACAAGGACCAAAAATTGGTGAAGCTGATCGAGGTTCAATTTCCTGTCGATGAGCTGTTGAAAGAGCCATCCTAGGGGATGTTTTTCCCAATCTTCTTTTCGGTTTAAAATGGCGCCAAGTAAGACCTCTTCATCGTAGTGCGGTTTTAGAATCAATAGGGCGTTGATCAGGAGGTAAGTGAATTCATCTTTAAGGGTGTTGAGATGGGTGCTGGCGAGACGTAACTCATTCGCGACGTACTTCACGACGTCATTGGCATGGTTTCCAATTTTTGGGTTACCAAGAAAGGCAGTGACAAGGGCCTTTTCTTGGGTATTCGTCGGGGGAGACCAACCATGGGTTCTATCGACAAGTGCGCGCCGGAGATCGGATGGCTCTACTGTTGCCTCGCCCTCTGAGAGGCGCGAATATCCTTGGATAGAGTCAAGAAGCGTGGCCCATCCACCAGCGACGGAGCCCATAGGTCGCACCTCTGCTTCATGCTGTCTTCGGATAAACGGGGCTTCAGCTAGTGTCCAGTCTCCGCTAGTGAAAGGGCTCGCTTGACGGCTGAGTGTTGAAACGGACACAAAATCATGGTCTCCAAATCGATACAAACTCATGAGTGTTGGGTCATCTGGATCGCGGCTTTGTGCAAACTTATCCGGAAAAAACGTTTCCATTAGACGAGTTTGTAGAAGGTTAGGGGGGCAAGGGACGGGGACAAACCTTTTTGTTCTGAGGCTTCCACAAGCTTTTTCCCAGGTCCTGTGGTCAGGACTCCATTGTGTATGTGGGTGTTGAACGAGAAATTCAATGATCCTTTGTGCGACTTGGACAACGGCTCTGAGATTGTCTGAAGGGGAGTCTGTGACGGGTAGGCGGATTTTATGGTCGGTATCGTTCGCAGGACGAAGTGTCATTCCCTCAATTTCACCACGCAATTCGACGAGGATCTCTCTGCTAGGTGTCGCTATGGCTTGCTTTTGGATAAGATGGTTGATGGCGTATCCAAGAGCTCTAAGTAGATAGGGGGTTCCGAGAGTTGTAAAAGGATAGCTCCCCTGTACCGAAATCGGAGCTTCTGGGAAGTGTAGCATCAAGTCTCCGAGGATGGCGCGAACTGAGGTGTTGACGTGGGTGACACCCGTTTTATCATACCCTCTTATTGGAGTATCTAACATCGCATGAAGACGCTCGACTTCACTATCCTGAAGGGGAGGAAGAGCGACTTCATGAAGCTCCGGAATGGGAAATCCTCTTTCATCCACAACTCCAATTTTTCGAAGGAGCTCGCGGATTCGTAAAAAGGTGTCGGTTCCCGAACGGACTATTGGGGAATGGGGAGAAGAAACTAAAGGATTATTTTGAACGCTCATAGTAAAGAAACAGGATACACTCTGTTTCTTTATGAATAAAGACTACTCTTCTAAAGGAACCGTTTTTTCCAACACTTCTTTTGTACAGAAAATCGGAGCATTATGCATCAGAGCGAGGATGATCGAATCGCTGGGTCGGCAGTCGATCTCGATGATGTGTCGGATATCGCCGATCAATAAACTTGGGTGAGTTTGAAGAAGCGGGAGAAAGAGGGTGACGGGAGCCAGGAAGACAGAGGGGCTTATTAGGGGGATGAAACAGTGTTGGACTTTAGATTTCATGGATAAGGAATGCACTATTTTTGGGGGAAAGGTCAATTTTATACGAACCTCTAAATCGTTACAGGTCGTATTTTTGGGGCAGTTCAAAAAAGACTATTCCATTTTCGATTGTTATGTATTAAGTTTTTTCTTAAACTATAGAAATCAATGTGAGGGAAAAATCTATCATGATCTCTTCTGAAACAAGTCACTTCGTAAATCGACTCGTAACAACCCTAGATCATACCCGTTTACCTCTAGAAGAGCCTGGTGACGACAGTCGAAATAAAAATCACTCACGAATCACCCCGTCTGAAGCATTTCCCCGAGGAGATGATCGGCACTTAAAGGAAGTTTTAATCGAGGTGATTCGTGTAACTGCTGAGATATACAAAAAATACAACAGCTCTTGCTGGTCTTTCTCCCACTCTCATGGTTGGCGTGGAAGGCGCCGTGTTGACGCTTTCGCAAGAGAGGTCCAGAACAACTCCTCTACATATAAAGAATTGAAAAATATTGTTCTCCGGTATTTAGCCAATCCGGCAAATGGAAATGAGCATCCACACTCTTTTCGACCCCTATTGAGAGATCAGCTAGAAAAGAGTTTTCCTGGGTTTTTCATTGATTATGTAAACGATGATTTGAAAGACCATTTATATACACTTATCTTTGGTAGAGAGCTGGAAGATAGTGAAGAAGTGAATTACGAAGGCGACAGGATAAATATAATGGCCGCAAGAACGCAAGCGGTTGCAAGTTGTAACTTAAACCCAAGAAAGTTCAATATGCGGTTTCCGCGTATTGCACGTGCTAGAGGTTCCTTGGTTCATGTTGGAGAGCCAAAGTCCTTGACCTCCTATCTTCCTGCCTTTCCCACTTTTCCCAAGCCCACTTTTGAATCTTTCTACCCCTTTCCCATGCGCGAAACAATTCCAGAACAGGATCTATTTGCTGAAGTGGAAAGTCGCATAAATGATGCGAGAAAAAGTCTCTACCGAGCAGATCACATCAGTGCTCACATTTTTCATCTTTCAGTTAATTCTAGAAATTTTGCTGATATAAGCTCTGAGTATTTTTTGGTTCTGTCTTATAGAATTTTTACATATGAAGAGCTTAAAACTTATTTTGAAAATCGTTTTGGACCGGAACTGCATCCTCGGAATTGTTCCCATTGTGAGGATATGGTAGAAGATCATAAAACTCGATTCGAAGAAAAAGAAAAAAAAGCAGATGAGCGATACCAAAAAAAGTGCTCAGAATACTATGAGAGAGAGCGTTTGGAAAGAGAAAGGACTAGGAGGCAAGCTGAGTGGAATGCAAAAAAGGAGGAAGAACGAAGACAACAAGAAATTCAAGACACTTATAAGAGGGCTAGAGAGATTCTGGGCCGACAACTCGAGGTAGATCTAGAAAACGACCATCATCGCGATATGGTCAGGCAAGTTCTGTTTAGGGCATCCCCCTTAGATGACATTAAACTCTATGAAGCGAAAAAAGAGTTAGGATCAATAGAGTCGGTTTGTTCTTAACATTACAAGTCAATTATCCAAAACAAGTAGCTTCCGGTCTAAGGAAACCTTAAATTCTCCATCTGAATCCTAAGTCATTCTGGAAAACTGGGTCGAGCAAATGTTTAGACCAGAGAGTTCTTCTGTGATTGTCTAGATTTTACTCTTCTAAAGGAACCGTTTTTTCCAACACTTCTTTTGTACAGAAAATCGGGGCATTATGCATCAAAGCGAGGATGATCGAATCGCTGGGTCGGCAGTCGATCTCGATGATGTGTCGGATATCGCCGTTCATTTGCTCCACGAAGAGGCGGGCAAAGTAGATGGTGTCTTGGATGTCATAGATCACGACCTGCATGACCCGGATTTCAGCAGCGCCAAGAAGCGAGTTGATCATGTCGTGCGTGAGGGGTCTTGGCTTCTCTGTGCCTGTCAAAAAAAGCTGGAGGGTTTTACCTGTGGAGGGGTCGGTGTAGATGGCAAATTTTTTCTTTTCGGTGCCGAGGACAATGACCGTATAGGCCCTAGTCTGCATGACTTTTTCAAAAGAGAGGAGGACGAGTTCAGACAAAACGCTCATGTGCGGATCTCCACGGTTCCATCGGCATGCCCGACGATCACTCGGCCCGCCATTTGAATGAAGAATCCGGTCTCCAGAACGCCCGGTATCGCTTTCAGGCGCTCCTCAAGCTCTTCCGCCTTTGCAAAAGAGTCACTCGGTTCGATGTCGATGATGTAGTGATGGTTATCGGTGAGGTAAAGCGAGCCCTCTTCATTTTCGCGTAAGTTTGCTTGAAGCCCTAGGCGTGTGATCTTCTTTAAAGTGAGCTGTGCTCCAAAGGGAGCGACTTCAACAGGGAGTTTTACGCCGCCAAGTTCGTCGTGGCACTTCTCGTCATCGACAATCACGACCATTTCATCGCTGTTGCTTGCCACGATCTTCTCACGAAGAAGAGCACCACCACCACCTTTGATCATCCGCTTTTTGAGATCGATTTCGTCAGCACCATCTACAGTGAGGTCGATGCGGCTGATCTCGTCGATCGAAAGGATTTCGATGCCCACACGACGTGCATGTTCTTCGGATTCGATAGAGGTGGCGACGGCCTGGATTTTAAGGCCCCCTTGAACGCGCTTTGCGAGGTGGTCAATGAAGAATGCGGCTGTGGAGCCTGTTCCGATCCCAACCAACATCCCTTCCTGCACCCATTGGGCTGCCTGTTGACCTGCTGCCTCCTTGGCTTTAGCGACTTTGTCTCTGCTGGAAATTGTCATGATTTGTTATAGTTATTTTTTTCTCATATTGGAGTTGAATGTGATTACTTTACAAGAGCTTTGTCAGCAGCTGGACCAGCTGTATCAGCCTGGTAGCTTTCGAGATTATTGCCCGAATGGGTTGCAAGTCGAAGGAAGAGAAGAGGTTAAAAAAATCGCCACGGCCGTCTCTGCAAACCTAGAGACGCTTGAGGAGGCGAAGGAGAGAGGGGTCGACTGCCTGATTGTCCACCACGGCCTTTTTTGGAAAGGAGAGGATCCACGCATACAAGGTTCTAAGAGAGAGAAGATTCGACTTCTTTTAGACGAGGGAATCTCTCTTTTAGGGTATCACCTGCCCATGGACGCCCACCTCGAAATTGGGAACAATGCCTACGCGGCAAGGCAGCTGGGCATGACGGAGCTCGAGCCGTTTGGTGAAGTGGATGGACTCTTCATCGGAGTCAAAGGGAAGGTCGCTCCCTGTTCTGGAGAGGAGCTCCAATCCAAACTTGAAGAGTACTATACTCACTCCGCCGCTGTTGCGCTCGGGGGCCCTCAGCAAATCGACACGATCGGGATTGTCTCTGGAGGAGGTTGGAAGTTTTTGAGTGAAGCGGCAAAGAAAGGTGTCGATGCCATGGTCTCTGGAAACTATGACGAACCGGCATGGTCGATGGCATTTGAGGAGAAGGTCCATTTTTACGCACTCGGACACTCCGCCACAGAACGGGTGGGTCCCAAGGCTTTAGCTGAATGGCTTCAGAAAGAGATGGGTCTCTCTGCTGAGTTTATCGACTGCTATAACCCATTCTAACACGCTCACTTAGGCTGCGTGGCGAGGAGGACGCTTCGAATTTAGGAAAGGCCACAGGTAGAGCGTGGCTAGCTCCGAGTAACTTCACTCCTGGTTTCTGCCAAGATGCAGGGGTGCTCGGGACAGTAGGGGATAGCGACTTAGCGAGATTTTTTATCATTAGGACCTCCAAACCTCCTCATAACAACCGGTGTGTAATAAATCAAGAGGGGGCCTAACAAGATAATTAAAGTCCTTGCATTCAGGGGGTTTTTTAATTATCTTGTCACTATATTATGTGGACACGAACCAAAATCATTTGCACGATTGGACCCTCCGTCTCTACCAAAGAGAAGATCGCTGAATTGATCGCGGCAGGGATGAATGTGGCGCGCCTGAACTTTAGTCATGGGTCTCATGAAGAGCATGAACCGGTCATCCAGATGCTGAAGGAGGTGCGCGATGAGATGAACGCGCCCCTTGCCATCATGCTCGACACTAAGGGGCCGGAAATCCGCATTGGCCGTATTCAGGGGGGTGAGTGTCTTCTCCGGAAAGGGCAGGAGTGGCTCCTTCAAGGTGAACGGATCGAAGGAAACGAGGAGCGAGTCGCGCTTGTTCCCGAATCTGTCCTTGACCAGTTAGAAGTCGGAACGAAGGTCCTCTTTGATGATGGCTACATCTCGTCTCATGTGACCAAGACCGGCCCCGAAGGGGTGACCGTCCAGATCGATCATGGGGGAATCATCCGCAGCCGCAAGGGGGTGAATATTCCCGATGTGCATCTTGACCTCCCCGTGATGAGTGAAAAAGATATCGAAGACATCCGCTTCGGATGCCGTCAGGATGTGGATATCGTCGCAGCTTCATTCGTCCGCACTGCACAAGATGTCATCTCTGTGAAAGAGTTGATCCATGAAGAGGGAAAGACCGATGTTTGGGTGATCGCCAAGATTGAAAATCGCATGGGCGTCGATAACTTAGAAAGCATCCTACATGTGGCTGATGGAATCATGGTTGCACGTGGTGACCTGGGAGTCGAAGTTCCTTTGACGCAGGTGCCACGCCTTCAAAAAATGATGATCCGCAAGAGCTGTATCTCAGGGAAACCCGCCGTGACAGCAACACACATGCTGGAGTCAATGATCTCCAACATGCGCCCGACACGTGCTGAAACATCCGATGTGGCAAATGCCATCTACGATTCGACCTCTGCAGTGATGCTCAGCGCGGAAACGGCTGTGGGTAAATTTCCGATTGAGGCGGTTCAGGTCATGAAGTCGATCGCTCAAGAGACTGAGGCCGATTTTCAATACCGCGACTTCTTTGATCACCACGCGAGTATCGTTTATCACAACGTTCCACTCTCTGTGACTCTCGCAACAGTGAAGACAGCCTACAGTTCAGATGCGAAAGCCGTCTTTGCTTTGACCAAAAGCGGAACTACAGCCGCTCTCCTATCAAGATTGCGACCACAGATGCCGATCGTCGCACTCACTCCGTCCAAGAAATGTTTCCACCAGATGGCTTTTTTATGGGGAGTGATTCCTCATTACTGTCCCGAGCCAGATACGGTGGACGAAGCTTTTGAAAAAATTAGCCAGTTCGCTCTCCAAAAGGGGATCGTCTCCTTTGGTGACCTGGTCGTTGTGACGGCAGGGCGACCCTTCGGTTTTGAAGGGACGACCAATACCATGATGGTTGAAAGTATTGGTGAAGTCCTCGTCCGCGGTGAGGGGGGACGTGGTGAGATGGCGTGGGGGAATGTCACCATCCTCTTTTCTCTTGAATATGTGGAGCCCTATCAGGTCCGCGACCAGATTCTCGTCCTCACGCGCTTCTCAGAGGAGTACCGCCCCTTCTTGGAAAATGCTCGAGGAGCGATTCTACAAAATCATGTTGAAGATACGCAGTCGGCAGAGATCCTCCTCCGTGAAGCAGCTGAGCTTAACAAACCTGCCATTGTCCGAGCAGATGATGCCTGCCACATCCTCAAAGAGGGCAGTCTTGTCACCCTAGACCCAGAAAAACGGCTCGTTTACAAGGGTATCGTCACTTAATCTACTATTTTAAAAGCATTCGTAAAACTGCCGCAAAAGGCTATTCGGCAACTCCAACCAAACTCCCTCTTAGAAAGGGTGCAAGACCCTTTCCAGAGAGGAATTTATGTCAAATTTATCGAGCTTTTTGTCCCATTTTTTAAATCTCTTATGAAATATCCAGGTTAATTTCCTCGTTGGCACGCTTGATGCTTTTCTTCTTAGGTAAACAAGGAGGGAATTATGCTTACTCCAGGCGATATAGGTGGTGTTCATACACCTCCCCTGACTCAGCTCTTTAAAGATGTTAGTGATACACGTATCAAGGACCACTTCAATCTCAGTATTAATAAGAAGACTGGTGAAATTGCTCTAAATCCCATAAAACTCACTGGGGAGGAACATAAAACACACATCGAAGTTTTTGAACAAGCGGCCAAAGTTCTAGATGGAAGTGTCACCATCAAAGAAGTCGATAAGAAAGTTCAAAAAACAGTGAAGCGCGTCGTAAAGTGGGCTAGAAATGAAGGTGCTGGCGATGCAAAAATGGGTGCAGGTATTGCAGCTAACATACTTAAGGGATTTGCAGAGTACGAGAGAGACCGTCTCGAGATAGATGCAAGAGTGGATGAAATGTTGGAGGCGAAAGAAGAAGCTGTTATGAAGATTACATCAAATGAGTTCTTTAAAAACACAGCGAAATATCAACACTTCACAAAGGACAATCTTAATTCCATCGTTATTGGAATCTCTGATTTGTCTTCAGAAGGAAGTGCTTCAAGAACAGCCACGCTTCCACAGGATTATGTTCGCTTTATACGTGGTCGAGGAACTAGCGTTTTAAATAAAGATGGCGAAGATATTCTTCAAAGCACAAGGGATAGAATTTTTGATACGGTTGCAGTGAAAGAAGATATCCGGGAAGCATTTCTAGAAAGGTTTGCATTACCAGAAGGTACCCACGAGGCATTTTTAGAAACGGGTATATTGCCAGAAGATATCCGTGAGGAATTTAAGGCTATGGGCAGATTTCCAAAACGCTCAGATTACATAGAAATAGAGGACCAAGAATTAGGGGACGAAGAACGGAGGGAAAAGAAAATAGTAGAGGAAAAACTAAATGCTTTTTTAGATAAAACGCACGGTCGAGTGAACTACGAAGAACTAAGTCAAGTTTTAGAGACAATGGTGGACCATCTTGGTCTTAAAACAGTTATGTATGATGCTGAGTCTAGTCTTGGAGATATAATAATTAACACTTTTAAAGCAGAAGTAGGTGAAGAACCTGCTGAGGTGTCTCCAGGACAAGCTTTGGCAGTTCTACTCAAGTCACTTGAAACGAATCCCATATTTCAAGAGGAGGGGAAGTTTCATAAGGAGGGGAAGGCGTTGCGAGTCGGGCTAAATCACTTCACACAGTCGTTTCAGAACAGTGGAGGAATTGCAGAGATTCTACCTAAGCAGGCTCTGGGTTTTCGTCTAAAGCACAATAACACTCTATCCAAATTGGAAATTGCGATGAAAACAGATGAAGATGGAAAAACACGAGTTACTTCAGATCACGTGAGGGTTTTTCAAAATCCCGCTTTTGATGAAAGCGGTAACTTACTCTCTCTTGACGAAGCGCATGCTGTCCCTGAACACGAGGTAACTGGCCAACTCACCTACAAAGTTCATGTGGAGAGTGATAGTGAGGGTGTAATAACTGCCACGAACGTCAGTTCAGTGGAGCGGCCTATTGTTGACGATCCTGCCGAGCAGAGAGAGCTCGATCTCAAGGCAAATCAAATTTTAGTGATGGCAGAACTCTGCAAATTTGAGCCTGTACGTACGATCGGAAAATGCGAGCGTACAGTTACGTTCTTTTAAGTTGGCTTAGGAGGCTTTAAAACTACCCTGGGAATTAAAATTTTAGTTCGCTATTAAAATTATCCCTCCATCGGGTATAATAATGCCCATGGGTATTCCGACTGGTATATACAGCTTACCTCCTGAAATTGGAGCTCTTGTCCTTGGGCATTGTAGCAGTCCTGAGCTGCGAATAGCAGCTTCTTCCTCTGGTGTGATGCGCGATTTTGCCGCCCTCGTTGTTGATGGCCGTGCTACAACAGCTATGAGAGGGGCGATGGAACTCATGGCTTCCGCAGATTTGGGGGCACGCCGAGCTCTTCAATCCTTGGAAGAGTTACCATTGAGGAGTGTTGTCCAACGAAAGCTTAAGGAGACCCCTCTTCTAGATGAGGCGACCCGGATTGAGGCTTTAGTCCAAAATGGTAAGCCCTTTGAGCACACGATTCTCTTCCCTGAAACAGCGATTTCTAAGCTGCACGCCCATTGGCGTGAGCCACCCTCTGGCGTCTCAGCGATCTTTTCTACGTCGGGAGCTTTTCAGGTTGGGGAACGGGTCGTCGCCCTTCCCTTCCATGTTACGCACAGGAAAGAGTTTTGGATGGCGACAGTCCGTGAGATCAAACCAAATGGTGCCGTCCGTGTGGCTTATGGTTATAAACCTGAGAAAGGAACCTATTACGACTGTACTACTTTGAAAGCCGGGTATCTAGGCAAAGTGCTTCTTACGACTGGAGAAGAGGTAGAGAAGAGTAGCGGAGATCCGGGGATTTCTTGCTAAACTCACGTGTGATGGGTCTAGGAGCTCGCGCGTAAAAGATCTCCTCAAAGAGGGCATCGATTTCGTCATTCCACTCTTCACTTTGATCAATCTTTTCTAGTTTATCCATAAAGGCTAGTAACTCAGAAAGTGTCATCTCCTTCGACTCTGCAATTTCAGCAGCGAGGGAATAGTTCCCTACAAAACTCTGGAGGACGCGGAAGTGGGTCTGGCTTTGTACGATGATAAAGACATGATCAAAGCGGATGCTATCTGCAAGGTAGAGCCAGTTCTCTTCGCTATTCGCGTGCGCTAAAATCTCTCTTTTAAGGGCGCGTACACGGGCGGTAGGAGGTGGGATGACTTCTTTGAGGTCTTTGTCAAAGCGGTGTTTTTTTGCGTAATAGAGAAGCACAGCCCTCGCTGTGGATGCACAGCGCTCTTTGTCTTTTGGCCACGGTCGGATGCCAAGTCGGTTCTCGAATTCTTCGGCATATTCAGCGAGCTGATCGCTTTCTTCTGCTAGAAGGGCGAGCTCTCGGATGAGAGGTTCACGCTCTTGTCGAAGTGAGTGGGCGATCTCTTTTTTTACACGGGCGTAGGTTGAGAGCGCTTCTTCAAGAGTAGAATAGGCCTCTTCTTCCTGAGTTGTAGAGAGGCTGTTGAGATTTTTGGCCATCTTGAGCGACTCACCGAGGCTCCAAATCTGCCAACGTAGAGTTTCATCGACGGTGAGGGAGGTCGATGCTTTTTCGAGGCTCTCTTGAAGGATATGGATCTGCTTACGAAGGAGGTCGGGAGTCGGTGGAAGGAGTGTGAGTGCCTCTGCATGGAGCTCATCCATCCCTTGCGAGATCGAGGAGTGGAAATAGCGCTTTTGCTCGATGAGGTAGATGCTTTCATCGGTCGGCTTCGCTAGCTGATCGGCTCCTGATAAGAGTCTCTCATTCGGACTCGAATAGAGCTGAAAAGGGCTAAAAAGCGTAATTAATGCACATAATATCGTTATCATAGACTAATATTATATGCTATTTTTGAATTAAAGTAAATATTTTAATTATTATCTTAATATAAGAATTACTTTAAATCTTACTGTTTAGTGGGTTGAACTGCCTTTAAAATCGTCGTGAGTAAGGCTTGGGCGAGGAGCGCTTCTTCGCTCCGGAGATCCTTGAGCTCTAGGTGGCCAATTTCTGCTGAAAGGCCTGGGAGCTTCAGGAGGGGAATTGGGTTATTCATCGTCACGGAGAGTCTAGAAAACTGCAGTTTTTTGATCAAAACAGAGCGCTCCTCCTCAGTGGAGGGCTGTTTTTCTAAACTGGTGGCTTTGGCGAGAGCTGTGGAAGCTTCATCCAAGCTGTTGAGGGCGACTTTTGGGAGGCTAGTGGTCAGGGAGACCCCATCTGCTTGGATGAGCGGGAAAACAAGTGTCTGCTCAAAAAGGCTGCTATAGTCGACGTTGATGAAGAGTTTTTCAATGGTCGCTTGAAATTTCAGCTTGGGATCGTTCATCTCGAGCCCCCGAAGAGTGACGCCGCCAAAGCCGAGGCGGGCGCTTTCGAGTTGAACCGGAGTTCCGAGTTGGCGGGTCAGGAAATCTTCAGCAAATGAGGTTTGCATGGTCCAAAGGACTGCAAACACGAGTGCGAGTAGAAGTAGGAATCCGCAGAAAAACTTTTTCATTCTTGAATTAGCCCCACTTTATTTGAAAATGGGGCTCACTCCTTATTTTTTAGTATTCCATTTGTGGCATCGCTGGCTCTGGCTTCTCTTCAGGAACCTCTGTGATGAGGGCTTCTGTGGTGAGGAGAAGGGAGGCAATCGATGCGGCATTCTCAAGAGCGGTCCGTGTCACCTTCTTTGGATCGATGATTCCAGCCTTGAACATGTCTACGAATTGATCATCTAGAGCGTTATACCCTTCGTTCGTAGGTAGGCTACGGACTTTCTCTAGAATGAGCGACTCTTCGACTCCTGCGTTCCTTGCAATTTGCTTTAGGGGAGCAGAGAGTGCTTTGGAAATGATTTGAACTCCTGTTCTCTCATCTCCATCGAGTTCACTCGCGAGTTTGTTGAGAGCTTCGACGCAGCGGATGTAGGCAACTCCTCCACCAGGAACGATCCCTTCTGCAATCGCAGCCTGGGTGGCGTGTTGGGCATCGTCCACACGGTCTTTTTTCTCTTTCATCTCGACTTCAGTGAAGCCACCTACACGGATGACACCGACGCCACCCACGAGCTTCGCGAGTCTTTCCTGAAGCTTTTCTTTATCGTAATCTGAGTCTGACTCTTCGATTTGGCGCTTGATGAGGCTCGCTCGCTCTTCAATTGCTTTTTTGTCGCCAGCTCCTTCTACGATGGTGGTGCTCTCTTTGTCGACGGTGATCTTCTTAGCACGTCCAAGTTGCTCGATCGTTGTGGACTCGAGGCTCATGCCAAGCTCTTCGCAGATGACTTGGCCCTTGGTTAAGATCGCTAGGTCTTCCAACATCGACTTGCGGCGGTCGCCAAAACCCGGGGCTTTGACAGCGCAAACTTTGAGTCCAGCACGGATGCGGTTGACGACGAGTGTGGCAAGCGCTTCGCCTTCGACATCTTCAGCGATGATCAGGAGGCCTTTACCCGTTTCAGCAACGGCTTGAAGGATCGGGATCATCTCTTTGATGTTGCTCACTTTCTTATCGTAGATCAAGATGTAAGCATCATCGAGAACGCACTCTTGGGTGTCTGGGCTGGTCATAAAGTAAGCAGAGAGGTAGCCTCTGTCAAAATTCATACCCTTGACGACTTCGAGAGTGGTTTCAAAACCTTTCGCATCTTCGACAGTGATCGTTCCATCTTTACCCACTTTTTCGATGGCGTCCGCGATGATCTTTCCGATTTCTGAATCGTTGTTTGCAGAGATGGTTGCCACTTGTGTGATCTCTTGTTGGTCGCTCACTTTTTTCGTGATCTTTTCAAGCTCTTCGACCGACTTTGCGACGGCCTTGTCGATCCCACGTTTGATGTCCATCGGGTTGGCTCCAGCAACGACGTTACGGAGTCCTTCGCGGTAGATAGCTTCAGCGAGGACAGTCGCTGTGGTGGTACCATCGCCGGCTTTGTCAGCGGTCTTGCTGGCCACCTCTTTGACCATCTGTGCACCCATGTTTTCTGCTTTGTCTTCGACTTCGATCTCCTTTGCAACAGTCACACCATCTTTTGTGATGTGTGGAGCACCGAAAGATTTGTCGATGATGACATTTCGACCTTTAGGGCCGAGAGTCACTTTGACAGCGTCGGCGAGCGTTGAGACACCCTTCAGAATTTTTTTACGTGCAGTCTCTTCAAATTGGATTTCTTTTTTAGTCATTTTACTTGTCTCCTTTACTCTTCAACGATCGCAATGATTTCATCAGCCTTCACAATAAAGTACTCTTCGTCATCGAGAGTGACTTCTTGACCCGAGTATTTTTCAATAAGAATGAGGTCGCTGACTTTGATTTCGACAGGAATCAGTTTTCCATCGGCGTCGCGCTTGCCTTCACCCACAGCGAGGACGCGAGCCGTTTCTTGTTTTTTCTTCGCCGAATCGGGAAGGATGATACCGCCCTTGAGGGTCTCTTCCGCTTCGAGTCGCTGAGCGAGGATGCGGTTCCCGAGGGGCTTGAGGTTCGGAGTTTTAGTTTTGCTCTTTTCAGATGTTGTCATAGGAATTCCTCCTTGGATTTTTGGACCCAATTATAGGAGGAAATTCCTATTTAGGCAAGCTTTTAGCACTCTGGAGGTTGATTTGCTAATCCAGAAGTGTTTCTAGCTCACTGAGAGTTTCATCAAAACGTTTGGCCAGCTGGTGGATCGGCTCTTCTGTTTCCATGTCCACTCCTGCATTTCTCAGCAAATCGATCGGTGGTGCAGAGGAGCCCGATGAGAGGAAGTGGAGGTATTTATCCACTGCGGGCTGTCCTTCTACAAGAACCTTTTCTGAGAGGGCATAGGCAGCGCTCAGGCCTGTGGCATATTGGTAGACATAGAAATTGTAGTAGAAGTGGGGGATACGTGCCCACTCGTAGAAGCCCTCTTCATCATAGGTCACGGTGTCGCCAAAGTATTGACGGGTGAGTGCCTCATACTCTTGTTTGAGACGCGCTGGTGTGAGGGGTTCAAACTGCTCCGCAAGCGTGTGGATTTTGAGCTCAAACTCTGCAAAGGCCACTTGGCGGAAGAAGGTCGCTCGGATGTCTTCGAGCTCTTGGTTCAGAAGAAAGATCTTCTCCTCTTTTGAAGAGGCTTCTTTGAGGAGTTTCTTCATAAGTAGAGACTCGTTGAAGGTGGAGGCGACCTCAGCCACAAAGATGGTGTAGTCGCTGTAGTGGTAGGGTTGGTTCTTTCGAGAGTAGTGGCTATGCATGCTGTGTCCTGCCTCGTGGGCGAGAGTGAACACATCGCGGATCGTCCCTTTGAAGTTCATCAAGATATAGGGATGGCTATCATAGCAGCCGCTAGAGTAAGCACCAGAGCGCTTGTTTTGGTTTTCGTAGCGGTCCGTCCATGCCTCGCTCGTGAGTCCTTTACGCAAGGTCGACTGATACGCTTCTCCGAGAGGAGCGACTGAGTCGACCACGAGGTCGATCGCTTCTTCGAAGGTGTAGGTGCGGTCGAATTCAGAAGTGAGAGGAACATAGAGGTCATAGAGGCGGAGTTCATCGAGCTTCAGCTGTTTTTTACGCAGCCGAAGGTAGCGGTGGAGCGAGGGAATGTGCTGGTGGGTGGCTTTAATGAGGGTGTGGTAGACCGATGAGGGGATTTCGTTAGGGTAGAGCGCTGCGTCCACACAGGTTGGATACTTCCGAGCTCGGGCGTTGAAGAAATGCTTTTGTACAACACCTCCTAGAAGCTCGGCGAGTGTGTTTTGGTGGTCTTCGTATTTGTCATGGTAGGTGAGGAAACAATTTTCTCGTAGTGTGCGGTCAAACCCACGGATATAAAGGGAGTAGTTTGCGTGGGTCAGAGGGACCTTTTCTCCTGTTTCATTTTTCACATCCTTAAATTCAAAGTCGGTGTCAGAGAGGGCGCTGAACGTTTGGTGGGGTGTCTGCAGAGCAGGTGAGGCGAGGGCGAGCAGCTCCTCTTCACGCTGAGTGAGGGTGTAGGGTTTGAGGCGGATCATCAACTTCAAGAAGTGGTGGAACTCAGACAACTTCTCTGACTTTAAGTAGCGGTCGAGGATGTTTTGGTCTAGGGCAATGAGCTCTGGCTCGAACCAAGAGATCTCTTGGCCCAGTTGTTGGTAGACCGTCATGATCCGCATGTAGGCATTTTTATATTTTTCATCGGAGAGGTTTTCATCGTGCTTGAGGTGGGCGTAGGTGTAAAGTTTGTTGACGAGACGATGGGTGTCTTGAATTCTCTTCACCGCTTCGAGAAGCATCTCTTCGCTTTCACCCAGTTTACCTCGGAAGTGTAAAAGGGAGGGCCAATGGGGGAACGTTTTGGATTCGATCGCTTGGTCGAACTCCTTTTCCCAAGCTGCTAGGTCTTCATATAGGACCGTGAGGTCCCACTGGTCTTGAACTTGAACTTCTTCGCGTAACAGGGTCATGATCGCTCCTTTTGTAGGCCTCTATAAAAAAATGCCAGTTTACGGATTTTCTTATTATTGGCAACTAAATCTTTTAAAACCAAAGAGCTAGAAAAGGTTGTTGAAATATATACCGAATTCCGTACGATGCGAATCAAAGGTAAGCCTACGAA
>Ga0180432_10003057_pt1 | contig 24302 bp, 25 predicted proteins | sample SS_ome_10_FD_132414 | JGI IMG/M metagenome (GOLD analysis project Ga0180432, IMG submission 132414) | Hypersaline lake sediment archaeal communities from the Salton Sea, California, USA - SS_1_MS_2 metaG | ecosystem: Environmental > Aquatic > Non-marine Saline and Alkaline > Hypersaline >... | reverse complement strand
TAGCGGTTGATTCTGTCTGTGGTGGGCTTGCCTCGGGAGCGGTCTGCGGCGGTTTCACCACCGTGGCTGTGGGCGCATCACGGCTGATTACTACTGCTGGCTCAGCATCGGCGACCTGCGCAGTCGGCACTGCCGGTTGAGCAGGCTCCGTGAGAGGCACCGGCGACAGGCGAGACGCCTGGCCTACTAACAACACCGGCGCTTTGGCTATGGCGGCTGAGGTCGGCTGGGGTATGTCCGCCGGGCGTGCCGCGAGCTTGACGACGGCGCTGTCCGCAGTCAGCTCCGTCGAGACGCCTTCGGCCAAGGGGTTGAGCGGCTGAGACGGCGCAGGCTTGAGCCTTTGAGGTTCGCTGGGCACTTGCGCATTACGCCGAGCAGGCTGTTGGACAAGATCCCGGCTCGGTGCCGTGGAAACCGACTGCGCCGCCGCAACTGCATCCGCGTCTGGGCGCAAGCTGGCACGGGGCGGTGCGCTCGAGGCGTTGGCGTCGGTTGCCGGGTGGGTGGTAGGTGTTGTGCCGGCGGCAGGCTGCTGGCTAGCAACGCGGCGCGCCCGGTAGTACTCCAGCACGCGCGGCACATAGGCTTGCGTTTCCTCATACGGCGGCACGCCGTGATACTGGGCGACGGCTCCCGGGCCGGCATTATAGGCTGCCAGTGCCAGCACCGGGTCGCCGAAGCGCTCAAGCTGCTCCTTGAGGTATCTTGCTCCACCCTCGAGATTCTGTTGGGGGTCGAATATGTCCTCCACGCCCAGATACCGCGCGGTGCCGGGCATAAGCTGCATCAGGCCCTTAGCACCGGCCGAGGACACGCAGCGCGGATTATAGTCGGATTCGACTTTGACGATTGCGTGGAGCAGGTCGGGGTCGAGGCCGTGGCGAGCGGCGACTTGAGCAATCATGTCGTCGAATCTGCCGCCCGTAGTGAGCTGAGGTGAACTGCTGCCAGCTAGCTGAGGAAGCCCAGCGGAGGCTGCGGCCTGGCCGGCGGAGTCCTGCAGGGTGGCCTGCTGGAGCCAGGCGGCAAAGTCGAGGCCCGGCACGGCAGCCTCGCCCATACCCAGCAGCCGCAGCCGCTGCTGAATCTGCTCGATCCTGTTGGCCAGTTGGCCAATGCGTCCTAGCAAAGCCTGCTCCCTGCAAGTCGCATTCGAGAATTTCTGGGGTTCAGATGCTTCTCCCGGTATGCAGTCGCCGACGCGCCCCGAGGTGCTGTGGCGAGAACGCGTGGACAGGTGCTTTGCATTATCTGCTAAGCTGTCTCAACTGGCTTCGAGCGGGTCCGGCGCTTTCAACTCCAGCAGCGGCGCGCCGGCGATACTGACAGCCGCCAGGCCGTTGTACCTGGAGTTGTAGGCCATGGTGCCGGCCTCATCGAGGGTCCGGGTTTCGGTGCCGGCCAACTCACGGAGGTATTCCTGGTAGTGGTTTTCCCGCAGCCTTTGCAGGGTCTGGCGCTCCCGGCAGGCTTCCATCAGGCCGCGCCGCGCTTGCGACACTGCCTCGCGTAGTTGCCGGCAGCGTTCCGCCTGCTCGTCTATCAGTTGCGCCATGCGCCGGCGGTAGGCGTCATAGTCCAGCAGGGCCATGACATCTACATCGTCGCGTCCCGCGGCCTGCGCGGTTTGTTCGGCCAGGCCCAGCAGCCGCTGGTAATGCCGAAGCTGGTTCTCGGCGGCATGATACTGCCCCTGGGCGGCGGCGAACTTGCGGTGGGCCAGGTCCTGATTGCGTTTGCGTACCTTGAGGGCCGTCTGCAGAGGGAACTCAAAAGATTTCATAACACGCCTTGCCCGGGACGGCCGTAACAGCGACCGCCTCTTTTTGTCGCGGATTGATCGCCTAGGTCGGACTCGCCTGCCGTCGCCTCAGTACAGGTAGCTTCCCAGCCCGACTGTCCGTGGAGCTTGCCCGGGACTTATCCCCGTACTCAAATTATCGGCATACCACCCGAGGCGCTTGAGCGAATCGCGTAAGCGCCCGCTCATTTCTCGCTCAGGTGGATGCAGATAACCATCGCCATGACCGCGCCACTCACAGCAAACATCGCCGTCATGAATGCCAGTATGCGATAGGGGCTGGCGGTAGGCCCGATCAGCAGAATGAGTACCAGGCCGGCTGCAGCAATCGCCGTGAAGCTGCCAAGGGTCGTGAATAATAGCCTTTTCAGATTGGCCCAAGACATGCTCATGACACCTATCAGATTGAGCCTACGCTGCCGGGGCTGCGACAGCCTCGCCGGGGGCCACGACCCTATCGGGAATATCGTACTTCCTCATCTTCGACCGCAGGGTCTTGCGGGCGATTCCCAGAATCTCGGCTGCCCGAGTCTTGTTATTGTCCACCGCTACCAGCACCCTCTCGATATGGGCTTTCTCAATCTGCTCCAGTCCTACCAGCGCGCCGGGGTCCTCCCCCGGCCCGGCCTCTGCCGCTGCCATGCCCTCGCGCTGGCCATGCGTCCGGTCTGGTCCGCCGCTACCGTTCTTCAGCGCCTGCAGGTAATCGGGCGCTGAAGCCGAAGCTCCCAGCATCAGATGATGGGCCTCGATGGTGCCGCTGCCGGCGATCAGCAGGGCCCGCCGCATGACATTCTCCAGCTCGCGCAGATTCCCCGGCCATTCGTACCGCTGCAAGGCCAGCCGGGCCGCCGGCGAGATGCTATAACTGCTTGCCGACCCCTCGTGGGCATGGCGCTTGAGGAAATGCTCGGCAAACAGCATGATATCTTCCAGGCGCTCACGCAGCGGTGGCAGGTACAGAGGCACTACATTCAGCCGGTAATAGAGGTCTTCGCGGAACTTGCCTACCTTGACCGCTTGCTGGAGGTTGGAGTTGGTGGCGGCGATGACCCGCACATTGACTTCGCTGGCCTTGACGCCGCCCAGGCGGGTGAAGTGCCCGTCCTGGACAAAGCGCAGCAGTTTCACCTGCATATCCATGCTCATCTGGGAGATCTCGTCGAGAAACAGCGTCCCCTTGTCGGCCTCCTCGCACAGCCCCGGCTTGCGGCTGGTAGCGGAGGTGAAGGCGCCTTTCTCGTGACCGAAAAGCTCACTTTCCAGCAGGGTCTCGGGAATCGCCCCACAGTTGACCGGCACGAAGGCCCGGTCGTTGCGGTCGCTCATGTAGTGGATCGCCCGCGCCAGGTACTCCTTGCCGCTGCCGGTTTCGCCCTGGATCAGCACGCTGACGTCGCTGTAGGCCACCTTGGCCGCGGCCACGTAGCAGCCGCCGACTACCGCGTCGCGCGACAGCACGTTATCGAACCCAAAGCGCGTGCGCAGCGCCTGCCAAAGATAGGCATTGTCACATACCACCGTCGAGGCTTCGGTGACTTGCTTCACCTTGGCCAGCAGTTCATCGGGTGCGAAAGGCTTGCAGAGGTAGTCACAGGCATAGTTGCCCAGGGCCTCGATCGCCGTTGGCACGCTGGGGAAGCCGGTGACGACCAGGGCCGGTAGATGCTGGCCGGCGGCCCGCAGTTCGCCCAACAGCGCCACCCCGTCGCCGTCCGGCAGCTTGCGGTCCAGGATCGCCAGGTCGAAGTCGGCTTCCGCCAGCGCCGCTTTAGCTTCCGCGGCCGTTGTTGCCTCAGTCACCTGGTAGCCGCTGCCTACCAGTATTTCCGCAAACAGCTCCTGCATCGAGGTCTCGTCATCTACCACCAGCACTGATACTTGCTCTTTGCTATCGGGCATCAAGCACAACCTCCCTTTGGTCGCTGGCGGCGCCTTGCGTTATCCTTCGGCACCTTTTTACCCGTCTCCGTTGTTCTATCGGCACAACCAGGCAACGGCTTTAGCTGGATTGCGTAAAAAGGTGCCGGATAGCCGGGGCAAAGCGGCCCATCGCGAGCCTGCATGGGGGAATCTTGGCGTGGCGGGTGCAACGGCTGGGCCGGATTCTCGGCCTTCGACAAGCTCAGGCCTCGTATGCGGCCCCTCCGACGACGTAAGGGCAACGGTAACCGACGACCAAGACGAGCCGCAAGGCTGACCCACAGAGCTATTCACGAAAAACGGGGACAGCCGCTTGGCCCATCGCACAAGAATGGGTGGCTGTCCCCGAATTGCTCAGAAAAACCGTCTCTGGGCCTGTCAGGCTTCCTCAGACGCCGCAGATCGATTCGACCATCGGATACCACGGGCCGCGCCGGCTCTTGACGGCCTCCCGCGCCCTCTCAGACAGCGGCAGGACCATGCTGACCTGATTCGTCTCCCTGACGGACCCCACTCTCTGGAACAGGTCGCAGAGCGGATCAATCGCATCCCAACCGCACGCCAGGTCAGCCTGCGGGGCGGCGGCCAACATGCTCCTGGCCGCATCTAGGGTGTCGCAGAGCTCTTCGCGCGCGGCGAAGTCGGAGATCGTCGCAACCATACTCGGCTGCGCCTGCAGCAGGGGCGTGAGGTGGGAGGTGCATGTGGCCGCGATCTCCCCCTCGGCCTCCGCCACCAGAATATCCACTTCCGAACCCAAGGCCCGCTCCGTCTTGCGCCACGCCCAGAGCGCATCGTCCAGCGGCGCGTAGCCCTCATAGCCGGCGTAGTAATCGTTGAGCATCTCGGCGATCGCGCCATGCTCGCCCTGCCTGGCCCGGCGCACGGCTAGCGTACCGCCGGCCGCGGGCCGCTTGCCCTTGAGTATCTGGCAGTTGGCGCGTGTTTCGTAGCCCAGCCGCTGGTAGAACAGGTACGGATGGTCCTGCGGATTGGTGTAGAGCAGGGCCGCATCCGCGCCCTCTGCTTGCAGGATCTCGTGGGCCATGGCCATCAACTCGCGCGCCAGCCCGCGCCGCCGGTGCTGGGGATGGGTGGCCACAGTGTCAATTATGCCGCACCTAAGCACCTCGCCACCGATCTGCACCGGCTGCATCGTTACCATGGCCATGGACACCATCTGCTGCCCGTCCAGTGCCGCCACGCATCTCTCCGCCGAGCTCCCCGGCCGCCGCAGGAACCACTCCGTATATGCCTCATCGAAGCTTGGCGCAGCATCAAACTCCCTGAAGGCCGCCACGCTGAGCCGACACGTCTGCAAGAGACGGTCCGGCACCTGACTATGATCAACGAACTTGTAGTCCCCCATCGTGCTCTCACCTCCTGCCAGAGTATTGTCTATAAAGGATTTCGCCACCGCCCGGCGAACTCCTTGTGAGAGGCATTCCGCCGGTGGCTCTCATCTCCACCAGCCACCTACAATGCCCGTTCCTGTACCGCGCCAGCCATGTTGCACAACGCGGGCCTATGGCGCATAGGCAGTTGCACTTTCTGGCTGATTGACCCGCTTTGGGACACCAAATCGCTAGCGCCTAAGTTAGCAAGTTAACAGGAGGCTGTAATCATGAAAATCGGCATAGTCTCATTTGGCGATGGCCGCAAACGAGTGGCCGATGACCTGGCCGAGGATACCATGGGCTTCGAAGCCAAGATCGCCGGCTGGCTGGAAAACGAGGGCCACGAGGTAGTGCGCTACAACCAAGTGGTGTACAACTACGCCGGTGCCCGCGAAGCGGCTGAGCTTTTCGAGAACAACGGCTGTGACATCGTCGTCTTCAACTTCTGCGTCTGGTCCTACCCCGACTTTTCGGTCCAGTGCGCCCAGGGCTTGACTTGCCCGATACTGCAGATCGGCAATATCAACCCGGCCTATCCCGGCTGGGTGGCCTTCTTCTGCTCGGCGGGATCGCTCGACGAGGTCGGTATCCCCTATGGCCGCGCCCTGGGCGACATTGACGATCCGGCGGTTGCCGACCAGGTCCGCAAGTTCCTCAAGGAACACAGCCCCGAGCGCCGCGCCCACGGCTATGATGCCGCCGAGGCGCTCTACGGGATGCGCTTCGGCGAGTTCGACGGCCCCTCCATGGGCATGTACACCGGCCACACCGATGCCAGCCAGTGGCTGTCACAGCTCGGCGTCCATATCGCCCATCGCAGCCAGTTGACGCTGTTTCAGGAGGCCCGGCGCATCGCCGACGAGCGCGTTGAGGCCGGCCTGGCCTGGCTTGAAGATGTCGCCAAGGAAATCCAATACGACGGCGACGCCCTGACTCCCGGCATGGAGGGCACCCTCGCCCGTCAGGTGCGCTGGTACCTAGCCATGAAGGACTTCTGCCGCGACGAGGGCATAGACTTCTGCGGCCTCACCGGCCAGCTTGATATGACCGAGTACGAAGACGGCTGCACCGCCGACCTGCCCGAGGCCCTGCTCAACGACACCGCCGACTGGGAAGACGACCACAAGGACCCGATCATCACCGCTACCGAGTGCGACTGCAACGGCGCGCTGACGATGCAGCTTCTGCATCTTATCAGCGGCGATCCGGTGCTGTTTGCGGACCTGCGCCACTATCACGCCGACCTGGACGTGTATGACCTGTGCAACAGCGGCCAGCACGCCCCGTGGCTGGCGGCCCGCAGCGATGACTACCGCGAGAACTGGCAGCACGTGACCCTGACGCCGGCCTCGCGCTTCTATTTCATCGGCGGTGGGGCCTCGGTGCATTTCTTCGCCAAGCCGGCGGAGATGGTCACCTTCGCCCGCATCACCCGCTACAAGGGCATTTTCCGCTGCCACATGTTCACCGGCAGCTTCATCGAGCTGCCCCGCGAGCAGGAGGCGGAGCTGGGTGCCCAGACCAGTCCGGAGTGGCCGCACGCCTACGCCCGCTACAACTGCTCCTATGAGGATTTCGCCGCGCAATTCGCCTGCAACCACATCCATGCGGCGATTGGGGATCATCTGGGGGCATTGCAGGCCGCCTGCGAGGCCCTCGACATCGAGACCATCGTGATGAGCTAGGCGAATGTGGTGCCGTGGGTGAGGGCTAGGGGGTTAGGCAGGCCCTGTGCCAGTGTGCGCAAGTAACCTCGACTGGGCTCAATCCGAGGCGTTTCACAGCTTATCCGCGACTGCCTTTACCGCCTGCTCCACGTACTTGTCCAGCTCCAGAGCCTCGCGCGTATCTTCGTGAGCGTCGCGGAAGAAGTTGAGGCGCTCCAGGGCCAGATTGTGGGTGGTCAGCTCCGAATAGCGACTGACATTCTCCACCCGCAGTTCCTTATGGTGGGCGATGACGTAGGCTAAATGAGCGGCCTGTGGCGTCTCTCCGAAAGACGAATCGGCCCCGCGCAGGATCTTATCCCTGGCCACCACGCGTATCGGACGGGTGATCGCACTGCGGCACCATTCGTAGACATAGTTGTCGCTGTAGTAGCGCGCTATCTGGCCTGCTAACTTAGCATCATTGGGATGGGCGGCGATGCCGATGCGGATCATCATGTCCAGGAAACGCCTCTGCACCGGACTATGCTTGGGCCCGCCGAACCAGTTCCGCCTCTTCCCCACCTTGCGGCTTACCTTCTCGGCCAGGCGGCGCTTGGCTCCGGTCATGCGCAGCGCGGCGATGACTCTTTCGGTGTACTGCTCCATCTCCTCGAGCTGCTCTTCGAGCTGCTGCTGGACGCTTTGGTTTCTGCGTTCTAGTTCGCGGTCCTCAGTCAACTATCTCATCCTCGTCGGTTGGTGTGTGTGGCGATTGGTCGGAGTGGCGGTTTCTGTAAGCCAGCGGCTCCCATTTTAGCACAAATCCGGCCCTAAAGCCTGCCCTTTTGTACCAGAACTTGCGCGGTCATTCCCGAATAATGGAGTAAGCACCTTCCTGGGGGGCAACAGTTATGAGCAAGCAAGCCGGGGGATGGCCTGGGCCACCGTAAAGGCGCGGATGAAGCTGGGACTGTTGGGGCACGCTGGGACGCAGGTATTCACCGCGACGGCGCTCGGCTGATTGCTGCCCGAGTTGATCGGTTGCGGAAGCTCGGGGCCAGCCCTTCTTATATGAAAGTTTTTGAGGGGGGATCCAAGGGGGAACTTTTTTCAAAAAGTTCCCCCTTGCCTTTACTCGATCTCGCAGCTTAGGCTGACGTTGGCGGTGATCTGTACGAGGCCGGCTTCTACCGTGGTAGCTGCGCCGCCGCCGACGCCGGCCACATTCATCATCTGCATATCCCGCCGCGCCGAGTAGTAGCCGACATCCTGGGCGGTGACGCTGCGGTAGCCGACTATTTTCACATCGAGGGTTTTGGCTATGGCCTGAGCTTTTTCGCGCGCGTTCTTGACGGCTGCCAGCAGCGCCTCCTGCTTGTACTGCTCCTGCTCCTTGACGAATATCTCCAGGCTGCCGACGGTGTTAGCGCCGTTGCTGACGGCGATGTCAATGATATTGGCCGCGCGCTTGCTGAGCTCCTCGGGCGGCGCATTGGTGACGCGAATGGTAAGCTGATTCTCCACGCGGTAGCCGATTATCTTGGGCGGGCTCAGGTCGTGCGAGCTTTTGTCCTCGGTGATGGTTGAGACATCGAAGCCGACGCTTTTCATGAACATGTCTTTGTACTGGAGCGCGGCTATGGCGTCGAGGACCTTCTGGAAGATCGCCGCATTCTCATCGCGCGCCGCTTCGAGCTCGGACGAGATCGTCAGCACGCCGACACTCACCCGCACATTGTCGGGCACGGCATAAACTGTCGCCTGGCCAGTGACGTGCAGTAGGCTTGGTGTCTCGTCCGCCTGCGCACCCGTTACGGCCCCGAGGGCCAGGACCAACATCACCCCTACCACATACTTATTGATCTTTGCTGCTCCTTTCGCTAGCCACACAAGCTCCTAGCATATTACGCTGACTCAAGTCCATACGCCTGCCGCCAGTTATCGTAGATTGCATCCTCCTCGTTGTCCCATGTGTCCTGCAACACCTCGATAGTCAGTCGTTGGAAGCCATCCATTTCGTCGTCAGCGCGCTTGCACATCATGACTGCCTCCGCTCAGTTCTTTTCTGCAGTCAAATCGAGGCGGCCCTGGTGGGGTGGGCCGAGGTTCTCCTGGCAGGCTACCTGCACACTAAGCTCGTCCTTACCGCTGACCTCGCGCAGCAAGTCCCCTATCAGCGGCAGGCTGCGCTGAATGTACCGGCAAAAGAACGGCACCGGCGTTACCAGGGTGGCAGTTTTGCCTCGGATCGGCAGCAGGTAGGTGGAGAGCAGAGCCGGCGACATCTCGCCGCATTCTTCCAGCCTCTGCCGGGTGTGCTCCCAGATGTGTTTCGTGCCCTCCCCTATTCCCAGTTCGGTTTCAATGGCCGCGCGGATGTGGCGGTACTGCTGGTGCTCGGCCTCGCGCTGGGCTGCCACTTCCGCGCTGATCTGCTCGACCAGTTCCGCCGCCTGGCGTTCGCTTTCGTCTGCGGTCTTGAACCACTCCGGGATCTGCCAGTCGCGCGAGCGGATCGCAGCTACCGTCCATGCCGCCGGGCTTTCGTGCGGCAGCCAGCCCTGCGCGAGCTTGTACTCGCAGTAGCTCACCCAGCGGTTGATATGGTGCGCGGCGTAGTTGACGATGAGCTGCCTGGCCACCGCCTCGGTAATCCCTAGAGCCACCAGCCGCGCGTAGAGGTCGTCGCCTTCGACCGCAGCCAACTCGACGACGGGGCCGTGCCCAGGGCGCTGCCGTGGGGCGAAGGTATAGAGGACCAGTTCTTCAGCGCCGGGACGTTGCGGGCGGTAGTAGCTGACTTTGCGCAGAAAGCTCTTGTCAATCAGTTCATCATGGGCGGGTTGCAGCTCCCGCTTGATCTGCGAGGGGTAGTAGTTGCGGCTCATACCGAGCTTCTCGAAGGCCAGCTTGGTAAGCCCCATGCGGTAGGTCGCCTTGGCGTCATAGCGCTGCTTGTCCAGATACCTGAACAAGCGGCGCGCCAGCGGTGTGCTCAGCGAGAAGTAGATGCCGGTGTCCAATTGCTTGATATTCCCCGCGCGGAAGTTGTGGAACAGTATCGGAGCCGAAGGCCTCTTACCCGGCGCGCAAGCTCTGCACCCGAACCGCGCTGGTGTCCCCGACCTCTATTCCTCCGCCGCTTCCCCCCATACCTGCGCCAGTTGCACCAGCGTCTCCCCGATCAGCGGTGGGTCATTCACAGTCAGGGCTATCGCCGCCTGCGCGATCTGCGAGCGGTTCGCTTTCAGGCCCTGCTCGGTCAGCAGCCGCACGCGGCAGACCTCGAGTTGCTGCAGCATCTGCGGGGGGATGTAGAAGGTGACTTTCTCGGTCGCCGGCTGCGCCAGGGAACGCGCCGGACTGGCTGTCTGAGCCACCTGGATCTGCTGGGCGCTCAAGCCGTGCGGCACGCTTCCCGATATATCCGGCCGGGTTGCCTCGGCTGCAGGTTCGGCGTTGGCTGGTGTCGCCTCGGCAGCGGTCGCCTCCTCTGCCCCATCGCTTGCGGCCTTGCGCGTTTGCTTGGCTGCGGCCTCGCTGTCGGCCTCGGCGGTAGCTTTGAAGAAATCAGCGGCACCGGGCAGCTTGGGTTTCTTAGGCACGGGCGATGACCTCCTTTGCCAGTTCGCGATATGCCACAGCCGCCGCTCCTGAGGGGTCGTAGGCGGTGATCGGCTCCCCGGCCGCAGCGGCCTCCTGCATCCGGACCGTGGTCGGGATTACGGTATCCATCACTAGGTCGCCGAAGCCCTCTCGCACCATCTCTATCACCTGGCGGTTGTGAATAGTGCGGCGGTCCTGCATCGTCATCACGATCCCGCAGATGCGCAGCTTCGGGTTCAGGTCCTGCTGGACCCGCTCCACGCTCTGCGCCAACTGCCGCAGCCCGTGCAGGGCCAGGAATGAGCACTGCTGCGGCACCAGCACTTCATCAGCGGCTACCAGGGCCGCAATCGCGAGAAGCTGCAGCCCCGGCGGGCTGTCCATGATCACGTAATCATGCGCGCTCTTGAGCGATTTCAGCGCATCGGCGACCACCGTATGGCGTTGCTCGGCCGGCCGCTGCATCATCACCATTTCCCCCCCGGCCAGGTCAATCGTCGCCGGCGCCAGCTCCAGGTTCGGCGCCGACGTCGCGACGACCACCTCCGCCAGGGGCACGCTTGCGTCAAACAGCGCGTCATATACACTGCTGGCCTCCGCCGGCAGGCTGACGCCTAGATAACCGGACAGATCGGCCCGAGGGTCGAGGTCCACCAGCAGGACTTTCGCCCCGGTTTCAGCCAGCGCCGCCCCTAGGTTGACGGCCATGCTGGTCTTGCCTACTCCGCCTTTTTGATTCGCGACGGCGATGATTCGCGGCATATCGCTTTCCTCCGCCCCGCGCCGGTCGGGTCGTATTCGCTGGAAGTGTACCGCATCGCCGCAAGAAAGTAAAGACTTCTCACGGTCTGGCAGTAAAACAGTATTACGGCATAGCAGTATTGCGCCGATGTCCAAGGGGTCTCGATATTACTTGGCGGTGATGCGGTAAAGCCGTAAAACCGTAAAACAGCCGTGGGCGGCTGCGCTTTCTAAGCTGCGCTGCGGCGGTGAGGGTTTTGGCTGTGCAAAGCTAATGGCATCAAGTAAGGCCATTTGTGCCGGGTAACGGTATTACGGGAAAGAGGTAAAAAGGGCAAACAGGAAAAAGGAATAGAGGTATAACGGCGGCGGGCGCTAAGAAAACCAGCGCGCTAAGAGACGGACAGCGGGCCGATGATCCGCGCGGCCAGATGCGCCATGTAGCGGCCCGGCTCGGCTTGCAGCTTGGGAGTCCCGGCGATGCTGATGGTCAGCGGCTGGGCGGGGTGGGTCTGGAGCGGGATGAGGTCGCCGGGTTTCAGGTTCGACAGGTAGCGCAGCGGCAGCCGGAGGCGCGTCAGCTCGGCCACCACCGGCAACACCGACTTGACGGCGTGATGCGATACCGGACCGCGTAGGGATAGGGCAGAGGGCTGAGGCGTATCCGCATCGGCATCACTGCTCCGGCGCAGCAGCCGCTGCAGCGAGCTCTGAGGCAATGCCAGGTTAGCCGGGGCGGAGACCTCGCCCAGCGCAAGCCGAAAGGTGGCGTGGATAATGTTTTGAGCCTGCGAGCTGATGTCGAGGCTGGCGAGGGTCGTGACCAGGGCGTCAACGCTGGGGTTGAACTGGGCCAGCGCCGGCCAGGTGAGGGTCCAGGTGTGGAGGATTTCGTCGAACAGCCGGGTCAGAAGCGCCGACTCAATCGGGGTCAGTTGGTGCGAAGGCGGAGTGGGGGAGAGGGCCGAGGCGCCCAGCATGGTATCCAGAAGTGGCAGGACGATGGCCGGGTCCATTTGCCAGACGGCGGCAGGCGAGTGCGGAGCCAAAGTGAAGATGGCGATAATGGGGTTGGGTGGTAGGCCGCGCAGGTACTGGTCAAAGCTGGGGTGGTCGAGGCCCTCGAAAACCACGCTCAGCGGTGCATTCAGGTACGCGCTCAGGGTGCGGGAGAGCACATTGGCGAGCACCGCGCAGCGGTCGCGCAGCTCGTGGAGCTGGTCCGGCGAGAACTTGGTGGCATCGCGAAAATCGTACAGCGCGACCTCGGCCGGCTCGCCCATGCCCACCTGCGCTTGAGCGATATTCATGGAGCCGGCCAGAGCATCGAGTTCTTCCTGGGTAATCAGCGGCTCGTCGCTCATCGGCTCACGTCCCACACTAGACTAGTTGGCTTGGCGCTATTCGATATAGGTGACGTCTTCGTAATCTATGGTGATATCGCCGGCCTCTTCGAGAGCGCGGGCCTGGGCGGCAAGCTGCGCCCGGGCGTTTTCGACATCGGAAACGCGCACCGGCCCTAGTGCCTCGAGGTCCTCCTCAAGCGCCTGAGTGGCGCGCTCGGACAGGTTCTCCGTGACCCGTGCTTTGCTTTGTTCATCGAGGCCTTTGAGAGCCAGGGCCAGGGTCTGGGTCTCGACCGCGCGCAGCACCGTCTGGAGGGTGCGGTCGGGCAGCTTCAGGAGGTCTTCGAAGGTGAACAGGCTTTGCTCGATGCGGGCGGCGAGCTCGGGAGCGCGCTCCCGCAGGTCATCCAGCAGGCTCTGCTGGGTCTGCCGGTCGCTGTTGGTCATGATGTCGAGCAGGAAGGAGAAGGTATTGTCGGGGTTATTATGACTCTGGCTGTTCTCGGGAACGAACATCTCTTCCAGGCCCGTAGCCAAAGCCTGCAGCGCGCCGGGAGCCAGTGGCTGGAGGGTCGCCGTCCGCGCCAGAATCTCCCCGCGCCGCTTTTCCGGCATGTTCTGCACCACCGCCGCGGCCTTAGCCGCCGCAAGCTGGCTTAACAGCACCGCCGCGGTTTGCGGTAGCTCCACCTCCAGACGCCGGGCGATGAGATGTGGCTCCATATCGGCCATCTGCCGCAGCCGTTCCAACCCGTCGCCGTCGCGCATCAGCAGGTCACTGCCGTGGCTGGTCCCGAGAGTGTTGTTGAGGATCTCCTGGGCCATGTCAATGCCGCCGATCTGCTCGGTCTGCAAACACGAGGCCGAGAACTCCCGCAGCACTGCGCTGTATTCCTCGGCATTGATCGCGTCCAGGCGGGCTACCTCATCGGCGATCGCTCGCACCAGCGCCTCATCCAGGTGGCTGCAGACCTGGCTGGCGAGTTCGGTCCCCAGCGAGGCGATTATCACCGCGGCCTTGCGGATGTTCGGGAGCTTATTTATCGGCCCGTCGGACACCTGCTTCACCTCTGGGCAAGCGGCGCGAAGCCTTCTCGTCTCCTGGAGACCACTGAGGGCCTTGATGTCTCAGACCTTCAAGAACCTCCGGCCCGCCTCTACTACTGCTTGGAGGCGGCCAGCAGTGCCACATTGATCTCAAGCTTCCCGAACTGCGTGGCCACCGGCACTACCAGCGCCGGACAGACAGTGGTAATCTGCACACCGGTGCCGTGAATCAGCGAGGGCGGGGTGATGTCGCACTGGTAGCCGCTTTTCTCCAGATAGGTAGTCGCATTGCCGGTTATCATGTTGGCGAGCTCGCTCAAGGCACTGGAAGCCAGTTCGTCAATCTCTTCCACGTCCTGGCCCAGCATCACGCCGGCGATTTTCGTCGCGGTCACATCGGACAGCCCGTAGAGCGCCACGCCCTCGGCCATGCCGTTGACCCCCAGCACCGCCGTCAGCTCCTGGGAGGTGAAGGTATTGCCGCTGCGCAGCCGCAACTGTCCCCGCTCCGGGGAGGCATTGACAACCTGGGACAGCACGGTAAAGGCGGCGCGCACGAACGGGTCAATGAACTTGACTTCCACCGGGCCGACCTCCTTGAGACGCCCTAGCCGACCCTGCGCAGACCTCAGGGCCTGCAGCACGTCCAGCACGGAGCATGCGCTGGCGTTGGCGTGTCAGCGCCCGGGCGACGGTTGCCGCCATAGGCCGGCGGTATTGGGCTTGTCTATCGGCTGTGGTCACAGCAATTTAGGTGCCAATCGTCGAGGGGAATGTGGCCTTGTTGACGGGCCTGACCGCATCGTTCGGAGAGGGGCCGCATACCAGGGCTGAGCGTGTCGAAGGCCGAGAATCCGGCCCAGCCGTTGCTGTTGCCGTGAGGCCAGCCCGATTCTCTTCTCGGCGCCTCAGGCCGCTTGTGCCAGCACCCGCTTGACCACCGCCAGGACTTCATCGGCCTCAAAGGGCTTGACCACATATTCGCTGGCGCCGGCCTTGACGGCATCCAGCACCAACTGCTGTTGCCCCAGGGCCGAGCAGATTACCACCTTCGCCGCTGGGTGGTTCTCCAGTATCGTTTTGGTCGCAGTGATGCCATCCATCCCGGGCATGGTGATATCCATCAGCACCAGGTCGGGCTGTTCGGCCTCGTACGCGGCAATCCCCGCCTCGCCGTCGCCGGCCTCGCAGATCTCGTAGCCTTCGCCGTTGAGGATATTCTTCAGCATTGTCCGCATGTAGATTGCGTCATCAACAGTGAGTATCTTGACAGACATCGCCTCTGTCTCCTTACGCGCACACCTAGTGCTCCATCACGGCGGCAGTTGCCGGCCCTGGCCGATGCTCCGGCTCCCCTGGCAGACTCCTGCCGCCTCCGAGCCTTCTGCGCGGCGGATGCAAGTGGGCGTGATCGCCACTTATTATCTCGGCCCTGCTGATGCTGTTCTTGAGTTCGAAGAGAGTTTGCAGAAAAGTTTCTAAAGCTAGCTGGCCCCAGCGCCGATAGATACTAGAAACCGCCGACGCATGCCACTGCCGATCGCCGAGCGAAGCAGGTGGGGTACAAGCCCCCAGCTTCGGCCTTTTGCCGCAGGCTTTTTCAGGTTCACACTCCTGGTTCGAAGGAGTGCTCGAGAGGCAATGTTACGAACGGAAGCAGTAGTCGCCCCCGCCGTCTCACCAAATGTCCTGCCTCAGGTTGTCGCCCAAAGTGCCCTATTGGAGTTGTCGGTCCTCGAACTCGAAGAAAGGGTCACGGAGGAGTTGGAGGAGAACCCCGCCCTGGAGCTGGATGATGAGACCCTACCGCCGCTTGATTACATGCCTGCACCTCGCCTCAGCCGCGCTCCGGTCAACTACGACACCAGCGATGCCTATGACACCTGGGCCAATCTCGCCGGCGACTACACCCTCAAGGACGACCTCAAGCAGCAATTCCGGGCCCAGAACGGCAAGAGCAACTATCCCGTCGCCGAGTTTTTGATCGAGGCCATCAACGAGGACGGCTATCTCACCATCACCGTTGACGAGGCGGCCGAGCAGCTCGCGGTTGACTATCGGCTGGTGGAGCTGGCTCTCGAGGCCATCCACGAGCTTTCGCCGCACGGGCTGGGCGCGCGCGACCTCTGCGAGTGTCTGCGGCTGCAACTGGAGGCGTTTGACAGCCGCCAAATCCCGGAGGGGGTCGAGGCGATCATTGATAACATGGCCTATCTCACGTCCACCAGTCCGACGGGCGGCGCTAGTGCTAGCTGGCTAAAGGAGCTCAAAAGCCTCACGAACCTGTCCCGGCCACAGCTCACGCGGGCCCTGGATTTCATACGCCAACGCCTCTATCCCTATCCCGGCCGCGCCTTTCAGTGCCTCTGGCATGGTGCTGGGCAGCAGCAATATGCCTATCCCGATGTTGTTTTAGCCATCGGCCCTTCTGACCAAATCACCATCTCGATTCCGCAGTCGGAGCGCCTGGCGATCCGTGTCAACGCCGCCTATCAGCGCCTCGACGACGACCTCCGCAGCAACAGCGTGCGGACCCGTGATGAGCGTCTCAAGGAGGCGCGTCACCTGGTACGCCGAGCCCGCCAGTTCATAGACAACCTCACCCGCCGCTATCGCACTATGTACAAAGTCATGGCGGCGATCGTCGCCCACCAGCAGGATTTCATCCTCAAGGGGCCGGCGCATCTGCAGCCCCTGAGCAAGAAGCAGATCGCCGCCACTCTCGGCTACCACGAGGCCACCGTCTGCCGCGCCACCAAGGACAAGTACGTGCTGATGCCTGACGGCCGCCTGGAGCTGATTGATATTTTCTTCGATGACGCCTTGCCGGCCAAGAGCATGATCCACCGGCTGGTCAATTCCGAGGACAAGTCGGCCCCCTTGTCGGACCGGAGCTTGCAGGAGGAGCTGGCGCGTCGCGGCTTCGAGCTAGCCCGCCGCACGGTCACCAAGTATCGTCTGCAGCTTGCCATTCCGCCTGCCAACCAGCGCCGCGCGCCCTGAAGGCTGTTTGACAACGCGCCCCGGGCACCCCAAATACATTCCCGTGGACCGGGCATCACAACAATGATCCGGTGGGTCGGGCTTCCCCCCCGACGCCGTTGCCGTTGTTGTTCTCCCCTTCTCCCTGGGGGGAGAGGGGCCGGGGGGGGAAAGCTGCCGCCGCCCTCTGGCATGCGTATTGCAGTATTCTCATGGCCTATGAGCGGCCAAGGTGAGAAACGATGCCACAGCGCGATCTGCTTTCAGACATCACTACTGCGGCTCTCGAGCGCGGCCTAGCGGGGGTTTATGCTCGCCAGCTTGCCATCGCCGATAATCTCGCCAATATCGAGACTCCGGGCTATCAGGCCAAGGCGGTGAGCTTTGAGCAGAGTCTGCGGGCGGCGATTGAGGCCGAGCGGCCGGGCCGGGCTGGCCACATGCTGCCGCCGCATGGCATGGCCGGCACCCGCCACAGGCTTATCGAGGCCGTTGAGCCGCGCGTTGAGCCGCAGAGCGCTCCGGCCCGCCCCGATGGCAACACTGTCAACCTGGAAGCCGAGATCGTGGCGATGAGCAAGAGCTCGCTGCAGTACAAGATGCTGACCCGGCTGCTGGCGAAGAAGCTGGGCATGATGCAGCGAGCCATCAACGGAGGTAGCAGTCAATGAGTATGTTCCGCGCCATTGATACCAGCGGCAGCGGCCTATCCGTACAGCGGGCGCGCCTGGACGTAATCGCCGAGAACATCGCCAATGCCGAGACCACTCGCACTGCCCAGGGCGGACCCTACCGCCGCTTGCGGGTGGTCGTAGCGCCTGCCGCCGGCGACGCCGGTGGGGTGGAGGTTGCCGGTCTTGCCGCTGACGAGGGCCCTTTCCAGCAGATCTATGACCCCTCGCACCCCGATGCGGATGAGCAGGGCTATGTCCTGATGCCGAATGTGGACATCGCCACGGAGATGGTGGAGATGGTGGCTGCCAGCCGCGCCTATGAGGCCAATGCCAAGGCGTTGCGGGTCGCGCGGGAGATGGCTCAAGACGCGATAAACATACTCACTTGACTGTAGGTATATGCAAGATTCTTGTCCACATCTTCAACAAAGTTATCCACAATCTCCGGACAAAGCCGCCTACTATCCCTGATGGACCAGAAGCCGCCCCCAAACCCTGAACAGGGGACTGTCCCTTTAGGGACTGTCCCCCCCAGTACCGGAAGCAGCATTGTACTAGCTCGCGATTCCCGAAAAACTTGGCTATGAAGGCGCTTTCAGGGGATAGGAGTACTCGTCATGCCAATCATGCCCACCCACAGTGATAGCAGGCTGCTTGACACCGTCGAGTTGTCGGGCCGCTCCCAGGCGCTTGATGCTCAGCGCTCACAGCGTCTCGCTAGCCTGCCGCTTGGCGCCCCGGCTCCAACCGAACAGGCGACGAGACCGGAAGGCGGAACTTTCGGCCAGGTGTTGGGCGGGGCGCTGGAGCAGGTCAATCGCCTGCAGCTTGAGGCCGACCGCCAGGCCGAGCTGGTAGCCACCGGTCAGGCCGAAAACCCTCACGAGGCGGTGTTGGCGATGGAGAAGGCGGACCTGGCGCTGCAGCTCACCATCAGGGTCACGGAGAAGGTGCTGGCCGCCTACCAGCAGATCAGCCAGATGCAGGTATAGAAGCTCCTCCAAGGCCCGAATGGGGGACTGTCTTTTTAGGGACTGTCCCCTGCGTCGCAGGTCGGGCATGACAACAACTCCGTGGGTTGGGCATCCTGCCCGACTCGATAGCCATCACTCTTGCCGTATGGAGGGGCCGGCTGAGCGCAGCGAAACCGGCCCGCGTCCTCTGCCATCCCGTGGTTCGGGCCGCCCAAACACTATCGCGTAGCTCGGGCTTCCAGCCCGAGGTCGCTATTATCGGCTATCCGCGACTAATCGCCAAATGAAGACTCAGCTAGCGGAGATTTGGGGCCGTCTAAGCGTTCGGCAGCGCCGCACCCTAGTTGCCGTCGCCGCACTGACGATGGCGATGCTAGGCGTGCTCCTGCGCCAGTCGCTGCAGCCCGACTGGGTGCTACTCTATGGCGGCCTGCAGGCGGAGGCGGCCGCGGCCATTGTTGACGAGCTCCAGGCCGAGAGCATCCCCTATAAGCTGGTGCGCCAGGGCACCGCGGTGATGGTGGAGAAGAGCCGCCTCTACGAGTTGCGGCTGCAGTTAGCCAATAAGGGCTTGCCGGGCAGCAGCGGGGTCGGCTTCGAGATCTTCGACCGCACTTCCCTGCCGGGCACGCAGTTCTCCAACCAGATCAATCTCCAGCGTGCCTTACAGGGCGAGTTGAGCCGCTCGATCAACTGCCTCGCCGAGGTGATGGCCTCGCGCGTGCATCTGGTGATGCCCAAGGAGTCACTATACGGGGAGAGCACCGCGGCTTCGGCATCGGTGGTGCTGACACTCAGGCCGGGCGCACAGTTGGCGCCTCCGCAGGTCCAGGGCATGGTCAATCTGCTGGCGGCGGCGGTGGAGGGCCTCAGGCCCGAGGCGGTTACCATAGTTGACAGCAGCGGCAACATCCTATCAAGCGGCCTGGCCGAGGCGGGCGGGACCGGCCCCATGACCAGCGCCCAGCTTGAGACCAAGCACCAGTTCGAGGAAAGCCTGCGCCAGCGCTTGCAGTCGATGCTTGATGCCGTCATCGGCCAGCACAAGGCCATCGTCAGGGTGCAGGCGGAGCTCAGCTTCGACACCGAGCAGGTGCAGTCCGAGGTCTATTCTGAGCCGGAGGGCGGTAATGCCGGCCTGACCTCGGCTCATATTGTGGAGGAGACTTACGAGGGCGCGGGCAAGCCCAGCGGCGTCGCCTCGGAGCTTGCGGCCGGGATTGGCGCGGCTGCCGGTGGCAATCAGACCGGCGCGGGCAAGTACCTCTCCCGCGAGGAGACCCGCAACTATGAGCTTTCCAAGCAGGTTATCGAGCGCACTACTGCTGCCGGCCAGCTCAAGCGCCTGACCATCGCCGCAATCGTTGACCAGGAGCTCCAGGCCTCTGCGGTCAACCAGGTCCGCGAGGTCCTCGAGGCTGCTTCCGGCTATGATGAAACGCGCGGCGACCGGCTGGTGATTCAGAGCATGGCGATTGCGGCCGAGGAGGTTGCCGAAGAATCCGCCAAGCAGGCGGAGGCGGCCGCTGCGGCCCAGGAAAGCCAGCAGCGCCTGGCGGTGATTGTCCGCTATGCGTCCGGCCTAGTGGCCGTGGCGGTGCTTGCCGCAGCGATTCTGATCGGTTCTCGCCAGGTCCGCAATGCCCTTGCCACTGCCGCGCAACAAATCCATGAGGCGGACGAATTGCCGGCTGAGGCCAAGCAGCTTAGGCAGCCCGGTGTGGAGGTCGGCGAGGCGGTACAAGTCGCTTCGGAGGCGGAGGCCGAGACCGAAGAGTTGGCGGAAACAGTGCGCAAGATTGCTGGTGAGCGGCCGGAGGCGGTGGTCAAGCAGCTTCAGCGCTGGGTCAGCGGCGGCTAGGCGTCCCGCTCATTATCGTATCGGTCTTTGCGGAGGTGACAATCACGCCCAAGCCGACGCCCCGGGCCAACCAGGCCCAGCCCTTGGCTGCTGATCCGGGGGCCTTCCAGCCCTGGATTCCCGGCATCGGGGAGCTTGCCTCCGAAGCCACCGAGGCCTCCTATGATGCCGAGGGGGTGCGCTTCGTACCGTGTTCGCTTGCCGAGATGCCGGAGAACTCGGATATCGTGGAGGACCGCGCCGGCGAGCCCCAAAGCAGCGAGCAGGTGCAGCACCTGGTGCAGCGCGCTCGCCGCCAGGCTGAGGCCATCATTGCCGAGGCCCAACAACAGGCTACCGCCTTGCGTCAAGAGGCGGAGGTGCAAGTTGAGGAGCTGCTGCGGCGGCGTGCCGACGAGGAGGCCGCTAGGGTGCGCCAGGAGCAGTCGGCTCAGTTCGCGGCCGCGGCTACTGAGCTACTTGAGCGCTTCCAGCGGGCCGCCGACGTAGCGCTGGAGAATCTAGCCGGTCAGGTGGCCACTTTGGCCGCCGGTGTCACGGCCAAGATCATCCGCCGTAAGGTGGCGGCTGATGACGAGATCGTCCTTGATGTTGTCGCCGATGCGATGCAGCAGCTTGCCGACATCAAGCGCCTGCGCATCGTGATCAATCCCGCTGATGAGGCGACACTTTCGGCTCATCAGGCGGCGCTTCTGAAGCGTGTCGGGGGCTTGGAGCAGTTAGAGATCGTCAGCGACGACGACATCGAGGCCGGTGGTTGTTTGCTTGACAGCGACCGTGGCGAGGTGGATGCGCGGCTCAGCTCTCAGCTTGAGGTGATCTGGAAGCGCGTAGCGGGCAGTGACCTGCTGAAAAAGACCGCCTAGTTGCTTATTCAATGGCACCCAACGCCGTGGTCGGGGTGCATCGGGTACCCGGGGGTACCCACTCGGGCAGCCACTCCACAGGAGTGGGTCAAGTGGGTCCGGCGTGGGTGCGCCCGTTTCCGCCGAATATGAATGCTTCAGACGAGCTGGCACAGCTACTTGGCGAAGTTGACACTATTCGCCGTCTCGGGCGCGTGCGTCAGACCATCGGGCTGATTATCGAATCCGACGGCCCGCCCGCGCGCGTCGGTGAGCTGTGCCACATCCACACTGATGACGAACGGGCGCCGATTCTCGCCGAGGTCGTCGGCTTTCGCGACAACCGCCTGCTGATGATGCCCTTCGGCGACACCGAGCAGATCCGCGTCAACAGCGAGGTGGTAGCCACCGGCGAGCCGATGCGCCTGGCAGTGGGGCCGACGATGCTAGGGCGGGTCTTGGACGGGCTGGGCCGCCCGATTGACGATCTCGGCCCGGTGCCTGCCGAGGAGTTCTATCCGATCAGTTCCGCGCCGCCGCCGCCAATGACGCGCCGCCGCATTACCGAGCCGCTGCCGCTGGGCATCCGCGCCCTTGACGGTCTGATTACCTGCGGCAAGGGCCAGCGGCTGGGTATCTTCGCCGGCTCCGGTGTCGGCAAGTCCATCCTGCTGGGGATGATCGCACGCAACACCAAAGCCGACATCAATGTCATCGCCCTGGTCGGCGAGCGCGGTCGCGAGCTGCGTGAGTTCATTGACCTGGCTCTGGGTCCCGAGGGCCTGCAGCGTTCCGTGGTGGTTGCCGTGACCAGCGACAAATCGCCGCTGATCCGTCTGCGGGGGGCGTATGTTGCCACCGCTATCGCCGAGTACTTCCGCGACCGCGGCGCCGATGTGCTGCTGATGATGGATTCGGTTACCCGCTTTGCCTGGGCCCAGCGCGAGGTTGGTCTGGCTGTCGGCGAGCCGCCGACCCGGGGTGGCTATACGCCCTCGGTGTTCGCCAAGCTCCCGCAACTGCTGGAGCGTTCGGGGATGGCCGGGACCGGCTCGATCACCGGCCTTTACACGGTGCTGGTGGAGGGGGACGATCTGACCGAGCCGGTGGCCGATGCGGTGCGCAGTATCCTCGACGGCCACGTGGTTTTGTCCCGCGACCTGGCAACGCGCAATCACTATCCGGCGGTTGACGTGCTGCAGAGTGTCAGCCGTCTGATGCCCCAGATCACCTCGGAGCAACAACGCCAGGCCGCCGGCTGCGTGCGCAAGCTGCTGGCCGACTACGACGAGGCCGAGGACCTCATCAACCTCGGCGCTTACCAGCATGGCAGCAACCCGGCTGTTGATGACGCGATTCGGCTGCGCCAGCCGCTGCTTGAGCTTTTGCAGCAATCAGCCGACGAGCGGGTCGAGTTCGCTGACACCCTCGCCCGCATGCAGCAGCTCCTCAGGGCCACCGCAGCCGAGCCGGCACAATAGGGCAGAGGCGCACCGGGGCCTGCGCCTCGCCGCCGGGTGCTCGGGTTCCCCCAGCTCAGTTCCTCTTGGTGATCTTCACATGACCGTCGGCGTACAGCACCACCGGCCCCTTGGCGTGCCAGTCCGGGCTGTAGTCTCCGGCCAGTATCGCCGCAGTGGGCGCCAGGCCCCACGGCTCGTCAATCGGCTGGACCGGCATCGGCACATCGGCGTCGAGCGAGCCGTAGCCGTAGTCGTAGCTGGTGCCCTGGACCTCCCACATCTTGTCCGTGTCACTGGGACAGCGGAAGATCCCGCGGTTCTTGACATACGGCGCGAGTACATCGGTGATCCCCGGCGGCCCTTGGTATTCGGCCGGGTCGGCCCCTGACGGCGCTGGCGGAGCGGCCGGATACTCGTTCGCCAGGGGCAGCAGGCCGTCATAGTCGTCGGCGTACATCACCAGGGACAGGCCGATCTGTTTCAGATTCGACGTGCAGGTGGTCTGGCGCGCCTTGGCCCGAGCTTGGGCGAACACCGGAAACAGCATCGCCGCCAGCATCGAGATGATCGCTATCACCACCAGCAGTTCTATAAGCGTGAAGCCTCGACTAGTTGCTCTCATCGCAACCTCCTTTACTATTAGGGCTAGCGGCTGGCTCGCGGCCTACTGCTGGGTCAGTTGCCCCATGGCCCGCAGCAGCGGCTTGAGTTCCTTGCGCTGTTCCGGGGTCAGACCGGCGCTATACTGGGTCATCCGCCCGAACATGCGGTTGAAGCGCGACTGCATTCTCTGCCTGCGCTCCGGCGGCGCGTCCTTCAGCCGCTGGCTCATATTCGTCATCCGGTCCACCATCCGGCTGATGCGGGCGCTTCTGTCCTCCGGCGTCATTTGCCAGAGCTGGCCCATACCCCGCTGGAAGCCCTGCTCGGCCCGCTGCTCCATCTGCTCTTGAGTCAACTCCTGCGGCTTGCACAGCATGTAGAAAGGACGCCACTGGGCCTGCAGGCTCGCGGCGAACTGATCCAGCAGTTCCCCGATTGGCGCCTCGGTGACGCTCGCGGTGATCGTCATTTCGGCGACCTCCGGGGCAATCGCGATATAGCCGCTGGCACCGAAGAACCACGCCAAGGCCTCGCTCAGCGGGCTATCCGCCAATTCCAGGGATACGGTCTCGTCCCGGCCCGGGCGCATCAGCCCGCGCAGCGGGTCATCCCGCATCATCCGGCCGCGGCGATTCTGGTCCTGGCCTGGCGCCTGCCCAGGCGCGCCGGCTTCCGCTGGCGCCTGCCCGGGCGCACCGGCCTGCTCGCCGCCACCGGGGCCGCCCTGTTGACCACCTTGCTGACCACCTTGCGGGCCACCTTGCTGGCCGCCTCGCGGCCCGCCGCGCTGCCCTCTGCCTCCGAACATCGCCCCCATCATCTCGCGGCGCTGGTCTTCGGGAAGTGCCTGCAGCGTCTGCATCCACTGTTCCCTGACCTGCTGCATCATTGCCAGCAACTGTTCGGCCTCATAGGGCTGCTCGGGGGTGGCTGTCTCGAGCAGATAGCCCCGTACCCACGAGCCCTCGAAGCCCTCTGCCAGGGCCGCTATCGCAGCCTCGACGGTGAGCGCCTCCATCTCCAGCGAGACGGTATCGGGGATCTCCCCGAGCACGAAAACTGACAGGCCGGACTGCGCGGCGATCTGTGCCGCGACCTCGGCGACCTGGGCGTCCGCGACCGACAGCGTCACGGTCGGCGCTGGTGCCGCCTCGTCGGCGCATGCCGATGAGTGCAACAGCACCACTGCCAAGCTAACAGCAACGATCCCGCTTACGGCTCTGATACGCCACATTCTGCATCACTCCTTTTCTTATCGCGTGGCTCGGGCTTCCACTGTAGTTATGCAGATTTTCTCGATCCTTGGCAAGATACAAGGGGGCACATGGCGAACATAGCCTCAAATACACCACTATTTGCAGCCGAGGTCGCCGATGATACCCCCTAT
>Ga0180432_10003056_pt1 | contig 24304 bp, 25 predicted proteins | sample SS_ome_10_FD_132414 | JGI IMG/M metagenome (GOLD analysis project Ga0180432, IMG submission 132414) | Hypersaline lake sediment archaeal communities from the Salton Sea, California, USA - SS_1_MS_2 metaG | ecosystem: Environmental > Aquatic > Non-marine Saline and Alkaline > Hypersaline >... | reverse complement strand
GACCGCACGTCCTTGTTCGGCGCAAAGTGGTCCGGCACGAGCGCCACCTTCCCCGGATCCCACACCCGGGTGCCGCCCGCCCTGCGGAACTGGTCAATGGCGATCGGCGCCGTGATGTCGTTGCCCAGTGCCAAATCCACGTCGCACATCACGATCTCGCCGGGCTCGACCGCCTCGCGGCCGCAGTGCGCCGCGATGATTTTTTCTGTCATCGTCATGTCCATGGTTGCAGCACTCCGTCGTCGAAGAGACGCCGGGACAAACAGCGGGAACTTCATACTAGCCACGGCCGACCGCGACCGTCAAGCCAAAAGCCCGACGGCGCACGAATGCTCGACCGCGCATTGCGCGTCGAGTTTTGGTATGATGGGCCTGGACCCGAGGAGGAGTTTTTGTGATGCAGGATCAACCGACGGCGCCGAGCGCCGAACAGCCCCAAAAGCCGATCGCCCGGACGGAGCGCCCCGTCGCGCACCCGCAGACGGCACGACGGCGAAGCGGCTGCCTGAGAAGTGCCGCCGTCGTCATCGTCACTTTCCTCATCACCACCATTCTCATCGTGGGGGTCGCCTCGTACCTTCTTGCCCGGCACCCGGAATGGGCCCTCGACGCCTTGCGCTTCGTCACGCCGACGTATTACCCGCTCGCGACCGCTGCTGCAGAGGGCGAAACCGTCCATGTGCTCTACCAGAACGGGTCGCTCGTGCCCGAGATGGTCCAGACCGGCGGCCGGGGCGATCTGCGGTGGCGAACCGAGGCTTTTCACGGCACGGTGACCGATGGGGCGTGGACCGGCCCGGCACCGGTCGAGCCGTTTACGAGCGCGGTACGGTTCCAGGAAACGCCCTGGGTCCTCGGCAACGGCGGTTATCGTACCTGGTCGGACGGCGCCTGGTCGGAAATCGTTCCGAAAACCGAATGGCTCAATCCGAAGGGCTGCGTCGCGGGCGGCACGCTCTGGGTCTTCTACGAAGACAAGGAGCGGGTGCTCAGCCTCGTCACCACCACCGACGGCACACGCTGGGAGCCGGGCGGATTCCGGCAGCAGCTCCCTTCGTTCCTAACGGACGAGGAGAATCGCTTTCTCGAAAAACGCCGCGCGCGGTTCCGCGTCGCTGTCCTCGACGACAAACCCTACGTCTTCTGGTACGACCCGGCGCGGGGCAAGGTCCGCTTCCGCTTCTTTGACCAAACGTGGTCGCAGCCGCAAACCGTCACGGCCACCAGGCTTTTCGCCGTCGTGGCGACCGACCGGGTCCTCTACTTCTTCGACGTGCCCGCCTGGCAACGAGACGAGGAGTTCGGCTACGGCAAGGCCACGGTGACCATGCGCACCTTCGACGGGAAACGCTGGTCGGAAGACGCGGACGAGCTCGACGTCGCGACCACGTTCTGTCTCGACGCCTCGCGCGTCGGCGACGACGTCTGGCTCTTCACCAGCAGCTACAAGTCGCTCCAGTACACCGTGTACAGCGACGGGGAGTGGGGCCCGACGCTCAAGGTCCCCCGGCCAAAGCGCATACGACAAGTGCCCGCTGAAACACCAGACGAGTAAAGATGAACGCGTCCCGGCACCACGTGCTCCATGCGCTCCTTCTCATCGGCATGCTGTTTCTTGCCGAAACTGCCGCGCGTGCCGGCGAGGCCACAGAAGAACCAACCGACGAGGCCGTGAAACGTCTGCCCGAACTCCAGGCCCGGTTGATCGCCGCCGACCTCGTCGTCCGCGCGCGAGTGGCGAACACCCTCGCCGCCGGAGAGAAAACAATCGTCGTCCTCGACGTCGGCGAGATCTTTCGCGGCACCACGTCGCACAAGACGATCTACGCCGAGGCCGCCAGCGACGAGGCCGCCGATCTCGACCGGCGCGACGCGCTCTGGCTCCTCAAGGCGACCGACGATACCCGCCGCTTTATCCTCGAAGGCCCCGAATCCATCCTCGACGCCAAGCGGGCCGACGAGATCAAGGAAGCGCTCGACACCATCACGTACGCCGCGCTCAAGGACCTCAAGTTCACGGCTTCCCTCGACAAGAATAAATACAAACTCGACGAGCCGATCCGGCTCACCTGGACGATCGAGAACCCCACGGACACGCCGATCGTCATCGCCGTGCCGGCGGTGTGGGGCGTGGGGCTCGGCCTCTCACTCGAGTGCATCACCGAGAAGGCCTGGGTCGAAATACTCCTCAAGGGCGCGCCCTATGTGCTGGAAAGGGAGCGGGAAGCCCGTTTCACCTTTACCACCCTCGGCCCCGGCCACCGGGAGGCCGGCGGCACGGCCTCGCTCCTTCGCCTTGTGCACAGCCATCACCGCAACGCCCCGAGCGACACAGGCGTTCTGCTCCAGCCCGGGGAATATGCCCTCGAACTGACGTACGATACGACGAAGCTCGTCGAGAGCCCGGCCGGAAACGTTCCGAAGGAAACCGTTTTCGGCACGCTGAAGACCAGGCGAACGGTCTTCGAAGTCACCCGCGAAAGACTCTCGACGCTGGACGAAGCGAAGGGCGTCCTCGCGCACCTTGCCGGCGTCGAGGACATCCAAACCGCCTTGGCCTCGGACGATCCTGAGGTCCGCTCCAGTGCGATCGAGGCGATCCGGGACTACTCATGTCCCGCCCTGCTGACTCTCCTGGAAACGATGCTGCGCTCCGAGGACGTAGAGGTCCAAGCAGCCACCTGTGACGCCCTTATGATGTGGGCGCAGCACCCGGCCATCATCGAGGCCCGGCCGTTTGCGGCCCTCCTCGAGGATCTTGACGCCGTGGGAAACCCTTCCGTCATTGCCCGTGCGGCCGCCGATCTCGCTGAAGCGCAGCGGGATGCCACCATGATCCCTCGGCTGCTCAAGCTCCTCCGCAACGAAGAGGTCAACCGGGTTGCCCGGCAAAGCATCGCCTCGAGCATCGGCGCAATCGCCGGCGTCGAGGTCAACACCGACGATCTGGACGAGGCGATCGTGGTGATCGAGCACTGGGTCGAGGGCCACCCCGAACTCGTCACCCCTGCCGACGAGCCATAGCCGCATCTTGACTTCCCGCCACACCTGGGGTAAACACGAAGGCGACAGCTGCTCATCTGGGCGGAGACAGGAGTGGCCGGCCGCAGGTCGCTCCCGTTCCTATCAAAGGGAACCGATATGGCCGACGACGACCTGATTCCGGTGGACATCAAGAAGATCGCCATCTCCAACATCGCGTGTGCCGTCGCCGTGGGCACCGAGGATAAGGAGTTCCCGATCTACATCGAGCCCGCCATCGGCGCGGCGATCCGCATGTTCATCGAGGACATCGAGAAACCGAGGCCGCTCACGCACGACCTGATCGGGAGCATCCTCGACGGCTTCGGCGCCACCGTCGAGCGCATCATCATCAACGACCTGCGCGACAACACGTATTTCGCCCGCATGATCCTGCGCGCGGAGAACGAGCTCGGCACGAAGGTCGTCGAAATTGACTGCCGGCCGAGCGACGCGATGGCCGTGGCCAAGATGAAAGGCGCGCCGCTCTTCGTGACCCGCAAAGTGCTCGAGGCGGTCGGCAAGTCCGAAACGGACCTCACGTAGGTCCCCTCCACCAGCGAGCCCCACGGTGTCCCACACACGCCCGAGAGATTGCGCGCTCGACGTGCTCTACACGGCGGCCGTGCAACGCCGCTTCGTGCACGACGTGCTCGGCAAGCGGCTCGCCGCGTCCGGGCTCGCCCGCACGGACCGCGCCCTCGTCACCGAGCTCGTCTACGGCGTGACCCGTCGCCGCCTTACGCTCGATTGGGTGATCGAGCGCACCTCGAAACGCCCGATCGAGAAGCTCGACCCCAAGCTCCGGCCCATCCTGCAGCTTGCGCTCTACCAGCTCCTCTTCATGGACAAAGTGCCCGAGTACGCCGCGGTCAACGAAGCGATCGAGGCCGCCAAACGCAAAGTGCACGCCGGCGCCGCCACCTTCGCCAACGGGCTGCTCCGCGCCGTCGTCCGCACGAAGGGCGACCTCGCCTACCCGCCGGCCGAGCAAGACCTCGTCGAGCATCTGGCGGTTGTCCACTCACACCCGCGCTGGCTCGTGCGTCGGTGGCTCGACCACTTCGGCGACAGGAAAACCGCCGAGCTCTGCGCCACCGACAATCTCCCGCCGCCGGTCACGCTGCGCGCGAACAGCCTCAAGGTCTCGCGCGACGCGCTCATCGAGCACCTGCACGCCGAGGGCGTCGAGGCCGAGGCGGCCGACGGCGACGAGGCGGCCGTGCGCCTCCACACGCCAAAACCGCTCGACCAGCTCGAGGCCTACGCGCGCGGCGAGTTCTACGTGCAGGACGTGACCGCCATGCGGGTCGTGCGGCTGCTCGATCCGCAACGGGGCGAGCGCGTCCTCGACCTCTGCGCCGCGCCCGGCGGCAAGACGAGCCACTGCGCCGAACTGATGAACAACACCGGGCGCATCGTCGCCTGCGACCTCGACGCGGAACGGCTCGACGTGCTCGCGCAGAACATGGCCCGGCTCGGCATCACCTGCGTCGAGAGCGCCCGATGCGACGCCCGCCACGCGCCTAAGCTCCTGCCGACGGGATCGTTCGATCGCGTGCTGCTCGACGCGCCCTGCTCGAACACCGGCGTGCTCCGCCGCCGGGCCGAGGCGCGCTGGCGCGTACGCGAAGAGGACATCGAATCATTGAGCGCGCGCCAGGCCGAACTCCTCGAGGCGGCCGCGCGGATGCTCCATCCGAGCGGCGCGCTGGTCTACAGCACGTGCAGCATTGAGCCGGAAGAGAATGACCGCGCCGTGCGCCGTTTCCTGAGCCTGCACGGCGAGTTCGTGCTCGAAACGGAGACAACGCTCTTACCCACTGCCGAGGGGGGCGATGGCGGCTACATGGCCCGCATGGTAAGGGAAAGCTGACAAAAAAAGCCGCAGCCCGCACAGGCCGCGGCTCGGACGTTTCGTTCAGAAAAACCGTCAGTCCGGATCAGGTTTCTGGATCGGCCGGTTCGGCCTCCGTCTCGGTCGGCTCAGGCGCCTCGGACGCTGCTTCGCCTTCCTCGCCTTCGGGCGCGACGACCTCCGCCGGCGCCGCCGTCTCCGCCGTCTCCGCCGACGCCGCCGGCGGCTTGTAGTCGAGGTTCACCTGAAAGGAGATCTCATTGAGCTCTTCCTCGGAGGCCACCGGCACCTCGAACCCCGCGTGATTCTCCGCTTGCACGACGAGGCTCTTGATCGTCTCGCCGCCGCGCATCGCCACAACCTCCACCGCGCGGTCGGTATTGTTCACGATACGGAAGACGTACCACGCCTTCTCGCCACCGAAGTACTTGGGGACAATCTGCACCCCTTCCTCGGCGGGCGCGACGTAGCCGCGCACGCGGCAGACGACGCGCGGCTGCTTTTCGGCGCCTGTCCTCACAACAAAGACCGCGTTGAGCTCCGTATTCTCATCCTCAGGCCGGGGGGTGAATCTGAGCTCGAACTTCTTGGACGCCCCCGGGCTGAATACCTCGCGCTCGATGTCCGTGACGATCTGGAAGCGCCTGTCAATGAAGTAGAGCGGATAGATCTCGAACTCCTCGCTCCCGGCGTTCTCGTACGTATAGGCGAGCGTCTCCGGCCGGCCGACGCGCACGAGGCCGATGTCGCGTTCCTGCGGCTGGACCACCAGCAGCGTCTCCGGCCTCGGAATCACCTGGGCTTTCACCGTCAACACGACCGGCCTCGCCGCGGAAGCCGGGTCGTTCGACTTCACGACGATGTACGTCTCGATCCGGCCCGGCTCCAGCCCCTTGGCGCTGAAAACCGCCTGGAGCGGAGCGCTCTCGCCGGGTGCGATCTTCTTGCCGGGGAGCACGGTCGTCAGGAACTCGTTCTTGGGCTTGGCCTCGGTGATTTCCAACGGCTCGGTGCCCGCGTTTTCCACCAAGAATTCGTGCTCAGCCATCTGGCCGACGGCGATCCCCCCGGGGAATTGGTCGGCCAGGTCCCAGGTTCTCTCCGCGTCGCCAATCCTCAGAGTGGGCTGCGCCGACGCGCCCGCCACCGCAACGGCGCACGCCGCCAGCGCCCCTCCGAACAGCCATATCGCCCTATCTCGTTGCACGTGCCGGTTTCCTCCGCTTCCTACTTTTTTTTCTTCGACATCTTCGACGCCAGGAACGCAATGACAAGCAGCGCGCCGCCGCCGCCGATAATGTGCCATCTGTACTTGGTGAAGAAATCTCCGCCATCGGACGACTTATCGTCCTCGTCATCCTCTTCCTCGTCGGGAAACGGCCGACGCGGGCCGCCCGACACCAACTCCAGATTTTCGCGCGTGCCCCCTTGGCTCGTGGGCAGAATGCCGCGGCCGCCACAACTGCGGCAGGGCACATACGTGAAGACCCAACCGCCCTCTTCTTCTTTGACCGATCCCGCACCGCCGCACGTGGGGCAAATGCCCTCGTCGGGGCCAAGGTACAGCAGGCGATGGCCCTTGCCGCTGCAGGCCGGGCACGACATTGTCCTTGTGACTTCTCCCCTCCCCTCCTCGTCCGAGCCCGTCACCCCCTGAATCCTGTACTCAACCTTGCCCGTGCCATTGCACAACTGGCATGTCAACTTGTAGAGCGGCTGGTTTGACTCTTCCTTGCGGGAGGACGGCGAGCGCAGCCTCGAAGCGTCGTCGGCCGGTCGCTTAATCGTGTAGGCGTCGAGCGCTTTCTGGCCGGCCACACCGTAGCGACTGTCGTACTGGCCCGCCTTCTCGAAAAGCTCCTTGGCCACCGTCTTCCTGTGCAGTCTGAGCATCATGAGCCCGGCCCGGTAGTACTCCTCTCCCGGCCGTTCCGCCACGGAGCGGTGAGCCGAATAGATGCGTCCGCGTGGGTACTCGAGATCGCCGTAGGGGCCCTCGAGTATGAACGATTCGGTCGTCGTGTTCTTGATCTTGACCTCCTCGTAGGCGCCGTCCCTGTAGACGACAATGTCGCCGGACGCCGCGAGGATAACGGCGAGCACCAAGACGACAAGAACCCCTCTCATCATTGCTTTCATGGCTCTCGGCTCCACGTCTGCTTGACGAACGATTCGTTTATACCCTTCGGGGAACTTCGCCGCAAGAACGCAATTCCCCGCTTCCTTTGATCACGTTCGGGACGCCGAAGTTCCAAAGGAACCGACACGCACACCCACCTACGCCCGTGTCTCGGCGGCGGCGTCCTTGATGACACCGAGCGGGTAGCGTGGAATCACCTTCTCCTCGACCCACTTGAGCGCCTCGAGCGGCTCGACGCCCCAGTAGGTCGGACAGGGCGAGAGCATCTCGACGAGCGAGAAGCCGACGCCGTCCACCTGGTACTGGAACGCCTTCTTGAGGGCCCGCTTGGCGGCACGGATGTTCTTCGGGCTGTTCAAGGCGCACCGGGCGAGAAACTTCGTCTGGTCGCACACCGCGAGCATCTCGGGCACCTTGAGCGGCGCGCCGACGTCCTCAGGTGCTCGGCCTCGGGGCGTTGTCTTGGTGACTTGGCCGGCGAGCGTCGTCGGCGCCATCTGGCCGCCGGTCATGCCGTAAACGCCGTTGTTGACGAAAATCACCGTGATGTTCTCGCCCCGGTTCCCCGCGTGCATGATCTCGGCCGTGCCGATCGCGGCAAGGTCGCCGTCGCCCTGGTAGCTGAAGACGATGAGGTCGGGCCGCGCGCGCTTCATGCCGGTGGCGACCGCCGGCGTGCGCCCGTGGGCGGCCTCGCTCACGTCGAAGTTGAAGTAATCGTACCCGAGCACCGCGCAGCCGACGGGCGCGATCCCCACCGTGCGCTCGCGGATGCCGAGCTCGTCCACGACCTCGGCGACCATCCGCTGCACGATCCCGTGGCCGCAGCCGGCGCAGTAGTGCGTGACCACCGGCTTGAGGCTTTCGGGCATCGCGTAGAGCGTTTTCATCACGACGTACTCTCCTCGACGAGCATCGCCTCGAGACGCGCCACAACCTCGTCCACGGTCATCACGGCGCCGCCGGTGCGCCCGTAGAACTCGACCGGTCGCCGCCCCTCGACGGCCAGCCGGACGTCCTCGACCATCTGGCCGGCGTTCATCTCGACCACGAGGTAGCTCTCCAAAAAATCGCGCGTCGCCCGTAGCGCCTCGGTCGGAAACGGCCAGAGCGTGATCGGCCTGAACAGTCCCACCTTGTGCCCGCGCTCGCGCAGCACCCGCAACGCCGAACGGCAGATGCGCGCCACCGTGCCGAAGGCGACGAGCAGCGCCTCGGCGTCCTCGGTCTCGATCGTCTCGTAGCGGACCTCCTCCCGCTCCATCTGCGCGTACTTTTCCTGGAGGTGCCGGTTGTGCTCCTCGAGCTCGAGCACGTCGAGGTAGAGCGACTTCACAACGTTCGGCTCGCGGCCAGCGCACCCGGTGAGCGCCCACGGCTTCTCCGGCTCGTGCGTCTCGGGGTGTTTCGGGATCACCACCGGCTCCATCATCTGCCCGAGGATGCCGTCGCTCAGGACCATCACCGGATTGCGGTAGCGATCGGCCAGGTCGAACGCCTCGATCGTCATGTCCACGAGCTCCTGCACCGTCGAGGGCGCGAGCACGATGTGGCGATAGTCGCCGTGGCCGCCGCCGCGCGTGGCCTGGAAGTAGTCCGACTGCGACGGCCCGATGCTCCCGAGCCCCGGCCCGCCGCGCATCACGTTCGCGATGACCGCGGGCAGCTCGCAGCCCGCGACGTACGAGATCCCTTCCTGCTTGAGGCTGATGCCCGGGCTCGACGAGCTCGTCATCGCGCGCGCGCCGACCGCCGCGGCGCCGAAGACCATGTTCACCGCGGCGAGCTCGCTCTCGGACTGCAGGAAAACGCCCCCGGCCTCGGGCATTCGCTTCGCCATGTAGGCGGTCACCTCGTTCTGGGGCGTGATCGGGTAGCCGAAGTAGCAGCGGCAGCCCGCGCTGATGACCGCCTCGGCCATCGCGTCGTTGCCGCACATGAGCACGCGGTCGCCGTCAGTCTGAGTCATTCTTGAACACCTCGAAGACCACGTCCGGGCACACGATCACACACGTTCGGCAGCCGGTGCACTTTTCCGGATGCGCCGCCACGACGGGGTGGACGCCACGCGCATTGAGCTCGTCGGAAAAGGCGAGCACCTCCTCGGGACAGGTCACGACACAGTACCCGCAGCTCTTGCACCATTCGCTGCGGATCTTGAGCTCAACCACTGTAGAAGTCTTCATTCGACAACACCCGGCTACCGTTCCCTGGCGCCGCCCCAGCGCAACTTGTCCTTGAGAATATCGAGATACGAGCGCCTGTCGCTCGTCACCAGCCGGACGCAGTGGGGCGACTTGCCGATCTGCACCACGTCGGTCGAGTCGAGCTCGATCCCGACCTGGCCGTCAATGGTGAGCCGCGCGCCGCTCCGATCCTCGTCGAGCTCGACCCGGACGGTCTGCTCCGGCGGCAACAGGATCGGCCTGTTCGTCAGCGTATGCGGGCAGATCGGCGTCACCAGGATCGCCTCGAGCTCCGGATGCACGATCGGCCCGCCCGCCGAGAGCGAGTACGCGGTCGAGCCCGTCGGCGTGGCAAAGATCAGGCCGTCGGCCTCGTAGCGCGTCAGGTACGCGTCGCCGACGAACACCCTGAGCTTGAGCATCCGCGCCAGCGTCCCGGCGTCAATGACGACGTCGTTGAGCGCCGCGTGCCGCTCGACCGCCCGACCCCCGCGCTCGAGCACCACCTCGAGCATCATCCGTTCGGACACGTGGCCTTTGCCCTCAAGCAGATCGTCAAGTGAATCGAAGACCGACTCGATCTTGAACTCGGCGAGGAAGCCGAACGCGCCGATGTTGACGCCGATCACCGGCACGTCGTAGTTGCCGACGCGCCGGATCGCGCTCAGGAGCGTGCCGTCGCCGCCAAGCGCGAAAATCATTTCGCCGTCCGCAAGCGTCGCCTGCTCGTCGAGCGGCTCGCCGGCGAGCGCATGTTCGGCCACCACCTCCGGCGGCATTGCCACGCGGACGCCGCGCTTCTTCAACGCCTTCAGCAGACGCTTGACGAGATCGTCCCACCCGGGCTTCGTCGTGTTGGGCACAATCGAGACGCGCTTCACCACTGGACCCCCTCCGAAATCTGCGCCCCCGAGAATGCCGCGTGCGCCCGCTCGGCAACCGCTTGCGCCGTCAGGCCAAGCCGCTCGCAAAGCGTCTCGCGCGGCCCGTGCTCGACGAACTCGTCGGGGATGCCGATCCGCAGGCGGGCGACGTGCGCTTGCCCGTGGTCGTCGAGCCACTCGGCCACGGCCGAGCCGAAGCCGCCGCGCAGCACGTGTTCCTCGATCGTGACGACCCGCCCGGTCAAGGCCGCCGTTCCCAGCAGCTCCTCGTCGAGCGGCTTGAGGAAGCGCGGGTTGACCACCATGACGGACCACCCCTTCGCTTCGAGCAGCGCGGCCGCCTCGAGCGCGACGTGCACCATCGGCCCCACGGCGAGGATCGCCATCTGCTTGCCGGACTCTTCTCCAAGCCCATTGAGGGCTTTTTCGAGAGCGCCGCGCCCGTGCTTGAGCGTCTCGACCGGCGCGTCGAGGTCGGCGCCGGTCCCTTCACCTCTCGGGTACCGAACCGCCACCGGCCCCTCGTGTTTGAGCGCGAAGTGGAGCATATCGCGCAGCTCGCGCTCGTCCTTCGGCGCCATCAGCGTCATGTTCGGCATCATCCCGAGGAACGAAACATCAAAGACACCGTGGTGTGTAGGCCCGTCCTCGCCGACGAGCCCGGCCCGATCCACGGCGAACACGACGGGCAACTTCTGCAGGCACACGTCGTGCAGGATCTGGTCGTAGGCGCGCTGGAGGAACGTCGAGTAGACCGCCACCACGGGGCGCATCCCCGCGATGGCCAGCCCGCCCGCGAAAACGACCGCGTGCTCCTCGGCGATCCCCACGTCGTGGAACCGCTTGGGGAACGACCGCTTGAACGCCTCGAGCCCCGTGCCGCTCGCCATGGCGGCGGTGATCGCCACGACCCGCTTGTCGCGCTCGGCCAGCTCGCAAAGCGTCCGGCTGAACACCTCGGTGTAGGTCAGGTGTTCGCAACCGCCTTTCGGCCGGCCGGTCAGCGCATCGAACTTCGGCGCGCTGTGAAAGGTTTCCGGTGCGGCCTCGGCCGGCGCGTATCCTTTCCCCTTGCGCATGACGAGGTGCAGCAGCACGGGGCGGCGCTCGGCCTTGATGCTCCGGAGCAAGTCGAGGAGCAAACGCAGGTTGTGTCCGTCCACTGGCCCGAAGTAACGGAAGCCCATCTCTTCGAAAAAGAGGCCGGGCACGAGAAGGCCCTTAAGGCTCTCGAACAGCCGCTCGCGCCAGCGCACGAGCCGCAGGCCGACCCTCGGGATCTTCAGGACGAGCCGATCGAGCGCCCGGTTGAACCGGTTATAAATGGGGTTCGTGATAATCCGGTTGAGGTAGCGCGCGACGGCCCCCACGTTCGGCGAGATGGACATCTCGTTGTCGTTGAGCACCACGACAAAGTCCTTGAGCCCGCTGTGCCCCTGATAGAGCGCTTCGAACGCCGTGCCCCCCGTGAGCGCACCGTCGCCGACGACGGCGATCACTTTCTCGCTGCCGCCCCGCATGTCGCGCGCAGCCGCCAGCCCGAGCGCCGCCGAGACCGCAGTGCTCGCGTGGCCCGCGCCGAAGGTGTCGTACTCGCTCTCCTCGGGCCGGGCGAAGCCGCTCAGCCCGCCGTGCTGCCGCAGCGTGCGGAACCGCTCGCGTCGGCCGGTGATGAGCTTGTGCGCATAGGTCTGGTGGCTCACGTCCCAGACGATCTTGTCGTTGGGCGCGTCGAACGTGCGGTGCATCGCGATCGTGAGCTCGACCACGCCGAGGTTCGAGGCAAGATGCCCGCCGGTGCGCGAGACCGTGCGGACGATCTCGTCGCGGATCTCCTCGGCGAGCACCTCGAGCTGGCTCACCTGGAGCTTCCTGAGGTCGCGCGGCGAATCAATCATGTCGAGGTAACGGGACATGACGCTCCATCTCCCAGCCGGAGGCAGGCCGACGTGGCCCGCTTCCTACCCTTCCGCTTCCTTCTCGGCCCCTTCTTTCCCTGTTCCGGGCTTGGTGGGGAACGGCTTTGTCTCGACGCCGCCGTCTTTGTTCTTCGTGAGTATCTCGATCGCGCGTTCCGCCTCGTTGAGGCGCTTCGAACACGCGTCGGCGAGCGCCATCCCTTCCTTGAACTTCGCCAGCATCTGCTCGAGGTTGAGCTCGCCCGCTTCCATCTCACCAACAATCTTCTCGAGCTTCGCCAGCGACTTTTCGAAATCAATCTTCGCCATAGTGCCTAGCGGGGCTCCTCTTCGGCCTCAACGCGCTCGACCTTCGCCACGAACGCGCCCCGATGGACCCGGGTACGCACCGCGCGACCCCGATCGAGCGTCGCCGCCTCGGTCACGAGGCGACCCGTCGCTGCGTCGGTGGTCAAGCTGTAGCCGCGTGCGAGCACGCCGAGCGGACTCAGCGCGCCGAGCCGGGCGGCAAACTCGCGGGTGCGATCGCCGAGCCGCGCAAGGCGATGCCGGGCATGCAGCCCCATGCGCTCGACCGCGTCGTCCACATGCTGTTGATACTGCCGAACCAGGCCGGCCGGTTCCCTGAAGACGTAGCTTTTTCGCGCCACCTCGAGCCGACGCGCCAGCTCGCGGACGTGGTCCGTAACAAAAGTGTAAAGTTTCTCGCGGAGAAAACCAACCCTTTCGAGCAGCTCGGCCTTGCGCCCAACGACCAGCTCGGCGGCCGCCGACGGCGTCGGCACACGCAGATCGGCCACGAAATCGGCAATCGTCCAGTCAATCTCGTGCCCCACCGCGGCAATCACCGGGATCACCGACCGATAGACCGCCCGGGCGACTCGTTCCTCATTGAACGGCCAGAGGTCCTCGAGGCTTCCGCCGCCGCGCGTGACGATCATCACGTCCACGAGCTTGAGCTCGTTCAGGTGGTCAATCGCCGCGGCGATTGCCGCCGCGGCAGCCTCCCCCTGCACCGGCACGGGATAAACGATCAGCTGCACCTCGGCGAATCGCCGCCCGAGCACGTTGAGGATGTCTTGGATCGCCGCGCCCGTCGGCGAGGTCACCACGCCGATGCGCTCCGGCAGGAGCGGGATCGGCACCTTGTGCGCGTCGTCGAAGAGCCCTTCCTCGTAGAGCTTCTTCTTCAATCGCTCGAAGGCACGCTGGAGCTTGCCGACGCCGCGCTCCTCGATCCGCTTGACGATGATCTGGTAGGCGCCGCGCGGCTCATAGACCGAGAGGCTGCCCTGGACGATGACCTTCATGCCGTCGGCGAACTCGAAGTCGCTCGGCGGGCGCGCGGACTTGAACATGACCGCGCTGATCTGCGCGAACTCGTCCTTGAGCGTGAAGTACCGATGCCCCGCCGGCGAGGCGCGGTAGTTCGAGACCTCGCCCTCGAGCCAGATTGCCGGGTACTTCGCCTCGAGCAGCGTCTTCACACCCCGCGTCAGCTCGGAGACCGTGAAGACGTGCTCGGGCTCGCTCATGAGCGTGCCTCCGGCTCGAGCGGGACCTGGATGCGCTTGATCTGCGTCGAACGCCCGGTGCGCTCGTCCACGGTGACGACGACGGCCGACAGGCGCACGTCGCCGGTCGCCACCTCGAAGCGCGCCGGCACGCCGGTGGTCAGTTTTTTCAGCACCGGTTTGACCTCGCGGCCGAGGACCGAGTCGTGCGGCCCGGTCATCCCCACGTCGGTGATGTAGGCGGTGCCGCCGGAAAGAATCGTCTCGTCGGCCGTGGCCACGTGCGTATGCGTGCCGAAAACGACGCTCACACGCCCATCGAGATAGCGCCCCATCGCTATTTTCTCGCTCGTCGCCTCGGCATGCATGTCCACGACGATGATCCGCGTCTTTTGGCTCAGCTCGGCGATGGCCGTGTCCGCGGCGCGAAACGGCGACTCCGACGGGTCCATAAAGATGCGGCCCACGAGGTTGATGACGCCCACGCGGAGGCCGCCCTCGAGCTCGACGAGGCATGCGCCCCGGCCCGGCGCCTCCGACGAGTAGTTCGCCGGCCGGAGCAGGGTCGAGAACTCGTCGAACGCCTCAAAGACCTCGCGCTGCTTCCACGCGTGGTCGCCGAGCGTGATCACGTCGGCGCCCGCGGCGAGAAGGTCGCGCGCGATCCGCGGCGTCATGCCCGAGCCGCCCGCGGCATTCTCCGCGTTGACGACAACACACTCGATGCCGTGCTCCTGGCGGAGCATGCCGGTGAGCCGTTCGACCGCCTCGCGGCCCGGGCGGCCCACCACGTCGCCTATGCACAACAGTCTCATGATTAACCGCCACGCGCCTAACGCGCATACTCGACGGCGCGTGTCTCACGAATGACCGTCACCTTGATCTGACCCGGGTATTCCAGCTCGCCCTCGATCTTCTTCGAGAGCTTGCGCGCGAGCACCAGCGCTTCGTCATCGCCGATGCGGTCCGGCTCGACGAGGACGCGGATTTCTCGGCCCGCCTGCATGGCGTACGCCTTTTCGATGCCCCGGAACGATTTCGCGAGTTCCTCGAGCTTCTCGAGCCGCCTGATGTAGATCTCGAGCGTCTCCGAGCGCGCCCCCGGCCGCGCGGCCGAGAGCGAGTCCGCCGCCTGCGAGAGCACGCCGAGGATTGACTTCGGCTCCTCGTCCATGTGGTGCGAGGCGATACCGTTGACCACCGTGGCCGACTCGCGGTAGCGCTTGCAGAAGTCCGCGCCGATGAGCGCGTGCGGACCCTCGACCTCGTGGCTGAGCGCCTTGCCCGTGTCGTGCAGCAGCCCGATGCGCTTGGCAAGCTGCATGTCCACGCCGAGCTGCGCAGCCATGATCCCCATGATGTGCGCCACCTCGATCGAGTGGCGGAGCACGTTCTGCCCGTAGCTGTAACGGTACCTGAGCCGCCCAAGCGCTTTGATGATCTCCGGATGCAGGTTGTGCACGCCGACCTCGAACGCCGCCTGCTCGCCCGCCTCCTTGATCGTCTGCTCCATCTCCTTGCGGACTTTGCCGACAACCTCCTCGATCCGCGCGGGATGGATCCGGCCGTCGAGCATCAGCCGCTCGAGCGCGAGCCGGGCGATCTCCTTGCGCACGGGATCGAAGCCGCTGAGGATCACCGCCTCGGGCGTGTCGTCAATGATGATGTCAATGCCCGTGGCGGCCTCGAGCGCGCGGATGTTGCGGCCCTCGCGCCCGATGATGCGTCCCTTCATCTCGTCGTTCGGCAGCGCCACCGAGCTTACCGTGACCTCGGCGACGTAGTCGCTCGCGATACGCTGGAGCGTATCGCCGATGATCTTCTTGGCCGTTTTCTCGGCGGTCTCGCGCGCCTCGCCCTCGATGCGGCGGACGAGCGCGGCGGCTTCCTTCGTCACCTCGTCCTCCATCCGTTCCAGGAGTTGCTCGCGCGCCTCGTGCCGGCTCATGCCCGAAATGCGCTGCAACTGGCGGTTTTCCTCCTCGATGAGCTGAGAGAGTTTCTTGTCCTTCCGGTCCAGTTCCTGAGTCTTCTCGTTGGCGGTCTTCTCGCGCGCGTCGAGTTCTTCCTCCTTCTTGTCGAGGAGCGCGACCTTGCGGTCGAGGTTCTCCTCTCGTTGCTGCATGCGCTTCTCGAGCTGACGCAGTTCCTTGCGGGTCTCGCGCGTCTCCTGATCGAACTCTGCGCGGAGCCGCAGTTGCTCGTCTTTGAGCTCGATCGAACGGCGTTTGCGTTTCTCCTCGGCCTCCTTGATCGCCCGTTGGACGAGCTCGTCGGCCTGCGCCTTGGCCGAGCCGATGCGCCGCGCGGTAAACCGCCTCTGGATCGCGTAGCCGACAAGGGCGCCGACGACCAGCGCGGCGACCGCGATGAGAATCGTGGTCCAATCCGGCTTCGTGCCCGTCCCCGGGGTGATGAAGCTCACATATGCAAAGACTTCCATGTCGAACTCCTTTACCGAATCTATTTCAACATATCCGTTCGAATTTGACCGGTGGGCCCAAGCGTCGCCTCATCGGTCACAATGTAATGCATTGGCATGTCGTGGCCGTCGTGCTCGATCGCCTCGACGATCTGGAACGCGTAGGCCAGCCCGACCCGGCACACGCGCGGCCCGAGCCCGGCAAGGAACGCGTCATAGTAGCCGCGGCCCCAGCCGATCCGGTTCCCTTCGCGGTCGAACACGAGCCCCGGCACGGCCACAAGGTCAATCGCGTCCAGGGGAAGCACCTCGGCCTTCACCGGATCCGGCTCGACGAGACCCATGCGCCCCAGCGCAAGCTGCCGCGTCATGTCGTCCACGCGATGCACGACGATCCGGTCGTTCGCGGCGTCCATTCGCGGCAGCCCGAGCGTCTTGCCGTTGTTGAGGCAGTGCGTGACCGCGAGCGTGGTGTCCACCTCGTTCCGCACGGGCAGGTAAAGCATGACCCCGCGCGCACGGCGAAACGCCTCGAGCTCGATGAGACGCTGCGCCACGAGCGCGCTGCGGCCTCGCACCTCCGCCTTGCCGAGCGCCCGGCGCATTTGCTTCATCTGTTCCCGAAGCGTCGCCTTCATCGCCTAGCCCGGCGCCTCCTGGCCGCGTCGCCTGGCAAGCTCGGCGCGCCACCGCTCGAGCCGCTCGGCAATACGCCGCTCGTAGCCCTGATCGCTCGGGACGTAGAACCGCGTCCCGTTCGGCATGTATTCCTGCTCGACGATATGCGCGTCGAAACTGTGCGGGTACTTGTAGCCCTCGCCGTGGCCGAGCCGCTTGGCGCTCGCGTAGCTCGCGTCTTTAAGGTGCATCGGCACCTCGTGCGTCTTCTCCTCGCGCACGGCCTCCATCGCCTTCGCGATCCCCTGGCACGACGCGTTGCTCTTGGGCGCCGTCGCCACGTAGACGACCGCCTGCGCGAGCGGGATCTGCGCCTCGGGCATGCCGACGAAATCCACCGCCTGGAACGCGGCCGTGGCGACCTCGAGCGCGCGCGGGTCGGCGTTGCCCACGTCCTCGGCCGCGGCGATCACCACCCGGCGCGCGATAAAACGCGGATCCTCGCCGGCCTCGATCATCTTGGCGAGCCAGTAGAGCGCCGCATTGGGGTTCGAGCCCCGCATGCTCTTGATGAACGCGCTCGCCGTGTCGTAGTGCTGGTCGCCGTCACGATCATAGACGACCGCCTTGCGCTGAATGGACTCCTCGATCGCCTGCCGGTCCACGCGGCACGTGCCGTCCTCGCGCGGCGGCGTCGAGAGCGCGGCGATCTCGAGCGCGTTGAGCGCCTTGCGCGCGTCGCCGTCGCTCACGGTCACAATGTGATCGAGCGCCTCGTCGGTGAGCTCGATCGGGCGCGCGCCCAGGCCGCGCTCGGCGTCCGCGAGCGCCCGGCGCACGATCGTGCGGATCGCCTCGTCGTCGAGCGGCCGGAGCGGCAGGATCTTCGAGCGAGAGACAAGCGCCGCGTTGATATAGAAAAACGGGTTGTAGGTCGTCGCGCCGATGAGCGTCAGCGTGCCGCGCTCCACGAACGGCAGCAAGACATCCTGCTGCGCCTTGTTGAATCGGTGAATCTCGTCGAGGAAAAGGGTCGTCCGCCGGCCGGAGGCACGCAACCGGTTCGCCGCGTCGGCCGCGAGCTGCTTGAGCTCGGCGACGTTCGTGATCACCGCGCTCATCGCCACGAAGCGGCTCCGCGTCATCGTGGCGATCACGTACGCGAGCGCGGTCTTGCCCGAGCCCGGCGGGCCGTAGAGGATCACCGAGCCGACGCGGTCCGCCTCGATCGCCCGGCGCAAGAGCCGGCCCGGGCCGACGAGGTGCGCTTGGCCGAGGTACTCGTCAAGCGTCCGGGGCCGCATTCGGATCGCCAGGGGCGCCGCCTGCGGCATCTCTTGCTCATCCCGTTCGTCGCCGAACAGGTCCATTGCGTCTCCTTCCGCGCCGGCGGTTCCTTGGTCTTGCCGGCGGCCCCGCGCCACGGCGTCCGCGCAACGGGTTCGCACAAAGAAATACCCTGCACAGTGCCGTACGGACGATTTCCTTGATGCCTGCTCGTGCAGGTGGGTGCCCTCCAGACCTCCGGTGCTTTCCCGTCGGTACCGGCGCCGTCAGCCTGAGCCGGGCTCCCTGACTGAAAGTGTTGGCTCAAAGAAAGTGTCGTTCCGCGACGAACACAGCAGGGTATTTTTTTCTCTCGTACCCACACCCGAGCCGTAACCGCATCCGAAGCTACGGCGCGAGTTTCTCTTCGACCATCTTGATGACCTTCGACACGCGGCCCTCGACGAGATGCATAAACTTTTCCTTCTCGTTCTTGAGCCGCATGTACTCGTCGGCAATGTTGAGCGCCGCCAGCACCGCCACCCGGCCCACCGTCGCCGTTTCCGAGCCGCCCGCGACCTCCGTCATCTTCTCGTCGACGTAGGCGGCCAACATGCGCACGTACTCCGGGTTCTGGTCGCTGGCGACCGGGTACTCTTTGCCGAAGATCCGTACGGTCGTTATGCCTCTATCGTACACCAAACGTTCCTGTGCCAAACACCTTCAGGGTTATCATCAACCGCACCGCGGTCAATCCTCACGTACTTCGCACCCGAGCGCCCGCACGAGCGCCGCCTTGATTGCGGCGTGCGCCTTCTCGACCTCCTCGTCGGTGAGCGTGCCGGTGTTCGAGCGGTACTCCAGCGAAAAAGCCAAGCTCTTGCGTCCGGGGCCGACCTGCTCGCCACGGTAGAGGTCGAAGAGCCTCACGCCGCGCAGGATCGGCACCGTGACCGATTCGATCACCTTGCGCACCGCCTCGAAGGGCGTCGCCTCACTCACGACGAGCGCGATATCCCGCCGCGTGCCGGGGTACACGGGAAGCAGCTCATAGTCACGAGCAAACCGCGCCAGCGGGGCAAGCGCCTCCAGGTCGAGCTCAGCGACGTACACGGGCGCCTCGAGCTCGAACGCCACCGCGGCCTCGGCGCTCACCTGGCCACAGAGGCCGAGCGCCGTCTCGCCTGCGTTGACGCTCGCGCACTGGCCCGGCGCAAAGAGCCTGTTGGCCGCCGACACGAAAGAAACCGCGTCAACCCCAAGCGTCTCAAGGTATTCCTCGATCGCCCCTTTGAGATCAAAGAAATCAACCTCGACGGGGCGGAGGTCCCAGTTTGCCTCGTCGCGCTTGCCCGAAAGGCCAAGCGACAACGCCGCCCGCTCGACGGGCTTGCCGTCCCGGTCGCGCAGGTGGATGCGGCCGATCTCGAAGAATTTCACGTCCAGCCGCCGCTGCCGATGGTTGCGCCCAAGTGTCTCGATCATCCCGGCAAAAAGTGTCGGCCGCAGGTTGATCAGGTCGGCGCTTTTGGCCTTGAGTACCCGAACCGGTTTCACCGGAGGATCAAAGAACAGATCACCGACGGCGGATGCCGTCTTGTCGCTAATCAGGTTGCAGTTTATTATCTCAAAGAAACCGAAACCGGTCAAGACATTTTTCGAAATGACCTCGAGCCGCTCACCGACATTCTCCTCGTGAGGAACGATTTTTGTCACCGTAACCGGCGTCGGGATGTTCTCGTAGCCGTAGAGCCGCGCCACCTCTTCGATGTAGTCAATCTCGCGCTCAAGCTCCACCCGGTACGAGGGGTTCTCCACCACCGTCGCGTCGTCGCGGCTCTCGACAACCGGGATGCGCATCCGGCCTAGCATTGTCTCGACCTCGCCCTGGCTCAATTCCGTGCCGAGCACAGCGTTGACCCGGCTCGTGCGCACGGTAACCCGCTGCGGCTCAATCCGTTTCGCCACAACGTCCACGGCGCCCGGCATCACCCGGCCGCCGCCGAGCTCGGCCATGAGCTGCGCCGCCCGAGCCGCGGCCCGCGCCTGAAGCTCCGGGTCCACGCCCCGCTCGAACCGATACGACGACTCACTCGGCAGCCCAAGTCGCCTCGACGTGCGCCGGATGCACGCGGGGTCGAAACGCGCGCTCTCGATCAAAATGGTCTTGGTCACAGGCCCGACCTCCGTGTTCTCGCCGCCCATGACGCCCGCGAGCGCGATCGCGCCAGAGGGGTCGGCAATCACGAGCATCATCTCGTCGAGCGTCCGCTCCTGCCCGTCGAGCGTCTTCATCTTCTCGCCTGCGCGCGCGCGGCGCACGATGATGTGCCCGTCTTTGACGCGCGCGTAATCGAAAGCGTGCAGCGGCTGGCCGAGCTCCATCATGACAAGGTTGGTGACGTCCACGACGTTGCTGATCGGCCGCACGCCGACCTTCGTCAGGCGCTGCCGCACCCAGAGCGGCGACGGGCCGATCTCAACGCCGTCTATGATCCGCGCGACGTAGCACGAACAGAGCTCCGGCGCCAGGATCTCGACCTTCGCCCACTGCTCCGTCGGTTTCTTGCCGGTTTCCTTCACGGAACAATCCGGCTCGCGCAACGGCAGATCGAAGAGTGCTGCGACCTCACGCGCGACGCCGATGACGCTCGCGACGTCCGGCCGATTCGGCATTACCGCGATGTCGAAGACCACGTCGGCGATCCCCATCGCCTCGACGAAGTGCGCGCCGACCTTCGCCGTCTCGGGCAGGATCATGATCCCGGCCGCCTCCTCGCCGAGGCCGACCTCGACCTCCGAGCACATCATCCCCTCGGACTCGACGCCGCGGATCGTGGCCTTCTCGAGGACCGTGGCCTCGCCCGTCTTGAGCGAGACGAAGCGCTGGCCCGGGTACGCGAGCGCCACCTTGTCGCCGGCCTTGTGGTTCGTGGCGCCGCAGACGACCTGGAGCGTCCGCTCGCCGTCGAAGACCTCGCAGAGCGTCAGCTTGTCGGCGTTCGGATGTTTTTTGGATGTCTTGATCTGCCCGACCTTCATGTCGCGCAGTTCGTCGCCGACGCGCACGAGCTCCTCGACCTCGAGCCCCGCCATCGTGAGCCGGTCCGCCAGCGCCTCAGCCGGCAGATCAACGTCCACGAACTCTCTGAGCCAGCTATATGGGACCTTCATCTTGTCCGTGTCGCCGCTAAGAGTTTCTTTTCAAAAAAGTTTTGATCGCATCAACAAACTAGGCCGCGCGGTCCGCGCTCTGTCGCGCCAAGTCGGCGCTTGGCGCAACATCGAGCTCATAGGTGGCGTCTTGACGCACCTTGAAAAGCTTCGTCAATGTCTCGTGATGCACCGGGTCGATCAGTTTCGGTTTCGCGAACTCCTTGCCGAAGGCGGCAATGAGCCCCGAGTGCTTCGAAAACCCGAGCCCACGTGTGGCAAGCAACGCGCTCGCCGCATAGAAACATGCATAGTAAGCCCGCTCGACCGCGAAGGCGTAGTGCTCTCGCTCGACGAGCTCGGGAATCACGTCGAGGCACTCGCGAGCACGACGCATGTGGGCTTCTACGTACTGCCGGCCGGCCATAGGACCCTGCCCTCCCTCATGATATTGAGCGCAATCGGGGCCTCTTGCTCGACAAGCCACTTCCAGCGCGCGCTGTCGATGGTCGAGGGGATGATGAGCCGACCGACCCGAAGGCACACGTCGGACATTGCCCCAACGAGTTGCTCGTGCGCTTCCGGAGTAACACTGTCCGCAACGATCAGCAGGTCAACATCTGACTCGGCATCATAGTCGCCGCGCGCGTAGGAGCCGTACAGCACGACGCGGCGCAGACGATCGCCGAGCGCTCGGCGCGCCGTCTCGACCATATCCGCAATGCCCTGTTCGATCGCCGCTTCGACCATAGCGTCACCTGTGACGTCAAAACTGCTCGAGGAACCGCATGTCGTTCTGGAAGAAAAGACGGATGTCCTCGATGCCGTACTTCATCATCGTCAATCGCTCGATGCCGAAGCCCCAGGCATAGCCCGTGTACTTCTCGGCGTCGTATCCGACGGCCCCGAACACGTTCGGGTCCACCATGCCCGAGCCCCCCAGCTCGAGCCACCCCGTCTGCTTGCACACCCGGCAGCCCGAGCCCTTGCACAGAATGCAGCTCACGTCCACCTCGGCGCTCGGCTCGGTGAACGGGAAGTAGCTCGGCCGAAAACGCAGCTCCACGTCCATGCCCAGCCACGTCTTGAGGAACGTGTACAGCGTTCCTTTCAGGTCCCCGAACGTGACGCCTTCGTCAACGTAGAGCCCCTCGACCTGGTGGTGCATGACGTGGCTGCGCACGTTGATGGACTCGTTCCGGAAGCACTTGCCCGGCATGACCACGCGCACGGGCGGCTTCGTCCGCTCCATGACGCGGATCTGCACCGGCGAGGTGTGTGTTCGGAGCAGGTGCGTCTCATCAATCCAGAAGGTGTCTTGCATGTCGCGCGCGGGATGGTCCGGCGGGAAGTTGAGCGCCTCGTAGTTATAGTAGTCCGTCTCGAGCTCCGGGCCGTAGGCGACCGCGAACCCCATCCCTTTGAGGATCCCGATGATCTCGTCGAGCGTTTGCGTGATGATGTGCTTGCGGCCGATGGTGGGTCGCCGTCCAGGAAGGGTCACGTCCACCGCTTCTTGGGAAACCTTGGCCGCAGTCTCTGCCGCCTCGAGCTCGGCCTTGCGGGCCTCGATCGCCTCGGTGGCGAGGCGCTTGAGCTCGTTGACCCCCGCGCCGAAGCTGCGGCGCTCCGCCGCGGGCCTCGTGCCGATCTGCTTGAGCAGCTCTGTGATGATCCCCTTGCGGCCGAGGTATTTCACGCGGACGCCGTCGAGCGCGCGCAGGTCGGCGCACTCTCCAACCGCCGTCTGGAGCTCGCCTTCTATCTGCTCGAGCTTATCCGCCATAAGTCACTGCCTCAGGCACCCCAACCACCATGATCATGCCGGGCGGCACTCTACCATGCCGGCGCGCCCTTTGTCTCGCTTTCTCCTCGGACCAGGCCGCATCTCGGCAAAGCGGAGCCCCATGCAGGAACAAGAAAGATAGGACAAAGGGTGGAAGGTCGCTCCGGTACCCTTACGCCTTCGGCAAAGCGCCCTTGGCCTGCTCGACGAGCACGGCAAAGCCCGCCGCGTCACGCACGGCGATCTCGGCGAGCGCCTTGCGGTCGAGCCCCACGCCGGCCTTCTTTAGCCCGTCCATGAATCGGCTGTAGGAGAGGCCGTTGAGTTTGGCGGCCGCGCCGATGCGCGTGATCCACAGGCCGCGGAAGTCGCGCCGGCACACGCGCCGATCGCGGTAAGAGTACACAAGCGCCCGGATGAGCGTCTCCTTGGCGGTCTTATAGAGTTTGCTGCGGGCGCCGCGAAACCCCTTCGCTTTCTTGAGGACCCTTTTGCGCCGGCGGCGCGTTGCGACTGAGGATCTCACTCGAACCATTGGTGCTGCTCCTGTGCGCTCACGTGCTCGGTAGCATCGAGCGTATGCGCTTCGCGTCCACCGGGGCCACTGTCGTCCCGTGGCGGAGCTGGCGCTTGCGTTTGGCGGCTTTGTCCGTCATCAAGTGGCGCGCGAACGCCTTGCGGCGTTTGACCTTGCCGGTGCCGGTCGTCTTGAAGCGTTTGGCGACGCCCTTGCGTGTCTTCTGCTTCGGCATATCCGTGCTTTCGTCCCTTTGGTGTGCGCCTTCCGGCCGTGCCCACAACAAACTGCGCCGTCCCCTCGACGACGCCTCGGCCAGATTCATCCGCGGCTCAGCCGTGCTTGCCTTTGAGCGGGCCGATCACCATCGAGAGCCGCCGCGACTGCAACCGCGGCTTCATCTCCATGGCGCCGACGTCGTTGACCGCGTTGAGCATCTCGGTCAGCAACTGCTGGCCGAACTCGATGTGGCTCAGCTCGCGCCCCTTGAACTGCACCGTGACCTTGACCTTGTAGCCCTTTTCGAGAAATTCTCGGGCGTGCTTTTCCTTGAAGCCCAGGTCGTGCGGGTCAATGCGCGGGTGCAGCTTGATTTCCTTGATCTTGACCGCCTGCTGGTGCTTTTTGGCGAGCTTCTCCTTCTTCGTTTGCTCGTAGCGGTACTTCCCGTAATCCATGATCCGACATACAGGCGGCTTCGCCTGCGGCGCGACCTCGACCAGATCAAGGCTTCTCGCCTCAGCGAGGCTGAGGGCTTCCTCGATCGGTAGGATCCCGACCTGCTTGCCGTCCTCATCAATCGTTCGGACTTCAGGAACCCGGATCCCTTTGTTGATTCGTGCGTGAACCGTAATCCCTAATCTCCTTCCACAAGTAACTCTTTGCTTGCCTCCTCGTGGCGGAGCCGTGCCACGAAGTCCTCAACCGTGCACGTTTCGGTCGCTTTCGTGTGGTACTTTCGCACAGCCACCGTGCCGGCTGCAAGCTCTTTGTCACCGACCACCACGCTATAAGGAATTT
>Ga0180432_10003054_pt1 | contig 24309 bp, 14 predicted proteins | sample SS_ome_10_FD_132414 | JGI IMG/M metagenome (GOLD analysis project Ga0180432, IMG submission 132414) | Hypersaline lake sediment archaeal communities from the Salton Sea, California, USA - SS_1_MS_2 metaG | ecosystem: Environmental > Aquatic > Non-marine Saline and Alkaline > Hypersaline >... | reverse complement strand
GAGTCATCGAGAGTGGCCCGGCCGGTCTTTACCGGACGCGTCGGGGTCGAAGGCTCCCGAGGCCCAGGTCAGCGATCGACAGGGCAGGCTGCATTTTCGGCAGTTCCGCGAGGATTCGCGGGTAGCGGGTAAATGACCTGTCCCTTTATTTTTTGCGGGTAGCGGGTAAATGACCTGTCCCTTTATTTTTGTCCCTTTGTCTCCGGTCCCTTTGTCTCCGCCAGGTCGAGCGACTGGTCCGCGTTCCAAGCCGTGATGAGGGTGGGCCAGTTGCCGCGGATCTCTGCTGCGCTGAGTGGTTTCATGCCCACGTGGGGAGCGCATCCCGCCGTTCATGGCGACGGCGTTCGCCATCGCCGGTCGGTTTCCTCGAGCCGAAAGCGCACGCTGACGATGGAATTCTTCTCCCCTGGCTTGTGCTGGACGTAGGTGGTGGCGACGAAGGTGCCGTCCGGCAGGAGTTCGAGGCCGGAGTATCCGCAATCGCCCCGGCGTCCGTGGTGGTGGAGGAGCTTGAGGCGATACTGGCCCTCGCGTCCCGCCAGAATGTCGTCCCAAGTGCCGACCCAGGCGACGAAATGACCGCGGGTGGGGCTTTCGGCGGCCATGTCACGAAAGGTGATGACCAGCCGCCCGTCGTCGGCGTAGCGCGGCTGATGCCGGTCACCGGTCAGTGCGGCGGACAGTTCGCGCGGGGTCGACCAACTACGGCCTTCATCGTCGCTGACCATCATGAGGGAATTCAGACGGCGGGCATTCTCGCGCATCAGCATGAGCAGTCTCCTGCCCTCGGGTCCCCTGACCACCCCCGGTTCGCAGGGGCCGGCCTCCTTGACCCGGCAGACGACGCGGGTCTCGCCCCAGCTCAAGCCGCCGTCGGTCGAGGCGCTCTGGCGGACTTCGAGCAGTTTCGAGCTGCGCTTCCGGCCGGCCGGATAGGTGTGGTACCAGCAGAGGTAATTGCGTCCGCCTTCGACGGGGACGATGGTCGGCGGGGCGACCACGCTTTCCATGCCGTTGTTCTTCATGGGTGTCCAGCTGCGCCCGCCATCGGGCGAGTGGCTTTGCCAGGTGGCATTGGCCTTGCCGTCGTCGCCTCCCACGAAGCTGAAGAGCCGCCAGGTTCCATCCGGGCTCCGCAGGCGGTGCAGGAACGGGCAGTTGCCGAGTTTCTCCGACCCCGGCGGGGCGGGAAGGTAGTCCGGCGGCCAGGTGCGCCCGCCGTCCCGGCTGACCTTGTAGTAGAGCGGCGGACCGCCATGGTTCAGGCTGTAGGCACAGAACATCGTCTTGCCGTCCGGCATGAGCAGGGTGGAGGGATGGCCGAAATAGCGCTTCGGGTCCTTGTCCACCACCACCTGGCGATTGGTCTCGGCAGAGAGATCGATGGTCGGAATGGTGAACCCCTTCGGCCGGGCCGGCTCGATCTCGACAAACGGAACGGCGGGCAGTTCATCCTGCCCCGGCGCCGCGCCAATGACCAGCAAAGCCGGTATGGCCAGCACGACGGGTCCGAGGATTGCGGTTCGCGATCTCATGGGAACGGGTTTTGGTGCGGTTCATGGCAGCCAATCGGGCAGGTCACCGTCGCCGGTGAGTTGACCGCCGAGCAGCCAGGGCAGGTTGAAGCGGGCCATGGTGCCGGCGCCGGAGGGGCCTCCCTCGAAGAAGAGGTAGATCCAGCCGTCACCGGCGGTGCCGGGCCGGCCCGCATCGAGCGACGAGTAGGCGAACGATCCGCCGTAGACCAGGCGCTTCAGCGGCCAGGTCAGTCCGCCGTCGAAGCTGACCCAGACGGTCCCGTTGGTGCGGCCGGAGGGGCTCTCGATGTTGCTGAAGACGAAGAGGTCGCGGCCCTCGATCGGCAGGCGGGTCAAGCCGCCCATCAGTCCGTAATCGCGGATCTGGTCGCCGTCGGGCAGGACCTCGCTCATGGCCAGGTTGGTCCAAGTTTCGCCGTCGTCGAGGCTTTCGGCGGTCCAGCGCTGCCGGGCGTTGACCCCCTCCGGCGCCCAGTGTCTACGGGAGTTGTAGTAGACGGTGCCGTCGGACCGCTCGGCCACGGTGCCCTCGCCGGTGCCGTTGGCGGGGAACGGGTCGCTGGTGTTCCAGGTGTATCCGCCGTCGTCGCTGTAGATGGCGGTGTTGTAGTGCTCCGGATAGAACTCCTCCCCGTTGCCGTCGTCGTACCAGCGGGCGGGGCGCAGGAGGCGCCCCGGATGGCTGCCGTGCAGCAGGGTGATGCCGTGCTCTGCCATCGACATGGAGGGCACGTTGCCGTTGACGTCGGGGTTGATGGTGGTGGTCTGCGCCTGCCAGGTCAGGCCGTGGTCGGTCGAGCGGTAGACGGTGAGCGGGGCGGGCGGGTGCTCCGTTTCGACGAAGGCGAGGATGTCGCCGCTGGTTTCGTCGACCGTCACTCCGCCGCCCATGTATCCGGTGCCGACGAGGATCTCGGGGCCCCACGTGGCCCCGCCGTCTTCGCTGCGGCGCACCGTCACGCCATTCCAGAAGGCCAGCACGGCGCCGTTGGTGGCGGTCACCACGTTCGGAAACCGGTCGCTGCCGTAGAGTTCCTGCATGTCCATGACGGGCTCGGCGAGCACCACTTCCAGATCGTCGACATACCAACCCGCCCAGGTTTCCGTGTCGCCGTCGCTGGTGAACACAAACTGCAGCTTGACGTTCTTTTCCCAGGCGCTGACGGGCAGGGCGAAGCTCTGCGGGGTCCATCCGTCGGTGCCGAGGCCCTCGATGCCGTCGGCGAGAACCGCCAGTTGCGCGTCGCCGTCGTCCGCGTCGAGCAGGTTGATGGTCCCGAAGTCGCCGGAGGGCGAGCCTTCGGTGTCGATCCACTGCTGGAAGCGCAGCGTGGCCCCACCGAACGGGATGGCGATGGGCGGCGAGGTGAAGGTCGCGGCGGCGTTGGCCGTGTAGAGGGCGTCCAGGTTGGTCCCGGCGCAACCAGTGCCGCCAAAGGCCGCGTCCGGTCCCGGTGCACCGGGTGCGCCGCGCTCCCAGGTCGTTCCCGGGCTGTCGCCGGGCGACCCGCCCGCCACCCATCCGGGGTCGGCGCCCTCGAAGTCGTCGGCAAAGAGTGGTGGCGGAGGAGGAGGAGCCTTTTCAAGGACCGCAAAGAAGCGCACGCTATCGGCCGGCCGCGGCACGGTCAAGGTGTTGGCGCCACTGGGATCGGCGGCGATGTTCTCGTAGGCAGGATCAACCCCGTTGTCGTAAGCAGGCCACGGGGTGGATGGCGGGGTGTCGAGCGTCGTCGCGCTGAGCAAATCGTATACCTTGCCGTCCTGGCTGTTCCAGGTGAACTCGAGGTCGCTGTCACTGGTTGCCACCGTGAGCACCGGGCCGGCTGCCCGGGCTTCCAGCACGAAGCGCCCAGGTCCCAGGGCCTCGTCGCTCATGACCACGCGGTCGAGTTGGCCGTTGAAATCGTCGTTGTTGACATAGCCGAGGTGGATGTCGAAGGCCGGCGCCCCGATAGCGCCGCTGAGCCCGCTGATATCCACCGCCCCCGCGCCTTCCACGCCATCAATGGTGGTGACCTGCTCGCTGTCGACGTAGACGCGCAGTTCGTTGAGCGCGCGGTCCACCACCACCGCGAGGTGATGCCAGGCGGTGTCATTCACGGCGGGGGTGTTGAAGTAGTTGGCCACCTGGCCGCCGGTGGCGCCGCGCAGCAGGACGCGGATCCCGGAGGAGCTGTCCGTCCCCCCGTAGGACCGCACCCACCATTGACCGGCGGCATTGTCCGGGTTGCCGAAGATCGCCTCCGGACTCGCGTCGGCCACGTCGAAATTGATCAACGCTTCGATCGTCCCGCTGCCGCCGTCCGCCGCCAGGGGCGGCAGGGTCGAGGGCGTCGGGGCGTAGCCGTGGTCGAAGTTGGCGCCATCGCCATCGGGGTGGCTGCCGCCCGGGTAGCGCTCCATGTTCTCGCGAACGATCAGGTAGCCGCCCACCGTCGAGCAATCGAGGCCGGCGGTCCCGGAAGGCGTATCGTAGGTCACCAGAGGCGTATTCGAACTCAACCCGCCGTACCACCCGTGGTAGCGGTTGCCGCTTTCATCTTCCACGGGGGTGGCGTCGGCCGGTTGGCCGCCCTCGGGAAACGGATAAGCGGTGGTGGAGGCGCTGCCGCCGGTGCCGTCGGTATTCGGTCGACCGAGGTGGTCGAAGGTCCAGTCGGCCACGATGGCGGCCGGGGCCGAGCCGGCGAGGGCCAGGACGGCCGCTGCGCCGAGGGTTTTCGGGATCCGGGGGATCAGTGTCATGGTTTTGATGGGGCTTGTGTTCAGTGGCAACCAAGGCGCCGTCGACCGGTCTGCCCGGCTGAGCGTGACAGGTTGGCTGCGGTGGCTTGTCCGCAGAATGTTGCGCACCGTCCCTGCGGCTGTCACTCGTCATTCTTTGCAATGCTTGCAAATTTGCGCAGCGGCTCAGCCTTCGGCGCGACGCATGACGGCCTGACCGTGGAATTCGCTGAAGGAGATTCCCATCTCCTTTTCGAAGGCGCGGAACATCTGGCGGTTGGTGGTGAACCCGCAGCGGGCGGCGAGTTGGCTGGCATGGGCGGCGGGGTCGCGGGTCACCTCGGTGGCCACTGCGCGCACACGCGTCTGTCGGAGAAAGGCGGAGGGAGTGAGGCCCAACTCGCGGCGGAATGCCTCCTCGATCCAGCGGCGCGAGCGGCCGGCCGCGGTCGCGACGTCCTCAACGCTCAGCAAGCGGCGGAACTCGCGTTCGATGAAACGGATTGCGGTGGCGAGTTGCGGTTGCTCGAAGGCGTGGACTTCGGTGGACTCGCGCTCGCGCACCTTGCCGGGAGCGACCAGGGTCTCGGCGGGCACGGGCTGGCCGGCCATGATGCGGTCGAGCATTTCGGCGGCGAGGCGGCCGATGGCGTGGGCGTCGGGATCGACGCTGCTCAGGGTGGGATGCTGCCAGTCGCAGATCACCGGGTCGTTGCCGGCGCCGATCACCGCGACGTCGGCGGGGACGCGCAGGCCGACGCGCCGGCAAGCGCGCGCCACCATCGCGGCGCGCGGGTCGTGGGCGCCCATCACCGCGAACGGCGGCTCGATGGTGCGCAACCATCGGTCGAGGTCGTCTTGGTGAAGGTCCCACCGCGGCCGGCGCGAGAAGCTGCCACGGCTGCACAACACGTCGACCCGCCCGCCGGCCGCCTCGACCGTTTCGCGGAAGCCGGCCTCCCGGTCGGCGGCATAGCGCGCCCCCGAGATCCCGTAGAACCCGAAGCGCTGGAAGCCGCGGCGAAGCAGCGCCATGGCGCCGCGGCGGCCGATTTCGTGGTTGTCGCTGAAGACTCGCGGCAGACGGGACGGGGCAAGGACCCCGGAAACATTCACCACCGGGCAGCCGAGGCCGAGCATCACCCGTTCGTCCTCGCGGGTTTCGCAGTGGGCGATCACGCCCGCGCCGCGCCAGCCTTCAAGCGCCGCCGGCACGAGGTTGAACATCTCGGCCGACACCAGGAAGCGCCAGTCGGGCCGCCGCGCCTCCGCGTAATCGCGGACGCCCTGCACAAGCCGATGCAGGTAGGGCACCCCGATGTTGATGGCGAGGGCGATCTCACAGCAAGCGGTCCTTCTGCGGCGCGGCATGGGGCGGGAAAGAATTCCATACCCCTCTCACCCCCGGCCGGCAAGCCCCCGATCCGCAGCGATTCCGAAATCGTCTGTAGTAATGGCGCCGAAAGGCTTTGAAAACAGGGCAAACGGCCGATTTCAGAGGGTGCCGCGGATTCGCAAAGCGGTTTTGGCACGGGCGGGCGGCCTTGTGGAGCACCGGGAGGGCGTGGGGGCGAATGCTTCACAGGGACAGGTCATCTGCGTGAGGAGCGTGCTTCACAGGGATGCTTCTCACAGGGACAGGTCATTTGCGGGCTCCAAATCGTGAGAATCCTCCATGCTGCGATGGATTTTTCCCGCCAAGGACAGGTCATCCAAGCGAGGGGCAAAAGGGGGCCCTCGAGGCGACCACCGGGGGAAAGCAGCCCGCGAGGGGTGGCGAACAGATGACCTGTCCCCTTGTCCCGGTCCCCTTGTCCCGGTCCCCTTGTCCCGGTCCCCTTGTCCCACACTTGTCCCCGTTGTCCCAACCTTGTCTCACCCTTGGCACAAATACGCAGCCTGCCGGCAGGACCGCGAACGGGAGAGCCAGCCTATTCGGTGCCGCGGCGGACCCAGATTTCACCGATGACCGCGTTGGCGCCGCCTTCGCATTGTATGATCACCCGGGTTGACCCGTTCCTGATGAGCTCGCGCGGCAGCTTGGCTGAGACTGTTTCCGGCAGTTCTTGACGGACGACGTATGCAGGCAGGCTGGCGGCTTTGCGCACTTGTTTTTTGCCGGGTGCGCCGGGTTTGGACACCCACACGCTCTGGCGCCGCTGGTCGGTGTTGAAGTCCCACCAGCTCATGCTCACCGCGTAGCGTCCACCTGGTTCGAGCCCGTCTACTTCGAAGACGATCTGCTCGGTATCAAATACGATGTCCCGATGGCTTGCGCCGACGTCGACGGCTTCGGAGCCTTTGTAGAACCATGGTTGGCCCCGTAGTAGCTTGATGGACACGGGGCCGTCGCCCGAACGGGCTTGAAGGCCGCAATCGAGATAGGCCAAGACGTTTCCTTCCAGTTGCCGGACGCGTTCGGCGACGCGCTTCTTGCTTCTTGGCGGCATGTAGTCCGGGCCGCGCAATCGGATTTCGTCCCAGCCTCCGTAGTAGGGAGCGTTGCAGTCGATCCAGGCGGCGAAGGCGCGCCATTCGGCGAGACTGAGTTCGACCTTGTGGTGGCCGTTCTTGAGTATCTGCATGAGTTTGCTCTGTCTTGAGCCCGTGGCATTGGGTGGGAGGGGAAGCTTTTCGCCCTTGTAGCCGCCGACGCGGATGTAACTGACATGTTTCAGGAGGTTCAGGAAGGATTCTGAAACCAGGTGCTGGCCATGGGGACCGGTGTCGCGGTTGTAGCCCACTGGGGCGCTGAGCATTTTTCCTCCACGCAGGTTGAATGACTTGTCCTTCCCGCTGGCGCCGTCGTGGCAGTTCACACACTGTTTGTCGAGAACCGGTTGGACAATCTCCTTGAAGCTGAATCCGCCCGTGCCCCAGGGAGGAGGTGTGATGGCGGACGGTTGTCTTGCGGTCATGATCCGGGCCATGGCGTCAGTGCTCGGGGTGGCCCCGAACGGCTCGTGGCAACCCACGCAGCTGGTTACCTCGGCCGGCATCACGTTCATGAAATTGCGCATCCTGCGGATCTCGAGGTAGTCCTTGTCCAGGACCTCGAAAAACAACTGCTTGCGGGGTGGAACCTGGAAGTAGATTGAGCCGTCTTCCTCGATGGGCACCGTTCCAAGGACTCCACGGACGTCCCAGCCGCTGTTGACCCCGATGTCGCAGCGCTGGGGCACGGTGTGGACTGTTTTCGAATGGGTCTCCAGGATACGGAGGAATTTGGCCTCCCCTCGCGAAACGCCTTCGAGTCCCTGGTAGACGTCGGTCACGAGAAGCGTTCCCGGCGTGTTCGGGTTGACGCCACTCACCAGGTCCGGGATGACCACCGGTGTCTTTCTGGGCCGTACCGGCATGGGCGAATAGCAGGACGCATCCTTGAACCGATAGATCAATTCCCGGTTGTGATGGATATCCATGAGGTAGAGTCCGTATCCGCGGGGGGCGGCATTGTCTTTCTCGAAGGAGCAGGCAACGAGGAAGTGCTTGTCCGATATCGGATAGGGCGAACTGTACCATCCGGTGTCGCTGATTCTGTTGGAGATACCCTTTCCCGGCAGCTCTTCGTAAACCACTTCCCTGAACATCCGCGGGTTGATCTCGGGATAACCGACTTCCGGGGTTACATTCACCATGGAGCTGCGTCTGCCGCGATTCTGCTCGAGGTCCAGAATCATGACGGGTCCCACGCCGGTGTTGTGATGGGCGCCGCCGATGCAGATCACCTTGCTCGTGGCGGGGATCTGCCGGGCCTCGAAGAATGCGATCGGGCCAATCGAAAACGCGTAGTGGTCGCCGAAGGCGAGGGAGGCGTTGCGTCCGTCGGGATTCACCGCCCAGAGCTGTTGGATGACGTTGAAGGCCTTCATGAGGTAATCCCACCTGGTATAGATGATGCGCCCGTCCTCGAGCATGCTGGGGTAGAATTCGCCCTCTTTGGGTTCAGTGATCCTGCGGAGTCCGGTTCCGTCGGCGTTCATCGTGTACAAACCGCAAGCCAAAGCCCAGTCACCGCATTGGACAAACCGGTCATCGCGCGAGGTCATGAAGGCGATGCGTCCGCCGGGCAGGTAAATGGGTTCCGTGTCCTCGGCGGTGGGATCATGAGTAAGCTGCCTCAGGTTCGATCCATCGAGGTGAATCTCATAGATGTCGTACATGATGCACGCGCCTCCGCGAACATCGGGCTTCCCGTATCCATAGGGAGTCGGCTTGGGGCGCGGCGCGGCGTAGGGAAAGACGACGCGCTTCGCGTCGCAGGAGAGGTCAAACCGCCCCACTCCGCCCCGGGAGTGTTCCTTGTCCAGTAGTTCGCGGAGCTCGCCTTCCGGGGAAAGCCCCTTGAGCACGCACAAGTTTGCGCCGGGAATCTGCGCCTCCCCGACGCGGTGTGAGCACTGGTGGTTGTCGCGCGGCCACTGACGTTTCACGAAGACGATCTCGTCGAAATCGATTTTCGGATTGCCCAGAGCCAAGGTGCGCAACGCCCAGCGTGCTCTCAGGTAGAGGTTTTTCGTGGCGTCTCCCCGGTTTCCTCCATTTTCAGCCTGCAATTGAGTGTATTTCCGTTCGACCGCTTTCAGCACCTTTTCGGTCTGTTCCGCCTCGGCCGCGGCGCCGAGCGTGCGCAAATCCGAAATCATGAGGCGGCCCCGATGGAGCACGCCTTCGAGCGCCTTGGCATCCTCGCAGGAGAGCTTTCGAGAGACCTTTTCCTGCCGCGCCCAGTCAGCCTCAATCAGCGCCTTCGTTTCCGGAGTTTCCGCCCGAAGAACTGGACTTGCGTCGAGAAAGCAAAGGATCAGCGCTACCGTTCTCTTCATGATCTTTTTCCTGCCTTGCGGCAGGCGCCGGGAATCTCGCTTTCCGGTCCTCATTTCATGGCGTCCCGGGGCGCGGAATTGGAGAGGGTGCGAGTTGGAAGGTCCGAAAAGCCACAGGCACCGTCCCGGCGCCATGGCCGGTCCGCCCGTCGCGCCGGCTGAAGGAACGGTCTGACACCTTGCCCGCTACGGGTTCATCTCCGCGATCTGCTTGCGCATGGCGTCGGCCTTGAAACCCTTGGGACGCGGCCCGCCGAGATCGGCCTCGAGATCCTCGAGAGTGGGCGTCTTTGATGGCACGCCACCGTCCGGCACCTCGGTGCCAGCGATCCATACCAGCGCATTCAGGACGGACGTGCGGAAGCTGTCCTGCGCCCATGTCCAATGGGTATGCATCCCGGTGAAGCCGAACCCGCGTCCGCCGTCGGGACGTTCGTACACCCATGCCACCACTTCCGGCATGCCGCTGCGCGAACGCACGGTGGGATTCCCGCTGTGCGGGCCGAACTTGCGCTGGCGCGTCTTTTCCGGCGGAACGGCGGAGAGAATCGGCGTCACCCCTTTCATATCCTCGGCGAAGCGCATGTGATAATACCATTCATCCCGGATCTTGAAGGGCTTGAGACCCTGCGCCACCGGGTGCTCGGGAAAGCTTTTGAAGTCGGCCTCCCAATGCGGGTTGACCGACCAGTGCCGCTCGTAGCTGCCGCCGATCCAGCGGATCAGGCGTTTCACGGCCTTGGGATCGGCGGGGTCCAGGGTGTAGTGGATGGCGCCCAGGCCGGCTCCCTTCTTCATCAACGGCTCGAGGCGGTCACCGAGCTGCTTCACGAGGTGTCCGCCGTCGCTGCCGAGCATGATGGCGTCGGCGGTGTCCAACGGGGCGAGGTCCTTGTCGTCCTGGATGACGACTGCTTTCACATCCGGCACGTTTTCGTTGAGGATGCGCGCCAGCATGCGGAAGGCTGGTCCGTAGGCGTGTCCGCCGTATCCGTGGCTGGCCTTGCCATGCACGAAGACGATTTGCTTCCGGGCTTCGGCGTCAGGCGCATCCGCAGCGAACCCGGGCAGCGCGACGGCGCCTGCGAGGAGCGTGGAGAGTCGAATCAGCTTGATCATGAGAATTGAGGATTGTCGAGTTACCAGTCTATTACCGCTTCCGGCCGCGGTTCTTTCACCTTTCGCCCACGCCTTCGGTTCGAGTTCGAGGGGCAACTCCTCCCGGGCATCTGGTCCGCGAGTTCATCGGTCAGAACCCTCGCAGGCCGGTGCTGGAGCGCTTGGCGAGGCCCTCTCTGGGGGTGCGCTGGAGGACGACGTATTCGATGCCGTGTTCCTTGCAGAACTCGCGCTTGCCGCCCTTGTCGCCATCGTCGTTGACGGCATAGATGTCGGGCCGGATGCGTGCGATCTCGGGGGCGGCGTCCAGCCAGCCCTCGCCGGTGGAGATGAAAGCCTGGTGGACGGTGCGGAGGGAGGAAACGATGTAGCGCCGTTCGTCCTGCTTGTACATCGGGTGGTGCGGTCCCTTGAGGCGGGAGACGTTGGCATCGCTGCCGACCAGCGCGTAGACGTCTCCCAGCTCCGAGACCTCTTCGAAGAACCGCACGTGGCCCGAGTGGAACCAGTCGTAACAGCCCGTCACGACGACTTTCTTCCGGCCCGGGGTGGAGGGGCGCGGTTCGAGGCCGGGTTCCGGGAACGAATCCCGGCGAAGGTTCGGGATCACTTCGTATCGCAGGCCCCGGGCCTCACAGTGGGCTTTCCTGGCCGGGGTGTCGTGGTCCTCGTCGACCACCCAGAGGTCGGGTTCGAGCCCGGCGAGGTCCGGCAGTTCATCGGGGCCGAATTCCCCCCGGGGGACCTGCACACCGCTTACGTGTCGGAGGTTCTCGAGGAAGTACTTCCGCTCGGCGAGCGGGAACTTCGGGTTGGCGCCGGTGAGGGCGCGGACCTGCTCGTCGGTCCAGAGGAGAACCTGAAGCTCGCCCATCCCCGCCGCCTGCTCGAGGAAGCGGATGTGACGCGAACGGGCGTCGTCAAAGCTGAGCGAGACGACTGGAACGCTCATGGCGGACTAAAGCCTCACCCGGATACTGAAGGCGCCGGGCACGGGGGTTTCGGAAATGACGAACAGATAGCCGCCCCCACAGCCCGAGAACATCGCACCCGGGTAACGGTCCTGATAGTATTCGAGAAGCGCCGGCAGGTCGAGTTGGATCGTTTCGTGCCGCACGGTCGACGGGACAAGATGCTCCCAGCAGGCCATGCACTCGTTCATGGAAGAGCCGAGGCCGCCGGTGTCCCTTGATACGATGGCGGTGAAGCAGTCCCTTCCACTGCGACCGAGGCGGCCGATCCACTCCGGGTCGAGGTTGAGGTCCACCAAGGGGGCATACGCGGGAGGACGCGGCTCGACGGGAATGACGTGAAGCACGCCCTCGAGCCAGCGCGCCACCTCGGGATCGCGGTTGGTCTCGATGTGGACCGGAAAGACCCCTCCGCGGTGCGCGAAGTCGTAGTCGAGCCGGTTGATGCCGGGATAGATCAGCCCGATCATGTCCTGGCTCCCGGAGGGGGCCTGCCTGTCATGGTTCTCCGCTTCGTAGAGTTCCTCGACGAGCGTTTCGGGGTCGCGGTCAGGAAGACCGCCCCCCCACAATTCGAGGGCCACCTTGCGGGTGCCGGTGGCGATCCCGGCCCGTTCCATCCACCGGAATTCCGGGGCCACGCCGGCCACCACCATCGATCCCGGCGGATCGGGATTGAGCTTCGAGCAGAAGGGCTGGTCGATCCAGCCGCCGGCGAGGGCGACGCGGTAGGGAAAGTCCCCCACTACGTTCGCCAAGGTGCTCTGGAGTCTTCGTTGCAAGGACTTTCAGTCCATGTTCCATTGCCGTTCGGTCTCCGGGATCGCGACGGCTCTGGCATCGAGCAGGAGGGCGAAGGCGAGGCGGTCGTCGTCCGGGATGCGAATGAAGCCGTCCTCCATCTGGTACTTGGAGGTCAGGAACTTGCGTTCCTCGAGCGGGAGTTCGTAAAGGTCGACCACATGCATGCTCCAATCCGCGAAATGGCGGCGGCTGATCTGCTCGTAGGACAGAAGGGTCACGTTGGTGTGCCGCTTATCCTTGATGATCTCGTGGAAGAGCGGGTTGACCGCCTCCGCCGGCCCCTCGAGGACCTGGAGGAAGTGTTCGCCCGAGAGGATCAGGAGCCCCGTGATCTCCTTGGACTTGTTCTTGCGCGCGCTCTTTGCGGCGAGTTCCTGCAGGGACTGATTCGAAAGCAGATCCCACGAGGTGTCGCTCCGGTAGACGAGGCGGCACTCGACTCGGTTCGATCCTGCCGGTTGCTTGGTTGCCATCGGCTGAAGGGAGCGCAAGAACGACGCTCGACGCGACCGTAGAGCGCGCGGCGCGCGAGGTCAAGCGCACCTGCGGAGCGGATCGGCGTCCGCCGGGCGAAGCGCCCCGGGCTTCCGGGGGGGGCATCCGTAGAGTTCGTAGCGGCGCCGTCGATCTGCCGCGTCAATCCGGAAGCGATGGAGTTTCCAACCGCGATGGCGCAGGGAGCGCACAAGATGCGACTTCACCGGCTACTTGGCGTCCTCGGCCATGCGGTTGAGGATTTCCTCCCACGGGGTGCCGGCGTATTTGGGCGCCTCGCGCTTGCAGGCGGCGGAGGTCTTCTCGGAGGAGGACCCGCCGCCGAAGTGCTTCTGGGCGAACTCGCCGACTTCTTCGAGGCCCTTTGCGTAGAGCTTGTTGGCTTCGTCCTCGCCGAGCGCGGCGTGGGTGTCGGCGAGATCCGGGGCCTTGACGTCGCGGTCGACGAGAAAGCTCGTCCACATGTAGGCGCGCATGGGATTGCTTTCCCTGCACTCCGCGATGAGCGACGCCACCTGGTGCACGTAGTGGGCGTATTCCTCCCGGTAGCCGGACTGATTCCGGATCAGAAAGACGCCGTTGAGATGGGTGATGGCGTCGTCGCAGAGTTCATCACCGGCCCAATCATGATTTCCGGGGAAGTAGCGCAGGAGGCAGTCCTTGTTCTTGTAGCCTTTGAAGGAGCGCGCCATGTCGCTGCGGTTGAAGCAGTTGGTGCCGCAGAGGCCGTAGACGACCTGCTTGGAGTTGCCCGCCCCGCCGCCGGCGGCGCAGGGGATGACGCCGGCGATGTGGCCGTGTTGCCGGGCGGTGGCCAGCGCCATGCGGGCGCCGCCGGAATAGCCGGTGGTGTAGATGCGATCCTCGTCGATGGGAAGCGTTTCGGTGACATGTGTCATCATGGTGTCGACGGCCCCGAACCATCCGGCGAAGCCGTTCTTGGCGTTCTTCGACACGGCGATGATCCAGCGGTTGCGCTCGGCCCCCGGGCGGTAGCGATTGATGTCGCCCTGCGATCCGCCTCCGGGATTGATGACGAAGACGACGGGATGCTTCGCGCCCTTGCGGAGGCTCTCGGGGAGATAGAGGAAGTAGCTGAACTCGTCGCTGCAGGAGATCTCACCGGTGGGCTGGCCGAGGGGGTGGGGGAGGTCGCCGGCGGCCTCGCCCTCGGGAGGCGGAGGCGGCCCGGCCTCGGGGTCGGGGATTCCGAAGTGCTCGCGGAGCGCGACCTGGTCCTCCTTGGTGAAGGTGTCCATGGTGACGGTCACCTTCTTGCCGTCGGCGCGCTGCAACTGGACCCGGTCTCCGGAGACCTGCAACGCCCTCGCTTCCACGGTGTGTCCGGTCTGGGCGTGCCATTCGCGCAGCTCGGTCGGTTCCGCGCCCCCCGCCACGGCGATGAGGAGGGGAAGCAGGGCGGCACAGGAAAAAACCGTCTTCATGAGTTCGATGGTCGCGGTGTGGAACGCCCGCGGCGTAAGGCATCCGGTGCGATGAATCAAGCCCGCTTTCGCGAAAGCCACGTCACCCCCCGTCGCGAACGTCCGTCATTCGGGTTGTTTCCTCCGCAAGAGCACCGACCATGCGAGGGCGCCCTTCCCCTGTGGGTCGAGGGCTCCGAACCGGACCGTGTCGAGGCGCAGGAAATCGAAGTCCGCCATGAAATCAGCGCGGAGATCCTCCTCCTTCACACGCGGGGGGCCATAGTGGCGCTCTTCGTTGGCGTTACCGGCAATGACAAGGAGCTGCGCGCCTGGCTTCGACAACCGCCTCACGGCTTCGACGTATCCCTTGGCGTTGCCACGGCGGACCCCGTGGTAGCAGCCGCGGTCGTAGACAAAGTCGAACGGCGCGAGGCCGGCCGGTGGCGCCACGACGTCGGCCAGCATCCAGCGGACCTTCCGGTTCGCCTTTTCGGCCTTCGTTCTGGCGAGGTTCAGCGCGGTGGGAGCGATGTCGATGGCGGTGACGTCGAACCCTTTTCCGGCAAGATAGAGAGCGTTGGTCCCGGTGCCGCAACCGAGGACCACGGCACGACCGGGCTTGATCTCCCCGCTCTCCACCGCCGTCCGCAAGTGGATGCAGGGGACGCCCGTGTCCCACGGCGGTTTTGAATCCCTCTGGTAAGCGGCATCCCAGCGTGCGAGAAGACGCCTCCCTTGCTTGCCGGCCGGCAGGATCCCGTCCGGCAGGCGGCGCTCCGGCAGGAGCGGGGTTCCGTCGGTCGATTCGATTGCGATCCGCCCCGAACGATCCGGTTCGGCCGGAAGGACGAGGCGCATCCTGCGGCCGCCGCCGTGGACCGTCAGGCGGACCTCCGTCCCGCTTTCGGCTTCGGCTTGCACGCCCACCTCCTTGTCGTTGCCGGGGGCCCGATAGAGGGCGAATCGGCGCTGGATCTTGCGCCCGCCGGGGAGGGTCCTTTGGAGTTCAACGGTGTCGGCGGGTTTGCCGAGCTTGTTTGGCGCCGGCGGGAAGAGTTCGACGAGCAAAGTCCCGGGACGGAGGAAGAGGTAGCGGGTGCGGATTGTGTCACGGTCCCGGCCGGGATCGCGTTCCTTCGTTGGCGACGCTTCGGCGGCGAGGTAAACGAAGTGGGCATGCTCTTCAAACGCAAGGACCGCCTGCGGCTTCGGCAGAGCCTCCGGCAACCACGGAACCAGTTCAAGGAAGCGGCTCGCGGCCTGCTCGGTTCGCGGCTGGCTGGCGAGCGCGAGGATCGGGACACCGGCCGCCAGCGCTGCTGCGAGGAGGAAGAGAAAGCGCCCGGTGATCGCGGTCCTTGAGGTCCTGTCGGTTGCCATGACGTCTTTTGAACGACGTCCATGGGGCTCCCTTTTCAAAATGTGACCCCCATCATTTCCCCTACAGGTCAAGAGCCTGTCTTTGTTATCGGGTTTTCTTGTTCTGACATCTTCGCCACCGACCTCAGGAGGGCGCGTTTGGTCGTGAGTTCGGGATAATCTTCCGCGATTTTCTTCAGCTCCGCCAAGGTGCTTTTGTCCGCGATCTTGCCGAGGGCGACGGCGGCTTGTTCGCGGACGCTCGAGGCGTTGTCCAGATCCTTGACGGCCTTCATCAGCGCGGGGACCGCCTTTCTTGCCTTGAGTTCGCCCAGCGACCATGCGGCGGCAGGCCGGTAGAACGGGCGCCAGGCTTTGTAGATGATGTGAGTGGGGGGCGGATTCAAACCGAGCGCGGTTTCCGTCGGATCCTTCTCCAGCATGTCGATGAAGAGGTTGATGGCTCCGGCGTCGCGGAGGCGGCCAAGGGCGCGGGTCAGCATGAAGCAGGTCCAGGACCGGGTTTCCGACGGGTCATGAGACCGGCAAGTTTCCAGGACGGCACGAATCCGATTCGCGTATTTCACGTCAGTGCAGGCGATCGACAGGACTTGCGCCGCGCGCGCCTGCGCGGAGTGCTTTCGAATGTGGCCTTCGTTATGCGGCGCGTGGGACACCGCTGCCTTCAAGTCGGGATCGGCCGGGCCCGCCGCTGATTTCTCACCGAGCACCGCCAGGCAGGCTTCGACAACGTCGCCCATTCTCCCGCTGTCCGCGATGACTCGCGCCACCAGTTTCTCGTAACTGTCCAGTTCGTAGAGGAGGCCTCGGTCCTTGTCTGAAGGCACCGATTGCACGATCTGTCCGGCCAGCGGCCCGGTTCCCCTGCTTTTCATGCGTTCGAGCGCCTCGAGCATCCGGAAATAGATGGGGGAGGCTTGCGCGCTCCTGAGCCAGCCGTGTTCGCCGGTATGGATGACGTGAGTCTCGAAATTGCCCAGTTTCGGGAATGCCGTCAGAATGGCTTTCTCCGCCTCCGGGCCGCCGATTCGTCCCAGCGCCTCGGCTGCGGTTGCGGCGAGATAGGTTGGCTTCTGATTGAAGCCGCCCTCGTTCCAGCCCCCCTTGCCGCGACGGTTCAGGTTGGCGTTCATGATGGCGACGAGAGCGGGTATGGCTTCCCGGTCCTGCAGATAACCGAGTGAGCGCATCGCCGCCATGAGAATCCGGAGTTCGCCCTTCGGGCTCTTTTGCAGGTAATCGCGGATCGCTTTTCTTCCGGCCGGCCCTCCCACATGCCCGAGGGCCTCGATGGCCATGTGCACGTCTTGATGGTCCTCCCGAGACATCTTTTCGATCAGGGCCTGTTCCATCGCGTTCCAATCCGTTCCGCCTTCGGGGCTGCCGGTCAAATGTTCCAGCGCACCGGCGGCGGCCGTGGCGACGGTGAGATTCTTGTCATTCAGCAATGCCATGAGGGGTTTGACCGCGTCGCGGTTTCCGCAGGCGGAAAGCGACAGCGAGGCCGCACAGCGCATCTCCGGCCGAGGATCGGACAGCGCCTTGATCAGTCTCGGAACCGCGGACCTGTTGCGCAGAATTCCAAGGCGGCGGATGGTGGACAAGCTCGAGTCATCCTCGACATCGTGCAAGGTGATGGCCACGACTTCGCGGAACTTGTCCAATTGCAGATTGGCGATGCCGCCATTGGCGCCGTTGTTGGCCCTGAACCGGTGCGGGTCGCCCTGGCCTGTCAGCTTCAGCGGCTTGCTGCGGAGCGCCATGGCGGGGGTCATGCCGGGCGCCTCGTCCGGCGGGGCATGACAGCCCACGCAGGCCCGCTGTTCGCCGGGCCGGGTGTAGATCCACGACAGCTCGTTGATGACCGCCCGCCCTTCGCCGTCCACCGCCTGCAGCGCCAGGGGGCGGTCAGCGGGGACCTCCACGTAAATCGAGCCGTCTTTCGCAACGGGCACGGTTCCCAATTCAACGCCAACGGTCCCGATGTGCACGTAGATGGCCTTGGTGGGCTCGAGGGTAAACGGGCGTCCCTCGTAAACGCGCACTGCCTTGATCCGCCTGGTGTCCGCCGCCGTGTGTTGTGTGTTCAGGACGTTCTGACAATAGAGGAAGCCCGTCTTGTCAATCCGCCGCTCCATTTCGGGATTCACCAACGACGGACTGACGGACGGTTTCCTGCGCTTGCCGAGGTGGACGACCGAGTGGATGCCGTTCATGGAGAACACGGCCTTCCGGCTGTTGTCCCGGGGGTCAAAAACAATGATCTGGTCTTTTCGCAGCGAGGTGCACAGCAGGCGGCCATCGGGCAGGGGCGACAGATCGAAGGGCAGAAAACCGTTGCCGATCGATTGGCCGGTCAGAGAGGCGGAGGTGACGAGGCCTTTCTGGTTGATGGCGGCCACCCGTCCATCGGGCATGGGGGCGGGACTGCCCATGCCGTACCTGCGCAGCCAATTCATGGCCGGTTCCGCGGCTGCGTCGCGATCGAGCCCGACGCCCTTGCGCCCCGGTCCGATGATCACCTGCCCGGCCGTGCCATCCAACCGGGTCTGGTGAAGATGCGCCTCGACCTTGGCGCGTTCGAGGAAATTGTCGGAACGGATAAAGGCGAGCGATCCGTCCGCGGTCACGCGCGGTTCGCGGTCCGCCACGATGTGATAAGTCAAGGGCCTGATGTTCGATCCGTCCGGATCGCAGGTGAACAGGCAGGAAGCGTATTTTGCGTGGTATTCCTCGCGGCTGCCGAGGCGGGTGGAACTGAACGCGATCCGTCCGTCAGGCAATTCCATCGGGTCGTAGTCGTGAAATGGTCCATCCGTAAGCTGGACGATGGCGCCCTCCCGTCCCGGGGCGCGGGCGCCTTTCCCGGTCATATCGATCTTGTAAAGATGAAAGTAGGCTTCTCCGCCCTTCACCATCGTGAAATAGACGGTCTTGCCGTCGTAGGAAACGCTGGGCGACCCGACGGTGCCCCGGCCGGCGTCGCACAGCAGCGTCTTCTCGCCATCCGGCCGCAATGGCACGAGGCTCCAGAGCTGTCGCCCCAGAGCCGCCGGAGTCATGGGATCCATCTCGAAATAGGCTCGCGTTCCTCTGATGTTCTGATGATAGATGGGCTGGCGATTCACGTTCAGACCGACTGCGGCGCCGACAAAAACCACGCCATTTTTGTAGACCGGTTTCTCGAGTTCTTCGTCGTCCACGTCGACGACGGGCGGCGGGGGAGGGGCCTGCTTGCGCGTTTTCGCTTTGGCGCCAACGGCTGGTTTTCCCCATGGGCCGATGCCGTAGGGGCCGATCACGGCCACCGGGGCCCAACCGGGTCCGGCGACGAAGCCGTTGTCCTTCCAGCCTTTCTCCGGCGTGTCCGTGCTGATCCAGGATTTGTCACTGACCAATTCGCAGGTTTTGCCGTCTTCGAACTGGACGGACAATTTGACCAGAAGCCCGGCTGGTCCCGGGACGGTGTTCGTTGCCTCGACCGCGATGGCGTTTTGCTCGATGACGAGATGCCTGGTCACGTCCACCTTCTGCGGGCGTCTCCATGAGTCGGCCCCGGGATCATTCTGCCCGGCTCTCTTCCCGTTCACGTAAAGAGTCCAGAGGTTGTCGCAGGTAATCAGGAGGTGCGCCTTCTTCGGCTTCTGGCCCGCGGGAAAAGCAAATCCCTTCTGGAAGGAGAAGGTTCCGGCTTCCTGTTCCGCGCCCTTGCGCCAGACCCACTGGGCGCCGTCAAACGTCACGGACGCCGCGGAAACGCTGCCAAACCCGATCAACCAAACCAACAAGCTCCCGAAGACCGGAGTTATGAACCCTTTCCAAGGCCTGGGGTCGTGCTTCTTCATTTCAAGATCGTCCTTTCGATTACCTTCCTTCCAGTCAATTCTTTCAATGACCATCCTTCCGGCAAATGCCGGGAATTCCGCCCTTTTCGGGGCTGGTTTCATGGCGCCTCAGGGCGCCCTTCACCGCCAACCTGCGTCGCTCTCCGAGAGCCATGAAGGTCAGGAGGCTTCGACGAAGGGCATGCCGGGGGTGGAGGGGGCCCGGAGAGGCTCCGCTGCGCTTCGCCGGCCCGGCCGGGGAGGAAGGAAGGGGGGGGCGGGTTGCCCTTCCGTCCGCTTTTCAAGCGGGATTTCATGAGAGTTGCGGAAACGGGTCAAGTCAATGCGTGAAAGCGGAAAACAGGGGTCATTCAACGTTTCATTAATCTCTTCGGATATCATGCGCCGTTTCGGATTGACGGGAACTTCGGGTACGCGTCGGGCGTCTGCGAGATGCTCGTTCAGTCGCACATGGGCAAGGTACACCTCCTGCCCGCGTTGCCCGCGGCCTTGGCCGGCGGTGAGGCGACGGGGCGGCGTGCGCGCGGTGGATACGAGTGGACATGACGTGGAAATCGGGGAGGCTTGTCAAGGTCGCCCTGCGCGGCGTGAGCAACGAGGCCGTCGTTCTCGATCTTGCGATGGTGACGCTTTTTGCTACCCTCACTGCGGGTGGCTTTCGGGTCAGGGCGTCGTGATCTTGGACGATTCCGATTTAGCGTTATCCCAGGAGCCTTCGCCGGCTTTTCCTCCTCGAAAACCCGCCATTCTTATGAAATCCTGGGGAAGAGTTCGTGAGAACCGCGAATGTTGCACCCGCGGGCCGGTCTTATTGGCAAACGGGTGGCATTGCGCCGCCACGGCACCGAACCCTGAAACATCAATGAGCCGCCGCCAGCCGAAACGCGAAGCGCGTGCCAACCGTCACGTGAGCCCCCGTCGGGGGCCGCGGCGGGAGGACCGGTTCGACCTCGACTCGTTTCTCGACAAGACCGAATCTCCGTTCCTCCTGGTCCTTGACGGGGTGCAGGACCCGCACAACCTCGGCGCCATTCTCCGGAGCGCCGAGGGGGCCGGGGTGGATCTCGTCATCGCCCCGAAGGACCGCGCGGTCGGCATCACGGAGGTGGTGCGCCGGGTTTCAGTCGGCGCGGCCGACGTGCTGCGTTTCGTGCGGGTCACCAACCTCGCGCGGACGATGGACCGTCTCCGGGAGGCGGGAGTCTGGCTGGTGGGAACCTCGGACAGCGGGGGAGAGAGCCTTTATGAGGTCGATCTGACGGGACCGTTGGGTTTGGTCATGGGCGCCGAGGGCGAAGGCTTGCGGCGGTTGACCGGCGAGAAGTGCGATCGCCTCGTCAGGATCCCGATGAAGGGGAGGGTGGAGTGCCTCAACGTGAGTGTTGCGACCGGGGTGGTGTTGTTCGAAGCGCTCCGGCAACGTGGGCAGGCCTCGGTGAAGTCGTGAGCGGGGAAGAGGCCGCCAATCTCGCGGAGCCGGTGCGGGTGGTGTCGGACCTGCACCTCGCCCATCCGTCCTGTGTGATTGGCGGGATCCGGGAACTGCAGCCGCTGGTTCACGGCGCGGCGACCGTTGTCTTCAACGGCGACACCATCGAAGCAAGCAGCGCAGCATGGAAGCCGCGGGGACTGGAACGGCTCGAGGAACTCAAGGACCTGTGCGCGGCGGAGGGAGCGCGGCCGGTCTTCCTGCCGGGCAACCATGATCCGGACATCTCGGACCGCGGCTGGGTGCGACTTGCGGGGGAAGCCATCCTCGTGACCCACGGGCACATGATCTACGAGGCCGGCGCTCCATGGAGTTACGAGTATCTCGAGCGCAAGCAACGGGTGCGCGAGATCCTCGCGGGGGCGCACGACTCAGGTCACGACCTCGGCAAGCGCCACCAGAGCGCGCAGCGCATCGCGCGGGCCCTGGCGCCCGGCTGCTTGCGCCGCATGAGCCGCCGCAAGCGCTTCTATGTCCTCTCCGCGCTCTGGCCGCCGGAGCGCCTGTTCAACATCGCGCGGGTCTGGTGTACCCACGTCCGGGAGGCCCGGGGGCTCGTGGAGCGCTTTGCCCCCGAGACCCGCGTCCTTCTCTATGGACACTTTCACCGGTCCGGGGTGTGGCGCCGCAACGGTCGCTGGTTCTGCAACACCGGCGCCTTCATGCCGGGCATCGCCCCGCTTGTCGCGGAGTGGGCCGAGGCCCGCCTCGTCGTCCGCCGCGTCGAACGCTCTCCGGCCGGTTTCTCTCCCGGCCGCCTCGTCGCCAGTATCATCCCGGAATCGTGAGATGAGCCCTGGCTCGCTTCCCTCGATATGCAGGGAAGCGATGAGGAATCCGGTTTCGGATCGCGGCGTGAGCGTGCAGAGAAGGGGCGGGGGATCACGCTTTCCCGGGTTGGCGGGGGGTGTTAGGTTTTTGGCGTGAGACTTTGGATCTGGCCCTTGCTGGGGACGGCTTTGATGGCGCCACGCAACGCGGAGGCCGCGCTGGAAGTGGATTTCGGGTATTCGCCGCCGGAGTGGCGGACGGCGATTTGCCTGCCCGACGATCCGTGCAAGTCGCTTGTGGATCGCAGCGGGCGGTTGCTCTATCACTATCGGAACGGGGGTTACAGGTTCGACACCCGGGTGCGGGTGCAAGTGGCGGAGAACGCGGTGTGGAAGAACCAGTCGTTGCATTCGCCGCGCGTGCCGGTCGTCCGGACTCTCCGCTCGGCGGACGGATTGGAGATTGCGGAGGAAGTGTTCGCGGTCATCGGGGCGGGGGCGCCGAAAGCGCCATCCGGATCGCCACCGCGAAATGACCTCGTCCTGGTGCGGATTGCGAACAAGACGCGGGAAGACCGGACCCTTGCGCCGCGGCTGGTCATCTGGACCACCCTTGACTTCGCCTTTCGGCCCGAAGCGCAACGTGTCGTGGTCAACAAGCACGAGACGATCACGGCGTCCCTCCGGATGACCGGCCTTGCGGAAGAGAAGAAGGCCCGCCGCGTGATTCAGATGGAGCCCCTCAGCATTCCTGCCGGAAAGAGCGCGACCTTCTTCGTCCTCTACAGCGGCGGCGGCTCCATCGTGACGGAACCGCGGACCGTTGAGCAGGCCGTGGCGTGCCGCGAGAGCGCCATTGCGTTCTGGGAGAAGGCGGCGCTGCCTTATGGGCGGGTGGAGGCGCCCGACGCGGGGATCCAGGCGTTGCTCGACTCGTCGATCCGCAATATCTGGCAGGCCCGCGAGATCAAGGACGGCTTGCCCGCCTTCCAGGTGGGACCGGCCTGCTACCGGGGATTGTGGATCGTTGATGGCGCCTTCTTGCTGGAAGCGGCCACCATGCTCGGCGCCACCGGGGAAGCGCGTCATGGCCTGGCGTACGAACTCACCCATCAGCAACCCGACGGGAGCATCAAGGTGATGGAGGATCACTCGAAGGAGAACGGCATTGTGATCTGGACCTGCGTGCGTCACGCGCGGCTCACCCGGGACAAGGACTGGCTGCGATCCGTCTGGCCGCGGCTGACCCGGGTGGCAAAGCACATCCGCGTTCTGCGCCGGGAGACTCTCGACAACGAGACCCGTCTGGACGACGGCTTGATCCCGCCGGGATTCCCCGACGGGGGGATCGACGGCGTTCATGCCGGATACGCGAATCCTTATTGGAACCTGATCGGTCTGCGGGCCTTCATCGAGGGCGCGCGCTGGTTGGGGAAGGAGAAGGAGGCTGCGGCCTGGCAGGGCGAATACGCGGCCTTCATGTCCGCCTTCCGCAAGGCGGCCCGGCGCGACATGGCCAAAGACCCTCGCGGAAACCCTTACCTCCCGGCTCTGATGGGAGCACCGGGCAGGGAGGAACTTCCGCAACGCGGACAGTGGGCCTTCTGCCATGCCGTTCATCCCGGCCGGATCTTCGCCGGGGACGACCCGCTGGTCTGCAACATGCTGGCGATGCTCGAGGCCACCGAACGGGAGGGGATGGTTTACGGGACCGGATGGGATCCGGACGGCATCTGGAACTACTTCGCCTCCTTCTACGGTCACGCCTTGCTCTGGCAGGGCGAAGGGCGCAAAGCTGCGGAATGCCTCTACGCCTTCGCCAACCATGCCGCGCCGGTCATGGTGTGGTGCGAGGAACAACCGCTCCGCGGCGACAAGTTCCACCAGGTCGGCGACATGCCGCACAACTGGGCCAGCGCCGAGTTCATCCGGCTCGTCATCCATTTGCTGGCCCTCGATCGCGGAGACGAGCTGCACCTGCTGGAAGGCTTTCCGCGCGAGTGGGCCGGTCCCGGGATGACGACCCGCCTCAACGGCGTGAACACCCCCTTCGGACCACTGCACCTGTCGGTCCAGGTCGCCCCGGACGGCCGAACCGCCGCCCTCGAAGTCAAACCGCTGGCCGCAAATTGCCGCGCGGTGGTCGTCCACCTCCCCATGGGAGGGACGAGGAAAATCCCCCCCCAGGAAGGCGGCCGGGTAGACTTCCGCGTGACCCCGGAAAGCGACTGACGCGATGACTTGATGGCGCGATGACGCCTCCGAGGCCCGCCCCCCCCGGCGTCATCGCGTCAAGAGGTCATCGCGTCCCCTCCGGCGGGAGAGGCTCCGCGACCCTCTCCCGCCCTTGAAAGAGAACCGTCTCGTCATACCCGGCCTCGCGTGCGAGGGTTGCGGCGCGGGGGAAGTCGCGAGCCACCTCGGCGGGGGCATGGGCGTCGGAGGACAGGACCAGCGGGATGCCGGCCTCCCGCGCAAAGCACAGGATCTCGAACGCGGGGTATTGTTCCGCGCAGGGCTTGTGCCAGCCGGCCGTGTTCAGTTCGACGGCACACCCCGCGTCGGCCGCCGCCGCGAGGGCCGGCTCGTAATAGCGTGCCAGGTCGCCCGGCGGACGATGCCCGAACTTCTTGATCAGGTCGGGGTGGGCGAGCACGTCGAACAGCCCGCTGGCGGCCATGGCGGCGAAGGCGGCCCAGTAGGCGGTCCATGCCTCCCCGACGTCGGTCTGCTCCCACCGGCCGAGCCAACGCGGATTGTCGAAATCCCAGTCGCGGCCGAGATAGTGTACCGATCCGATCAGGTAGTCCCACTCGTGGCGGGCGGCGAGATCTTCGATCCACGGCTCGCAGCCGGGCAGCCAGTCGCACTCGAGGCCGGCGCGGACCGGGAGGCGGCCACCGGCGTGGCGGCGG
>Ga0180432_10003052_pt1 | contig 24321 bp, 27 predicted proteins | sample SS_ome_10_FD_132414 | JGI IMG/M metagenome (GOLD analysis project Ga0180432, IMG submission 132414) | Hypersaline lake sediment archaeal communities from the Salton Sea, California, USA - SS_1_MS_2 metaG | ecosystem: Environmental > Aquatic > Non-marine Saline and Alkaline > Hypersaline >... | reverse complement strand
CGACCCTTTAAGGAGGTGGCAGGTGATGAGATTGAATATAATTTATGGAGTTCTACAGGTTGATGTATGATGCCCTGTCGAGAGACAGGGCGAATCCAGAGCCTGAGCCGGATCCGCAGAAGTGAGAACGGGGAGTAAAGGTTCAAGGTTGAAATTCCCCCCTCCGGAGGTAAAACCCGGAAGAGGGTCGGGTTCAGAAAAGGGAATATGGTAGAGAGGGCCACCGAAAAGGGGCCCTCTTTTTTTTGTGGTTTTGAAATAGGATATAGCTAATTATTAATGTTGGTTCAGGTGATGACTAATCTGTTAGCCGTTCCTTTCGGGTTTATCAGTCAGCAGTTTCAGTAGATTCGCTTTCTTCACTTTCTGAACAAATAACCCGATTGGCAATTTCCGCTACTTGCTTCGGACTAAACGGTTTGGTCAAATAATCGTAGGCCCCTAAATCAAAGGCCGCATCCTTAGTTGCCGAATCACTCAAAGCCGATATAATTACAATCGGCATCTCAGGTCTCGCTACCTGCATAAATGCCATAACGTCCAACCCGCTAAATCCCGGCATCATTAAATCCAGGAACATCAGATCGAACTTTCTCCTGGCGGTCATATCCAGCGCGTTCTTGCCATTTGAGGCTGCATATACTTCAAATCCCTCATTCTTCAATATTCGCATCATAGCTTTTATGATGTTTTCATCATCATCAACTACAAATACAGTGCCTTTATTAGCCTCTGCCATTGGATATTCCTTATGTAATGCTAGCGTAAATACATTCTGATGAGAACCACCAACGTTTATTTATAGTATAATATTTGTGGCGCAGCGTCAATTCAGGTGAGATTAAATCTGTCTTGGCAGGGCGAAAACCGGGCTCGCAGGAGTTAGGCCCGTGAGCAGAGCAAACGAAACGATTTTTCTGGCGGGTTCTGAAACTGGTTTGTCCTGTTCTTTTCATTCCCCTATAATAGAGCCAATGAAACAGGTGTTTGCCTCTGTAATTTCTCGTGTTGAACTCATGCCCGATGTTCATTTGCTTCGGGTCGAAGCGGCTGAAATTGCCCCCGAATCCCGCCCCGGGCAGTTCGTTACCATTCGGTGTGGAGAGGATTCTTTGCTCCGGCGCCCTTTCAGTATCCACAAAGTTGCAAATGGGCAATTGAAACTTCTCTTTGCAACAGTGGGGCAGGGAACTCAATGGCTGGCGCATTGTGCGGAAGGTGATTTGCTGGATATCCTTGGCCCTCTGGGGAATGGATTTGAAATTTATCCGGATTCGCGCAATCTTCTTTTGATGGCCGGGGGAATTGGCATCGCTCCGCTGGTCTGTCTGGCCGAAAAGGTTGTGGCTGATGGCTTCTCGGTGAAACTGATTCTCGGGGCAGCTACTGCTTCTCAACTTTATCCTGAGGCGATAGATGGGGTGGAACTAATCCGCATTACCGATGATGGCTCAGCAGGAAAAAAAGGATTGGCCACCGATTGGCTGCCCTCACTGGTGAAATGGGCCGATCAGATATTTGCCTGTGGGCCAATACCTATGTATCTTACGATGGCGGGCATGGCCGATGAATTTGAAGGTAAGTCCGTCCAAATCCTGCTGGAGCAGGTGATGGGTTGTGGGGTAGGGGCCTGCCGTGGTTGCGCTGTGCCGACGAACCGAGGGATGAAGATGGTTTGCCAGGATGGCCCCGTCTTCGATTTGCGGGAAATTGACTGGGCGGGGATGGCAGCACCGGGGATAAGCCGGTTCAAAGAATCGGATTGATGACGATTGATTGCTTCCGATTGGCTCCAACCGAAACCAAATCAACGGGACATCCGATAATTTCCTCTATCCTCTTCACGTATCGCTGAGCTTCCCCGGGAAGATCTGTGAAGTTCTTCATATCACTGGTATCGACTTGCCAGCCGGGCATTTCCTCATAAACAGGAGCGCATTTCCCCAGCATATCGGTATTGGCTGGTGGGTTTTTGATGATCGTGCCGTTGATCTCATAATCAGTGCATATTTTGACAGTTTCGCAGGTATCGAGGATATCGAATTTGGTAATGACTATCCCGGTGAATCCGTTCAGCCGGGAGCTGAATCGGGCGGCCACGCCATCAAACCAGCCACAGCGGCGGGGGCGTCCGGTAGTGGTGCCATACTCATTGCCCCGTTTCCTGATCTCTTCTCCCAGTTCATCTTTCAGTTCTGTGGGGAACGGTCCGCTGCCTACTCGTGTGGTGTATGCCTTGAATATCCCGATAATCTTATCGATTTTTTTAGGGCTTAATCCTGCCCCTAAACAGGCTCCCCAGGCTGTTGGTGGGGAAGAGGTTACATAAGGGTAAGTGCCAAAATCGATATCCAGCATGGTGCCCTGAGCTCCCTCCATGAGAACGGAATCACCCTTTTCCAGTGATTCATTTATTACCAGACTGGTCTCTCTTACAAAGGGCCTCAGTTTATCCGCATAAGAGCAATACTCCTCGTAGATTTCGTCGAAAGAGAGAGGTTTGGCCTCGAAAACCTTGGTGATGATCTGGTTTTTGAAATCCAGATATCTGTGGAGCCGGTTCTTAAAAACATCCCTGTCGATCAATTCCCCAACTCTTATTCCTCGGCGGGCGGCTTTATCCATATATGCCGGCCCGATTCCCTGCCTGGTGGTGCCGATGGCGCTCGAACCCCGGGCAGTTTCTTCCAGCTCATCGAGGAGGGTATGATAGGGCATGATCAGATGGGCCCGATCACTGATGTAAAGGCGGCTCATATCAACGCCGCGTTGCTTGAGGTTTTCAATTTCCTGAATGAGGATTTTCGGGTTGATGACTACCCCGTTGCCGATCAGGCAATCTGCGTTTGCATTAAATATACCGGAAGGGATCAGGTGGAGTTTGAATTCACCCTGTGAATTAACTACGGTGTGCCCGGCATTGGTTCCGCCGGAGTAGCGGGCTACGATATCCGCTTTTTCAGCCAGCAGGTCAACAATTTTACCTTTCCCTTCGTCTCCCCATTGTCCCCCTATTATAACTGTTACCGGCATCTGACACCTCTTTTCTTTTGGCTATTGACGGTCTGTTGAGCGACACAAAAATACGGAGAGGGTGGGATTCGAACCCACGGTACCCGAAGGCACACGCGCTCTCCAGGCGCGCCTGATCGACCACTCCAGCACCTCTCCATGATCATGTGCAGTATATCTCCCCAACTGTAAACGGAGGAGGTGGGATTCGAACCCACGGTACCCGAAGGTACACCGCTTTTCGAGAGCGGCACCTTAAGCCACTCGGTCACCCCTCCCCAAACGCTCGATTATACCACTCATAGGGCCTATTGACAATATGGTTAACGCTGACATATACTTCTAGTTGAAAATATTTTTCAATTAGCACGATGCGGCCTACTGAAAAAAGACTGGCTCTGACTTTGAGCCAAAAAGGTTATAAGCTTACTTCCCAGAGAAAGGCGATTCTGGCTGCTATTGTTAACAGCTGCGAACATCTCACGCCTGCTGCGATTTACGAGCGAGCGGTTCGTGAGAATCCGGATGTGGGGCTGGTTACTGTATATCGGACTCTTGAAGTGCTCTCTGATCTGGGGCTTATTTGCCGGGTGCATCGTGGGGGCAGATCACGGAGTTATACTCTGGCGCCGTCGGGACATCATCATCACATGATTTGCACAAATTGTGGAGCCGTGACTGATTTCACTAATAGTGATCTCAGTGAACTGGAAGAAAGGTTATCGCACGAAACCGGATTTAAGATAGAAGGACATTTACTGGAATTCTCTGGACGCTGTGCGAGTTGTCAAAAAAAGGCATCAGGTGAAGAGTTGAATGATTAGCACTATAGCGCATGAGCTTAAAGGGCATGCCCCTTTTACGGCTTTCGGGGCGGCCACCGGCATTGTAATAATGCTGATCATTCTCTGGATTGATGTATCGTCGGATACCTCGAAGATGCTTTTTGAAACCTTCCATCCCATTCATGTCCTGCTGAGCGCTGTGGCGACTACCGCTATGTACAGATTGCATGGCAGTAATAAATGGTGGATAGCTGTTTTAATCGGTTATACCGGCTCAATTGGGATAGCTACACTAAGTGATTGTATAATTCCGTATGTTGGGGAAATCATAATCGGCCTGCCCGATCCGCATCCTCACATTGGTTTCATCGAGAAATGGTGGCTGGTGAATCCACTGTCATTTGTTGGGATTGCGATTGGTTACCTTCGGCCAATAACTAAATTCCCTCATGCCGGGCATGTGTTGATCAGTGCCTGGGCATCATTGTTTCACATCACGATGGCTCTGGAGGGAACAATAGACTGGATACTGATTCTGCCGATTTTCGTGTTTCTTATCTTTGCAGTTCTTATTCCCTGCTGCATGAGCGATATAGTATATCCTTTGCTGTTTGCCGGGGGGCGTGATCACCATCACTCGCATTGAGTCTGTCGTTAGTGCAATTTTCCCCGGTGATCTCTCAGTGGCAGTGTCTGTCCCGTCTCGATAGAAGCGAAACCGTATTTTGAACGAATTTGATCTATAGCCTTGTCGAGATAAGCTTGCCTTCGGGTTGAGTCATCCAGCATGTTCGTCTGGCTGGCCATTTCTTCCAGATTTGAAACTCCAATTCCGATAAGTCTCACCGGATTTCTTCGTCTAGCCAATGCCTTTTCCATCAACTGGTTCCCGATATTGAATATCACCTGATCGATATCGGTGGGTATCTTTTGGGTCTGGCTGCGGGTAATGGTCTCAAAATCAGCGTATCTTAGTTTGAGAGTGATGCATCGAGCCTGTTTGGCCTGTCTGCGGAGGTCGGCCCCGACCTTCTCCGTGAGGTGACGTAGAGTTGCCTTGAGCAGTTTATCGTCCAGGGTATCCTGCTGCAGCGTCGTTTCCCGGCTGATCGATTTCGGCGGGCCGGGTGGCTTCACCTCCCTTTCGTCGATCCCGTTGGCATGGCGAAGCAGGATTTCCCCGTAAGCACCGAGATTTACTTTCATGAAAGAAGGCGGAAGTTCAGCTATCTGCCCGATGGTGATGACCCCGAACTTCTTGAGTATTTGCCGGGTTTTCTTTCCCACACCGGGCATGTCTTCTACCGGCAATGGAGCCAGAAAGTTTTTTTCCTTTCCCGGGGCTATCTCGGTGATTCCATCGGGCTTGCGGTAATCCGAGGCCACTTTGGCCACCACTTTGCACGAAGCGATCCCGATGGAGGCGGTGATTCCCAGGTTATCTTTTATCCGGTTCTTGATTCGAATCGCCGTTTCATGAACGGGCCCGTAGATCGGTTCGAATCCGGTTAAATCAAGGAATGCCTCGTCCAGTCCGCCGGGTTCAATGTCCGGGCTGAAATCGGCGAGGATTTCCATAAATCCGGCAGAGTACTCCCGGTACGCGGAAAAATTGCCGGGTAGGAATATCGCCTGAGGGCAGAGTCGCCGGGCGGTGGAGATAGGCATACCGGCGTGCAGGCCGAACTTGCGGGCTTCATACGAAGCACAGGATACCACCCCGCGGCTTTCGATGTGTCCCCCGACCACTGCCGGTTTTCCCTCCAGTTCCGGGTTTAATACCTTTTCCACCGAAATGAAAAAGGCATCGAGATCGATGTGTAATATCTGGCGTGCCATGTTTTATGTATTGTAGGGGCGAACCCGTGTGTTCGCCCGGATACAAATCTGGCGTTCTGGTAAGGGGCAGACCAATGTGTCTGCCCCTACAGAATGGTACCGTTTTTGACCTCGAATTTCTCTGCATGAGCCAGAAAATCAGACGGGAACCGATCGAGTTCCGTGGTGGTGATGAGTACCTGCTGGTAATCTGAAACCGTTTCCAGTAAATGTTCCCGTCTCTGGCTGTCCAGTTCCGAGAGGACGTCGTCAAGGAGCAGCACCGGTTTTTCATCGGTTCGCGTCAGCATGAACCTGACCTCGGCCAGTTTGAGGGATAAAGCCACAGTGCGTTGCTGTCCCCGTGATCCGTAATGCCCGATATTGATGTCGTTAACAAAGAACTGAAGATCGTCTCTGTGCGGGCCGACAAGAGACTGTCCCCGGGCCAGTTCTTTCCCTCTTGAGGCGCTGAGAGCTTCACTGAAGGCCTTTTCTGTATCATCAATGCTCTCGGATGCTGTGCCTTCTCTATAGATGCTCCTGACGTATTTGAGCTTCAGTTTTTCCTCTCCCCCGCTGAGTTGCTGATGAATGGGTTCTGAGAGTTCGCTGAGTTTATCGATGGTCTCCTGCCTCTGGATTACAATGTAGGAACCGGTCTTCACCAGTTCGTCATTCCAGAAGACCAGTTCATCTGGCCGACTGTGCCCGGCGGCGATCTGGCGCAGGAGATGGTTCCTTTGGGAAAGAACTTTGTTGTAGCGCTGGAGCGATCTCAAGTATTGCGGGTCTATCTGTGAATTGGTGATATCGAGATGACGCCTGCGTAAAGACGGCTCCTCGCTGATGAGGTCGATATCCCTCGGGCTGAACATGACCATGTTCAACTGGCCCATGAGGTCGACGGCCCTTCTCGTGACTCCGTTAACCTTGATATGTTTGTGAAGGGTGAAGCCGCTCCCGGATTCATGCGCGGCGAGAGACCGGGGCCGCAGGACAATTTCCAGTTGCGCGTTTCGATCCTTCCGTTGGATATCGGTCGCAAGGCGTGCGAAAGGGATTTTCTCTGTGAGTGTATCCCGGTTGATGATCTCCCGGTCCGGGACGCTTCGGGAGAATCTGGTAGTGGCCAGAAAGCAGATTGATTCCAGCAGATTGGTCTTACCCTGAGCGTTGGCTCCCCAGAACACGGAGATGTTATCCGGGAGATCGAACTCCAGATTGTGGTAATTACGGAAGTTGACCAGACTGAGATGCGTGATATGCAAGGGATATCCTCCGGACTATTGCTAGGATACTGTAATTGGAGATGGTGGTGCAAGAGCAGTGGAATTGTGAGGGTAAACTATGGTGATTATGTGAGGCTAAGCTTGCATCACCACCATTCCAGATTTGTTCCGATGAAGTAGTAGGCCCCAATGCCGATCGCCAGGGCCGCAAAGATCGGGACTAATATCAGCCATAACGGCACATCCCCACCGCCCGAATCTTCTTCTGCCGAATCGGTTTCATGAGAGAGGTCAGATCCTCCGAATGAGTGTGAGCTTGATTTGCCAGTAGATGAGTATCTGCTACCGCCTGATGGTGGTGTTGATGTTGCTTGAGTTGTCTCTGTTGGTGTTGGTGTGGGAGATAGAGTTGGCGATGGAGTAGGACTTGCGTTCGGATCATTGACGGTTACGGTGCGGGTGCCTGCGTTGGTGTGGGTTCCGTCCTCGTCTTCCAGGTCGACGTGGATTGTATATGTGCCGGCAGTGGTGTAGATATGTGTTTTCGTATCACCCGATGTGTATGTGTGGGTTGCCGGGCTTATGCCGTCTCCCCAATCGATAGTATAGCTGGTGACCGTATCGTTCCCTGGATCGGTAATGGTGCCCAGCGTTAGCGTGTAGGTCGCTCCCATATCTACCGCACTTGGCGAACCGGCCAGCGAAATCGTTGGCCTGACATTGTTTACCGTTACCGATCGGGAGTCCGTATGCGATTCATTGCTGCTATCGATGTAATTTATATTAATAGTCCGGCTGTGAGTTCCATCAATATAGGTATGCGTTCGGGTGAAAGGTATTACGCTGCTGATGTGGAATGACTCAGTGCCGGTATCATCTCCCCAGTTGATATACAGGGTGCCGGTATCACTGACATCACCGGCAAGAATAAACATGTCTCCTTCATCAATGGATGTTGGTGCGTTAATATCGAATAGCACTGAATTGTTGTTATTGCTACTGCTGCTGTTACCTGCCAGAGTAAGCATGTAATCTTCCACCTCGCCATCGCTTGCCGCGCCGGTGGGGCCGAGTCCCGGTTGCGAGCTGAACCGAAAGCGTGCGTAGGTTGTTCCTGATCCGGCATTTGGGGGAACAAAGAAGTTAACCGTTGGATTGCCAGCTGCTAATACTAAATGATCGTCAATCGTATGTTCCATGGCATCTTCCCAATCCCCATCCCGGTTATAATCGACCCACATATTCAATTCTCCAGGGCCGGATGTTGAAAGATATGCTGTATACAGTGTATTTGGATCTAACGTCTGAAAAGTGAAATTGACCCCGTCTTCATCGCTGCCATCATCTGACTGGCCGTCGTTTTCTGCATCAATAGTTGCTCCCAAGTGCAAACCAGAACCGATAGCGTGGCGGGCGCCGTTCTGTGCCAGGGTTGTCGGATAGGGTGAAGGCGCGTCTCCAAAGTCATATTCTGCTTTTGTTGTGAACGTGGCATCTGCTGTATATCCTGTGCCTAGATTGTTTTTGGCGTATCCCCGGTAGTGATAGGTGGTGTTCGGTTGCAGCCCAGTTGCGGAAACGGTAAAAACTCCGATTGTGCCCGTTGATGTTTTCGACCCGGAATATGATTGCAGTGTTGGGTTAGTAGCAGTAGCCCAGACGATTCCCCTTTCGATGATCGCCGCTCCGCTGTTGCCGGTTACCGTTGCTCCCAGCGTTGCTGATGTCTTGGTAATGCCGGTGTCTGTCGGAGTGGATAGAACCGGAGAACCGGGCTGCAGGATGGTTATGGTGACGGTGGCCGTATCGGTGCCGCCATTGGTATCGGATACTATGTAAGTGAAGGTGTCGGTTCCGCTGTTGATTCCATCGTGCCCGTATACAAAACTGCCGTCAGAATCGAGCGCGAAAGAATCGGCCTGAACCGGCGGCGATCCTTCTAGGGCCACAGTGAGGGGATCAGCATCAGGGTCGCTATCGTTAGCCAGAACACCGTTTGCCGCCGATACCGTTAAGGTTCCTCCCTTTTAGATTTCATATTCGTCATCATCAACGGCGGTTGGCGGCTGATTCCCGGGGGTGACGGTGATGGTAATCGTGTCGCTATCAGTTTCTGCCTCTCCGGAGCCGGTGTGGCCTTGATCATCAGCAGTTATCTCAATACTTGCCTCACCACTAAAACCGGGAGTTGGATCGAATTGCATGCCATTGAAGGCAGCATTGATATCATCTATTTTGCCCGTGATGTGGTATGTGTTTGTCCCCGAAATGATAGTTAGATTTTCCGTGCCGCTCAAGATGATGGAGCCGTTGGTTGTTGTCAGCGTAACTTCGATTTCATTTTCTTCCGCATCTACATCGCTGATGGAAACCCCACTACCTGAAAAAACTATCGGTGTGTTTTCAACGGTTGTTTTACTAGCTGGGGCAGTGATTATTGGAGCTTCGTTGACGTTATTCAAATCTATATCGATTGTGGCCGTATCAGTATCAGTTCCCGAACTAACTTCTGTTACCTCAATAGTTAGCTTGAACTTTTGAAATGTTTCGTAGTCAAGAGCTTCTTTGGTAGCTACCGTAATGGTAGCGGAATTTTCATCAATAGCAAATGCAGTTGATGTATTGCCGTTGGTTATTTCGTATGTAAAAGTCCCCGGAGTGGTGGCAATAATAGTCCCAACAACAGTGCCATTGTGAGAGTTCTCGTCAATAGGGGAGAGGTTTGTGACTTGCAGTCCAAAATCTGCTGCATATGCCGATAGCGCAATCAGGGCTATCAAAAAGAGAAGGATAATTAATACGGGTAAAACAGATTTGTTCATATGCTTGCCATCATTATAATAAATCTGACGCCGGGTGGCAATCGGATGGCGATGGTTAAAAGGTGAAGATGCTATTTATTATAATAATGATCCGGTTAAAGCCAGCTTGCGAACGGGGGATGCTCTCGTTGCTGGCTCTGCAATGCAAAAAAGGGGGCAGGGTTGCTATCCTGCCCCCTTTTAGGTCTACTGTTTTCCCGGTTGCGTTTTAGACGCCTGCCAGTCCCTTTTTCAGGAGAATCAAATATATGCCCAGCCCCAATATCAAAATCGCAACAATGGGGATGATAATCATCCACAGGTTCATCCCGCCGTCATCATCCTCTTCCTCAATGGGAGGCGGCGGTTCCTGAGTTGGCTCAGGAGTTTCCTTCGGTTCAACGGTCGGAGTGGGGGTTGGTTCCACGGTTGGTTCGGGTGTCAGGGTGGGTATCGGTGTGGGCTCAACTGGTGCCTGGGCCAGCATCCCAACCTGGGTGAAGTGAGCCAAATGACCGCTGATGGTGTGGTTTATCGTATCCACCACGATATCGGCAAGTTCCACCCATTCACCCGATACCTCATCGTAGTAAGCCAGAACCAGGTCTTCCGGTTCAATTCCTTCCGGCAGGGTTCCTGGATCATAGTTGATCTTCACAGTAATGGGCGGGTCGAAGGTAGCACCGTCCGGGCCGAAATCACAAATCCCCAGGATGAGAACACCTTCAGGATTAGCAGGCGTTACAGTCGGCGCTTGCACGGTCACATTGGTGAGCGGATTGCCATATGCGTCGAGGGCAATGGTTCCTGCCGGGATGATCAGCGTGCCGTTGCAATCGAGGCAATCACCGGTGATGGATACTGTCTGGCCGGTGACTCCTTGATCGTTGACAGGGACGTTGCCTTCGGGCAGGGGCTCTTCTTCATCCTCAATATCTTCCGCCGGACTTCCCGATAGCACGAAGCTAGCGATGATACTCTTGTTGGAATTCATGGTGATGGTTTCCGGGTTGCCGCTTCCGGTGAGATCGCCATCCCATCCGTTGAACAGGTAACCTTCTGCCGGGATGGCATTAAGGGTAACCGATGTTCCCATAACGAATATCGTGCCGGAGGGAGATTGATCCACAGTACCGCCTTCAGGGGGGTCGATGGTAATCTCAAGGGGTAGATTGACTGGCAATGGGTAGGTATCATCAACGCCTTCAATGGTTATGGTGACCGTGGTGGTATCGGTGCCGCCGTCGCCATCGGACATCAGGTAGGTAAAGGTTTCGATGGCGGTATCGCCTTCCATGAGTGTTTCGAATTTGTTCATCTGGTAGTAAATAAAACTGCCGTTGGGATTCCAACTGGTAAGCGTTCCCTTCAGGCCGGTGGTGTCCACGGATGTTACCGTCAAAACGTCGTTACCGGGATCATCATCATTGTCCAGTACGCCGGGAGCGGGGACAGTCAGTGGAATGTCTTCATCGATTACGTAGGCATCATCATTTGCAGTTGGAGGGAGGTTGTTGACCGTTATCATTGTTGAAAGGGTATTGCATGTACCATGAACATCTTTCAATGTGACGGTGATGTTATGGGTGCCGGAATTGGTATATCCGTGAATTGCGCTGGGATTTGCAGTTCCTGCAGGATAACCAAAAGTCTGCGTGCCAGTGCCATCCCCCCAGACAATTTCCAGATCGAATGGGATGATAGTAGTGCTGGCAGTACATGAAAGGGTGCCCGAGGTTCCTTCATCGATGGGTGTAGTAAATAGAAGGGTGGAGATTACAGGTGGAACGTAGATTGTTTCATCAACTCCCATATCAACAGTACCGCCAATAATGCGCGTATCTCCCTCGAAATCGGTGGCGGGCAGATTGGCCGCGGCGTTCGTGCCGGCATTGATGCAGGGAGACGTGGGTTGTAGATGGAAATCACCACCTGTCGCGTTGACAAATAGTGGGTCTTGATTGATATTGCCGGTACCCGCATAACCGCCCTGTATGTTTGAATAGGTGACAGAAGGGGTACCTATGTCATTATAGATTTCACTTCCTGATGAAGCGGTATCGCCCCAGAGGATGCAGTTGGCAAGGGTGGGATCGGAAGTTAAATTGTACATCCCGCCGCCGTAAGAGGCGGCGGAGTTATTGGCAAAAGAGCAGTTGGTGAGGGTGGAATTAAAAGAATCGCAATTGTACATCCCGCCGCCGGATGAGGCGGCGGTGTTATCGGCAAAAGAGCAGTTGGTGAGGGTGGGATCGGAACCATTAGAATTGTACATCCCGCCGCCGAAAGTGGCGCTATTGCCAGAAAAGGAACAGTTGGCAAGGGTGGGATCACCACTAGAATTGTACATCCCGCCGCCACCTCCGGTGCTGCCGGAAGTGGCGCTATTGCCAGAAAAGGAACAGTTGGCAAGGGTGGGATCGGAATCGAAATTAGACATCCCGCCGCCACCGTTGGCGCTATTGCCAGAAAAGGAACAGTTGGCAAGGGTGGGATCGGAAGCGACATTAGACATCCCGCCGCCACCTCCGGCGCTGCCGCTGGTGGCGAAATTGGCGGAGAAGGCGCAGTCGGTGAGGACGGGATCGGAGTTTAGATTGAACATCCCGCCGCCGTAATCGATGGCCGTGTTGCCGGCAATGGCACAGTCGGTGATCCGAGGGCTGGCGGCGGTCAGGTGCAAGCCCCCGCCACATATTCTGGTGACACCGAAAGCGGGGATATAGGTGGGGGTGCCGCTGCCGTTTGTGATTGTGAACCCTTCCAAAACAGACGCGCCGGTCAGGTTGCGCCCTATGATGACGGAACTCATACTCCCACCGTTAACGATGCAGCCTGGCGTACCTGATCCGAGTATCGCCAGGTCTTTGCTATCCCAGAGTATGTTTTCAGTGTAGGTGCCGTCTGCCACATTTACTGTGCCGGAGGCGGTTACACTGTTGATACCGTCCTGAATGATGTCGAAGGCATCGTATCCAAACGTATGACCACCGACTGGGCTGCCGGAATTAGTGCCGGCCCAGTCGTCGTCTACCCAGACTTCGGAGACAGTGCCCACAAAATCCTGAACAACATTGCTATTGACTGGCCCAATGCTGGCAAAAGCTGGAGTGAATGAGTAGTTGGTTAAACTTGGGGTAACGGTTCCAGCCCAACCTTCACCTACAGTGTAGGAGTAATATCCTCCGCCGGAAGTGGTCGCTGTTTCAGGTGTGCCTCCACTATCGAAGGTAATGGTGACGCCATCAAGGCCGCTTCCTCCACCAGTAGTAACTTGCCCGGATATTGAATAGGAAACTGCAGACGTGCCGTAGTAGCCCAGTTTGAATTCAATATTATCGTTGCCGATAATGGCCTTGGGAATTCTGAATTCGTAGGCCTGGTGCTTGTAGCTCACTTTACTGGTAATTCCAAAGCCTGACCTTTCCCCAGGTGTCATCGAAGTCATTGATGCGGAATAATTGTTCAGTTCCTTCAGGAGTAAGAATTCTGATCTCTGCCCAGTCTTCACCGAATTCACAGGTGTTATCACCGGTAGCATCGAGCGAGAAATAAACGTTCTCTGAATCGTCACAGACATAGATATGGGTGTAACCGTCCGGATGCCCAGTGGCAGGTTTCCAGAATGGAGAATATAGAGGGGTGGTTCCATCGCTTTCTGTGATGTTTCCATCAACGGTTATTGAATTGTAATTGGAACCCATCTCATAAGATGCATATCCATCCAGAGGAAACTGAAAAGGAGATCCGTGGCCGTATTCATTGGCATTGAGGAAAAGCGTCGACTGCTCACATCCATCCGGCATTTTCCAGAAAACCTCGATCTCCTGATCGTGTGCCAGCACCACATTGTGGTCGATTTCAAGGATGTCATCCCGAATATCCTGGCTGTCTGCTGTATATCGTGCATATTGGGGGGTAATATCCTGTCCACAGGCAACCAGTTTTATCTGGTCGATATCGGCAAAAGGCAGGTCGGTCTGCACGATTCGCAGTTTCACGTTTCCATCAATTGCATTGAAAGCGAATTCTTCGGTGCTGTAATGTACGGGAAATTGATGGTTGTAAACTACCTGCCATGTATAACCATCCCATTGGCTGATGTGAAAAGTTCCTGCTGAAGATGTGGTGATCGGTGTTGTACTTTCAGGTTCTTCCTGAGTCATCATTATCGAAGTGATTACGGCAACGGCTATGATTAGCACAAAAGCAATTAATGCCAGTTTTTTCATGTATCTACTCCTTTAAGCACGTACTTCGAGCATTGTTTATTTAAATTTGAGTTTTTTCTGCATTCGACGATGAAGAAAAACCTAATTTGCTTAATTGTAACATTTTAGTAAGGGCGAGTCCACACTTTGAAAACAAAATATAAAATCGAGCGCAAAATAACCGGGGGGAATTAAAAGGGGGCAGGGATTCAATTACTGCAGAAGGTTGACGATCCGCGCCATCGTCTCCCCGGCTTTTTCCTGAATGATGAGGTCGGCGCGATCGCTATGGGGTGTAGAAGTGGCGTTGATGATAATCAGTTTGGCGCCGCTCTTTTTGGCCAGCACTGGCATCTGCGCCGCCGGATACACCACCAGCGAGGAGCCAATTACCAGAAAAAGATCGCATGAGGCGGATTTTTCCTCAGCCAGTTGAGTCTCTTTTACGGGCATGGCCTGTCCGAAGGAGATGGTGGCTGGTTTTAGAATGCCGCCACATTCATCGCAAGAGGGGTCGTTCTCTCCGTTCTCCAGCCGTTGCTGTATTTCTTCTCTGGGATAGCGTTTGGCGCACGAAAGGCACATTACCCAGCGGTTGGTTCCGTGAATCTCGATGACTTTCTCATTGGCAAGTCCGGCCTTTTGATGCAAGCCGTCGATGTTCTGGGTGATGACACAATCGAGTTTTTTCATCCGGTCCAGTTCGACGATTCCCAGATGGGCTGCATTGGGTTGTGCCTGTACAATCTCCGGCCACAGCACCTTTTGAAATTGCCAGTACTTCTCTCTTATTCTCTTATCACTCACAATGCGGTCGAAAGTGAACTCGCTGGGATCGTAATTCTCCCACAGGCCACCCGGACTGCGGAAGTCGGAAAGTCCGGATTCTGTGCTGATGCCCGCACCGGTGAAAACTACTACTCTGGAGGATTGTGAAAGTAATTGTGCCGCCTGCCTGATCTGGTCCATTTCCTATCTCCTTCGATGGAAAAGAGCGAAGAAACGGTCCTGATATTGCCCGAATAAGCCGTAGCTTTGCAGTTTGGAACCGAGCTCATTCACACTGATCTGGCCCTGTTCCGTGCTGCGGAATAGATCATCGATTTCATCCCGGACGAATTTGGGAACTCCCTGCACTCTATTAAAGAGACCTCTGCTGCTCAGTTCGGAAACGTTCTTATTAATGGATGATCTGGTCATGTCCATGATGAATTTCATCAGGGATATTTGCCAGGCATCATCAGGGGCTTTGAGGATGGCTGCCATGGAATCGTTTTCGTCATCGATTTTGGAGGCTATCTTGAGGATGACTTCGCTGATGTTATCGGAGAGCACCCAGTTGTTGCCGATATCATTGCGATATTTGTATTCCATTATATCGGGATCGAAGTTAAACTGGGACAGCATCGCCTGTGCCTGAACAGCCGCATCGTCACCGAATCCTTCGAAGGCATTCAAAAAGTAATCAGGAGTTACGATTTTGGGACGTTCGGCAATAACTTTGCCCTCGCGGATCCTCGTTTCATCCACACTGTCCATTAGTTCGGTGAGGATATAATAATGCACGCTGGTATTGCCAAAGGTGTTCAGCCTTTGTGCCGGGGGCCGCACCAGTTCGGTGTGGCGCAGTGCGTATTCAATGTTGGCATCGTATTCGGGTTCCATGGTTGCTCCCGATTTAATTATAACAGTTGTGTCTGTAATTCGGTAAGGCTGTGGATGGTGCGTTCACCTGAACTCTGCATGGTTCGGTCAAGATATATGGCCTGCAATCCGGCTTCATTGGGTGCCACAAAATCGAATTGCCGGTTATCACCGATGTGGATTATCTCCCCCGGTTTCTGGTTGATGGATTGACATAACATAAGATAGAATTCCGCTGTTTTTTTGACTTTCCCGAAATCGGAGACGCACGAGATGATTTTGTTGAAATATTTTTTGATAGAGGCGGTTTCGATATCTACGAACTCCCGACAGGCATTGGTGGTCAGGATCAGTTCATATTCCCGGCTGAGTTCTTCCAGTACGGTTTTCGATTCCGGGTAGAATTTGATATTGGGGCTGAGGTCATTGAGGAAAGGATACCAACCATCTCCCAGTTCGAACCGCTTGAACCAGTAAGTGATGTCATACCAGTCCGGTTCCTGATCGCCGACCTCGTCATAGCATTCCTTGAGATAGTTCTTTGCTTTCTCAAAGCTGATGCCGTGTTTGGCGGAATACAGTCTGGGCAATCCTTCAAAATAGATCGAATCACAGAAACTGAAGGTGGCCAGCGTACCGGTCAGGTCGAATGACAGGAGAGGTTTTTTCATGATGGTCTCCCTGGTAAAAATACTACAGCAGCGAATAGCTAATTGCAATTGTGAGGTGTTGACTTTTTGGAGGGCTGGTGATAACCTAATTATGGACATATGTCCATAATTAGGTGTTGTATTTATGCCGAGACCGATTAAGTGGCGAAGGGTTGGATTCGTACCGGAGGCGACATTATTTAAGCCGGTGGGAATACTTGGGCGTGGACTTGGAGAGGTTGCACTTTCGATTGAAGAACTGGAGGCCGTGCGCCTGAAAGATCAGGAGGGATTGCAACAGGAAGAATGCGCTCAGCGAATGGACATCTCACGCCCTACTTTTCATCGCGTTCTGAGTTCGGCCCGAAGCAAGATAGCTGAAGCGTTGACTCTAGGGAAGGCGATCCGAATAGAGGGCGGAAACTTTGAAATGGCCCGTCGGCGATTCCGTTGCGGGCAGGATGGATATGAGTGGGAAGTCCCGTTCGATGCAGTGATAGATGAAAGGGTTCGCAGATGTCCCCGGTGCAACACTCCGAATGCCCGGTTGATTCCTTCTCACGGACACGGGCATGGCGGGCGAGGCAGGGGGCAGCAGCAGGGTCGGCGGAGGGGAATGATTTGAAACGGTGCCGGGAGGTGATGCCCGATGGCAGGATATTCGGACATAATCCGGTAACTGGTTTGTATTTAGCTGATTCGTATACAGGGAATTGCGTCGCAAGGAATGAAATGAAAAGGGGGTGATAAAAATGCCGTTTGAAAGAGGTAGAGGCTGGTTCGGTTGGGGCCGGGGATTCGGACGAGGACGTGGGTTTGGCATGGGACGTGGACCTGGCTTCGGCAGGGGCCAGGGTTTAGCGATGATGCGTGGCTTTTATCCCCGCGGGCCTCGCTGGGGATGGGGCTTTGGCACTGGCTATTACTCGGTGGCTCCACGAACGCCTTATTATGAACCGCGTTGGCGGTAATTGAAAAGATTGTGAGGAAGAATAAAACAGCAAAGGAGGTATATCATGCCGGGATTTGATGGAACAGGGCCAGGGGGCATGGGTCCCATGACAGGTGGAGGAAGAGGTTTCTGTAATCCTGCTGGTACGAGCAGAGGATGGTTTGGCAGGGGTGGTGGTAGAGGCTTCGGACGAGGCCAGGGTTGGGGTTTTGGGTTGGGCCGTGGATTCGGACGGCGCTCATGGGGACCGACCTATTACGATGCGCCTTATGCAGCTGCGCCGCCGATGGGGAACCCTTATGCTCCTCCGATGAGCCGGGAACAGGAGGTTGATTTCCTCCAGAATCAAGCTCAAGCTATCAAAGAGGAGCTGGAGAGCATCGAAGCCAGAATAAATGACCTGCAACAATAAGGAAAGCTAAGGAACCTTGCAGCATTGCAAATCTTGCTGAGCACCAAATGGAGCCGACGGGGAAGCCGGCATTCTTGCTTGCTTCCCCGATTGGATGGGTTTATAGTAAAATTAGGTAAATCTGATAACAAAGGATGGTTTTATGAAAATTGTAGTTTCAGCAATTGGTGCAACGCTTGATGCAGAGGTAGACCCGCGTTTTGGCAGGTGCCAGTATTTGGTGTATGTTGATACGGATACCATGGAATTTGAAGCACAGGATAATGCGGCCAGCAGTGCCGGTGGAGGGGCAGGGATCGCAACCGGGCAGGCTGTCCTCGATAGGGGTGTAGAGGCAGTTCTTACTGGTAACCTGGGCCCCAATGCTCACAGGGTTCTTTCCCAATCGGGCATTCAGATTATGACCGGTGTTTCCGGGACGGTTCGGGAAGCAGTAGAGGCATTTAAAAAAGGCGGTCTGTCGGAAACATCCAATCCTACGGTTAGGGCCCATGCCGGAATGGGGGGTACACCAAAGGCTCGTTCATCTGCCGGTACGGGTGCAAATCCACAGGCAAGTGCATCTGCCGGGGCTGTAGATAGTGAACTTGAAACACTCAAAGGCTGGGCCAATACCATGAAACAGCAACTGGATAATCTGATGCTTCGAATTGAAGAACTGGAAAAGAAAAACAGGTAATTTGTAAAACAGATATGTTATGGAACCTCTGAACAAGAGGTGACGACAGGGTTTTGGGTATCCCTAAATTCAGGAATCCCTCTCTTTTCAACTTTCGCAAAGGGGGATGAAAAGGGAATTTTGGGAGATCAGGGTGAGGTTTTCAGAGCTTCCCTAAAAGTAATTGAGGAGGTTCGTTATGCCCAGAGGAGATGGCACAGGACCGTTCGGCCAGGGGCCGAGAACAGGCAGAGGAGGTGGTGGAGGTGGCCGTGGGGGAGGTATGGGTGCAGGTAGAAGCGGAGGCGGACAACGCCCGGGGGCAGGGCCCGGAGGTGGTTGTGTGTGTCCGAATTGCGGACAAAGTGCACCTCATCAGGCGGGAATTCCCTGCACTGAAATGAAATGCCCGAATTGTGGCACAGCAATGTTGCGAGGATAAAATGATAGTATCGATTGCCAGCGGGAAAGGGGGCACCGGAAAGACTCTGGTGGCAACGAGTCTGGCGCTTGCACTGGCCCCAAAACGTGAAGTTCAGATTCTAGACTGCGATGTTGAGGAGCCAAACGATCATGTTTTCATGAAACCGGTTCTTGATATTAGGGAGAAGTCTTCCATACCTGTCCCCGTAATTGACGAGCAAAAATGTACTCACTGTGGTAAATGCGCGCAGGTATGTGCCTATAATGCGCTGGCCGTGCTCAAAGATAAGGTGTTGACCTTCCCTGAATTGTGTCATGGCTGTGGGGCGTGTGCCTATCTTTGCCCGGAGCAGGCTATTCGCGAGGAACCGAGAGAGGTTGGTGTAGTTGAAATAGGCCATTCCAATGGCGTGAAGTTCGTTCATGGTGTGTTAAATGTTGGCGAGGCTATGGCCCCGCCGATTATCAGGCAGGTTAAAAAACACATCAACGGAGAAGGGATAGCAATCATCGATGCTTCTCCCGGGACTTCCTGTCCTGTGGTGGAGGCGATCAAAGGTAGCGATTTTTGTGTAATGGTCACCGATCCCACTCCATTCGGTCTGCACGACTTGAAACTTGCCGTGGAGGTGGTGAAGATTCTGGGAATACCGTGCGGTGTGGTCATCAACCGCAGTGGCGAAAACGATAATGAGACTGAAAAGTATTGTCGTCAGGAAGGGCTGCCTGTGTTGATGAAGATTCCGCTTGATATTGAGATTGCCAGAATATATTCAAGAGGAATCCCTTTGGTTGAGGGAATTCCAGAATGGGAAGAGCGCTTTGCCGAACTTATGGAAAGAATCGAACAAGGTGCGAAATCATGAATGAGACAATCACTCCCGAAGAAAGGATGAAGCTGGAAGAGGCTATTCAGGAAAAAACTGATGAGCAGGGAAACAGGTGGCGGAAAGTCTATTTTGGCGGTGGTTCTCACATGAGGAACTGGCTGGATCAGATCAAAGAAGTTCACGGCGAAGAAAATGTGGAGGTTGAAGAGGCGGACTCAACCGGATTCCGGTGTTATGAAGAGGGCGGTGAGAAAATGTATCGAATATGGGCGAGGCAAGAACAATGAAGGAATTGGTTGTATTAAGCGGCAAGGGCGGAACCGGCAAAACCACCATCGTGGGGGCGTTTGCGGCCCTGGCTGAAAGCAAAGTGCTTTGCGATTGCGATGTTGATGCTGCCGATCTTCATCTTCTGCTTCACCCCAAGCTTCGGGAGGAAAGCGAGTTCAGAAGCGGACAAACCGCTCATATCGACGAGCAGAAATGTACCCAGTGCGGTCTGTGTCAGGATATGTGCCGCTTCGATGCGATACATAATTTCACTGTTAGTGATGCGTTTTGCGAGGGCTGCGGTTTCTGCGCGCAAATCTGTCCCGAGGAAGCGATTAGCATGGAGGAAAATCTTTCCGGGCAATGGTTTGTTTCCGATACCAGCCACGGTCCGATGGTACATGCGCGTCTGGGAATTGCGGAAGATAATTCCGGTAAGCTGGTGGAAATAGTGCGTACTCAGGCTAAACAACTCGCTGAGGAACAGGGACTTGAACTGGCCATAACGGATGGTCCTCCGGGCATCGGTTGCCCGGTTATCTCTTCGATTACTGGCGCTGATTTGGTGCTGATAATTACCGAACCCACGCTTTCAGGGATGCACGATCTGGAACGGGTTGCGGGGGTTTGTGCGCATTTCCAGATTCCGGCGCTGGTCTGCGTCAACAAATACGATATCAACGAAGAAAATACCCGGCAGATCGAGTCAATGTGCGGTGAGTTGGGGATTGAAGTTATATCAAGAATCCCATTTGATAAAATCGTCACTGAGGCTCTAATTCATGGCAAGTCTGTGATAGAATATTCAGATGGGCAGACAGCTCAGCAGATTGATGCTATGTGGCAGTCGGTTCATCAGAAAATAGTGGCAGGATGAGGTGATAAAATATGCCAATGTACGAATATGAGTGTCAGGAGTGTGGCGATAAGTTCGAGTTGAGGCGCGGGTTTAGCGATTCCGATGAGGACATAAAATGCCCGAAATGCGGAATTCAAAATGTGAAGCGCGCTATGTCGCTCTTCGCTAGTAGTGGTGGTGGTTCCGGTGGGGTGTGTATTCCTGCTCCCTCCGGTGGTGGCTGAGCGATCTAGCTTGAGGCAAGTTTTGCCTTAAAGCCTCGTTCAAAAAAGATGAACAACAGGAGGAATCGATGAGATACGGAATACCGGTAAGCGGAGGGAGGCTCGATCCCCATTTTGGCCATTGCCAGGAATTTGCCTTCGTTGATGCGGATGAGGCAAAAAAGGAGATTCTAAGGGTGGAGACCCTTCCCTCGCCGGGACATCAGCCCGGCGTTTTGCCCGTGTGGATGGCGGAGCAGGGTGCTACTTTCGTTATTGCGGGTGGTATGGGCCCCATGGCCGTTGATCTCTTCAAGCAAAATCGGATTGAGGTTATCCTTGGGGCTCCATCTGAACATCCCGAAAAGGTTGTTTTGGATTACCTGAACGGCGCTCTGTTAACCGGCGATAATGCTTGTGATCACTAGGTTTGGTGAGAAAAATGTCGGAAGAAATTGACCTGCTTCAGGCTGAGCTTCAGGAAGCTGTTCTGGATGAAGCCAGGAAAATATATTCTGAGACAGTCATTGATTATGCCATGCATCCTCGGAATATCGGGGAAATCCCTGATGCTGACGGGCATGCTGGAGTATTAGGTTCGTGTGGCGATTTTATGGAAATCTGGTTGCGCGTGAGAAACGGGAAAATTGCTGAGGCCAGGTTCTGGACGGATGGCTGCTCTACCAGCATTGCCTCCGGTGGTATGGTTGCTGAATTGGCGAAAGGAAAGTCGATTACGGAGGCAAGAAAAACCAGTCAGCAGGACGTGCTAAAGGCTCTCGACGGACTTCCTCCGGAAAGTGAACACTGCGCCAAGCTGGCTGCAGATACCTTGAAGGCAGCAATAAGAGATTACATGACGGTTCAGAGGGAACCCTGGAAGAAGGCGTATCGTAAAAGCTGAGCTAGCTCGTTTTGGTGCGGGAGCCTTGGCGAGTGTTTTGCCCAATTTCTAAAAAACGCAAGGAGGGAACAGCACAATGGCTATACCGGAGAATTTGCTAATCATCGTGAACACAGGGACGGAAAATCCCTATAATCAGTACGCTTCTTATGTGGTCGCTTTCTTATCCAAGAAGCTGGCCAATGTTAAGAATGTGACTCTGTATTATGGGCCGAATGGTGTCGGCATGGCCAAAAAAGGAACTTTGGCCGGGATTGCCATTCCTGATGCGGTCAAAAATCTGATCGCTGATCAGATTGATGGCCTTTCAGCCTCGGACTTGCCGGATAATCTGGAGCAGCTTGCCCGTTTCGAAAAGGATCAACTGGGAGTCAATATCGTATCTTGCGCCACCTTTAATGTCATCGCTGAACTTGCCTCGTCAGTGGATGATACATCCAACCTCGAGGATTTCATCGTTCCTGTTAAACTTCCTCAGGCTGCGGAAGCTTTGATGGCCGCGGATAAAATACTTTATTTTTAGACTCACTAAAAAAGGACTTGCCCGGCTCCCGCTATCATCATTGGTGATCTCACTGTTCAGGTGTCAGAAATTTGATATCAATCTTCCTGGCACTTAGGCGGTAAGGACATAAGCGAATGCTTGAGACCAGATACAAATCACCGGAAGAACTCAGATATTCAATTGGAGAGGGGAAGAAGGTAGCTATTATTTCCTGTGGCGCGTGCGCGAATCTGTGCGATACCGGTGGTGTTAGGGGGATGAATTTCATCAAAGGGATGGTGGAGAATTGGGGCAACCATGTTGTTGCTGCCAAAACGGCTATTGCCTGTTGCCCCGAACCGATAATGAAAGAGGTGCAGCAAAGGGCATTAAAGAACTCGGGGGCTGAAGTGCTGGTGGTGATAAGTTGTTCTGCGGGAGTGAAAACAGCGGTGCTTTGTAATCCGGGAATACCTGTGGTTGCTGCTTGCGACACTCTGGGGCCTTCTAGTTTGATACATCAGGATGGCCCGGTGGATGGATGGGTAGCCAATTCTCTTTGCCAGTCTTGCGGGCACTGCGTTATATCGCATACAGCAGGCATATGCCCGGTGGTGGCCTGTCCCTCAAAGAGCAAATATGGGCCATGCAAAAAAGCTCCGCAGGATGGTGCTCAATGCGCGGTGGATCCCAGCCGAAGCTGCGTTTGGAAGGAGATCGAAAGCAGGGGTGCTGATCTGCAGGCTTTGCAGCAACTAAAACTCATGCATGAGGATCCTGAAATCACGAGAATCCCTCCTCTGGAAGCCAAATCTTCAGGTCCTTTTGCCAGATGGTGGGTGGGAGTTTTTTCGCGATTGACCCCGGGCAGGTTTTTGGAGATAGTTCACTGGGCAAGATGAACTGTCGTTTTACGAAGGAAAAAGTCTTGGTATCTGTAGAAAGTCACCCGAACGAGCATGTGAACATGAATCCGTTTGATTTCCTCGCTCAGGACTATGATGCGTGGTTCGAAGGCGAGGGCGAGCCCATTTTTTCCATAGAATCTCATGCCTTGCGAGAATTGGCACCTCTTTTGCTGTCTCCGGGGCTTGAGATAGGGGTGGGAACCGGCCGTTTTGCCGAAGCTATCGGAATAGACTGCGGGCTTGACCCATCGGCTCAGGCGCTTGCTATTGGAAAAACCCGAGGAATAAATCGGGTTCAGGCGGTGGGGGAGAAGACTCCTTTTATCAATGGTGCTTTTGGGACCGTGGCTTTGATTACCACCCTTTGCTTTGTCAGTTCTTGCCGGGAAGTTCTGAGTGAGGCCAACCGGGTTTTGAGGGATGATGGCAAGGTTATCATGGGTCTGATATTGAAGGATAGCCCGTGGGGGAAGCTGTACGCATCCAAAAAGAAGGAAGGACATCCTGTATATAAAAATGCCGCTTTCCGGAGCTATCAGGATGTGGCGGGTATGCTTGAAAGTGTGGGGTTTAGAATCGAGCGGGTGGTATCGACTTTGTTTCAAATACCGGGGGAAGTGAAAGATTTCGAGTATCCCCGGGAAGGTTATTTCTCCGATGCCGGATTCGTGGCGATTCTGGCGGGTAAGTTTAATAATTGCTGAGGGTTCAAGAGTATGAAGAGTTACTATGAAGTTCTTAATGTAAGTAGTGGAGCTAATCAGGAAGAAATCAAGAAGGCGTTTCGAGCGCTGGCCATGCAATATCACCCTGACCGAAATCCGCAAAATCTGGTTGAAGCGGAGAGGAAATTCAAAGAGATAAACGAGGCATATGAGGTGCTCAGTGACGGGCGAAAGCGGCAAATGTATGATCTGACCGGCTCTGCTCAGACTGTTGTTATGTTCCGTAGCGGATGGGGCTGCGGTCGTGGCAGAGGTGGGGGCGGAAGATGCCGCCGCTGGCAATCGTTTTAGAAGCAGCTGTAGATATTTAATTGAGGAGGAAAGGAATGCCAAAAGTAGCCATTATCAGGTGCGAGAAAAATCAGGATAAGTGCCCGTTGACTGCCGGTCTCGCCTCTCTAAAAAGCAGAAAAGCGGCGTTTGAAATATACGAGGAAGATTGTGATCTGATAGGCGTGTTCACCTGTCACTGTCCGGGGGATTGTGCTGTTGATCTTGCCAACAATCTCAAAAATAGAGGCGCTGGGGCGATTCATTTTG
>Ga0180432_10003051_pt1 | contig 24321 bp, 16 predicted proteins | sample SS_ome_10_FD_132414 | JGI IMG/M metagenome (GOLD analysis project Ga0180432, IMG submission 132414) | Hypersaline lake sediment archaeal communities from the Salton Sea, California, USA - SS_1_MS_2 metaG | ecosystem: Environmental > Aquatic > Non-marine Saline and Alkaline > Hypersaline >... | reverse complement strand
TTCGGCGCGTCGTTCCTGAAGACCTCGGCGGTGGTCTCGAAGGCCTCGATGACGAGGTTCTTGATGCCTTTGACGGCACGGGGAATCCCGTAGATCAGGGCCGCCGACACCCCGGCGACGCCCGCAGCGGCGGCCGTGCCGTAGGCCACCAGGCGCCGACGCGACAAGCGGCCCCGGCCGGGCGTCTCGGCCTCCTCGGCGCCCGGGCTGTCGCTTACCTCGGAATCCATCCCCACCTCCGCAGCGCCAGGTATACGCTCGTCAATGCATGCACCAGGAACAGCACGATCAGCGGCCAGACGAACACCTTGTGCAGGGCCAGTGCAAGCCTCGCCGACATCAGCGTCTCGAAGCCCAACTGCCCGCACATCGACAGGCCGCTCACTATACATACTAGCACCACCCCCATGAGCAGCCAACCGGATATGCGGGTGACCTTGACCAGGTAGTACGCCACGCGTCGTCGTGCCATTGTCGAGCTTCCTTAACGACAACGACTTTAGCCACAGATTACACAGATTGCACAGATTTCAAAGACAAACGACAACGACGGCCGCCACTGAGGCGCAGAGAAACAGAGAACAAAGACATTGGAGTGTTTCTTACCTCCTGTCTCTGCTTCTCTGCGTCTCTGTGGATCTCTGCTGTTGCTGTTGTCGTTTCCAACTCTGTGCAATCTGTGGCCAAGCCGTTGCTTTTGTTGTCGTTGTCTGCCGTTGGTGCTATCGTCTCGCCGTTCGTGCGACGACGCCGGCGCCGAGGAGCTTGAGGGCCCCCACCGCCAGGCACACGCCGGTCACGCCGATCAGCGGGATCAGCAGCGTGCTGACCAGCAGCGCCCCGATCGCCGCGCCGACCAGGTCCGCCACGTACAGCCGAGACGCCGTCGGCGCCACCCCGGCGAAGTCCGTCTTCCCCGCCAGCGGAAACTCCATGCCCACCAGCGTGGCCAGGGCGAAGGTCATGGCCGGCACGGCCGCCTGCGCCGCCACGGCCGACAGTGCGGGCTCGGCGATGCGCCCGAGCGCCGCCAGCGCCGCCGGCACGGCCGCCGCGTACGCCGCCAGCACCAGTTCCAGCTTGACCAGTCCCCGCCGGCCCCATCGCGGCAGCGTGCGGTTCATCACGAAGGACCCCGCCGCCAGGCCCAGCATGAACATCGTGACGATGATCCCCAGCTTGTGATAGACGCTTCCGTAGAGGATCTGGAAGCCCAGCAGCAGGATGACCTGGAGCGACGACGCGGCCAGACCCGTGCTGAACAGCGCAAAGGGCACCGCCCGGATCCGCAGCAGGTAGATTGCCAGGCCGATCAGCAACGCGCCCTCCAGCGCGCTGAACGTGACGTCGAACTCCCGAAGCCAGAACAGCAGCCGGTAGGTGTACAGGACCGGCGCGAAGTCGGTGTTGACGTCGGCCTCGGCCCGCGCCGCCCGGTCCACCTCGGCCTTGCGGTCCTCCGTGAGCACGATCTGCTCGAGATGCCGGCGGGTGAGCAGTTGCGCCCGGATGCCCGCACTTTCCATGGCGTCGGCGATCGTACCGGCATCGTCGCTCAGGGCGCCGTCCGAGGCCAGAAACGTCAGCCGCTCCGTCGGAAGGACCTTCACGCAGGCAAAGACCTCGCCGAGGGTCGTTCGGCAGATGGCGATCATGTCGGACCGCTGGGACCCGAGGTAGGGCGTGTAGCGCTCCAGCGTGAGGCACAAGACGCCGGCGCCCGTCATGGCGCGCCGGGCCTCGGCGAAGAACTGCCGCGTGTACAGGCGGTTCAGCCGGCACGTCAGCGGATCGGGCGCGTCGACGATGATCGCGTCGTACTGCGCCGAACTCTGCTTGACCAGAAGCCGACCGTCCGTGGCGATCGTGCGGATCCGCTCGTGGGCGACGGCCTGGGGCACGTACCGTCGGGCTGCCTCGAGCAGCAGCGGGTCGAGTTCGACGTAGTCCACGCGGACATGCGAGGAGTACTTGAGGATCTCCGCGGCCGTGCCCGAAACGCCCCCGGAGATCAGCAGCACGCGCCGGGCATCAGGGCGCTGGGCCATGGCGTAGTGCACCGTCCGCTCGACCTGCTCGATGTTGTGCGTCGAGAAGAGCAATTGGCCGTTCGCGAAAAAGCTGTGCTGCCCGGCGGATTCGGTGACCACCACGGACCCGTAAGCCGAGTTGCCCTTGTAGGCGATGCGTTGTCCGGCATAGAGCATCCGGGCCGAGGCCCCCTCCAGGTCACACGCGGCCGCCAGGGCGATGCCCCCGGCTGCCACGGCGGCCACCATGCCGGCAAGGACCTTCCGCCGCATCATCACCGCGACCCCGACGGCCAGCACGAGGTTCAGCGCCGCCGGAATGTAAAGGACGTGGAAGTGGCTCTCCAGCAGCCAGACGAGCGCGAAGCTGAACGCCGCCCCGCCGATGATCTCCCCGATGCTGTCGAGGAAGTAGACCTGCGCGATGCCCTCGGGGCCGCCTCGCGTGGTCAGGATCGTGCAGGCCAGCGTCAGCGCCAGCCCGGCCAACAGGCAGTACGGCGCCAGGAGCACGAAGGTGGCGGCTACGGTTTCCGTGACGCCCGCCTCGACGCCCCGCACGAAGACCACGTTCCACAGCGCGCGGAGGGTCAGCACGGCGAGGACCGGCAGCACGGCCGTCAGCACCTGGACGGTCAGCAGGAGGCCGAGCGGCCTGCGGCTGCGGGCCGCGACCCGCCCCAGCAGCGCCCCGGCGCCCATCAGGCCCAGCCAGTTGCCCAGGATGATCCCGAAGACCATCTCGTTGCCCGCCAGGACGCTGAGCAGCTCCCGCATCAGCACCAGTTGCGTCAGGACGGACGAGACGCCCAGCCCGCAGATCGACAGGAACAGCCACTGACGCTCCCGGGCCGAGTACGGCCCGACAGCGGCCGAGGATCCCGGGCTTTCCCAATGCTCAGCGATCGTTCCCGTCCCGTTCGTGAAAGGCCTCCACCTGGTACGTGAGGATCGCGATGCCGGGGCGTCGCCAGGCCGAGGGCGGCAGTCCGGCCTTGCGGGCGAGGTGGCTCAGGAACGCCGTCTTGTCGGGGATCTGCTTCCAGACCTGCGGCAGGTAGGTGCTCCGTCTGCTGCCGGCGCGGAGTATCACGCCGTCCACGCCGGGGCGCAGCTTGGCCAGGAGATCCTCGGGCGAGTCGAACGTCAGGGGGCGCGGCTCGGTCAGGACGCTGATCTCGATCTCGATCTTGGCGAGTTCGGCGTTCGAGACGGGCTTGAACCGCGTGTCCCTCATCGCCGCCATGCGGGTCATTTCGATGATGTTCCTGTAGAGCGGCTCCTTGGAGCCGTAGTTCCCGATGCACCCGCGGAGCTTGCCGCCCTTCTTCAGCGTCACGAAGCAGCCCACGCCGGACGCGCCCAGGGCCTTCGGCATGCTGGCGGCGTCGACGTTCGGCCTGGCGCCGGTTCGGACGACCTGGACCAGGGCCTTCCTGGCCAGGTCCAGCAGGACCCGTCGCTCGCGAGGCGAGGTGACGGCCGGGCGGGTCGCGGGGCGCAGCACCGGCCGCGATGCCGACGGCCCCCGCGCCGGTTGGGTTGCAGGCCCCGGCAGCGGCTGCGAGGTGGCGGGCGCCTCGGCACCCGCGTCGTAGAACCCCACGGCGGCGTATCCGACCACGCTCGACTTGCGCCCGCTCGTGTCCCAGCTGTTGCGGTAGTCCAGCAGGCGGGGCTTCCAGCCCCTGGCCTTGGCCAGGTGCAGCACCGTGCGGATCGGGAGATATCCGCAGGCACTCCGCCCGCCGAGCACGCCGCCGTCCATGCGGAGAATCGCCGCTATCGTCGCCCGGTCAATCAGCCTGGCGTCCTCGTACGAGCGGTAGTGGCTGAGGTCCGAACTGGCGACGATCAGCGTCGTGTCATCGACGAACGGGGCGAGGGCCTTGGCGGCGGCCTTCGTGTCGACCCGGCCGCAGACGACCGGAACGAGCGTGAACTCCTTCAGCACCTTCTGGAGGAACGGAAGCTGGACCTCCAGGGAGTGCTCCCAGGTGTGCGGGGTATCGTCTCCGGACGAGGGCGCCTTCTTGGGCGACTGCGACGACCAGCCCGGACGGACCACGCGGCAGCGCGGGGCGCTGACGAACGGCCTGACGGTCGCGAGGCGATTGGCCTTGCGCGACAGCGGGACCAGCCCCAGCGGGGTGCGATAGGCGTCGACGGGCGGCACGGAGGCCCCCTCGAACGCCGCATAGTGCGACGGCGCCAGGACGACCACGGTCCGGAAGTCTCCCCCGAGGGCCTGCGTGTAGGCGATCGCGGCGGTCTTGCCGGAATAGCGGTATCCCGCGTGCGGGCAGATCAGGGCGCGAAGGCCCTTCGACGAGCCGCCGCGCACACCGCCCAGAAGACCGTCAAGCTGTTTCGACAACGCGTCGGCCCCGCGGGGATAGAACAGGCCCGCCACGGCCGCCTCACGAACCTTGGCGATCTTCCGGGGCCCCTGGTCCGCATCCGCGGGCATCGTGGCCTGCTGCGGCCGCTCTTGCCGGGGCGGGTCCTCCCGGCCGCACCCCATCAGCGCAACGCAAAGGAACGCCGGCAGCACTGTCTTGCACATGATCCGATCCTCGCGACTTCGCAGACGCTCTGTCCGTATTGTACCGCCCCGAGTCACGTCGGCAAAGCGTCGCCGGGTGGTGGGGTGCGTACTGAGGTTCTGGGAAAGCCGTATGCTCACGCGTATTCGCGGTTGTGTTTAGCGGGCGAGCAACGCTCGCCGTGTGTCGTTTGAACGGCGAACGGCGAGCGTTGCTCGCCCGCTAAACACCGTCAGGAGAAAGCCCGACTGCTCGCGCTCGGTCACGATTCCGCTGCCGTGTCCGCCGCCTGTACGGCCCCGACGCGCCCGAGCAGTTCGAAGTTGCACATGCGTACCGAGGGCATGCCTTGGCCGTCTTCGGCCAGCCGACCCGACCGCTCCATCGAGAACAGCAGGTGGTTCCCCTTCAGACACAGGGCCTCGATGCCTGCGCCCGCCAGCCGCTGCCGCATTCCCTGCACGACGCGGGCGTATCCGTCCGCGCTGATTCGGCCCTGGTCCAGCGCCGCCGAGGCGTCGATCTGTCTGCAGACTTCCTCGTCCCTGGTGGCCAGCAGTTCGTCGGGCCCGTTCCAGTATCCCCAGATGAGGATGTGATCGTGATGCCTGTCGAGGATGGGATGCCCGTCGGGGGTCTTGAGGGCCTGGTGGGTGCGGAACCTGCTGCCGTCGACAATGTCGTCTCCGGCTGCGGGCTTGTGCCCGGTCATGTAGATGGCCCGGGGGTAGGTGGTGTCTATCCCCCGTCGGGTCAGTTCCATGCTGAGGGCGATCTCCTCGAACGGGCTGTTGTACCCGTGAGCGCAGATGGCCGCTTCGTCGGCGACCGAGCGATCGACCTCGGGGCGCCTGCCCACTCGGGACACCCGCCAGACCAGGTGGATGTTGTCCTTGGTGATCGTCTCGAACGCTTCGGGCGAGTCCGACAGCCTGGTCCTGCGGGTCCGTCGCCACCGTTCCGGCATGAAGTAGTCGAACAGCCCGGGGTCCTTCCCCACCACCCAAAGCCTGCCGCCCGTGCTCTCCACCGGGCTATGGACGTAATCCACGCCCATAATGGTCATCGCGGTCAGCCCTGGCGGGAAGACCGCCTCGGCCTCGAACCGATGGGCCTGCTTGACGAGATAGGTTTTTCGTCGCGCGGCCCTGGTGGCCTGCTCGCGGGGGCGGGTGCGTTCGAGCAGTTCGAAGTCGACCAGGGCGTAGAGGATATCGCCGTTGCGGTCCCTGGCCGGCCGGCCCCCGGGCGCGGGCCGGACGATGACGTGATGCGCCTTGCTGTCGCGAACCACGAACCCCTTGCGCTTCATGTCCCTGTTGGATCGCTGGATCAACGCCCTCATGGTGTCCCGGTCGATCAGCCCGTTCCCGAAGGCCTCGGCGGCGTCGATGCCCTTGACCCACTCGTACATGACGGCGTAGTTCCTGTTCAGGTCGAGCGTGATCTCCCGGTGGGACCTCTGGATGGCGTCGAGGATGTACCGCTTCCTTCCCATCCGGTCGGCCTCCACGTACTTCCTGGGCACGTAGATGCCCAGCGGCTTGTGGGTGTAGACCTGCCCGGGCGACTCGTGGCGCGCGTTCCGCAGCTCGATGACCAGGGCGAACTCCTCAAAGGGGCTGTTGAACTTCGCCCCGGCCAGGTCCGAGGTGGTCGTCTCGCCCGGTATGTCCTGCCCCATGCGATTCCATTTCAGGACGATGTCCTTCGAGATGCCGTCCACCTCCTTGGTTGTCACCCTGTAGATGACGCTGGTGCCGGCCAGGATGACCATGTGATCGGCGAACCAGTCCTTGTCCCCGCAGTGGCTCTCGGGCAGCAGTTGCCTGCTGAACGGGCGCCCGTACTCGGTCAGATACAGGTCGCTTCCATCGGCGAGCTGGAGGTGGAGGTAATCCACGCCCATGACGGTGATCCACGGCTCCCGGGCCAGGTGGGCCGCCGGGACATGTGTCTTGAGTGCATCGGTCTCCATGTCCTCACTCTAGCCGATCCCGCCGGACGTTTCCAGCGGCCGACGGTGACGGTGCCGCCCTTGACCGAGAGGACCCTGCATGCTGTAGAATCACCGGAAAGGCCCAAGGCGGTCCCGGCCCGGAGTCCATCCGGAACGTCCCGGGTGAAAGGTCCCGCCGAAGGCGAAGGCGACTCACAGGGCAACACCGAGATGAACGGTCTCAGGCACATGCCGGTGATGATGCTGGCTGCCGTGTTGTGCCAATCGGCTGTGGCGCCGCTGCACGCCGATGTCACGGCGCGGTACGATGCGGTGTTCTCCGATGGGTCGCGCCTCACGGGTGAGCGGATGACCGGATGGGACGAACATCCGGGTTCTCCGCGGCTGGACGAGACCGCGCTGTTCGATGCAAGACGATCGCTGCGCTGGCTGAGGGACCGCAGCCTCGGACCGTGGCGCATGCCGAGAGCGGGCTGCGCGTATGTCGAGTTCGTCGGCGGCGACCGTCTCGTCGGGCAGGTGACGGGCTGTCGCCCGAGCAGCGAGGCCGAGGGGGTTCATGCGCCGGGGCACCTCCTGGTGGTCCCCGCCGAGAGTCTCCTGCCGGGACAGCCCACCCAGCCCACATCCGTGCGCGTGGTGATCGACGGCATTCGCCGCATCGTCACCGTACCGACCCCCGGGCGGCAGCGTTATCGGCCGGGCACGTTGCTGTACCGTGACGGCCGGCGCGTGGATTTTGTGGCCGTTCGTCCGGGCGACAACTCTCTGCGTTTCCTGCTGACTGACGGCACGGTCGACGTGACGCTCGGGGACATTGCGGAAGTCCACTTCCCGCGGACCGACGCGTGCGGCGCGTACTTCCGGGCCCTTGGCGTCCTCAGCCCCGCCTGCCGGTCCCGCACCTGCGCGCCTGGACCGGATGGACGGCGACGTTCGACAAGCGCGGCACGTACACCTGGGCGAGCCACCTCCGGAGTCCCAGCGCCCCCGCCAGGAGCCGTTTCGTGACGACGATCCGGGCCGACAAGCGTCCGCTGGTCTTGTCGAAGGTGATGACCGTCGGACCCGGCGACAACTGGCTCACCGTCGACACGAGGGTCTTGCCCGAAGCCGATTCCTCCCGTCCGGCGGCCGTGTTGCTTCGGATTGACACCAAGGAGATAGGGTCCGAGAAGACCCCCCTCCTGCGGTCACCGCAAGGGCCCCAGGCCGCGCAGGTGTTTGCGATCGAGCCGTTCCGCAGAAAGAAGGTGACGCTCGAACTGACCCAACCGGCGGGCGGTCCGGGCCTCTTCTGGCAGGCGCTGGGCGTATCGGACGAACTGCCCGAGGAGTATCGCTTCGACAGGGCCCTGAGGCGGGCCCTTGCCCTCCGCGACGCCAAACCCCTGCCGGCAAAGTGGGCCCGGGGCGCACGCGATCTCCTCAAGGCCGTCGATCCGGAGAAGGACGCCATCCACCGACGGTGGACGAAGGCCGACGGGCAGATCATCTCGGGCCGGCGCGTGTTTGCCCGCTGTCAACTGCCCGAGGTCCCCCAAGGCAGCTACCAGTTGGAGACGCAGTTCACCAGGATGGCCGGAGACTGCATGGCCGTGATGTTCCCGGTCGGCCAGACGGGGGCGCTGCTGGTCGTCAGCGGCTGGGCCGGCGAGATCAGCGGATTGGCCTTCATAGGCGGCAAGGACGCCAACGACAACGCAACAACCCGCGACGGGAAGTTGACCAACGGCGTGAAACACACGGTGCTGATCACCACGCGCCTGCTTGAGGGGGACCGGGCACGCATTGAGGTGACCCTCGACGGGAAACCTTACATCACGTGGGAGGGGCTGCTGTCCGCTCTCGCGCCCGACCGCGACTGGCGCCTCCGGGCCCCCAAGGGCTTCGGCCTGGGCGCATACGAAGCCACGATCATCTTTCACAGTTGCCGGGTCAGGACGATCGACGACAAGGCGAAAACCGGGCGCTGAGTTTCCATCCGGCCCGTCTATGAACTGCCCCGGCAGGCGCATACGGCTTCGATGCGTCACTGCCGCCGATGAGGCCCAGAAGGTCCTGCTGAATCGTCTCGGCCTTCGGCTGCCACGACGCTTGCGACGTGTAGACGAGGTGGTTCAAATGTAGTGAGGACTTTTGCGAGATAATGGCTCCAAGGCCCCTTTACGGCTCTTCTCGGCCATCTACTCCGTAACTTGGGTTAGCGGCCCCAATCAGTCATTATAGCATATTACAGGCATTACAATCAACCAGAATGATCGATTGTGACCCGGGGGCAGGAGCAGGTGTCTTTCTCCAACTCCTTCAATTACAAAAAGATACGTTGTGGATAACCTTATGGCATGGGATTTGAGGGTAATCTTCACGAGATGAAGGTTGCGATACCACACTGGCAGGGCCGGGTCAGCCCGGTCTTCGACGTGGCAAGCAACGCTCTGGTCGTCGAGATCAGCGATGGCGTGGAGCACGCACGCCAGAAGGTCGCCCTTGATGCGGAGGACCCGCAACTCAGGGCGGCGCGGCTGGCACAGACCGGGACCGACATTCTGATCTGCGGCGCGATTTCCTGGCCACTGGAGATGGCGCTGTCGGCCGTTGGGATCGACGTGATCCCGCAGAGGTGCGGCGACGTGGAGCAGGTGCTGGCGGCCTTCATCCGCGGACAGTGGCGACAGGACGCATTCCTGATGCCGGGCTGCGGCGCCCGGCGCCGGATGCATCGAGCCAGACGCCGACGAGGCAAACGATGAGCGAGACCCGCAGGCCGAACGCCCGCCAACACGCGCGATCGGACCTCCGGGCAACCGAAAGGCGGTGAATGACGATGCCCAGAGGTGACGGAACGGGCCCGCCCAGCGGCGGCGGGCGTGGACGAGGCAGGATGGGCGGGCCGTTCGCGGCCGGCCCGGGCGGTCAGTGCGTCTGCCCGAGTTGCGGGTACAAGGTGACCCACACTCCGGGCCGGCCCTGCAGCCGAAAAACCTGCCCCAAGTGCGGTGCAGCGATGACCAGAGGTTGATGGCGACCTCGCAAGAGCACGAAGGAGTTGCATGATGCCAGGTGGCGATGGAACAGGCCCGGGCGGACTGGGTCCCATGACAGGACGAGCGGCGGGATACTGTGCGGGCTACCCCGCGCCCGGGTACGCGAATCCGGCGGGGGGTCGCGGATTCCGCGGCGGGGGCCGGGGCGGCGGCGGCTGGGGCTGGCGAAACCCGTTCCACGCGACCGGCCTGACGGGCTGGCAGCGGGCCGCAGCGGGCTGGCCGGCTTTCGGCCCGGTGGCCCCGCCCGGCGTTCCCTACGCCGGACCCTATGCCCCGACGCCCAGCGCCGAGCAGCAGATTGATGCCCTCAAGGCCCAGGCCGAGTACTTCGAGGATGCCTTGGATGGCATCCGCAAGCGCATCCAGGAACTTGAGGCCGACAGCGCGAAAGACTGACGTCGGTCGCCGAGGCCCGGATGCCGGGACAGGAACCCCATCGGTCGGGAAGACGCCGGGGTCACGGGAGACGATTTCCCGAGCCCCGGCGATCTTCCGTCCGGCAGAACACGGAAAGGCGCAGAGATGAACGTTGCCGTCACGGCGACCGCGCCGGATCTGGACGCGAAGGTCGACCCTCGCTTCGGACGATGCCCGTACGTCGTCATCGTCGACACGGACGACCTGAGTTTCGAGGGCGTGGAAAACCCCGATGTCGCGCTCGGGGGCGGGGCCGGGATTCACTCTGGGCAGTTCATGGCCGCCAGAGGGGTCCGGCACGTCCTGACGGGCAACTGCGGACCCAACGCCTTCCAGACCCTCGCCGCAGCCGGGATCGGGGTGATCGTCGGCTGCTCGGGCACCGTCCGGGAGGTCGTCGAGCAGTACAAGGCCGGGCGGTTCACGCCCGGCTATGAGCCCACTGCGACCGGGCATTTCGGCATGGGGGGAACCGCCGTACCCGTGCCGGCCCCGCCAGGCGCCACGGACCTCGGAGCCTCCCCGAACAGGGGCGCAGGCGGCGGCATGGGAGGGGGTAGAGGCATGGGCGGCGGCCGCGGAATGGGCGGCGGCAAAGGCATGGGCGGCGGCCGCGGCATGGGCGGCGGCCGCGGAATGGCAGGCGGTAGAGGCATGGGCGGCGGCGGCATGGCCGGGGCTGTGGGGGGCGGGGTTCCGCGGGCGGCCGTCCCGATGCGGCAGGGCACGCCCGCATCCCTCAGCGCGCAAGATGAACTGACGACGCTCAGGCAACAGGCCGACGCCATGGCTCAGCAGACACAGCAGATTCACGACCGCATCCGGCAACTGGAGGAGCAAGGGCAGACCGGGGCCCTCGCGGCCAGGGTCGAGGCGAAAAACTGCACGGGCTGCGGCCTGTGCGTCGAGGAGTGCCCGGTTGAGGCGATCCGGCTGGACGGCGGCGTGGCGGTTGTTGACGAGGGAACGTGCACCGCATGCGGCGCATGCGTGACCGCGTGCCCGAGCGGGGCGATTGCCCTGGCCTGAAGCGGCGACGCCGGTACGCCGGCACGGATCGACCGGGACCAATGCAGGTGACGTGATGACCACATACATCTGTGGCAAAGGCGGCCGCAGGACATCGACGGGGGGTGACGCGTGACGCCCGATGACCAGGCCGCGCGCCGGTTGCGACAGTGCCGGATCGTCGCCTGCGGGACGCTGCGGCGTGAGATTCTGCGGCGCCTGGCCGAGGAGGGAGTCCTGGACGCCGAGAGGGTGCTGTTCACGGCGCCGGGCCTGCACGAGTGGCCGCGACGGCTCGCGAAGCAACTGACCCGGCAGTTGGACAAGGCGTGCCCCGAGCCCGGGCCGGTCATCGTCGTCTACGGTGAGTCATGCTATTACGATGTCGAGACGAGCACGGACACGGACGGCCTGGTGGCCCGGTTCGGCCCCCGCGTGGCGCGGGTGCGAGCCAAAACCTGCGTGGACATGCTGGCCGACCGCGAAGAGCGCCGTCGCCTGGCGAACGGCCGGAAGGTGTACTGGTTCACGCCCGGCTGGATCGAGCACTGGGACTTCATCTTCACGGAGTGGGATTCAGGCAAGGCGAACGAGACGTTCCCGATGAACGACAAGGGGGTCGTTCTCGACGGACTGGGGTACGTCCAGGAGTTGTCGCGAACGGATCCGGAGACGATCCTCCGCATCAGCGACTGGGCGAAGCTGCCCCTGGAGTCGTGCGAGGTCCGCGGCACGGTCGCGCCTCGCCTGCGCGGGCGGGTCGGCAGGCCCGAAGGGCCGGTGCGACTCGTCGACACATGTTGACCGGGCCCTGGACCGCTATCCTGTCACCCGTCGTGTGGGTCTTTCCGGATACGCTTGCCGCCTCTGCCCGTCCTGGTAGAATCACTGAAGAACTCGTGGCACGTCCGGACGCGATCGCCTCCGCAAGATGCGCGATATGCAGGGCTCTACGGGCCGATGAATCCATCTGCTACTGGCATGAGTGCGGCCTGTCCAATTGCCTCGGGCGTTACACGGATACCGGAAACCCGGAGTCTGAAACCCAGGACCTGAAACCTGAGCCCTGTGAGACCCAAGCCCATGCATACACGACGCAACGTCCTGAAGCTCTCCGGCGGCGCCGCGATCGCGGCCGTCCTGCCGCGCCTCGCCGCCGCCGACCCCGCCAAGGCCAAGCCCAACATCGTCATCATCCTCACCGACGACCAGGGCTGGGGCGACCTGAGCGTCAGCGGCAACGGCAACCTGGCGACGCCCACCATCGACTCGCTCGCCCGCGACGGCGCGACGTTCGACCGCTTCTACGTCTGCCCCGTCTGCTCGCCCACGCGCGCCGAGATGCTCACCGGGCGATACCACCCGCGCGGCAACGTCACAAGCACGTCCGCCGGGGGAGAGCGACTCGACCTCGACGAGAAGACCATCGCCGAGACGTTCAAGGCCGCCGGCTACGCCACCGCGGCCTTCGGCAAGTGGCACAACGGCATGCAGTACCCCTACCACCCCAACGGCCGGGGGTTCGACGAGTACTACGGGTTCTGCTCGGGGCACTGGGGGCACTACTTCAGCCCGCCGCTGGACCACAATCAGCGGATCGTCAAGGGCAGAGGCTTTGTCATCGACGACTTCACCGACCACGCGATGGACTTCATGGCCAAACAGAAGGACAAGCCCTTCTTCTGTTACCTCGCGTACAACACGCCGCACTCGCCGATGCAGGTGCCCGACCGCTTCTTTCGCAAGTTCGACGGCGCGGACCTCAAACAGCGCCACCGCAAGCCGAAGCGGGAGAAGGTCCCCCACACTCGCGCCGCCCTGGCCATGTGCGAGAACATCGATTGGAATGTCGGGCGCCTGCTCAAGAAGCTCGACGCGATCGGCGCGGCCGACAACACCATCGTCGTCTACTTCAGCGACAACGGGCCGAACGGCTGGCGATGGAACGGCGGGATGAAGGGCAGGAAGGGCTCGACCGACGAGGGCGGCGTGCGGTCGCCGTGTTTCGTCCGCTGGCCGGCGAAGGTCAGGGCGGGCACGACGATCCCGCAGATCGCGGGCGCCATCGACCTGCTCCCGACACTCGCCGACGCTGCGGGCATCCCGGTGGCGGGCGACAAGCCCCTCGACGGCGTCAGCGTCCTGCCGCTGCTGACGGGCGCCGCCAAGCGATGGCCCGACCGGATGATCTTCACCTACTGGAAAGGGCGCCTCTCCGTCCGCACGCAGCGATGGCGGCTGGACAACCGAGGCAGGCTCTTCGACATGCCCGCCGACCCCGGCCAGAAGCGGGACGTCACGACCAGGCACCCGCACGTCGTCGCCAGGCTCAAGGCCGCCGCCGACAAGTGGCGCAAGGACGTGGTGGACGGCAGCTCGAAGGGCAGGCGGCCGTTCACGGTGGGCCATCCCCACGCCGAGGTCACGCCACTGCCGGCGCGGGACGGCATCCCGCACGGCGGGATCAAGCGCAGCAACCGCTTCCCGAACGACTCGTTCTTCCACACGTGGACAAAGACCGGCGACAGCATCACGTGGGACGTGGAGGTGCTCACGGCCGGGACGTACGACGTGGTGCTCTACTACACGTGCCCGGCCAAGGATGTCGGCTCGACGGTGGAGTTGAGCTTCGGCGATGCGAAGGTCAGCGGGAAGGTCGCCGAGGCGCACGACCCGCCGCTGATCGGCAAAGCCCACGACCGCACGCCGCGGATGGAATCGTACGTGAAGGCTTTCAAGCCCATGCGCCTCGGCGAGATCCAACTCGCCAAGGCCCGGGGCGCTATGACACTCCGCGCGACGAAGATCCCAGGCGCGTCCGTGATGGACATCCGCTACATTGTCCTGACGCGACAGTGAGGGAGTGGCATTGCAGCGCGGCCGCAACGTGCCGCAAATAGGGAACGCTGCCTGTTTCCAGATATAGGGTAGCGTCCCCTATCTGCCAGGTCTCGGACACTCTCATCAGGCATGGCCTCCCGGGTGGGTTTCACTTGCCCCAGCACGCCACGGCACCCGTGTGCAGACAGACGAACAGGCGCCCGTTGGCGGCCGCCATGCCGTCGAATACCGGGGGAGACTTCAGCTTGCGGGTTGCCAGCGTCTTGCCGTCGGCGGGGGAGACGGCCCAGAGCATGCCGCCCCTTCGGCCCAGCCAGGCTTCGCTCTGTTCGACGGCCTTGGCCCGCAGTTGGGGATCATTCAGGTTGGCGTCGAGTTTGCTCTCGGCCAGGACGTCGGGCAGCCCGGCGACGAACAGGGCCTTGGGCGTGAGGACCATGGCCCGGGCCAGCATCGGGCCCGTCGCCGACCAGATCACTTTGGGGGTCGGCACGGTCTGCCTCCTGCCCAGAGGCTTCGGCTCGTTGATCCGCAGCTTGCCCAGGGGCGGGGTCTTCTTCATGGCGAACAGGTGATACTCCATCCAGGTGGTGACGGTGTACGCCGAGAGGTGCTCCTTGTTGCGCCTGAACCCGTAGACCGTGTCCTTGTCGAAGACCAGGACCCTGCCGGTCGGCGCCTTGTGCCCGGCGATCGGCCACCCGAAGGCGCCGCCCCGCATCGTGCTGCCGTAAATCCAGTAGGAGCGATGCCACCACGTGTCATCCAGGAGGCCGATCGAGGAGAACAGGTGCGCCCTGGCCGCCGCGCGGCCGAAGAGTCTCTTGCCCTGCCGGTCGAAGGCCTGGGTGCGCATGTAGATGTTCCGGCCGTCACAACTGAGCAGGTCCTGCCGGGCGGTCGGCAGGTCCGGCCAGCGGACCTTCTCGTCCAGCGGCTTGCCTGTTTCCGGGTGCCTGTCGTCCATGACGTGCTCGGCGATGAGTTTGCCGCTGCGGACGTCGAAGCGCAGATACCGGATGCCGCCTTCGAGGAACATACACCTGCCGGCCGTGCAGTGCACCTCGTCGCCCAGCAGCAGTACGCTGCCGTGCACCGGCCACAGCGACTCGAGCTGCTCGCGCACGACGAGCTGCCGGTCCAGCGGCGCCGCGCGCGACCGCCAGATCAGCGCGCCGTCGCGGGCGCGCAGGCAGTAGACCCAGCCGTCCCGGCAGCCGAACACGACGCGCCCGTTCCCTACGGTCGGCGGCGAGTCGATCCGCCCCCCGGCGGTGAAGCGCCACAGGACGGCGCCGTCGGCCGCGTCCAGGGCATGCACGGTATGGGCGTCCACGGACGCGACGTAGCATCTGCCCCCCGCGACCACGGGCGCCGTCAGCGGCGGCGGCAGCCTCGTCTGCCAAAGGCTGCGAACGTCCGGCGCCACCTCGGTCCGAACGGACCCGCTCCTGGCAGCGTCGTGCCGGTACATGGGCCAGTCATCCGATTGCGGATCCTCCTTCGCCGAGGCTTTGGAGGACAGGTTGCGGATTGCGGATTGTCGAAGACCCTCCGTAGCCTTGGCGAAGGAGGGCGGATTCTTGCCATACGCGGGGCCCTTCTCCGGCTTCGCGCTGGCCGGTGACCGGGCGGGGATAGGGGTTCGGCTGCGGGGGGCCAGCGCACAGAAGCCGGTGAGTTTCGCCAGCACGTAACAGGCGCAGGCATGGGGCGGGGTGTAGATCAGCCCGTTGGCCGGCATGATCCCGTAGAGGCACCCGCCGCGGACCCAGTCGTTCCGCGAACGCTTCTGGCGGCCGTGGACGTCCACGAACTCGATGCCGGTCCTGGAGGTCAGGATGTAGCTCGCGGTCGCCTTGGCCCGGTGACAGCGATGGTGCGGCATGTGCTGTCCCGTGGTGTCGGGGTATCGCCGTTTGACCGCCCCTGTCCTCAGGTCGTGGCCCAGGAACATCCCGCTGTGCCTGCGGTTCGTCAAGGGGGCGCACCACGCCAGGTTGTCGATAACGAACAGGTCCTCGGGCGAATCATACCCGGAGGGCGGGTGCGGCGCCGTCCACAGCGTCTTGCCGTCGGTGGCGGACACGGCGGTCATGGTGTCGGCGCCGCCCCGGTGAGAAGCCACCTTCTCACCCCCTGCGAACAGCACGACGTCCTTGTGGAGGACCAGGGTCGCGCCGAACCACGCGGAGTACCTGTCCGGCGCGGTGGGGATGGGGCCGGACTCCCAGAGCGGCGCCCCGGTCCTGGCGCTCAGTGCAACCAGCTTCTTGCCGTCGTGGAAGCAGACCCGGTCGCGGTCGGCGGCCAGCGTCATCTGCCGCACCTGCTGGTCCCGCGCCCAGAGCTGCTTTCCCGTCCGCTTGTCGATGGCCAGGATCTTCGTCGGCGGCGCGCCCCGGGGCCAGTCGCGGGCATGCTGGCGCATCAGCATCGGCGTGCGGTCATCCGGCTCGCGAACGCGGTCGGTCACGATCGCGAACAGCATCCGGCCGCAGAGGACGAACTCCTCGGTGACCCGGGTGCCGGCATAGGTCCGCACGAGAGCCCCGGTGGCGGCGTCGATGGCGGTCAGCGGGGCGTTCAGCCCCAGGGTGCAGTAGACCGCCTCGGCGTCGGCCACCAGGCGGCGCGGGCCCATGACATACCCCTTCTTGTTCGGCCAGAGGTGAGGCCACCACGACGCAATCCGCCGCTTCCAGAGGACCTTGCCATTAAAGGCGTCCCGCGCCGCCAGGACCCAGCGGGGCGGCAACTGGATCGACGAGATCGGCCCTTCGTCCATGATGGTGAACACGCGTCCCGCGGCCGAGACCATCGCCACCGTGCTCGGCTGGTGGTCGTGATGCCGCGCCCACTCGGGCCCGCCCTTCCACTGGAGTTGCCCGGGCGGGGCGACCCTCGTGTCCGCGGACACCGCGTTGTTCGATGGGCCGTGCAGGTAGTGCGACCAGTCGTCAATCTCGGCGGGAACCGGTTTGACGTACTCCAGCCAGTCGCCGGCCGGTACCAGGGCGATCCCGCCGAAGCGGGCTTTGGCGTCAGCCGGGACCCGCGCCACGCCGCGCGGGGCCAGCACGCGCTTGATCTCGGCCGCATCGACGGCCGGGCCCGTCAGCAGCAGGAGATTCACCACGCCGTCGCGATACGGGAGGGCACGGCCGTCCCATGGCCTGACGGTTATCGGCCCGCAGTCGCCGGTCTTTAGCAACTGCTTGCGGATCTCGGCAACCCGGGCGCCGCTGCGGTCCAGGCCCTGGACGAGAAACGCCTCTGACGCGCGAAGAGCACGCAGGGACGCGGCGCCGTCGCACCCGACCCGCACGACCAGGCCGCCCTTCACGTCCGGCGTCCGGTCCGCACAGAGACAGGCTTCGGGCAGGAGTACGACCAGGACAATGACGAACTTCTTCACGTGCGATCACCTTTGCGTACATCCGGCGCGTCGCCCCCGGCCGCGTCAGTTCACACCGGCGTTCAGCGGGCCTTCCCGGACACCAGTGCAACCATCGCGTCGCCCATGGACTTGCCGATCAGGTAGTAGGTTTCCCAGTTCCGCATCCAGTGGTATCCCTGCCCGGAGGGCGATTCGGCCCGCGACCTCTGGAAGTCGCGGGTCTCAACGCCGGCTACGGTGCCTTTGAACTCGGGGTACTTTTTCGCGTTGCCCAGGGCAAGCTGGGCTTCCATGAGCTTCTCGACCTTCTTCTTGTAACGGGGCGGATTGTCCCATCCGCCTATGCCAGTATTGGCGATCACGAACGGTAGCTTCTTGATGCCGAGGGCCTTCCTCATGTCCTTGACGAAGTGGACCATGTTCTTCTCGTAGACGTCGACCGCCTTCTGGTTGATGCGGTCGTTCCAGCCCTGGTGCCAGCCGAACCCGACGATCTCGTAGCCCTTGCCCGCGTAGGTGGGGAAGTACTTCTTCAGGTTGCCCGTGATCTCTTTGACGTGCCGCAGGACCTCGGCGTAGTGAAATCCCTTGTCGCCGTCCTTCTTGGGCGCGGGGTAGTCGGCCGCACTCGGCGGCAGGAAGTTGTGATAGAGCGACCGGCCGCCCCATGCGGACTTGACGATCAGCACGGGGTCTTCGTAGTAGTCGCCCACGGCGAACCCGAAGCCGTATTCCGGGCCGATGTGGCCCTCGCTTGCCCCGTACCCGACGGTCAGCCAGCCCGTCCGCTCCTTGCCCTTGTACGACAGGTTCACGATCCAGACGTCGTTGCGCACCACGGGCGTGCCGCCGGCGTCCACGAGATGGCCGTAGGCCTTGGGCTTGCTCTTGACGTAGGATTCCATCGTCCCCGGGCTGCCCTTGACCTGGCCGAACCCCACCATGTTCGACTGACCCGACAGGATGAAGATCTTCAGCTTCCCGTTGGCCGGACAGGTCTTCCCCGCCGCGGACACCTCGGCGACAGAGACGCACATCGCCGCGAACACACACAACACAACAAGGCACTTCTTCACAGTCATCGTTCTGCTCCTGTTTGAGACCTCACCGGATGATACGCCTGCGCCCGGAGAACACAAGGGACAAAGCAGCCAGCCCTTCCCTGCCCAGGCGAGATTGGTGTTGACCCGCATCGTGGACAAACGGTGAACGCTGTGGCTGCTGGGCATGGGCGGACTGGCGCTGATCCGCCGGCGTTCGGCGTGAACCGAAAACGCATGTAATACCAAAGTCGCCGGGGCATAAGGGACGCTGCCCTGTCCCCAGAAAGCCCGGGCTCCCAGACCGCGCGACAGCCGAGGAACAAGACAACGACCGGAAACAGGGCAGCGTCCCCTGTTTAGGCTTGGGCAGAAGAGACTCTTGTCAAGCTTGGATTCTTCTTGACAGGGCCTTCGTGATTGAAGAGAATAATAGATTCAGTTCGCGGAGGTTGCGAACTGGAGGCTATCTGAGGACTCTTGCTTCAGGAGAAGAACGATGACCGTGAAGACAGCAGCAGCAGGATTGGCCCTGGGCTTGATAGGGTTCCTTCTGGCGCCTTCGGCTCAGGCGGTTCTGATCTACGAGTACGATGCCGCCAAGGATCCCGACAGCGGGACCGACAGCACCTGGGAGTCGAACATCAACAACTCGAGCATCCACGGCTCGAACGTCGGGCGAAACTGGGCGCTTTCGGGGCAGACGTACAACGGCAGCGCCGGCTCGGCCTATCCGGGAATCCAGTCGTCGTACTCGTTTACCGGCAGTTCCTCCTCGGGCGGCACGACGGGCCGGTTCGGCCGAGATGAACTGCCCCTGGGCGGATCCAGCAACAACGCGGCGGGCGCCAGCGCCACGTTCGAAATCTGGGTCAAGCCGGATCGCACCACGTTGGGCGACATAGGCAACGAGACGCTGTGGGAAAGCGGTGGGAACACCAGCGGCGGGCAGTTGATCTTCCGAGATGCCGGCACGGGCGTGAATCTGCGGTTCCGCACGCGCTATGGCAACCAGAACACCAGCAACACAACGGTTGTCGCCTCGCTGACCGACGATGACCTCCTGAACGACTTCATGCAGATCGTCGGCGTGGTGGACCCGGCCGGGGGGACCGAACAGATGCGCCTGTACGTCAACGGGCAGAAGGTCGGCTCGAGCACGAATTACAAGGCCTGGCAGGACGGCACGGACGGCTCAGGGCTGGCCAAGACGAACGGCGCCCTGGGCGGCTCGAGCACGGGCGACGGCGGGCTGTTCGACGGCGACGTCGCCCTGCTGCGACTCTACGACGAACCCATGAGCGACGCCGAAGTGCTGGCCACATGGAACGAGGTCACCGCACCGGCGGCGATACCCGGGCAGGCGGCGCTCTGGGATTTCGAGGACGACAAGACCGACGTCGATAACGGCGTTGCCGGTGCGGTCGCCGACAAGTCGGGCTACGGCCGCGACGGCACGGGCGTGGCCGATGCCACGCTCAGCACCGATGTTCCCTCCGTGTTGGGCAATGCGGGGCTGAGCACGACGTCCCTGAGGCTCGACGGCACGGGCGACCAGGTGGACATCAGCGGCTATAGGGGCATCGGCGGGACCAATGCCCGCACGATGGCTGCGTGGGTCAAGCTGGAAGACGCCGCGGCGGTGCAGGATCGTTCGATCATGTCCTGGGGCAACGACAGCGGGGGCAACAAGTGGAACTTCCGCGTCCAGAGCAGCAACGGAACCGACGGAGCCATTCGGGTCGAGGTCAGCGGCGGGTACATCGTCGGCAGCACCGATATTACTGACCAGGAGTGGCATCACGTCGCGGCCACCTGGGCCGATGACGGGTCGCCAGACGTAACGGACGTGAAACTGTACGTTGACGGCGTCCTGGAGGGGGTCAGTGCTCAACAGGCCCAAAGCATCAACACGTCCAACGGCAAGATCGTCCAGATCGGCACGGACCATGCGAACCGCCGGTGGAAAGGGTGGATCGACGACACGCAGGTCTACAGCCGAGCCCTGACCGACTCGGAGATCTCCTCCCTGGCCAACCCGGTTGTCATCCCCGAGCCGGTGACCATGCTGGCCGTCGGCCTGAGCGTCGCGGGTTTGGGCGGGTACGTCCGCAGACGTCGTAGAGCCTGAGCCTGCCTGTCCGCCGTAGCCTTGGCGAAGGCGGGTCGAAGGGCCGACGCGGCTGGACGGCTGCCACATAACCACACGCAACCAGCGCCCCGGCCGGTCTCAGGTCGGGGCGTTTTCCATGCCGATGGTGTGCTGGGCATAAGGGACGCTGCCCTGTCCCCAGAAAGCCCGGGCTCCCAGACCGCGCGACAGCCGAGGAACAAGACAACGACCGGAAACAGGGCAGCGTCCCGTACTTGCCCTCAACCACCAGTGCAATCTGATTGCCGAACAGGATTGGCAGCATCCCCCATTTCAGAGACGAAGAACGCCCCGACCTGCCAGGGGCCGGGGCGCTCGTTACGTGTAGTTGTGCGGCAGCCGCGCTAGAGGCGTCTACGCCCCGACGGGACGTTCCGCTTGCGGATGTATCCGCCCAGACCGGCAACGCTGATCCCGACGGCCAGCATCGTCATAGGCTCGGGGATAACCGGCGGGGCTGTCGAACCCAGGATCGTAATCTCATCGAGCATCCACTTGTTAGGGGGATGATTCCCCCCGCCCAGAACGCCCCCGCCGTCGAACGCAACCTTGACGTAGCGGGCACTGGTGTTGGGGATGCCGATTGTCGGCAGGTCGTGATGCCCGTCCCCCAGCACATGTTCTCTGCGGAACCAGTTCGTCACGGCCGAGCCGAAATCGCCCGGGGCGGTGCCTGTCGTGCTGAACGAAACCACGGCGCTGTCGGCCGCGCCGTTGTCGGGACTGTTATAGGTATGCGTTCCGAGGATCACCTGGCTGACCAGGAACTCGGCGCCCAGATCGAAGATGATCTCCGCGGATTCCGACACCGGGTACCAGCCCACGACCGGTTGATTCGCCCCGCCGGGAGCACCGGACTGGAGCACGCCGTCTGTCAGGTCCCCGGTGTCGAAGACGTCCACGGTTTGCACGTGCGGATCGTCGAAGTAGTGCCCTCCGTTGGGATAGCTTGGCAGGTTGGAGTAGGCGTACTCCTTGCCGAGGGAGAGATTCGTGGTGCCGACCGGCTCGGGGGGATCGGGAGCCTGGAAGGCCACCTCGCCAAGACCCACGCGGTCGCCGCCGGGCGGGGTGATGCCGAAGAAGTTGTCCAGAGGAACGAGTTCCACGTAGCGTGCCTGAACGTCCTGGCCGAAACTGAAGCTCTGGCGCGGCGTGACGTTCTGAATGGCTGTGTACGTGGGATTCAAGGCAATGGAGGTATTCATTCCGCCGGGCCCGTCGGCCTCGGTGGCAAAACGCAGGCTGAAATCGTTTGCGCCGTTTGCGTTTGTATTGGCGTAGCCCCAGACGCTGATCTCCGAAAGCGTGACGTTCGTACCCATGTCAAACACCAGGCGCGGCGACGGGGTGGGCGTCGGAGCAAAGTAGTCCCCGTTCCCGCCGTTCGGTGCGTTGGTCACCCACGTCAGACTACTCGTCCTGTTATGCGGTGCGCTGGCGTCGAACCCGAAACCGGGACCTTCAATCAGCCGGGTTGCCGGGTAAAAGTCCGTCCCGGCCGTGTCCGACGCAACGCTCTTGATGGGATAGAACGAGGCGGCCTGGACCGCTGATCCGACCATCGTCACCAGTGCAACTGCGGCAATGACGCGTTTCTTCATTGTACTACTCTCCGTTTGCGAGTTCCCTCTTCCAGGCGTCCGCTCTGCCTGGCATATATGGCACATGACTCCGTTGACTTACATGATTCTGCACCGATCCGCCCGCTGCGAACCGGCTCCGTATCAAACAGTAATTATACCACGAAGCGCCCGTGCTGCAAGGGAGAAACCCTCAGACTAAGGGCTTTTTTTCGGACCGATCACGGGGGCAGGATTTGGCTGGCGCGCAGGCCCGGTGCGTGACGATGAACGTGGCGGTCCGCGCCTCCGACGGTAGCGGTCCGGCGAGCGGATGCCCAATGCCCCGGCCTGCGAGGGGCTGGGGCGTTGGGTAGGGCACGGCTTTCCGGGAGCCGTCTAGCCGCGCCTGCGCCTGCGGATATATCCCCCCAGGCCGGCAACGCTCAGGCCGGCGGCCAGCACCGTCATCGGCTCGGGGATGACGGAGCCAAGGCCCTGGAAGTTCTCGGCCCCGAGGGTGATGACGTTGCTCAACTGCTCGCTCGTCAGGACATAGTCAAAGACGGCAAAGTCGTCCAGAGAACCGTTGAAGGGGAACTGGCCATTGGTTCGGGTCTCGTAGCCCAGTGTAAAACTGGTGACACCCGTGACATCGTCGAACCAGGACGCGCTGTCGGTGTTCGTACCCAGGGGGACTTCCACGCCATCGATCAATAGTGTCGTGTCGGTACCGTCGTTCGTCACGGCGACATGGTGCCATGCGCCGTCCTCAAACGACGCGCTGGTTTCCAGATCCGTGACATTTGCGTCCGCTTCCCGAACCAGAAAGCGAATCCTGCCGTTGCCCAGCATCTCCACGAGCATGCGGTCGGTGGTGCCGGCCTGTCCGAAGTTGAGCAGACCGCCCCGCGCGGAATCACTGGCGTTGAACCAGCCGGTGATCGTACCGGTGGCCAGCGAGGAGAGGCCCCCAATGTGCGCCGACAGGTCGACGCGGTCGTTCTGGCCGGCGGTGAAGCTGTAGGCCGTTCCGAACTTCCCCGGCTGATTGATTGTCGGGTCCGCTGCGTCGACACCGGGAGAGGTCCCGAGTTGACCGTCATTGCCGCCGGCGGAATCGAACGCCGTCTGCCCGCTCGTTTCATCCAGCGTCCAATGGGCGATCAGGGCGTCCGACAGGGGCGCAATCTGCACGTCGTCAATCAGCACGGAACGGTCCAGACCCGAGGTGGACGTGCAGCTCAATGTGTGCGCCGACGCCGTCGCGACGAAGACGTCGCTGACCACGGTTCGATACGGTACGGTGAACGAGCCTGCGCCTTGCACGTTGGTCGTGGCATGGTCCGCCACGATCACTTGGCCGCCCAGCGTGACCGCGAGCCCGCCTGGAGAGTGGCCCGCGCGATTGTTCTCGCGGTACCGGAGGCGATACGCCGTACCCGGGTCAAAGCCGCTCACGATCTGGCTCAACGAGGCCGCCGATCGCAAGAACGCGACCTGGTCCCCTTCGGGCACGACGCCGTTATTCGCATGCGGCGTTCCGGCGATCGCTGTCCGCGAGCCGTCTGTCCAGAAGGGATTGAGCCCGACCTGGCTGGTGCCACCGGCGATCGTCCAACCCGTGATGGTATCGCCGTTCTGCCCCGCCGTGCCCCCGGGACCATTCAAGTACGTGTCCGTCTCGAATCCGGCGTTCAAGACCGTGGGGGCGGCCTCGACACGGACGGCATACCCCGTGACCAGAACCACGACCGCTATCGGCAGCTTCCAGTTCGACATGTTTCAACTCCTCTCAGCCGGGATTTCCCATACAGCCTCCAGCCGGCGATCACACCCCCCCCCTTCCAGACAATTGTACCATCGTTTGCGCGGCCGGCAAGCCCTTTTCCGTCAGACGAAGGGCTTTTTTCTCGGACGATTGACGGGTCAGGATTTGACTGGCGTGCAGGCCCGGTGCGCGACGATGAACGGGACGGCCCGCCCGGCAGCCTCGTAGAGCGTCAGATAGGCCTACGTACACGGTCTTGCCGTTGCGCATGCTATCCGTACCGACGATGTTGCCGCCGGGCAGTTCCCTGGCAAGCCTTAAGGCAAACGCCCCGACCTGCGAGGGCCGGGGCGTTGAGTGCGTGTGGTTATGTGGGGGCGTCTATGCCCGTCTGCGTCTGCAGACGTACCCGCCCAGACCGGCGACGCTCAACCCGACGGCCAGCATCGTCATCGGCTCGGGGATGACCACGGGCTGGGGGGCAAAGCCGGCCGCTGCGGTCACCGGCCGGTTGGTGCTTCCGGTGAAACTGAGGGTGACCAAT
>Ga0180432_10003050_pt1 | contig 24329 bp, 21 predicted proteins | sample SS_ome_10_FD_132414 | JGI IMG/M metagenome (GOLD analysis project Ga0180432, IMG submission 132414) | Hypersaline lake sediment archaeal communities from the Salton Sea, California, USA - SS_1_MS_2 metaG | ecosystem: Environmental > Aquatic > Non-marine Saline and Alkaline > Hypersaline >... | reverse complement strand
TCCTCGTCGACCGGATGCGCCTCATCGTCGCCCCCTTCCCGGAGTCGCTCCTGCGCCTCGAAGCGAGCACGCTGGTCGATTGGATCGTTCAGCTCGCTGAACGCGTTCGCCAGCTCGATCCCTCCGGCGAAGAGCTCGAATCGCTCCACCAACCGCTCGTCGTTCGAGTGCTTCTTCGCCAACGGCGAGATGTCGATGGGGTAGTCGTAGACGAAGGTCGGCCCGACGATCGACGGCTCGCCGAACCGCTCGAACAACGCTTCGATCTTCTTCCCCGCTCCTCCTGCCGGAAGATCGATTCCCTTCTTCCCCGCGAGCCGATCGATCTCGTCAGCGTCGAGCGACGAAACGTCGACGCCGGACGTTTCGCGAACCAGATCGACCATCTTCACCCGAGGCCACGGCGTGGTGAAATCGATCTCTCGTCCGCGAAACCGGCTCGTCAACCCGCCGGCGGACTCATTCAACGCATGGACGACCAACCGTTCCGCGAGTTCCATCATCGACTCGTAGTCGGCATAAGCCTGATAGATCTCGAGCATCGTGAATTCCGGGTTGTGCTCGGTCGAGACCCCCTCGTTCCGGAAGCACTTGCCGATTTCGTAGATCCGATCGATTCCGCCGATCAGGACGCGCTTCAGGTAGAGCTCAAGCGCGATTCTCATATACAAGTCAGCGTCCAGGGCGTTGTGATGTGTCTCGAACGGACGCGCCAGTGCCCCACCGGGGAGTGGCTGGAGAGTCGGTGTCTCGACTTCAACGAACCCGAGGTCGTCGAGCGTCCTCCGGACGGTCGAGATCACGCGGGACCGTCGGACGAAGCCTTCACGAACGTCATCGTTCGAAATCAGGTCGAGCGATCGATGCCGATGACGCTGCTCTACGTCCTTCAGGCCGTGCCACTTCTCCGGCAACGGTCGGACCGCCTTGGCGAGGAACGTGACCGCTTCGGCGCCGATCGTCAGCTCGCCTCGCTTCGTTCGGAAGACCTCGCCCACGACGGAGACGAAGTCTCCGATGTCGACGGCGGCGAGCGCATCGTATACGTCTTCGCCGAGATGGTCGACGGTCGCATGAACCTGAAGCGTTCCCGTCCCATCCCGCAGATCGAAGAACGAGGCCTTTCCCATCCTTCGCATGGCGATGAGCCGACCGGCGATCGTCGCATGCTCCCCGCTATGTTCCTGACTTGCGAGCGATTCGAACCGCTCGGCAATCGGCCCGATCGGCTCCGACGCGGGAACCCGAGCCGGGAACGGATCGATTCCTCGCCGGCTGAGATCCTCCAAGTGATCGAGTCTTGATTGAATCAGCGGATCGGTCATGGGCACTCCGCGACGCGTGGTCGCGCTTATCGGTTGATTGCGATGATGCGGAACTTCGACGTACCCCAAGGGAGTTCGGCCGAGACCTCATCTCCCTCTTTCTTCCCGAGGAGGAGCTTCCCGACCGGAGACGCGACCGAGATCTTCCCCTTCTCGAGGTCGACCTCCGGGGCGCTGACGAGAACGAACGTTCCACTCTCCTTGATCGTCTGGTCCTGTAGAATGAAGCTCGACCCAATCCCGATCTCGTCGGTGGGAATATCCTTCTCCGGAAGGATCTCGGCCGACTCGAGAACCGACGTCAATCGACGGACCTCGCGCTCGTAGTACTGCTGTTGGCTCTGCAGATACATGTACTCCTTGTTCTCGCGCAGGTCCCCGCCGTTCATTTTCGACGTCTTCAGCTTCTCGGGAATCTCCTCGTACAGGACCTTCTCGACGTTGTCGAGCTCCTGCTTCATCAGGTCGTAGCCCTCTTTGGTGAGGTAAATCGCTTCCTTGTTCATCGGGACACCTCTCTTCTTCCGACGATCTCCTCCACGGCGGCGACCAGAGCTTCTCCGAGGTCGTCGATACTTGCCGAGCGAGCCGCCGGTGCCGGCTTCGCAATGATCGCCACATCGGAGATCCGCGCCGCATTCCGCCGAAACGCCTCTCGCAAGACACGCTTCATCCGGTTACGCTGCACCGCATTTCCCCATCTGCGGGGAATCACGATCCCCAGGCGCTTCTCCCCATCCTGGACAAGCACGTGAAGGGTGAAAGGCGACCCCTTCCACACGCGGCCGTCACGGTAGACCTGCCTGAAGTCACGCTGCCGTTTCAGGCGCATGGTGGGAGGGAAACGGCTCTCACCGCCGCCGGACATAGCCGAACTATAGAGCGAAGAGCCGTGTGATTCAAGGTTTCCGCGTTTCTCACTTCCCGCCCGAGACGCTGTTCGCACCGACGATCGAAGAAGATACACTAGTCGGTGTGCGCGGCCAAACGACAGACGAACACGTATACACGGTCTCCGAGCTGAATCGATCGGCCCGAGGCATCCTCGAGGAAGCGTTCGGCGAGATTTGGGTCAAGGGCGAAATCTCCGAACTGAAGCGCGCCGCGTCCGGCCACTTGTACTTCACGCTGAAGGATGCCGACTCGGAGCTGAGTGCAGTCCGATTCCGGAGCCGAGCCTCCTCCTTTTCCACCGTCCCTGTCGAACAGGGGTCAACGATCCTCGCGTTCGGAACGTTGACCGTCTACGAACCACGGGGGCGCTACCAGTTCGTCGCCTCGATTCTTCAGCCGATCGGCGCCGGCGCTCTCCAAGCGGCGATCGAGCGGCTGAAGGCCCAACTGCTCGAGGAGGGATTGTTCGATCCCTCTCACAAGGTTCCCCTCCCTCCATTCCCGATGCGCATCGGCGTGGTGACGTCTCCGAGCGGGGCCGCCTTTCGCGACATCCGATCGGTCCTTTCGAGGCGGTGGCCGGTCACCGAGCTGTATCTCTTCCCGGCAAGCGTCCAAGGGGAGGCAGCCCCTGCGGAGATTGTCGCCGCCGTCGAAGCGGCCACTCGGTTCTCCGAAGACGGCGTGCATCTCGATGTCCTCATCGTTGGACGCGGCGGCGGGTCGGCCGAGGATCTCGCCGCGTTCAGTGACGAATCGGTCGTCCGCGCGATCTTCGCTTGCCCGATTCCGACCGTTTCGGCCGTCGGTCACGAGATCGATTCGGCGATCTCCGACTTCGCCGCCGATCTACGCGCCCCGACGCCGGCCTCCGCGGCGGAACTGATCGCGCCGGAGATTCGCGACCTCTTCCGAACGATCGACGACCAGGTGACCCGCGCAGCTCGAGCCCTCTCCGCCCGGCTCGCCACCCGATGGGAACGGCTTCGCGCGAACCTCCGAGGATACCTCTTCCGGATTCCCGCCCGGAAGATCGAAACCGTCTCGCAACGTCTCGACGCAGCGGTCGAGCATCTGCATGTCGGGCTTTCTCGAGCCTTCACCGATCGCGTCCGGCGCATGGACCACGTCGCCGACGTGCTTCGACTCGCCGATCCCGGCCTGCCGCTCCGCCGCGGATACTCGATGACGTTCCTCCGGGGGGCGACCGCTCCGCTCCACGATGTCTCCGAGATCTCCGAAGGATCCAAGATCGAGACGAGACTCGCCGCCGGCCGTCTCCACTCGCGGGTCGAGGAGGTGATCGACACATGACGATCGAGGAGGCGCTCGCCAAGCTCGAGGAGATCACGCAGAAACTCGAGAGTGACGAGCTGGGACTCGAAGAGGCGATCGCGCTGTTCGACGAAGGGCTCGGCCTCGCCGCGACCGTCAAGACGCAGCTCGAAGAAGCGAAGCTGAAAGTCGAGCAGGTGATCGAGAAGACGAAGGGGACCTTCTCGCTCGAACCGTTGGATCTCCCCTGACGCTATCCTATAATCCCGACTGTGACAGGGACGACAAATCCGACCGACATCGTCATCGTCGGAGCCGGACCGGCCGGCTTGACGGCCGCAATCTACACGGGGCGAGCGCTCCTCTCTACGCTCATCGTAGAGAAGGGGCTGCCTGGCGGGCAGCTTTCCGAGACCGACCTCATCGAGAATTGGCCCGGATTCCCAGAGACGATGAACGCCCGAGATCTGATGGAGGGACTCCGAAGCCAGGCGGAACGTTTCGGCGCTCGAATCGTTCTGGACGAGGTCGTCCAGATCGAACCGGGAGAACCGCTTCACCGCGTTGTGACCTCACGCGGATCGTATGAGGCCAAATCGATCATTCTCGCTCCCGGCTCACGCCCGAAGGAACTCCCGGCGGAAGGCGCTTCGCGCCTCAAGGGGAAGGGCGTGTCGTACTGCGCAACGTGTGACGGCTACTTCTTCCAGGATAAACGGATCGTCGAGGTCGGAGCCGGGGACTCCGGCTTGACGGAAGCGATTTTCCTGACGCGATTTGCTCAGTCGATCTCCATCGTCGTGCGACACCCAAAGGATGACCCGAAGGCGCTCCGTGCCTCGGGAATCCTTCGGAAGCGGGCCCGCGAGCACCCGAAGATCGAGTTTCTCTGGAACTGCGTTGTCGACGAGGTCCTCGGCGAGGATCGAGTCTCCGGCGTTCGTCTGCGAGATCTGTCCACAGGGGAGACGAGGTCTGTCGAAACCGATGGCGTCTTCGTCAACATCGGTCACATTCCCCAGACGAGGTTCCTACGCGGAACTGTCGACCTCGACGAAAGCGGGTACATCATCACGGACGTATCGCTTCACACGAACGTTCCCGGAATCCTCGCCGCAGGCGACGCCCGCGTCTTCGCTCACCGATACGCGCAGGGCGTCGTCGCTGCAGGAGAGGGAGCGATCGCCGCGCTCGAGGCGCAAACCTACGTCTGTGGTTGATCATCGTCTCGCACGCCAAGCGGTCGACGTGGTCTGAAACGAACATAAGGGGGAGGGTGAGGCGCATGTATCCATCGATATCGAAGTTGCTCGACGACGCCGTGGCGTCGTATCGGGACCGAGTCGCGCTGCGAATGCCGATTCCGAAGGAGAGGAAGCGGGGGCGTGGAATCCAGCTGATCCTGAACGAGATCTCGTACGGTCGACTCGGCGAGATGATCGGCCGAATGGCGACAGCGCTCGCGGATCTTGGCGTGAACAAGGGGGACCGGGTCGCGCTGGTCGCGAAACCGCGCGCCGCGTGGGCGACCAGCTTCTTTGCCATTCTGCGTTGCGGGGCGGTCGTCGTGCCCCTTGACCCGGAGCTCCAACCGGGCGAGATCAAGAGGATTCTCGCCGAAGCCCAGGTGAAGGGCGTCATCTCTTCGGGAAGCAAAGTCGACGACATCCTCCGGATTGTCGACGAGTCCCTCCCGAGCGCGTTCTGCATCTCGATGGATCGAGTGAAAGACGAGCGAGCCCTCTTCCTCGATGCGCTCCTCCTCGGCAAGACGCCTCTCCCCCGCGTCGAGGTCGCCGAGGACGACCTCGCCATCCTGATGTATACGTCGGGAACGACGGGAAACGCGAAGGGCGCGATGCTCACACATGCAAACATCGCCTCGAACGCGATGACGGCGGCGAAGGTCGTCGACCTCTCGCCCGAGGACAACTTCCTCTCCATCGTCCCCTGGAACCACATCTACGGATTGACGATCACGCTCGTGACACCGCTGATGACGGGAGGAACGACGACGTACACTCCGGTCGATCGAAACCTCGCGGCGGTCATGAAGAAGGCGCAGCCGACGATCATCCTCGGCGTACCGAAGCTCTACAACGTCCTGTACGGGCGGGTGATGGACTCGATCGCCAAATCCGGGCTGAAGCGGACGATCCGCAGATCGTCTCCGACGCTGATGGGCCGACTCGTCAAACACAAGCTGTTCGGCAACCAGTTCAGATTCTTCACCTCCGGTGGAGCTCCCTTGAACCCGGAGGCCGCCGCAGGCTTCCGCGCCATGGGAATCGGAATCATGGAAGGGTACGGACTGACTGAGACCTCACCTCTTCTCACGATGTGCGAGGAGTTCGCCCAGGAACCGGGAATGGTCGCCATCGAGGGTGTCGAGATCCAAATCGGCGACCCCGATGAAGAAGGAGTCGGCGAGATCCTCGCCCGCGGACCGAACATCATGGCCGGCTACTACAAGAATCAAGCGGCGACCGACGAGGTCATCGACAGCAACGGCTGGTTCCACACCGGAGATCTCGGAACCTACAAGAACGGCCGTTTGGTCATCTCCGGACGCGCGAAGAACGTGATTGTCCTCGAGACCGGGAAGAACGTTTACCCCGAGGAGATCGAGTGGGAGCTGATCGGGATCCCGGCGATCGAGGAAATCATGGTTCACGAGGGGCAGCGTCAAGGGATCCCGGCCGTTTGCGCACAGGTGTACCCGAACTGGGAAGCACTGAAGGCAGAGGGAATCGAGGACGCGTCAGGTGCACTCGATCACATCTGGAATGCGATTCGAGAGAAGAGCGAAGACCTCGCCGTCTTCAAACGCATCAAATTCAAGGAATCGATCACCCTCGTCGACGAGCCGTTCCAGAAGAGCGCCAAACTCGACATCAAACGCCACCTCCACACAACCGACGAATAGACCGGATTCGCGAGCCGAGACGAATCTCATGGACGGGCCGTGTGCCTCAAGGGCGCACGGCCTTTCACCGGTTCTTGCCTCCCATCCTGCACTAGAGTATAGTAGGGGCACACTAGCGGGAGGAGGTACATAATCACGAGGGACAACGCACTGTCTGTATACATCTCGCGAGCGAAAGCGGATACGCGTCCGATCGAGCGGTTGCGGCGACTGTCGAAACGGCGTGAGCGGTCGATGAACTACCTCATCGTCGAGGCGATCCTCCAATACCTCGAGCGAGAGGAAGCGAGGACCTAGGCCGACCGGTCGAGGTCTTCCGCCCGGCGATCGTCGGAGGCCAAACCGGTGCTGCCGAGCCGCTGTCGAAGACGCTTGAGGCGAGTCATTACGCGGCGTTCGAACCCGCGGGCCGTCGGTCGGTAGTAGCGTCTCTCCGCAAGCTCTTTGGGTAGACACGGCATCGGGGCCACTCCGTCGTCGAAGTCGTGAGCATAGCGGTACCCCTCCCCGTATCCCAGTTCCTTCATCATCCGCGTCGGGGCGTTGCGCAGATGGAGAGGAACCTCGGCCGTCGGTCGCTCACGAACATCCCGGTACGCTTCACCGAGCCCGGCGTAGAGCGCGTTCGACTTCGGAGCGCAGGCCAGGTAGACGGCTGCCTGTGCAAGCGCGACGTCACATTCGGGAAGGCCGACCGCCTCGACGGCTCGCGATGCGGCGACGGCTTGCTCGAGGGCGCGCGGGTCAGCGATGCCGATGTCCTCGGAAGCCATTCGGATCAGCCGCCGGGCGAGGAAGCGCGGATCCTCGCCTCCTTCGATCATGCGTGCAAGCCAGTAGAGCGCCGCGTCCGGATCCGAATTCCGGACGGACTTATGCAACGCGGAGATCAGGTCGTAGTGCTCGTCTCCCGCCCGGTCGTACCGCAGTCCCTTCCGCTGGACCGCGCGGCGGATCAGGCCGCCGTCGATCTCCTCGTCCGGAGCGATCGAGGCGGCCAACTCGAGGGTCGTCAAGGCGCGTCGGGCGTCGCCATCCGACAAGCCGATCAGGGCATCGAGGGCCGCCGAGGCGAGAGAGGCGCGCCGATTCAAACCCCGTGGGTCCGAAACCGCTCGTTCGACCAACCGACGGATTGCATCCTCTCCCAACGGTTCGAAGCGGAAGAGCTGACATCGAGAGAGCAGCGCCGCGTTCAGTGCAAACGACGGGTTCTCGGTCGTCGCACCGACGAAAATGACGCTCCCTTCCTCGAGGAATGACAGAAGGACGTCCTGCTGCGCCTTGTTGAAGCGGTGGATCTCGTCGAGGAAGAGAAGGTCGCGGGTCCCTTCGGTGCGAAATCGGAACTGCGACGTCTCCAGCGCATTCCGAACATCCTTGACGCCGGCGAGGGCCGCGGAGAGATGGATGAACCGGGCGCCCGATCGCTCCGCAAGGATCCGTCCGACGGTCGTCTTCCCCGTCCCGGGTGGCCCCCAGAAGAGGAACGCGCGGTACGCGTCCCGTTCGATGACCGCCCGAAGCGGCCCGTGGGGCCCCAGGAGCTTCGGTTGTCCGACCACTTCATCGAGCGACCTCGGACGCATCCGCTCGGCGAGCGGTGCGGGCGGAGGAGAGGTGAACGCAAGGGGCTCCATATCGGCAAGAGTATCGGACGAGCGAACGGCCCAACAAGCCTTGACACCGCGAAGAAACCTCACGTACCATCCGATCCGCTCGGGTCGTTAGCTCAATGGTAGAGCAGCGGACTCTTAATCCGTTGGTTGCAGGTTCGAGTCCTGCACGACCCACAGAACGGCGCTCGCGCCGAGCGGGTCGTTAGCTCAGTGGCAGAGCACCTGACTTTTAATCAGGGAGTCGTTGGTTCGAATCCAACACGACCCAGATTGAGTGGTGGGGGAGCCATGAGCGTGTGAGTCTTGGCTTTCCGCGCGCAGCTCGAATGCGCGAAGAGATTGAGCGAATACGATGAGTGTTCGCAATGTCCCCATCATCTAGCGGCCTAGGATACCGGGTTTTCATCCCGGCGGCAGGGGTTCAAATCCCCTTGGGGACAGAAGTAGAACGCAGTTGCGGCCTGTTGTGGGCGAGCTATAATGGGCGAGTAGCTCAGTTGGGAGAGCATCCGGCTTACATCCGGAAGGTCACAGGTTCGAGTCCTGTCTCGCCCAACGAGCTTCGAACCTCTTGGGGGCGTGGTCTAGTCAGGTCTAGGACGCTGGATTGTCACTCCAGAGATCGCCGGTTCAAATCCGGTCGTCCCCGCCAGTCCGCCGAGGTAGCTCAGTTGGTAGAGCACGGCCCTGAAAAGGCCGGTGTCCCCAGTTCGAATCTGGGCCTCGGCACCATCCCATCTCCCCCTTCGAATCGGTCACACGTCCACGGTCTCCTTCATTTGCCCGGATCTTCGCGGCCTCTGATCCTCCGTAATGCCCAGGAATACGGCATTTCGTCTATTCCTCCGCACCTTCCTCCTGTGGAGAACCTTGTGGAGAACTCGGTCAAATCGGCACAGAAAGGCCCGTTCACTGTGGATAAGTCGACCGCCGGGACCGGCTTCCTTCGATCAGAGCCCGGTCGATGCCCGCAGAACGCGGCAGTCCCCACGTTTTCCACAAGATGGTCCATCTTGCATAGCCGTTTCAGAATGGAGATGCGCGAGTTCTCCACAGCCGGATGGTCCGCGGACCACTCGCACACGTCCGGCGAAGCGACGCGACACCTCGGAGAAACGATCCGAACCCGCGTCCCCCAAAGGATGAGCACAGATGTCCCCTTCCGCACGAAGTGCGCTCCGATTCCATGCTTCGATCACGCCCTGTCGTTCGAGCCCGGGCGTCGCCCGCTTGATCGGCGCCCCCGCTCTTCGCTACGCTTGCTCGGCTACGAGGGGAGACGGAGAATGAACGGGAATCACCTTGCTGTCTGGGATTCGGTCATGGCCTCTCTGCGCGAGACGATCCCGGACTCGTCTTATCTGACGTGGCTCGCACAAGCTCGTCCTCTCGCTCTCGAGAACGGGACCATGGCAATCCGGGTCCCCGACGCATTCACCAAAGACGGAATCGAGCAACGCTATCGGTTGGAAATCGAGCGAATCGCCTCCGAAGCCTGCGAGGGGCCCATCTCTCTCGATGTGCAAATCGTCTCAGACGACACCCCGGCCGCGGTGAGACGACTTGCCGAGGAGACCCGGTCGATTCCACAGGGCGGCTTCCCACTGAACGTCGAGTACACGTTCGAATCCTTCGTCCGAGGCAAGAACAACCACCTCGCTCACGCGGCCTCCGAGGCGGTAGCACGCGCTGTGATTCAGGCGGAAGAGAAAACGTACAACCCGCTGTTCATCTACGGGAGCGTCGGGCTCGGCAAGACGCATCTCCTCCAAGCGATCGGTAATCAGGTTCTTCGTACGTCGGCCGATCGAACCGTCGTCTATACGACATCGGAGCGGTTCGCCATCGAGTTGATCAACGCCATTCGCGACAGCTCGACGGGCGCCTTCCGAGAGAAGTACCGAAGGATCGATCTCCTGTTGATCGACGACGTTCATTTCCTCCAAGGGAAAGAAGCGACGCAGGAGGAGCTCTTCCACACGTTCAACGAGCTCTATGGCGCAATGAAGCAGATCGTCCTCTCGAGCGATCGCCCACCGGAGGATCTCTCCGGCCTTCAGGAGCGCCTCGTTTCTCGATTCCGCTGGGGCCTGGTCGCAGACATTCAACCGCCGGACCTAGAGACAAGAATCGCCATCCTTCGCGAGAAGGCGGTCGCTCGAGGATTGACCGTCGATGACGATGTCCTGGAGCTGATCGCTCGCAGGATCTCCTCGAACGTTCGTGCGCTGGAGGGGGCGTTGGTCAAGGCACTCGCGTGCGCGCAACTTCAAGGCGAACGGCTTACGCCACAACGCTTGGAGACGGTCCTTCCGAAGGAGGGACAGCGTCCCCGGCTGACGATCTCTCACATCAAAGATGAAGTGGCCATACACTACGGGCTCAAGTCACACGATCTGGAGAGCTCCAGCCGAAAGAAAGAGATCTCGCAGGCTCGCCACGTCGCGATCTTCCTCTCTCGTACACTGACCGATCACTCATTCCCCGCAATCGCTCGGGAGTTTGGCAATCGCGACCATACGACGATCATGCATTCCTATTCCAAAGTCAAAGAGCAACTCGACGAGACACCCCTTCTGCAAGCCGAGATCGGCGAGCTTCAGGAATCGCTCGCCGCTCGGTTTGCACTCCCCCGCTAGGTCTCTGCACTTCCGGCAGACCTGTGGCACACCGCGCGTGAATCACCGGCGCCTTGTGGACTCATCCGGGACAACCGCACGATCGTTGTGGAAACAAGCTGTGCGAGGATTGATCCCTCTGCAGTTCACAGGTCCTTTCCCCAACGCAAGCGGGCTTTCCCACAGGTTTCCCCGAAGGAATCCTCTCCCGAGTTTCGCAAAGGATGGTCGATCGAGGCGCTTCTCAACAGCCATGATGGCAACCTACTACTACTTCTACATCGAGAGATCGATGGAATCCCTTCTTGAAGTTGTTGTCGAAAGGAGGTGCTTCGACGGGTTACAGTGTTGAGTTCTCGCTCCGATTGAACGGAGTCCGGATGGGTTCTAGAATGAGTCTCTCATGAGCACGATTCGAAGTACCACGATCCTCGCGATCCACTCCGCGGACGAACACCGAGGCGTCATGGCAAGCGACGGCCAAGCGACCCTGGATACAACGGTGATCAAGAGGACGACGAAGAAAGTCTACCGGCTACACGAGGACCAAGTCCTTGTAGGTTTCGCCGGAGCAACGGCCGACTGCCTCGCGCTTCTGGAGAAGTTCGAGGGCAAACTGAAGAAGTATGACGGGCAGCTGCGACGCTCGGCCGTCGAGTTGACCAAGGAGTGGAGAACCGACCGGATCCTCCGTCATCTCGAGGCCATTCTCGTTGCATTGAGTCAGGAGGGGGTGCTGATGATCTCGGGCTCCGGGGACGTCCTCGAGCCGGACGAGAACGTCATTGGTGTCGGTTCGGGGGGGGCCTATGCACTCGCTGCCGCGAAGGCCTTTCTCTCCGCAGGCGAGTTGCCGGTCGACAAGATCGCGAAGCAGGCGCTCAAGATCGCCGGCGAGATCGACATTTACACCAATGACGAGATCTCGATCGAAGAGATCACATGGTGAGAATGAGGCACGATGAGTGAAATCGTAGAAGTTCAAGACGGGCGCCTCTCCGGACTGACACCGAAGCAGATCGTTGAGGAGCTCGACAAGTACATCGTCGGGCAGGCCGAGGCGAAGCGGCTTGTCGCCATCGCGCTACGAAATCGGATGCGACGACAGGTCGTAGCCGATTCCGAGATTCGCGAGGAGATCAAGCCGAAGAACATCCTGATGATCGGCCCGACCGGGGTTGGAAAGACCGAGATCTCTCGGCGGCTCGCGCGGTTGACCTCCTGTCCGTTCATTAAGGTCGAGGCGACCAAATTCACCGAAGTGGGCTACGTCGGCCGCGATGTCGAGTCGATGATTCGCGACCTCGTCGACATCGCGATCGACATGATTCGCGAAGAAGAGATCATCCGCGTCGAAGAAGAGGCGGAAGACCTCGTGACCGAGCAGATCCTGGATGCTCTCCTACCTCCACCGCAAGACGATGTGGAGCGAGAGGAGAGTGTCCGTCACACGCGCGAGAAGCTTAGGGCCAAGCTCGAATCGGGCGCCCTCGAGGAGCGCTACATCGACATCATGGTCGAAGAGCACATCACTCCTCAGATCGACGTCTTCTCCCAGGATGGGATGGATCAGATGGGGATCGACATGGGCGACGTTCTGTCGGGCTTGATCCCGCCATCGCGCAAGAAGCGGCGAATGAGGATTCGTGAAGCGCGCCCTCTTCTGTTCGAGCAGGTCGTCGATAGCCTGATCAACATGGAGGACGTCCGCCAGGCGGGCCTCCGAATGGCGGAGGAGACCGGGATCATCTTCCTCGACGAACTCGACAAGATTGCCGCGGGTGGGCGTGAGGAGACCGGGGGGCCCGGCGTCTCCCGACAGGGGGTTCAGCGCGATCTCCTCCCGCTTCTCGAGGGGGCAGCCGTTCGGACGCGGTATGGCGTCGTCTCGACGGAGAACGTCCTGTTCATCGCGGCCGGCGCCTTCAACATGTCGAAGCCGTCCGATCTGATTCCGGAGCTTCAGGGGCGCCTGCCGATTCGGGTCGAACTTGACAACCTGACCGCCGCAGACTTCCGCCGGATCCTCTGCGAGCCGAAAGATGCGCTGACGAAGCAGTACGCCGCACTTCTGGAGACCGAGGGAGTCGAACTTCAGTTCAGTGATGAGGCAGTTGTGGCGATTGCGCGGATTGCCTACGAGCTGAATCAGACGACGGAGAACATCGGCGCCAGGCGGCTGGCGACCGTGATGGAGCGCCTCGTCGAGGAGATCTCGTTTGAGGCCGACTCCCGCGTCGGGGAGACGATCACGATCGACGAGGACTACGTCGAGAAGCGCCTTGCCGACATCGTCGAAGACCCCGACCTCTCTCGATACATCCTCTAGCGACGCGATCTCGCGTTGGTCTGACGCAAGACCCAGAGTAAGATGACGGACTTCATCGAAGGAGGTAGGCCGATGATCCACGTTTCTTTGCCCGATGGGTCCGTGCTTGAGATCTCTCCCGGGACCTCGATTCTCGAGGTCGCTCGAACGATCGGACCTCGCCTGGCCGAGGCGGCTGTCTGCGCCCTTGTCGACGGCGAGCCGAGGGATCTTCGCGAGACGTTGAGCGAGGACTGTGCGCTGACGGTCGTCACGACCGGAGACGCGCACGCCTTGACAACGCTGCGCCACACGGCGACGCACATCATGGCCCAAGCGGTGAAGAGGCTGTTCGCGGCCGCGAAGCTCGGGATCGGTCCGGCGATCGAGGATGGGTTCTACTACGACTTCGATCTCGAGACGAGCCTCACCGAGGACGATCTGGAACGGATCGCATCGGAGATGGAGAAGATCATCGCGGAGGATCTCCCGATCGTTCGGAAGGAGTTGACGATCGAGGAGGCCCGCCGCGTCCTGACCGAGCAAGGGGAGTCCTACAAGCTCGAGCTCCTCGCCGATCTCGAAGGTGAAGCGGAGACGGTCACGTTCTTCGAACAGGGGGAGTTCACCGACTTGTGTCGCGGGCCGCACCTTCCATCGACCGGCCGAGTCAAGTCGAACGCGATCAGGCTCCTGTCGATCGCCGGCGCCTACTGGCGGGGGGACGAGAGTCGTCCGATGCTTCAGCGTATCTACGGGACCGCTTGGGAGTCCAAAGAGGATCTCGATGCACACCTCTGGCGCCTCGAAGAGGCGGAGAAGCGGGATCACCGGAAGATCGGCAAGGATCTTGACCTGTTCAGTATTCAGGAGGCTGGAGGGCCCGGCCTCGTCTGCTGGCACCCGAAAGGTGCGAGGCTGAAGCGAACGATCGAGGAGTTCTGGTACGAGCAGCACGATCTCGGGGGGTATGAGATCGTTTCGACCCCGCATATCGGTAAGGGGACGCTTTGGGCGATCAGTGGCCACCTCGACTTCTATCGCGAGAACATGTACTCCCCGATGGACATCGACGGCGTCGATTACTACATCAAACCGATGAACTGCCCGTATCAGCTTCTCATCTACAACTCGCGGATCCACTCGTATCGCGAGCTGCCGTTACGGTGGGCCGAGCTGGGTACGGTCTATCGCTACGAGCGGTCGGGCGTTCTGCACGGGCTCCTGCGAGTTCGAGGGTTCACGATCGACGACGCGCACATCATCTGTCGGCCGGATCAGATTCGCGAGGAGCTCCGGCGGGTCTACGAATTCAGCATGGACATGCTGAACGCGTTCGGTTTCGAGGAGTACGCGATCTATCTCGCGACGAGACCACACGAAGGCAAGGCAGTCGGGGAACCGGAGCAGTGGGAGCAGGCGACCGACGCGTTGCGGGGCGCCCTCGACGCGCGCGGCCTTCCCTACGAGGTGGACGAGGGCGGCGGGGCGTTCTACGGACCGAAGATCGACATCAAGGTGAAGGACACCCTCGGCCGCCTCTGGCAATGCTCGACGATCCAGTTCGACTTCAACCTCCCGGAGCGGTTCGACATGAAGTACACCGGCGAGGACGGCCTCGAGCATCGGCCATACGTGGTTCATAGAGCCTTGCTGGGAAGCATGGAGCGATTCATCGGGTGTCTGATCGAGCAGTTCGCCGGGGCGTTTCCCGTCTGGCTGTCACCGGTTCAGGCGATGCTGATTCCGATTGCCGATCGACACGTCGAGTATGCGACCGCCGCCGCGAGCAGACTGCGAGAGGCGGGAATCCGAACGGCCGTGGACGCGTCGTCTGAGCGGATGAACGCGAAGATCCGGAACGCGCAACTCCAGAAGATCCCGTACATGCTCGTCGTCGGCGATCGCGAGCAAGAGGCCGATGCGGTCGCTCTCCGACTGCGGTCGGAGGAGGACCTCGGTGCCAAGCCCGTCGATGAAGTCATCGCGATGATTCGCGGGGTGATCGACGCGAAGTCCCTCACGCTGACGTGAGGGACGCTATCCACGTGGCCAGTTCGTTAGGAAAGCGCGTCACGCAGGGCGTCGACGCTGTCGATCCTCTCCCAGGGCGTTTCGATGTCGGTGCGTCCGAAGTGACCGTATGCTGAGAGCGGCTCGTAGATCGGTCGCCGCAGCTCGAATCGGTCGATGATCGCGCCCGGACGGAAGTCGAAGACCTCGAGGACGGCCCGGCGAAGCTGGTCATCGTCGCGCGTTCCCGTTCCCATCGCATTGATACTGACGGCAAGCGGCTCGGCTCGGCCGATGGCGTAGGCGATCTGGATCTCGACTCGGTCGGCCAGCCCCGCTGCGACGAGGTTCTTCGCCGCGTATCGGGCCATGTAGGCGCCGGAGCGATCGACCTTCGTCGGGTCCTTCCCCGAGAAGGCACCGCCCCCGTGCGAGCCGAATCCTCCGTACGTGTCGACGATGATCTTCCGTCCCGTCATTCCGGCGTCCGAGGCGGGACCGCCGATGACGAATCGGCCGGAGGAGTTGATCAGGATCTCCGTCTGGTCGTCGAGCCAGTCTCCTAGGACGGGGCGAACGACGTGCTCGATGAGCTCGGCTTCGAGGTCGGCACGCGCGACGTCCGGCTCGTGCTGCGCGGCGATCAAGACGGTCGAGGCGCGGATCGCGCGGTGGTCCTCGTACTCGATGGTCACCTGGGACTTCCCATCCGGACGGAGGAAGGAGAGCGTTCCATCCTTCCGAACGGCGGCCATCGTCTGCGTCAACCGGTGGGCAAGGACGATCGGAAGAGGCATCAAGACGTCCGTTTCCCGATGCGCATAACCGAAGACGATCCCCTGGTCGCCCGCACCGATTCGGTTGTACGGATCGGCGACGGGATCGTCTCCTCGATCGACGGCATGGGCGATGTCGGGCGACTGCTCTTTGATCGTCGAGAGAACCGCGCAATCTTGATGATGAAACCCGAGACCGGGACGGTCGTACCCGATGTGCGCAAGAACGCCGCGTACGACCTCCGCGACATCGACGTACGTGGTGGTGGTAATCTCGCCGCCGACGAGAACGAGACCGGTGGTCAGGAAGGTTTCGCAGGCGACGTGGGCGTTCGGATCTTCCTCCAGGATATGGTCGAGCATCGCGTCGGAAACCCGGTCGGCGATCTTGTCCGGATGTCCCTCCGTGACCGATTCGGACGTTCTGTAGGTTCGATGCATGGCTCCTCCAGGCGCCGGAAGCGTAGCGATCTCGCGGGGTGGCCGCAAGGTTGGCCGTCCCGACGATGAGGACTAGAATCGGTATCCTGAGCCGATCGAGGAGAGGGAGAGCATGGCGCGGGTCGAATTGCCGTATGGGCGACGCTCCATCAGTGTCGAGATCCCGGAGGAGAACCTGATCGGCGTTCTGGACGGGGCACCGACCCCCGTTCGCTCTCTGGAAGACGCCTTTGCGGAAGGGTGGGAGAATCCGATCGGGACTGACGACCCGGTTGCGATCCTTCGAGGGAGCGGCTCAGTCGTCTTCGTCGTCACCGACCAGACAAGGCCGACCCCGACCGGACGTCTGCTGACCTTGATCTGGAATCGGGTCGGATCGTTCTTGAAGAAGGAGAACGTGACCCTCCTGGTTGCCACCGGAACGCATCGCCCGCCGACGGAGGAGGAACTCGACGCGATGCTCGGTCCTTGGCGAGATCGGCTCCGGGTGGTCATCCACGATTGCGATCGGGATTGCGTCGAGGTCGGAATGACCTCGGGGGGGAACAAGGTCTCGCTCCATCGCCTCGTCGCCGAGGCGGATCATGTGGTTACGATCGGTCACATCGGGATGCACTACTACGCCGGGTACTCCGGCGGACGCAAGAACATCCTTCCCGGGGTCGCCGAGCGTGGGACGATCGAGCGGAATCACGCGCTGTTCGATCATCCGAAGAGCGCTCCCTGTGTGTACGGAGGCAACCCGATCAGCGACGAGATGGTCGAAGCCTCGGCGATGATCCACCACGACCTGATCGTCAACGTGGTGCTCGGTCCAGACGGGGCGGTCGCGAAGGTCATCGTCGGAGAGCCAGAAGCAGCGCACGCCGTCGGCCGGGCCTTCTGGAACGAGCGATTCCAGGTTCCCTTTCGAGAACGTGCCGACCTCGTGATCGCTTCGGCCGGAGGACACCCGAAGGACATCAACCTCTACCAGGCTCACAAGGGGGAATACAACGCGGCGCTTGCCGTCCGAGACGGAGGCCTCCTCTTCTTGGCGGCCGCTTGCACGAACGGAGTCGGGCATGCGGTCTTCGAGGCGTGGATTCGGGAGAGTGAGAGTCCGGACGATGTTCTCGGGCGCTTCGAGCGGGAGGGATTCCGGCTGGGAGCGCACAAGGCGCTCTACCTCGCCAAGGATCGGAAGCGGATCGATCTTGCACTTCGAAGCGAACTCGACGATGACCTGGTCCGGCGCGCCTTCATGCATCCGATGCACGATCCTTCGGAGGCCTTCGACCTCGCCCGGAAGCGGTTCGGCGACGCTGTTCGCGTTCTCGTGATGCCGCATGCGGCGGCGACCCTGCCCGTTCTCGATGTCGTCTGATCGGCCGGTCGTCGTTCATCGGTTCGGTTCGGTCTCCTCGACGCAGGACGAGGCCCGGCGGTTGCTGGAGGCGAGATCGGCGACCATCGGTCACGTCGTGGTCGCGGATGTCCAGACGGCCGGACGGGGAAGGTTCGGGCGGACGTGGCTTTCGCCTCGTGGAGGTCTCTACGCGACGTTCCTCATTCGGCCGCGCGCCACGATCTCCATAGACGTCGCCGTAGCGGCCTTGCGAGCCCTCTCGTTGTTGGGAATCGAGACGGATCTCAAATGGCCGAACGATCTCCTCATCGGGGAACGGAAGCTCGCCGGCCTGTTGATCGAGTCGATACGGGACGTTGCCTTCGTCGGAATGGGCATCAACTTGGTCGAGGCACCGTGCGAGGGGAGTGTCTCGGTTCTCGAGGCCGGCCGTGCCGTGCAGCGTGGTGACCTCGTCGTCGCGTTGGCCGAGGCGCTTCGAGCGCCGGGAGGGACGAATGAAGTACTGGAGACCTACCGGCGACGGCTCACGACCATCGGCCGACGGGTGCAAGTGACCACGGAAGGTCATCGGATGATCGAGGGGGAGGCGGTTGCTGTGGACGATCTCGGACGATTGATCGTCGAGTCGAGCACCGGACGTCATACGATCTCGACCGGCGAGTGTGTCCACCTTCGGTCGTGATCGGTTCGCGCGCATACGAACTCGACGATATCCTTTGATGGGAGCGTGAACGGAGGGAAGGAGGATTCATGGGACTGATCGACGAAGCGATTGCCCTCGAAGAACGAGCGGAGACGAACTACCGATCGGCGGCCGAAACGACGACCGACCCGAGCGCGGCGAAGATCCTGAAACTCCTCGCCGACGAGGAAGCGAACCATGCGAACGCCCTCCGCGTGATGAATGTCGGGTCGGTGGGGTCGTCCGACAGCCTGATCGAGGCGGCTCAGGATTGGATCGGCGGCGTGGTCGAAGGAGGATCGGCGGCCGTTTCCTCCGACGCTGGGCTTCGAGACGTTCTGCAGCACGCGATGGAGATCGAGCGCGAGACCGAGAAGTTCTACCGCGAGCGCGGAGAGGCCTCCGACGATCCGGCGATCGCCGACCTCTTCGCTCGGTTGGCCTCGATCGAGAAGGGTCACTACCTGTTCGTGAGCTCGCTCGCCGAGTACTTCGATCGACCGAACGAGTGGGTGGAGTCGGCTGAGTTTGGGTTGCGATCGGAGTACTAGAACATGCCGAATCGACCGATCTCGGGGCTTCTGTAAGGAGAAGGCCTACGCCGTGTAGGCCTGGCGTCGCATGCTGAGAACACTCAAGAATAGCGCGACGACGGCGATTGCGGCAAGGACGGAGAGTTCGAAGGCCAGATCGGCGAAGCCACCTCCGGTCAGCATCACCTTCCGCAACGCCGAGTTGGCGTAGGTCAGGGGAATCGCATACGAGAGCGGGCGCATTGCTGCCGGCATCGTCTCCAGCGGCCAGAAGACGCCGCCGAGCATGATCGAGGGGATCAAGAGGAAGAGGACGAATTGCATCGCCTGTGCCTCGTTCTTCGACAGCGTCGAGATCAACGTGGCGATTCCTTGGAGCCCGACGGCGAAGAGGAGGATGACGAGCGCCACGACTCCGGCATTCCCAACGAACCGGATGTCGAAGATCCAAGTCGATGCGAGAAGGAGCTCAGCGCTCTGGAAGATAGCGATCAGGCTGAAGGCCATCGTGTAGCCGAACGTGACTTGCCAGGCGCTGACCGGTGCAATCAGGATCCTGGTGAGTGTGCCGCCCGTCCGCTCGCGGACGATCGACATCGCCGTGAGCATGACAGTGATCAGGGTCATGGCGAACCCGATAATCCCCGGTGCGGTGAAGTCGAGAACGCGGATTCGGCCCTCGTACAGCGGGCGCACATCGAGCAGGGAGTCGGCGGTCATCGACGACTGCTGCGTCGAGAGAACATCGGACATCGCTGCGTCGAGGCCCTTGAGAATCGCGCCGGCCAGAAGGGGATTCGAGTCGTCGAGGACGAGCGTTGTCAGCGGGGCGTCGGTCGCTTCGCTCGGAAGAAGGGTGACCGTATCTCCCTCGAAATCGGTCTTTCGCTCTCCGCTGGCGCGCACGGCCTCGTTGACGACGGTGTTGGAGAACGACTTCGGGAAGACGATCGCCGCCCACGTATCTTCGCCGACCGAAGCGAGGGCCGTGTCTGGATCTTCAAGGATCGCTACGTCGAAGACGTTTCGATCGAGAGCGTCGATGAACGCTTCAGCGAGCGCTACGTCGAGGGTGATTCGCCCTACCTCGGCCGTCCGCACGGATGCGAGCCCGTTGTCCTCGTTCACCACAGCGACGCGCAAGTCGGAGTAGGATCCCGAGAAGGAGTTGCCGTAGAGAAGCACGAAGAAGAGCGGAAGGATCACGATGAGCGCGACGGTCCTCGGGTCTCGAGAGATTCTGCGAAGAACGTTCCGCGTGATCGTGAGGCTGGTCATGAGTCCGCCTCACCGCGTTCCTGCAACGTGATGAACGCGTCGTCGAAGTTCGATGCCTCCGTCTCCTCGAGGATCTCATCGGGCGTTCCCTGCGTCAGAAGGCGACCGGCCATCAGGAAGCCGACAGTCTTGCAGCGTAGGGCCTCCTCGACCAGGTGGGTGGTGACAACAAGGGTGACAGCCTCCTCCGAAAGCCGGCGGAAGTGATCCCAGAAGGAGCGACGAAGCTTTGGGTCGACGCCGGCCGTCGGCTCGTCGAGGAAGGCAAGTCGCGGCTTGTGGAGGAGGCTGATCGCGAGCGAGACGCGACGGCGCATTCCCCCGGAAAGCGTGCCGGCCCGTTGCTTTCGCCGGTCGGCAAGCTGGACAAGATCGAGCAGTTCGTCCGAGCGCTCACGAACCTGACCCCGATGGAGGCCATAGAGCTCTCCGAAGAACTCGAGATTCCGCAGAACGGAAAGGTCGTCGTAGATTGCGAAGTCCTGAGGCATGTAGCCCAGCTGCGAGCGAACGCGCGCGCTCGGCATCGTCCATCCGAGCAGCTCGACCTTCCCTTCGTCCGGGCGGAGGAGGCCGCAGAGCGTCCGAATGAGTGTGGTCTTCCCGGCGCCGTTCGGCCCGGCGAGCCCGTAGAGGTCTCCGCGAGAGACCGAAAGCGACAGCCCGTCGAGCGCCGTCTGCTTACCGAATCGCTTTCGAAGGCCCGCGGCGCGAACGACGAGTTCCTCGGACATCAGAGAAGATCCGCTTCTACGTGGATCGTCAGGTTGAGCGTGATCTCTTCGTCACCGGTGTGATACTCCGCGTTGCATGCCACCTGCAGCCCGATGGAGCCGAAGACCTTCGTTGTCAGACCGGCGGACAGGGCGTGTGAGAAGGCCGTCTCGGTGGGGTCGGTCCACATGCGATCGATCGCGAAGCGGTACTCCGCACTCGCTGTCCAGCCGTCTGGGAGAAGACGCGCGTAGGAGAGATCGGCTTCGACGCTCATCTGGCTCGGATCGACGAGTCGGAATCGGGCCAGCAGACTCGACTCGACCTGAGAGACCGGATCGGGGACAGCCGCGTAGCGGGCAAGGAGGGTCCCGGTTCCCGACAAGCTGAACGTCGGAAGGAGTCTCGCCGTTCCTCCGACTCGAACCTGAACGTCGCGACCGCAGTAGCGCACGCCGTTGTTCTCCTCGAGGATCTCCTCGATTGTCAGAAGCCCTTGAACGCCGAGGTCCTCATTGGAGAGGAGCTCCGTCTCGACGATGCGGTCAACGACGCGTATGACCCGCTCATCATCAGTCGGTCCGACCTCTCCGAGAACCTGAGCGATGTCGAGGAGCGCGGCGCTTCCGATCGGAGCGAGCAGCTCACCGAGATCGAGAAGGGCGTCTTGAATGCGGATCGCCCGCGCGAGCGGCGTAACGTCTCGAAACCGGCCGGACCCGACGCCGCCGCTGAGGTCAAGCTCGAGCGTCGATCGACTCGATCCATCGAGGCCGAGCGCGGCGACGACGAACAGGTCCTCCCGAAGGAACGATCGCAGTGTGCCGGAGCCGGCCAGATCGGCACTCCACCCGGAGGTAGTCCCTCGAACCTCCGCATGGCCGTCAAGCGTTCGTCCGAAGGATGCGGACGACGTCAGACCGGTGAAGTCCGCGACCAGGTTTGCGGCGACGGCGCGCTCGCGGTCGTCGGAATACGGTCCGTCGAACCAGGTGAGGGACCCGGCGATACTCAGGTCGGACACACGGCTCTCCGGGGGATCGTAGCTGCAGACGGAGGGTGTCGCCGATTGACCACGGACGCCGGAAGAGACTGCCAGCGTGACGACGGCGAGTGCGACAACCGACCCATGCCTCATCGAATCATGCTCCTCAGGAACCGATCTCGGGGTGCGTTCCCCTCGGCATGCAGCGTATCGCTGAACCTGGCACAGGGTCAAGGGGATGTGATCTTGACGGTGCAACCGCCGCGTCAACGTGCATTCCGAACGCTCGTCAGAGCCAGCGCTTTCGGCGGAAGTAGAAGAGCATCCCGATGGCGACGGCGAGCATCAGCCCGAGGGCGCCGAAGTACCCGAATTTCCATCTGAGCTCCGGCATGAGGTCGAAATTCATCCCGTAGATGCCGGCGATGAACGAAAGCGGAATGAAGATGGTGGCGATGATGGTCAGGACCTTCATCACCTCGTTCATTCGGTTGCTGACGCTCGAAAGATAGATGTCCATCAGTCCCGAGACGATATCTCGGAACGTCTCGACCGTGTCGATGATCTGGATCGTGTGATCGTAGAGGTCCCTCAGGTACGGTCGGACCGACGGGCTGAAGAGGTGGCTCTCCTCCCGTTGGAGGCTGGCGAGGACCTCTCGCAGTGGCCAGACGGACTTCCGCATGAAGAGCAACTCGCGCTTCAAGTAGCGGATCGCTTCGAGGTCCTGTCGCTTCGGATCCGTGGTCATCTCTTCTCCCAAGGTCTCGATCCGATCGCTGAGCGCCTCGAGAACGGCGAAGTAGTGATCGACGACCGCGTCGATGAGCGCGTAGGCGAGGTAGTCGGCGCCGAGCTTCCGGATTCGGCCCCGATTTGACATCAGCCGCTCACGGATCGGATCGAAGACATCGCCCTGCCGCTCCTGGAAGGAGAGGACCCACGAAGGACCGAGGACGATGCTCACCTGTTCGTCGTCGATCTCGTCGGCCTCGGCATTCCAGCGTAGCATTCGTAGGACGATGAACAGGTGCGATTCATAGTCGTCCAGCTTCGGGCGTTGACCGGTGTGAACGAGGTCTTCGATGACGAGTGGATGGAGTCCGAACCCGCCCCCCATTCGCTCGACCTTCTGGACGTCATGGACGCCGTCGACGTTGATCCACGATACCTTCGCCGACTCGAGACTCGAGAAGGAATCCTCTGGGCTGTCGAGACGTTCGTGATCGAAATCGCTGTCGTCGTATTCGAACCGAGTGATCGCGACGTCGGTTTCTCGCTCCCTTCCGATGTACGTCGCCGTCCCCGGCGCGTCCCCGGCCTTCTTGGATCCTCTGTGAATGAAGCGTCCCATCGATCACTCCTTCGAACGTGCTGACAAACCCTAGACGGAACGGCTCGGGTCGGTCAAGGGCGGCCCCCTGAAGCGGGTCCATGACCGGTGGCGCAGTATGGAGAGGCAGTTCCGTTCCGTCCGCGGCGGACGGGGAAGGTCGGCGTCAGCCGCGCGCGCTCAGCTGCGGGGGAGGGTGATATCGAGATCCTTCAGAAAGGCGGCGATTCGGTCGGCGATCGCTTTCTCGTTCACCTCGTAGTATCGAGTCTGTGCATCTTGGCTGAAGGTGACGAGATCCTGCATACGCAGAAGCTGCAAGTGACGGGAGATCGTCGGGACTGTCACCCCGAGTCGGGTTGCGAGATCGTCGACCGTCAGGTCGCTGTGCTTGCGGAGAAGCTTCAGGATCTGAACGCGCGTCCGCGCGGAGAGCATCTTGAAGAATGTTGAATGCGTTCGTGGCATCGATGTTTCCTCCCTTTTCGTCGGAGCTCTTGACAGGCAAGAGGTTCTGAGTATAATGCCAGCTGCCCAGTTAGTCAACTGCGCAACTAACAAGCTGCGCAGTAAAGGAGAACAAGGAATGTCCCACGCGAGGCGGATGCAGAGAAAGCAAACCTGTCCGTCGTGTCAAGCCCCGATCAACGTGCATGGTGAGCGGGGCAGCTTCCGCACATGCCCACGGTGCGGTGAATGGCTCGTGGAGAGAGGGCGGTGGAATCGGCGACTTGAACGGGTTGATGCCGAAGAGGGAACCGACTTCGATGAGACGAACGAGTGGGAGCGGACACTGGCCGAGCGAATGGACTAGATGAAATACCCCATCCGTATGAGGGAAGGGAGGTGGGACGAGTGAACAAGAGCCCGAGCAAGAAGACGACGAAGAAGACCCCCAAGGCGGCTCCCAAGAAGGGCCGATAGCCGGATGATCCGGGGAGCGGGTCTCCCCCTCGCCCGCTCCCCGTGCTCTGTGAGTCCAAGAGAAGGGAGGTGGGATCAGTGAACAAGAGCCCGAGCAAGAAGACGACGAAACCCTCCAAGGCGGCTTCTAAGAAAGGCCGGTAGCCTGGAGAACGGGGAGCGGGTCCTTTCTTCCGCCCGCTCCCCCTGAGACGCTACGTCTGGGACTGCGAGGTGATCCGAAGGTGAAGGCGATGTGGTGGACGGTCGGGCTCGCGACAGCTCTTACGCTCGCCTGTCTCGCGTGCGGGACATCGGCGCAGTCGTTGTGCGAATTCGAGATGCCGGAGTCGAC